>Ga0315282_10005426_pt1 | contig 21745 bp, 16 predicted proteins | sample YL17G07_20_MG_FD_203693 | JGI IMG/M metagenome (GOLD analysis project Ga0315282, IMG submission 203693) | Sediment microbial communities from Yellowstone Lake, YNP, Wyoming, USA - YL17G07_20 | ecosystem: Environmental > Aquatic > Freshwater > Lake > Sediment | place: USA: Wyoming | collected... | reverse complement strand
GATCATCCGCGTCGCCGGGTATTCCGACTACTTCGTGCTGCTCAGCCCGGAGATTCAGCGCGAGATCCTGTCGCGCACGGAACATGCGGTATAGACAAGGTGCTAAGTGCTGAGTGCCAGGTGCTAGTACTACTTTGTTAGATTCGCAACTCGATATCCTTGAGTTTCAGCATCAAGTCCAGGTATCGCGGATGCGTGATGAAGTAATAGGCGGTCAGCACGTCGGTCATGACCGCGCGGACTTGCGGAAACGTCAGGCCGTGGTTGCTCCGACGCTGTCGCTCGCGCTGGAGAAAGGCATAGGCCAACGCGGTGAGCACGACGTGACGATGCCAGCCGTGGAACGAGCGGCCTTCGAAATGGTCGAGGCCGAGTTCCGTCTTCAGTTCGGCGTACTGCTGTTCGATGGCCCAGCGCTGGTGGGTCAGTCGCACGAGCGCCTTCAGCGACGCGGTCAACGGCAGATGAACGAGATAGTATTTCGTCTCCGGGGTGTCGCCGAGGTCGCGCTGACACAGCAACCAGACTTCGGGGGCGACGCGACGGTCGCGCCAGTCGTGCGCGGGGGTGACCCGGCAGGCCCAGAATCGGGCCCGCCACGGGGCGTTGGCTCCGTTGCGCCACGTGACCACTCGCCAGGCGCGAGGCGGGGCGTGGGCGGCCAGGTCGCGCACCGCGCAGGCGGTGACGCCGGCGGCCAGGGCTGGGCGAGACCGCGGACGGCCGAGACCGGGTCGGGGCGTTGGCCACTGCAGGCGCGGAGTGCCGGGGAACACGTTGACGGTCGCCGAGACGCCCAGGGCATAGGGCAGACCCCAGCGATGCAGCGTGCGGCGCAGCGTCGTGCAATCCCCGAACTCGGCATCCGCGACGACGGCGGTCACCGTGATCCCCGAGGCGCGCACCTGACGGAGCAGCGTCAGCGCTTGGCGCCACTTCTCTTGGAACCGGATGGTCACCGGAATCCGGCCTCGACGCCGCTGATCGGGCGTCACCCAGGACTTCGGCAAATAGAGTTGCGCGCCCAGCAGCCACGCCTGCACCCCGGTCCACAACGCCGCCGTGACCGCGACCTGGCAGTTGCCCACCTTGCCGAGCGTGCCCGAGTATTGCCGCGCGACGCCGACCGACGCGGTGCCCTGTTTGGGAAACCCGGTGCCGTCGAGCACCAGCACGCCGGAGCGCGCGGGGATCACAGCGCGCAGACGCCGCCACACCGCCTCGGCGTTCCACGACGCCTCGGAGATGAAGTACTGGAGCGCTTGATAGCTGCCCGGATCGCTCAGCCGCGCCCACATCGCCTCCATGGACTTCCGGCGGCTGTCGTTCAATACGCCCTGCACGTAGCGGTGCAGGCCACCCCGTTGCGCACGATGACTGAAGCAGTCCTCGAACGTCGCGAGCCATTTCGCCAGGCGGGTGAGCCACGCGCGCGCGCCGTGATTGATCACCGCACGGTAGCATAGCGAAGGACGTGAAAAAGTACAATGTCCTCAAAAGTGATCAGTGTCGAATTCGTTCGAGAACCGCACGATCTAACAAAGTAGTACTAGGAACCTCCGCCAAACCGCACGGCCACGCTCCCGACCACGCCTCGCAACTGGTCCTCGGCGCCGTGAGCGGCGCCGATCAGCCGGTAGCCAACGCCCGCGTTGAGCTGCATCCAGCCGGCCAGGCGCACGACGAGGTCCGCCTGAGGCTCGGCGATAAAGAACCCCTGGTGATAGAGCACCTGGCGCACGACGGTCGTCGTCCCGATGCTGGATCGGTCTCTGTCCCTGTCGGAGCCGAATCCCGCCGGCATCCCGGGCTGATTGAAGACGGGCACGTTGAACGCGACATTGCTCGACAGGGTCGCTGCACCGCCGCCGACGAGCGCCCGCGCGCCGAACCGGACCGCGCGGCCGGCGGGGACCGTCCATCCGAAGACGAACCCGCCGTACCCCATTCCGTGGGCATGGGAGCCGCTGACCTCCCAGTAGCCCCCCGCACCGAGCAAGAGGCTGCTGTCGCTCAGCCATCCCCCGTACGCGCCGAGGAGGGTGCGCGTCGTGTTGTCCATCCTGGTGACCCTGACGTCGGGGGCGACGACCCAGCCGCTCCTGATGGGCTCGAGAACTAGCGGGCCTTGTTGGGTCTGCGCCGCCTGGTTCTGGTCTGATGGCGTGGCAGCCTGCTCGTCTGCCGCGGCCAGCGACGCGGCGCAGAGAAGCAGGCACGCCGACAGGACTGCGGTGCCGGCATTGGCGAGTGTTTTCATCTCGGCTCTCTCTCCCGGTCGCTCTGCTGCTTGCCTCGCGACATCACCATCTCGTCGAGAGGCCGGCCCATCACGGCCGGTCGCGCGAGGGCAGGCTCACGTTGAGCGTGGCCGTTTCGCCGCCACGCACCTCGGCGTCTGTCGAGAACGTGACGTACCCTTCTTTCCTGACCTCGACCCGGTGCGTCCCCTCGGACAACTGGACCACGAGACGCTCCTGGCCCTCGGGACCCTGCCACCGTTCGCCATCGATGAGGACCTCCGCGCCGGCCGGCTGGACGCGGATGGACAGCGCTCCAAAGCCCTGCGCCCGCGCAGGCACCGGCTCGGCCGGGGCCCGAGGCGCCGCCGGTGTGGGTTCTGGCGGGGTGGGCCGAGGCGGGGGCGGCGGGGGCACTGGCGGCGGCTCGTTCGCCTCACCTGCCTTGAGCGGCTCCATCGTGTAACGGACCCTGTAGTCGTCGCCGGGCGTCAGGTGGAGGTTCTGCCGGACGGTGCGGTATCCCTTGAGGTAGAGCACGACCTCGTGGTCTCCGGCCGCGACATGCAGACGTTGAAACACGCCGTCGAAGTCGTCCACGATGCCGGCGTACTGCCCGTCGACGTACACCTGGGCTTCACGCGGCTTGACCTCGAGCCGTATGGCGCCCGTCTGGTCGTAGGCGGTCTGGTAGAACCACGGTGGCGGGTATGCCCAGAAGGGATACGGGTACCAGGGATAAACGCCGAAGAAGAACGGGTCGTAGAACGGGTAGCCGTAGAAGCCGCCCGCGAGCACGACTGACCGCCCGAACGGCCGAGGGACCGGCCCGCGTCGCTGTGCCTCGGACGTCGTGGGCTGGATAGCCAACAGGATAAGGGTCAGAGTTGCCAGGACGGCAAGGCGTGTTGTCCGTCGCATCGAGATGCCCTCCCCCCTGCGCGTCAGCAATCGGCGGGCCAAGCGGCCTGGCCGGCGGATTTCGAGAATCCGCGGTGGCCCGAGGCGTTTCGGCCTGCGTTGGGAGGGGATGTGTCCCACGAGGACGACACGGTGTCTGAAGAGAAGGACGCTCGGCAGACCCCGGTGAAGGAGGTCGCGATCCCGAAGTGTCCGGCGTCGTGAGCGCACGGACGAAGTCGGCGGCGAGGCCGGACATCTCGGAGGCGATCTCGCCAAGCTCAGGTGCCGCCAGCTCGTGCTCGCAGGACAGCAACACGAGACCGTCGACGACCAGCTGGCCCAGCGTCTCGCCCGGATGACCAGGATCGCGGTCGTCGCTCGACCGGGTCTCACCCGGTTCCGCCCGGTGCTATCATGCGTCGTCTCGAAGAAGGCCCCGCCTGATCGGTCAACGGCCTGGAGCCACGTGTCGATGAGCCGAACGTGCGTGAGGAGAGTAGAGATGAGTGCATCGCATTTTGTGCGGCGGTCGTTCTGGGCGCTTTGCTCGTCAGTCGTCGTCGCCGGCGCCCTCGTACTAGCACAGCCGGCGAAGCAGCAATTCCAGCCGCAGGTTGGCCAGGCAGGCAAGGACGTGGTGTGGGTGCCGACGCCGCAGGTCCTGGTCGACAAGATGCTCGACATGGCGAAAGTCACGCCGCAGGACTACGTCATGGACCTCGGCTCGGGCGACGGGCGGACCGTGATCTGTGCCGCCAAGCGTGGCGCCCGGGCGCTTGGCATCGAATACAACCCGAACATGGTCGAGCTGTCGAAGCAGAATGCCGCCAGGGAAGGCGTCGGCGACAGAGCCACGTTCGTCAAGGCGGACCTGTTCGAGAGCGATTTCTCGCAGGCCACCGTGATCACCATGTTCCTGCTGCCCGAGATCAACCTGAAGCTGCGCCCGAGGCTGCTCGATCTCAAGCCCGGCACCCGCATCGTGTCGAATAGCTTCACGATGGAAGAATGGGCGGCTGACGAGACAGAGACGGTCAGCGACGGCTGTGAGAGCTGGTGCACGGCGCTTCTGTGGATCGTGCCCGCCAGGGTGGAAGGCACGTGGCGCCTCCCGCAAGGAGACCTGACGCTCAAGCAGGACTTCCAGATGGTTTCCGGCACGCTCACGTCCGGCCATGGCAGCACGCCGATCACGAACGGCAGGCTGCGGGGGGATCGGATCAGTTTCAGCGCCGCCGGCGTCGAATACGCCGGTCGCGTGAACGGCGACACCATCGAGGGGACGGTCACATCCAACGGAAGTAACGGCAACTGGAGCGCGACGCGCGTCGGGCAGTAAGGATTCGAGAGCGACGGGCCGTCTCTGACTGCGACGGCCCGCTTCGCGCGGCAGATCCGGTTCGTTACGGGAAGACTGGCGTGGTTGGGGACCCCGGCGCGTCAACCCGGAGGGTGGGTGCATGGCTTCGCGCAGGTTCGTCAAGGATCTCCGGAACGAGGTCCCCAGGCTCGTCGCCGATGGACTCGTCACGGAGGACCAGGGCGCCAGGCTGCTCGCGCGCTACGCGGCGCAGGACGAAGGCCGCAATGTCGCTTCGATCGTGGCAACGTTCGGCGCGATCCTCATCGGTCTCGGGATTCTGACCCTCGTCGCGCTCAACTGGGAAGCCATCCCGGCTCTCGTGCGCGTCCTCCTGCTCTTCGGCGCCACGCTCGGCGCGTACCACGCGGGGTACGATCTCCGCTGCCATCGCTCCTTCCCCAAGGTGGGAAGCGCCCTCGCCTTTCTCGGAGCCATTCTCGTCGGCGTCTCCATCGTCCTCGTCGAGCAGATCTACAACCTCCATTCAAGCGCCGGCCACTGGCTCCTGCTCTGGACCGTCGCGATCGTGCCCGTGGCTTACGCACTCGAGTCCGCGTCCATCCTGGCGCTCGGGCTGCTGACGTTCGCCTACTGGTTCGGCGCCCAGTTCGGCCGTGTCGCAACGCTCGGTGCGCCTCACCGCTGGTGGAGCGACGATGCGCTCTTCACCCTCTTCTCGGTCTGGCCGCTGACGGTGGCCGTCTTCCTCTCGCTGGGCATCCTGTACTGGGCCATCGGCACGCTGCACGACACGCGCGGCTGGTCGCGGGGGTTTGCGCGCACGTACAGAGGCTTTGGCGTCTTCTTCCTGCTCTTCAACGCGTACATGCTGACCTTCCGATGGTTCCACGGCGACTTCTGGACTGCGGAGGAGTTCGCCAGCATCAACCCGATGGCCTTTGGCGTCATCTGGACCGTCGCGACCATCAGCGTCGTCGTCTTCCTCACCTCTGCCGTCGGCCAGCGAGACCGCCGGGAGCTCTGGACCGCGATCGCCTTGAGCTTCTTCATGGTCCTCGCGATCGTGAGCGTCTCCTTCCCGCAGGTCCGGCCGTCGGACTACTACGAGTATCCCTACGGGCGCCCCTATGAGCTGTTCACCCCCTTGTCGCTGCTCATGAACGTGCTGTTCCTCGCGCTCGTGGTCGGCGCGGGCTGGCTGGGCCTGGCGCGCCATGAGCGGTACCTGATCAATCTCGCGATTCTCTTCTTCGCGGTCGACGTGATCAGTCGGTACGTCGAGTTTTTCAGGGACCGGCTCTCGGGCGGGGTGTTCTTCATCGTGACCGGGGCGGTGCTCATCGTGCTCGCCTTCTCGCTCGAGAAGGCACGGCGACGTTTCCTCACGAAGATGGAACCCGTCACGGCCAGGAACACCGCAGCCAGGGGGTGAGCACATGGAACGCCGTCTGCTGTTCGTTCTCGGCTTCACCGCCGCGGTGCTCGTGGGGTTCCTCCTCTTTGCTGCGCTCCCCACGATGACCGGGCGTGACGCGGAGCTGCGCATGGTGCCGGTGGACCCGACCGATCTCTTCGCGGGTGAGTACATGACCATCGCGTACGAGATCTCCACGCTGAGCGCCTCGCTGCCCAACGACGGACCTCTCCGTGCGGGCGAAACGGTGTACGTCGCGCTCTCTGAGGGTGGGGTTGCGGAACCCGTCGGGTACGGTTATCGCAAGCCGGCCGGGTTCTTCATCAAGGGCACGGTGGAGGAGGCGGACAGAGACGGGCGGTCGCGCGTCACCTACGGGATCGAGCGCTTCTACGTCCCTGAGAGATCCGGCCGCGACGTCCGGATCGACCGTTCCTGGACCGCCCGGGTGAAGATCGACGCGCACGGCAACGCCCGCGTCGTCGCGCTGCTCAAGGACGGGACGGAGGTTACCTTCTCCTACAGCCCCGCCGCCGAGCGCCGCTGACGTCGGTCTGCGTACGACGTGAGGACGGCGGGCTCGACGGGTGCCGACCGCATCGGCAGCCTCCGGCCGCGGGCGAGCGTGCGCCAGGGCCACTCAGCCGGGCCGAACCGGACCTGCCCCCGACTGCTCGTAGCTGTTCCTGAGCTCGGTGCTATCTGGTCGCCCGGCCAGCCTGAGCCAGGTTGACCGACTGCGCAGCCCCGTAGTAGATCCCGTTGAAGAGGAACGGGAACGTCCCATGCGGCTGACCGCGGAAGGTGATCTCCGGGCAGAACAGAAACACCTTGCCCGTGCCGAGGCTGGACTCGACCGCCGCCAGGCCGCCCTCCAGGTATGTCTGACCCCACGCCCAACCGCTGCGCAGCGGCTTGGCGCTGCCGTACCAGGCCACGGCTTTCGTGCCCTTGATCAGGGCGTCCGGTTCGAGCTTGAGCGCAGGGTCCCGCTCGAACATCACATCGACCTTCTCGGGCATCCCGTACGCCAGCGGGTTCGAGGCATCCACGCTCGCCGTGAGCAGCGAGCCCGGCACGAAGAACTTGTCGCTCGCCAACGGTCGCACCACGCCAGTCGGGGTCCGCTCGACCAACTGGTCCGCAACGGGTAGACCGAGGTGGTAGGCAATGTTGTTCCCACTGCCCACCGCGATGATGGTGCCGCCTTCCTCGACGAACTTCCGCAACTGCGGGATCGTCTTCGCCACCGTCACGGCGCCCACCTTGTCGGCCCACTCCTGAGGGAGGTTGCCGGGAGGCTGTCCTTCTCCGAACCGCGGCCGCTCGGTGTCGCTCCTCGGAATGCCCTCCATGAAGATGATCACGTCGTACTTCGCCTTGAGGTTTCCTGCGTCCAGTTGCGGCGGATACACCACCTCGAAGGCCGGGAACTGGAACTGCTGCTCGAACATCCACCGGACCCAGCCCGACGACATCGAGCCGCCGTACTGATCCCACAACCCAACCCTCACCGGCCGCAGCTTGAGGCCGTCGCCCGTCGGCCTAATTGGTGTCCCCTCGAAGGTCAGCCCGATCTCCGCCGCCAGCTTGTCGACGAGCGGCTTGGTCGTCTGCTTCGCCGGGATGTAGATCGTCCCAACCGGGTACGTCTTGCCGCCGACCGTGAACGGGGCCTTCAGCCAGTACACCTCTTCCTTCGCCGCCAACAGCCGGTTGGTCGCCGTGAAGGAATCCTTCACCTGATGACTCAGCAGGTACCCGACGGCCGCACCCTTGGCCGGGGCCACGACCTTGCCCGCCGGGATCTTGATCTGCTCGCCGGTCGGCAGCTTCTCGAACGGTCCGTCGAACGCGTCGAGGATTCGATCGAACTGCACGCCCATCTGGAACGCCAGGGTGTACCCGGCCACGTCATAGGGCGGCTTCGGTGGTCCGCCCGGATAGAAGAAGTCGTTCGGATGGTCCTGCGGCTCCATCATGTCCCGCAAGTGGGGCCGGAAGGCCTGGGCGGCCTTGAGCACATAGGACCCCGCCGGATAGCTCTTGCCGGCCACCTGGAACGCGCTCGTGGCCCGATGCACGTCGAGGCCGCCCCTGATGAGCATGTTGACGAACTTGGTCGCCGTGATGAAATCCGGCTGGTCCGACGGGATGATGTACCCACGAGGGTCTCGCCGCTCCGGGGTGCGCATCATGTCGTAGTACTTGGACGGCACTATCTGGGCTGAGCCAACGGAGACTTCGCCTTCCCGTCGGCCACGCGCCCCGGTGGCTTCTTTGGCCGCGGCGGCCTGCGCCTCGTCGATCCACGTGGGCTGCACGGTCCAGTAGTCCTTGCTCCCGCGCTCGATCGAGTTCATCCCCATCCGCCAGATCCGGTAGAGCCACTGGTCTTTCATCCTCGACGCGATGTCGAGAATAGCTCGGTTGGCCGAGAGGATGTAGTCGATCGACTGCTTGAAGTGCCAGATTTTCTGCGGCGCAATCGGCAACGGCACATCCGAACGGGGAAGCTGGCGCGTCAAAACCAGAGGGATCTCCATGGGCGTCGGATTGCCGCTGGCCTCGGTCAGGATGCCGACCTGGTTGTGGAATCCGGTCATCGTCCGGTCCCCGCCGTTGAACCACGTCGAGTAGGAGGCTTCCTCTTTCGAGGCGAACCCGGCCTTTCCCTCGGCGAGGAAGCGGCTCCGAATGGCGCTGCTCACGACCTCGATCCCGACCGGCACCAGCGGATCCTGGTTGTAGTTGAACGGATCCCGGAACGGCGGGACAAACAGGATCGCCCCTTGCGGACCCGTCTGGTGCTGGTTGTACATGATCTGCGGGATCCACTCGACGTACATCTGCCGGTTGATCGCCTGCGTCTCCAGCTGGGTCGATGCGTAGGAGTCGCGGTTGTTGTCGTGGCCGATGTACTTCTGGTACAGGCGCGGCAGCCGCATGTTCCGGCTCTTCGGATCCGGTTCGCGCATGTACCAATTGGCGGTCAGCTCCAGCCCATCGGGGTTGACCGGCACGAGCAGCAGGATCACGTCGTTGAGGATCCGCAGCGTCTCGGGATCGTTCTGGCTCACCATCTGGTACGCCATGTGGAAGAGTTCCTGCGAATTGAGGATCTCGGTGGCGTGGAGTCCTCCGTCGATCCACACGATGGCTTTGCCCTCGTTCGCGAGCGCCCGCGCCTGCTCCTCGTTGATGCCCTCGGCCCGCGCCAGCTTCTGGGAGATCTCCTTGTACCGGTCGAGCCTCTTGTGGTTGTCCGGCGAGGTGATGATGGCCATGATCATCGTCCGCCCCTCGGGCGTCTTGCCGATCTCGACCACCTTCATCCGGTCGGACGACTTCGCCAGCGTGGCCCAGTACTCCTGGAGTTGGGTGTAGTTGGCAAGGAAGTAGTCGTCGCCAACCGTGTACTGCCCGAACCTCGGCGGCGGGAAGCGGCCCTGGCCCTGCACGGCTGGAATCGTCAGGAGGACCAGCAGTGCGATGAACGCCAGTCGAATCTTCCTCTTCATCATGGCACCATCCTTTCCCGAAAACTGACACACGTACAGGTCATGCACACTCCCTCTGCCGCGATGCGCACCTAGCACATCCTCCGTGATCCGATACCGCGCATGAGGCTACTCCAAGCGCAGGCGTAAAGCGAGGGGCCCGTGAGTCCCGCGCCCGCTCCGGCTGGGGGAATCCGTGCATCGGTGCCGCCCCCGCGTTGAGGGCCGGACCTTGGCCGGTAACATCGCACACGGTCGCACATCTCACACAGTCCCGCCCGGTGCAACTGCGCGCTCGAAGGAGGCTGCGGCTATCCCCATCCTTGCCAAGTGGTAGGAGTTCGGGTTCCGACAGTGGCGCCCGCTTCTCGAGCGCCGTACGCGACTTATCGACCCCTAAACCTCTGACCGTGTGGACCCTTTGGTTCTAGCTCGAGATGAAGTTGAGCGAAGTCGCCACGCTGTTCGCGTCACTGGACCCTCGGCTCGTGCGGTTGATGTTCGCGAAGCTCGCCCGCGCGGTGCTCGATCTCGAGCCCGAGCGCCGGGGGGCGCTCCTGCGGCGAACCATCCTCCCGGGCCTGCTCGATGGACGGGTGGATGGCACGGTCCTGAAGGACTTTCCGGGTGTCGACCTCGCTGAGTCGCTCTGCCTGCTGCTCGATCTCGAGGCGGCCGCGCCGGAGGTCCTGTCGGCCGCGCTCGATCGACTCGACCTGCCGACCGAGCGGCGGCGAGCCATGGTCCCGCTGCTCGAGGCGGAGCTGCAGTCGCGCGGGGCTGCCGGGCCGTCGGCGGATACCCGTGGAAAGGAGACGAGCATCGATCGCTATGCGCGGAACCTGGTCCGGATTGACCCCGCGGGCGGGAGGAGCTTCGCGGACCTCATGGCGTTCGATCTGTCGATCGACGGCCAGACCAGCGCGACGATCGCCCGGTTTCGCGACGAGGTTGGCACGACGGATCTTCTCGTCGCTGAGCTCCGGTGCCTGTCGAGATCGAAGGCCTGCGGCCGCTGTCGCCCAGCGTCGCGCTCGAGCATCATCGCAGCGTGACGGGCGGCGGGTATCCGACCTCGGCGAAGGCGTCTTCCCGCACGTTCTGAGCCAGATCGTCTCCGTTGCCGATGTGTACGAAGCGATCACCGGCGCCCGGTCGTATCAGAACCCGACGCTGCCGGAACACGCCTGTCTCGTCCTCGCGCGGCTCGCCGGCGAACGGCTGAATACCGCTCTCGTCAAGGCCTTCGTCGACGCCATCACGTTCTTCCCCTTGGGATCGCTGGTCCGCACGAGCCGCGACGAGACCGGCATCGTCGTCCGGCCGAACCCGGCCGATCCCTTGCATTCGGTGCTCACGCTCGTCACCGAGAACCTGGATGCCCAGCGCGGGGAGCTCGACACCAGCACGCGGGACCTCTCGGGCGCGTACGAATGTCACATCGTGGAAACGTTGAGGCCGAAAGAGGGCGAGTTGGATCTGACGAGATTCCTCACGCCTGAACCGACGGGGATCTGAAAGGGCGAAGGTCGCCTTCCTCCAGAAGATCGGCCGCAAGCGCTGTTGACTGGATCACATCACCGTCGCGCAGCCCTGATCCAGCCTGCGTCCCCTCTCGTTCTCGCTCTCCTATCTTGCTACTGGCTTGATCGGCTCGCCGATGGTCGGACGAATGTTGTTGTCGTCGAGCTGCTTCTGAAGGTTGGGAAGCGTCGTCGCGATCCAGGTGTTGACCTGCGTGACCAGCTGATCGAGATCCTTCGTGCACTGCTCCACCTGCCGGTCCTGAGCGGCCGTCGGAAGGGACTGCGACAGTATCACGTAGGACTTGAGCCCGTTGAGGCGCCCCCGAAGCGCCCGGCGGCCGCCTCCGGCTCCACCTTCAGCACCCGCGGCTGCCGGGTCCACCCCACCGATGGCCCTGGCGCGAAGATCCCGAGCCTGCTTCGTCGCATTCTCTACCGCGGCTGTCACGGCCGACGGCGCTTCCGGGTGCTGCTTCAACGCCTCGGTCATCTGTTTGAGCTGCTCGTCCAGTCGCGTGATCGTCGCCCTGATGGTTTCCATCGTCGTCTGCATGCTCGTCAGGGTGAGCAGCGTGTCGTAGAGTTTTCGACGGTCGGCCGGTGATATCTGGACGAGCGGGTCGCCGAGCACTCGAGCCGTCTTCGACTGCTCCTGGCCATCGACCCACAGCGTCACATGGTATTCGTCAGGCAGAACGAAGGGGCCGAGATTGGTGATATCGGGCTGGAAGTAGAACCCGATGGTTGCGGGCGCCGCAGGGGTCGTCCGCAGATCCCACGCCACGCGGTGAAGGCCCGCCTCCTTGGCGGCCTTCAGCTCGCGCACCACGTTGCCGGCCGTGTCGCTGATCCGGATCGTGACATCCTGTTTCGCAGCGGCCTTGAGGTAGTAGTTGATGTACGCACCGAATTCGGGGTTCGGCGCGGCGTATTCCCGCCCGCCCATGAACCACCCGCTTTCGTTCGGGATGAACTCGGTGGCCGGCCGGATGTCGAACAGGTGGCTGTTCGACGCGAGCACGTCTTCGCTCAACTGCTGCAGCGGAGAGATGTCGTCGAACACCTGGATACTCCGACCGTGGGTCGCAAGGACGAGATCGTTGTCGCGCGGATGCACGACGAGATCGTAGACGGCCACGGTCTGCAGGCTCTTCCAGGGAGTCCAGGTGGCGCCGCGGTCGAGCGACGCGAACAGCCCGAACTCCGTTCCCACGAACAGCAGGTTCGGATTGTGTGTGTCCTCCTTGATGACGTAGACCGGGCCGGCCGGGAGATTCGCGCGGATGGATTTCCAGGTCTGTCCGAAGTCCGTGCTCACGTACACGTACGGCGCGAAGTCGTCGCTGCGGTGGCCGTCGAACGAGACGTACACACGCGCTTCATCGAACACCGACGCGACGACCCGGCTCACATAGAGCATCTTCGGCACGGCGGGAATGCGGCTGGTCAGATCGGTCCAGTTCTGTCCTCCATCGCGCGTGACCTGCACCTTGCCGTCGTCGGTTCCCACGTAGATCAGCCCTGCGTGCTTCGGCGACTCGGAGACGCAGGTGAGATTCCCGAAGGACGTCATGCCATCGTGTTTCGACAGCGTGATGTTCTTGCCGGCGACGTCCATGATCGTGAGCGCCTCGCGATCCGTCTTTGTGGTCAGGTCCGGACTGATAGCCGTCCACGTGTGGCCGTGATCGGTCGAGCGGTACAGCCTGTTCGCGCCGATGTAGAGCGAGGAGTCGTGGGAGGAGACGAGAATCGGCGCCGTCCAATTCCAGCGCAGCCCCTCTTCGCCCGGCGCGGGTTCGGGCCTGATCGTCTTCCGCTCCCCCGTCCTGCGGTCGTAACGCACGAGGTACCCGTTCTGACAGTCGGTGTAGATGATGCCGTCGTCCTTCGGGTCGACCGCGGCGTACATGCCGTCGCACGGCAGCATCTGGAACCAGTGCTGATTCATGATCCCGAGGCGGTCGCGGACGGCGCTCGGCCCGCCCCACGACGCGTTGTCCTGCATCCCGCCGTAGACGACGTACGGCTGCTGCATGTCGACGGCGACGGTGTAGAACTGGCCGATCGGGTAGTTGTTCAGGTGCTCCCAGGTCCTGGCCCGATCGTGGCTGACCCAGACCCCGCCGTCGTTGCCGTCGATGAGGTGGTTGGAGTTGCCGGGATCGATCCAGAACGCGTGATGATCCAGGTGGACGAAGGGCGCGCCGTCGTCGCGGAACGTCTTGCCGCCGTCATCGGAGATGTGGAGCTGCACGCCGCCGACGTAGATCCGCTTGTCGTCGTTCGGGTCGATCCGGATCTGGCTGAAGTACATCGGCCGTGGGTTCAGGCTGTTCATCTTCGTCCACGTCTCGCCCTTGTCCTCGGAACGGAAGACACCGCCCTCTTTGTTCTCCACCAACGCCACGACGATGTTCGGATTCTTCCGGTAGATGTCGAGCCCGATGCGTCCGTTGTCGCCTTTCGGGAGCCCGTTGGTGAGCTTCCTCCACGTCCGTCCGCCGTCAGCCGTCTTGTAGATGCCGCTTCCCGGGCCGCCCCCGTTGAATCCCCATCCGGTGCGGCGTCTCTGGTACGTGGCGGCGTAGAGGAGCTTCGGGTTGGAGGGATCCATGGTAAGGTCGACGGCCCCGGTGTTGGCGTCGATCACGAGCACGTTCTTCCACGTGAGGCCGCCGTCGGTGGTCATGAACACGCCGCGTTCGGGATTCGCGCCCCACAGGTGCCCGAGGGCCGCCACGTAGACGATGTCCGTGTCTATTGGACTCACGACGATCCGTCCGATGTGATGGGACTCCTTGAGCCCCATGTGCTTCCAGGTCTTTCCGCCGTCCGTTGACTTGTACACGCCGTCGCCCCACGAGGAGCTCTGGCGGTTGTTCGCTTCTCCGGTTCCGACCCAGACAGTGTTCGGATCGGTTGGGTTGATCGCGACGTCGCCAATCGACACCGTGCTCTGGCTGCTGAACAGGTTTTCCCATGACGTGCCGGCGTTCACGGTCTTCAACAGACCGCCCGAGGCGGACGCCGCATAGAAGATCGACGGGTCTGCCTCGTAGACGGCGAGGTCCGAAACACGTCCACCCATGAGGGCCGGCCCGATGTCTCGCGGCTTGAACGGGTCGAGCAGGGATTCGCGCGGTTGAGCAGATGCTGTGGTGCCCGGAGGCGATTGGGCAGACGCCAGGGTACCGGAGAGCAAAAGCGTCAGGGTCGTGGCCAATACGATCGAACGGCGTGTCATGGATTCCCCTCCGCGCATTTCTGGTCCGACGAAGTCGAGAGGACGTTGGATTGGAGTGTGAGAACGCGCGCCGACGTCGACGTCCGGCACGTCGGCGCGCCTGGAGATCCTCTTGCAGCCCGGCCTAGAAGGTCAGCCGCACGCCGAACCGAAGCACGCGCGGCCCCAGAATCGAGCTGATCTGGTTGGCCGTCGAGCCGTTCTGGTTCCGCTGCTGGGAGAGGGTGGTGTTGGCGTTGAACAGGTTGAACACGTCCATGGCCGCCGTCAGGTTCACGCGTCCAACCGTCAGCCTCTTGTCCACCCGGAAGTCGAGCGTGTGGAATGCCGGCAGCCGAACGTTGCCGAGCGGGTCGAGCAGGACCTGGACACCCCCTGCCTGATTCGGCCGCGACGCGATGTTGACCGACTGCGGGAACGGGAATCCCTGGCGCGCGTTGTAGAAGCCGGCGACGCCGAGGCCGTACCACGGCAGCTCGTAGGCGCCCGTCACCCTCGCGACCCACTTCGAATTGAGGAACACGTTGCCGATGCTGTTCGAACTGGATTCGGGCGCGTACTGCGCGTTGTTCCACATCGAGATGTTGGTCGGATCCTGGTACGCCGCGGGCGAATCGTAGAACACCAGCGTGCTGTTGTAGGTCAGGCTGGCGCTCATCATCCAATGCTGCGACATCCGCTTGCGCGCCGACGCCTCGAAGCCCTGATACGCCCGGTGGTAGTCGGTCTGGTTCGTGTAGATGACCGGCGCCGGCAACGGGATCTTCGGGGCGTAGTAGGTGACCGTGTCGCAGCGGGCTCCGGCGGGGCAGGCGCTGGCCGGCGGCGTGTAGCTCACCGCGGTGTAGTCCGAGGCGCTGAGGCCGATGCGCGGCTTCCACCGGGCGTTCACGTACCTGCGCCAGATGTAACTGACGCTCACCCCGAAGTCGGTGGCCAGTTCCTTGTCGAAGCCGACCAGGATCTCGTCGGTCCGGTCGTTCTTGAGGTTCGGATCGATCCGGTTCGGGCTCACGATCTGGGCCGGGTCCGCCGGGTTGTACTGCCCGCCGTAGCCGAGGAGCCTGCTGGTGTCCACCTCGTTGGCCTGCACGAATCCGTCGCCGTTCAGGTCTTTCCAGGGGAACTCGGCGTACGCCGCGCCGATGGTGTTGAGCGTGCTGGACAGATCCCCGGTCATGCGCTGCCCGTAGTACTGTCCGAAGGAGGCCTTCACCACGTTCTTCCCGTTGCCGGCCACGTCGTACGTGACACTGACGCGGGGCGCGAAGTTGTTCCAGATCACTCCACCTTGAGCGCCGGGGAAGGTGACCGCCGGAAGGAACGTGAACGTCGTGCCGTTCATCGTCACCTGGCCCTGGAACGGAGACGCAGGCACGTTCGTAGGCCGCGCCCAGTCATCCTGGCGGTCCCACCGGAAGCCCAGGTTGATGCTGAGCCGATTGCGCGTGTACGCGTCCTGGACATAGGCGGACTGCGTGGCCGTGTAGGGATCGGTGGTCGAGTCGCGATAGATTCGCGTGCTGTACGGCGCGCCGTAATTGTACCGGGCCACGGCGTTGCCGCCCCAGTGCCTGCTGTACCATCCATCCATCGTGCGCCACCGGTAGCCGGCCTTGATGGCATGGTCGCCCCCCAACATGCCGGGCCGGAAGTAGTTGGTCGTCAGGTCCACACTGTTGTACGGCATGTCGTACACATCCGAGAAATAGGACCGCCCCCACAGCCCGGTGCTGATCTCGTAGCTCGGCTGGACGCCTGCCTGCGACGGGTCCTGGAACGCGAAGGTGTAGCTGTTGTTGACGTGGGCCCACTGGATCTGCGCCATCCATCGGTCGCTGAAGATGTGCTGGTCACTCGCCTTCCACGTCGCAGACGGCCCGCTCTTCCAGCCCCACATGCCCCATTCGCTCCCCAGAGCCTTCTGTCGCCAGGTCGTCTCGATGGGCATCAAGTCACTGGCGTTGCGCGCGTTCCGGACCTTCTGCGAAAAGGTGTTGAACCAGGAGAACTCGTTGTTCTTGAAGGGCGCCAGCCCGAACTTCAGGTTGAAGTTCGAGATCGTCGTCAGGTCGGTGTTGAGGCAGCCCCTGATCTCGTCTATCGAGTGCGAGAGCGCGTCTTTCGCGAGGTCCGCCTTCAACGCCTGGCAGCTGGCCGAGGGCTTGTAGAAGTTGTTGATGCCGACCTTGGTCGCCAGCTTGCCGTAGCTGCCCCAGAACCACGCCCGCCCCTTCTTGATCGGGCCGCCCGCCTCGACGCCGTAGTCCTGGATGTTCTGGATCGGGTTGCCGGACGAGGCGCCCTGTTTCCGGATGGTGTCCGTCAGGTTGTCCGACTCAAACCGCTGGTCGGTGATGTAGCCGCGCGCCGACCCTTTCAACTTGTCGCTGCCGCTCTTGGTCACGACGGCCACGCCAACACCCGCCGTCTGCATCGATGCGTCGGAGCTGGCCGTCGACACCTGCATCTCCTCCAGCGAGTCGAAGTCGTAGTAGAACGACGACGCGCCGCCGCCAAGCATGTCCGTGACATCGACGCCGTCCAGGATCCACTTCTGCTGCGTCTGCGCCGCGCCGCGCGAGACGAAGGTGGATTGCTGGCCCGACATGCTGCCCCCGACGTTCTGGCGGTCCATCACGACGCCTGGCGTCTGCTCGATGATGACCCACTGGTCACGGCCCGTCGGGATGGTCTGGAGAACCTCCTGCGTGTACCGCGCCCCCTTGCCGGTATCTTTCAGATCGACGACCGGCTGCGCGCCGGTCACCGTGATCGTCTCCTCGACCGTGCCGACCTCCAAGGTGGCGTTGACCTGCACGTTCAGTCCCATCTCGAGCCGGACCCCGTCCCGCAGGATGGTCTTGAAGCCGATGAGCTCGAACTTGACGCTGTAGGTGCCGATCGGCAATTGCGGGAATCGGTACGTGCCCGTCTGGCTGGTGACCGCGACTCCCGGCTGCAGCAGCACGGGGCCGCTGACGGTGACGGTGACGCCCGGGATGACGGCGCCGGACGTGTCGGCGACCTTGCCGTAAATCTCGCCCGTCTGCTGTGCCAGGGTCGGGACGGCGAGCCCGAGGCACACGACGGCGAGCAGTACAACGACTCGAGTTCTCATCTGACTCCTCCTTCCAGTCAACGGGGGCCGGGTCAAACCTTCACGATCTCGATAAGCCACTGCGCAGTTTCTCCTCTGGTCAATACCCCGCTGCGTACCCCGCCCGCCGCGGGTCCGCCACGCCGATGAGCCCGCCGGTCTGGTCGTCCCGCATGACCGCCTGCACCGATCCGAAGTGCCAGTTGTAGGGCGCCGTCGGTTGCACGCGGATGCCGAACGCCGCGAGCCCCGCGCGGACCTTCTCGGGCACGCGCGTCTCGACCTGGAACGTCGCGGTCGGCTGGTTGCCGTCGAAGCGCGGCGCGTCCACCGAAGCGGGCAGGTCCTTCTTGAACCCGAGCAGGTTGACCAGCGCGATCGCCACCGCTTTCGAGGCGAGCCCCGGCGACCCGATCGCCAGCCACGGCTTCCCGGCCCGCATCACGATCGTCGCGGGGAACGGGGAGACCACCCGACGCCCCTTGCCGCTGGCCGTGCCGGGAAAGCTGTTCCCGGAGTTGGCGACGACTCCATCCACCACGAGACCGGTCGCGAAGGTGCTGCCGTAGATGGTGTGGGTGACGCTCACCATGTTCCCCATCGCGTCCACGATGATGAGGTGGTTCGTGTCGGAGTAGAGGGGATCGTGAGCGCGGGCGTCGCCGCCGGAGGGCGCCGTCTCGGTCTCGCCGGTCGGTGCAGTCGCTGCCGCCGCGGTCGGCCAGCTGCCGTCGATCAGCCGCGCTAGCGTCTTGGCGTAGTCCTTCGAGACGAGCGTGTCGGTCGGCACGTTCGAAGACAGCGGATCGTGCACGTATTCGATCACGCTGGTCTCGGCCGCCGAGAAGATGCGGCGGAGCAGCGCCAGCGTCTTGGGCGACTCGGTGTAGTACGGCATCTTCTCGAGGTCGAACTGCTCGGCCATGTTCATCACCATCGCGATGAACGGTCCGCCGTTCGAGGGGGGCGGCGGACTGGCGATCTCCATGTCGCGATAGGTCGTCCGCAGCGGCTCTTCCCACCGCGCCTGGTAGCCGGCGAGGTCGTCGAGCGTCATCATCCCGCCCGTCGCGTTCACGGCGTCGACGAAGCGATGCGCCCACTCGCCCTTGTAGAAGTAGTCCGGCCCCTCGGTCGCCAGCCGCTGCAGCATCTTCGCGAGCCGCGGCCGCCGCACCGTGGTGCCGACCGGCGGCACGAAGCCGTCCGGCATCAACTCCTCGCGACCCGACGGCGTCGAGCCGAGTCGCCCGAGCGACGCGGCCGCCATCTCCGCGTAGAGGAACGAGTACATCGGGTAGCCCTGCTCGGCGAGCCGGATTGCGGGCGGGAAGTAGTCCGCCCAGTTCATCGTCCCGAAGCGCTCCGCCGCTGCGCGCAGGCCCGCGACCGTCCCGGGGACGCCAATCCGGCGGCCGGACGTGTCGGCGACGCCGCTCGCCATGGCCATAATCGCGGTGATCGGCGCGCCCCTGGCGGTGTGATCGAGTTCCGCGTCGAGGTAGTACAGCTTGTTGCTCTTCACCTCGTAGATCATCGCCCCCATGCCGCCCGCCAGCGTGCTCATCTGCGGCTCGAGGATCGGCTGCAGGATCAGCGCGGTGATCATTGCGTCCACGGCGTTGCCGCCTCTCCGGAGGACCTCGAGCGCCGTCCGCGTCACCTCCGGGTGCGACGACGACACCATGGCCTTCGACGCGGTCGCTACCGCTTTCGGGCCCTGCTCGGCCTGCTGCGCTGTGAGGCCGAGAACCAGCGGAACTGACAGGATCCCCAGGACGACGAGCATACGGCGGAGACGTCGGGCAGTCATGGCTCTGACCTCGTGCTGGAAAAGGGAAAGCCGGGAGGGCGTCTCGTTGGGCGAGTCCACGCCACCCGCCCAGCGCGGGCGTAGTATACGCGAGACTCGCGTCGCCGAAGCCACGAAACCGCCGGTCCGGCGGTTATTTCCTGAAGGGCAGGTCTCTCCCTCCCTGGCCCCCGGCACCTTGCGGAAGGCCGCCGGATTCTAGGTGCGACGCGTGGTGACGTCGAGGGGAAACCGGGTCACAACCTCCTCATCCAGGCCCAAAGGCCGTCCGATCACCTCTCTCGCAGCGGCATCGACCATCTGGCTCGTGATCTAGGATTCTTCTTCTGAGGCATGATGCTGCTGATGGAGCAGTACTCCTCGGCCATCTCCAGCATGCCGAATTCGGCCGTATTCCAGAGATGGATCCCCTCGGCCATCCGGCCCAGATTGGACAGGGCGATGGCGATCGCCGCGGTTGTCTGGAGGAGGTAGTCCACGTGGCCCGTCGCATCCAGGGAGTTCTCCACGACCCCGGCGAAACCGAGCAGGCGGGCCACACGCTCCCTGTCGATCGGGAAGCCGGTGGCAGCCAGCGCACACCCTCCCGCATTCTTCACTCGGTTGCTGGAAGCGGTGACGCGCGTCTGACCCAGTGGCGGTATACTCCCTTTCGCGAGCGGCGCCTTCGCCGCTCACACCCGTTCGCACATCCGGAACTCATCCCGCGCGCACCATCCATCCTTCCAGCAGGAGGCAGATCCGATGGTGAAGAACATGGGAATTGCAGACCGCGTCATCCGCACGCTGCTGGCGATCGTCGTCGGCATCCTGTACTTCACGGGCAGGATCTCCGGTACCGTGGCCGTGATTCTGGGGATCGTCGCTGTGGTGTTTCTCTTGACCAGCGCGATCGCCTTCTGCCCGGGGTACCTCCCGTTCAAGATCAGTACGGCAAGAAAGAGCTGACGGGGGGAGACGCCGGGATCGCCGGATGAATGACGGCCGTTCCCGGTGGAAAACGGGGACGGATCGGCATCGGGCCGGCGCCGGGCCGCTTGGTGGTCCTCTGCCGACGGCATGGTTTGGGCGACCGGCCTCCCTCGGGCGCGTCCCAGCGGACCTCCGGGGCGGTTCCAGCGTGCGGCCGGCGCGGCGGTTGCGCCGGCACGGCCAGCCTCATGCCTCCCGCTGCAAGCCGAGCGCCACCAGCAGCCACGCCACCGCCAGGAACGCGACGGCGACAAATGGCGGGATGAAGGACTCGGACAGGCCGGCCGTGATAATCCGCACGCCCTCGGCGCTGACGCCTGCATCGGCGCCCCCCTTGAGAGCGGTTGCGATCCCGACCGAGAAGCTGCAGATGGCCGCAAAGATGCTGGCCAGCGAGAGCGGCCGCATGAGGGTCAGCTTCCGCTCGGTCGGCCGAATCGCGTAGGCGATCGCCGTGCCGAGCGCCCCGACGCCGCTCACGAGAATCACGAAGCCCATGGAGACGCCTGAGCGGTGCGCGGCTCCCGTGCTGCGCAAGGTTACGACATGACGACTGACGACATCCGAAAAGACCCGGTCATGCGGATGCTCGCCGCTTTGCCGGCCGGCGAGCCGGACCGACGCCGCGCGGACCGCATCCGGGCGCGGTGCCACGCAGCGATGGGCCGACTCGGTTGGACGGGGACGCTGGCCGGCCTGTTCTGTGGCTCGTTCTGCCGGCGCACCCTGGAACCAGCCCTCGTAGTGGGGATCAGCGCAGTCTACCTCGCCGAGGTCGTACGGCGGGTCCTGCTGCTTTACGGGTTCTGATGGCTTCCGGTCCAGCGCCGGCCGCCGGCGCTGGGCAGTATCATCGCCGTTCTCCGACGCGGCGACGGCCCTTCCACTGAGTCCAAAGCGGAACCTTGGTCGGCCGGACAGCCTCCCACGACCGCATCCTGGCGCACCTCGGCAGATCGCAGACGCCCTGGGTGCCGCGCACGCGAAAGGGATCCTCCACTGGGACATCAAGCCGGAGAACATCGGTGCTATCCTTGGACGAGCGGCGGCTGTTTGGCGTGCTGCGCGGGGCGCTACACCCCCGATGCTCGCCTTCGCGTCCCCTCCCCGCCGTCAGCACTGAGCCCCTGTATGGCGCCTTCGCCCGAGCGCTGGCTGACGCGGGGCCGGGGGCGGGAGTGGCCACCCTTCCCGACGTGGCGGCGTCGCCCGAAGATCTGCACGCCGCTCACACGGCGATGCACCGGGGAAGGAGAGCGGCAGGAACGGCACCCGGAGGAGTGAGCCGCCGTTTCGACGTGGGTCGGCGCCCGTTGGAGTCACCGTCAACGTCGTCTCGCCTGTCGGCTGCAACCTGACCGGCCGGGAGCCGCTCCTTGAGCGTTCGCGCTCTTTTCTCGCTCTTCTCCAGTGATCTGGCGATCGACCTCGGCACGGCCAACACCTGCGTCTACCTGCGCGGCAAGGGGATCGTCGTCCATGAGCCGTCGATTGTAGCCATCAACAAGATGAACGGCCGGATCGAAGCGGTGGGCAAGGACGCGAAGGACATGCTCGGGCGCACCCCCGGCAACATCGTGGTGATCAAGCCGATGAAGGACGGGGTCATCGCGGACTTCGAAGTGACCGAGAAGATGCTGACCTACTTCATCAAGAAGGCGCACAATCGCAACATGTGGGTGCGCCCGCGGATCGTCATCGGGGTG
>Ga0315282_10005425_pt1 | contig 21748 bp, 18 predicted proteins | sample YL17G07_20_MG_FD_203693 | JGI IMG/M metagenome (GOLD analysis project Ga0315282, IMG submission 203693) | Sediment microbial communities from Yellowstone Lake, YNP, Wyoming, USA - YL17G07_20 | ecosystem: Environmental > Aquatic > Freshwater > Lake > Sediment | place: USA: Wyoming | collected... | reverse complement strand
TCTCGGGCGGCGGGGGCTGGACCAGGGGATCCAGGGAGGGCTCGAACCCGCTCTTGGCCTTGGGAAGGGCTGCATTTTCGGAGGACCCGTGAAGGGCCGGCGCCTGCGTCTCATGAATCTCCGGGGTGCTGGCCGGGATGGAAGGGCCGGCCGAGCCGGTCTCGCCCCTGCCCCGGAGGAGAAAGTACGCGGCCACCAGGACCAGAGCCACGGCCATGGACGCGAACACCGGTCTTGCCGCGCCCGGCTTCTTTCGAGGACCTGGAGCCGGGGCTGGCGCTTCGGCCTTCCGGGTCTCGGGCGCCGGCTTCTTCTCCTCGGCTGCCACAGGGACCTTGACCTCGGCGGCCGACGGGCGTTTTCCCTCTTTTTTCGGCTTCTCCTCGGGCTTGGGCGGATGGAGCTTGTGGTAGGAAAGCTCCGCCTCCGGGGAGGGCTGAAGGAGCGCCGGCCCGCTGAACTTCGCGAAGATCACCGTGATGTTGTCCATGCCCCCGCTGTCGCACGCCAGGTCCGTGAGGATCCGGCAGATCTCCTTGGGCTCGGCATGCTCGTTGACCACCTGAAGAATCTGATCGTCGGATATCATGCCGTGCAGGCCGTCGCTGCAGAGAATGAGCTTGTCGTCTGCGCAGAGATCCACATAGGTCATGTCCACCTGAAGCAGCTCGCTCGTGCCGAGGGCCTGAAGGATGATGTTGTGGTGCTCGAAGTTCGCGGCCTCCTCCTTGGTCAGATGCCCGGCGTCGATGAGCTGCGAGACCAGGGATTGATCCTTGGACACCTGCACGAGCTTCCCCGTCCGGATGATATAGGCCCGGCTGTCCCCCACCTGGGCGATATAGAGCCGTTGGTCCACGAGGATGGCTGCGGTCAGCGTGGTGCCCATGCCCCGCTTCGAACGATCCTCCCGGGCGGTCTTGAAGATCCGGCGGCTGGCCTCCTCCACCCCCTTCTCGAGCCAGTCGGCCACATCCTCGGATTTCGAAGGCGTGCCGTGGGATTCCATGGTCTGATAGATGGTGTCCACAGCCATCTGGCTCGCCACCTCGCCGGCTGCCGCGCCCCCCATTCCGTCGCAGACCGCGAACAGCGTTCCTTGAGATCCGAGCCAGTGGGTCTGCACCTCGGGCTTGCACGAGCGCTCCTTGCGCGAAAGGTCGGCAATGAGGAAGTTGTCCTCGTTGTGATCACGCACGAGCCCCACGTCGGTGCGTCCGAACACCTCGATCCGAATGCCGATCCCTTGCGGAAGCGCTTCTTTCAGGTCGCCCGTTAGCCCTTCCGTATTGTCGTGAGAATCATCCATTATGGCTCAACTACGAAAATCGATTCTCCTTCCTCGCAAATCGGGGATATCCTATCACATTGTGGCGGGATGGGGCATCCCCAAAAGATCCATGCCGGCCATGAGCCCCCGACGTACCGCTTCGACCAGGGCGAGACGCGCGGCGCGGATCTTCCGGTCATCCGCAAGGATCCGGAGGGACCGGTCGCTCGTGCCGGCCTGCTGGTAATGGTGCCACCCCTTGGCGATCTCGAACAGGGCCCGGGCGAGGCGGTAGGGCTCGTGCTCGAGGGCGGCCGATTGCACCGCGGCCGGAAGCAGGCTCAAGGACCGGACCAGGGCCGCCTCGGCCTCGTGACCCAAGAGGCTGAAATCCACGGATCCGAGGTCCGGCCCTTGGGGCCCCTCCAGCGGGAGTCCGGACTTCCGGAGCACGGAGCAGCACCTCGCGTGGGCGTACTGGATCCCGGCGCCCGTGAACCCCTTGAAGTTGAGTTGTTCCTTCCAGTCGAACTTGTAGTCCTGGCCGCGCTGGTTCCGGAGGTCGGCGAACACGAGCGCGCCCTGGCACACCTGCTCAGCCACCTCGTCGGCGTTCTCGAGATCGGGCGAGCTCTCTTGAATCGTCTGGCCGGCGAGCCGCTTCCCTTCGTCGAGCACGTCCTCGAGAAAAAGAACGTTCCCCTTGCGGGTGCTCATGCCGTGGACCCGGCCGAAATGTACATGGATGATCCGGTCGGCCCACTCCCGGCCCATGGCCGCAAGCACGCGCTTGAGCTGCTTGAAGTGCAGCGACTGGTCCGTGGCCACGACATACAGGGCCCGGTCGAACCGGAACCGCTCCCATCGATCGAGGGCAGCGGCGATGTCGCGGGTCAGGTACAGGGTGGCGCCGTCGGCCTTCCGGAGCATGCACGGCGGCTCGTCTTCGGCGTAAGGCAGGTCCACCACCAGCGCCCCCTCGCTCTCGCGCACCCCCGGGCGCTTGCGTATCTCGTCGATGGCGGCCTCGAGCTTGTCGCGGTACAGGCTCTCCCCCTCCACGTGCTCGAAGGCCACCCCGAGCCTGCGGTACACCCGATCGAACTCGGCGAGGCTCAGCTCCCGGATGGCGGCCCAGATCTCGACCGTCTGCGGATCCTCCTGCTCCATGCCCACGAAGCTTTTCCGGGCCTCCGCGTCGAACCCGGCGTCCTCCTCGGCCTCCTTGTTCGCGGAGACGTACAGGTCGAGGAGGTAGCCCATCCCGCCGAGCGATTCGAGCTTCTCGATGATCGCGTGCCGGGAAAGGCCCGCCATCGAGATCCCCTTCCCATGGAAATCGTCATAGAGCTTCGCGATCAGGAGACCGAAGGTCTTGCCCCAGTCCCCCAGGAAGTTCACCCCTTCGACTTGGTACCCGGAGGCGCGCAGCAGGTTGCCGAGCGCCCGGCCGATCACGGTCGAGCGGAGGTGATGGTAGGCGAGCGGTTTCGCGATGTTGGGCGACGAGAAGTCGATGACCACGGTCCTGCCCCGGCCCGCGTCGTTCTCGAGGTAGGCTTGCCCTTTCGAGAGAAGGTCGCCCACGATGTCGCGCATGAAAATGGACGGCTCGATCCTCGCGTTGACATAGGGACCCTCGGCCCGGACCGATTGGAACCTCGGATCACCGGGCCAGACCGCTTCGAGGTCCTTGGCGACCTTGGCCGGCGGCTTCCTGAGCCGCTTCGCGAGCTCGAAGCAGGCGAGGCTCAATTCGCCGTGGCCCGGTTCGGGGATGACGACGAGAGGCTCGAGCTCGTCCGCAGCCAGGCCCGTTGCAGGCGAGAGAAGCCCGGCCAATGCCTTGCGATAGCGATCCATCTTACAATCGTCGGATGGACTGGATGACCACCTTGGTCTTCGGCACGTTCTGGAGCTCGCCCACGGAATGGACCGGAACGCGCGCTATGGCGTGCACCACCTCCATGCCCTTGGTCACCTGGCCGAAGGCCGCGTAGTTTCCGTCGAGGCGCGACGGCGTGCCGTCGCAGATGTAGAACTGGGCCTTGGCGCTGTTCGGGTCCGGGGTGCGCGCCATGGCGATGACGCCGGGCTTGTGCTTCAGGTCCGGAGCGATCTCGAGCTTGATGGGCGGGTCGGTCGGCTTCTCATTCATGGTCTTGGTGTAGCCTCCTCCCTGGATCATGAAGTCCGGAATCACCCGGTGGAACAGGGTGCTGTCGTAGAACTTCCGATCCACGTACTTGAGGAAGTTGGTGACCGTGATCGGCGCGGACTCGCCGTAGAGCGCGACCTCGATGTCGCCCATGGTGGTCTTGATGAGCACCTTGGCCGTGACCTTGGGTCCCTGGGAGGGCTGGTCGCCCGAGACGGCCAGGGACGAAAACAGGACGATCGCCGGGATCGCGGCGCAACACGCGATGATCAAACCCCTCTTCTTCATGTTCGGCTCCTTCCCCGGCGCCCTCATGCGCCGGAATGGCTTGGGTTGGCTCCAATCTAATTTCGCGGGGCCGTGAACACAACCAAATTTTCGTTTGGCCCCTGCCGCTCGATTGAATTAGACTCCCTATCGAGGTGAATGGATGCGGGATCCCTATCTCTTCATCGCCGTGGTGGTGTTCGCCGTCTACCTGGTCTGGCAGCTCGTGATGGGCGCAAGCCGCCGGCACCGGCGCCGTACCTCGGGCCCGATCACGCTTCCGGACTATGCGGACGACGAGCTCCGGTCGATCATCGAGCAGATCCAGAAGAAGACCCTGAGGCCACAGGAGGGGATGAACAAGATCTTGGCCCGCGCGCGGACCTTGGACTCACCGCAGGATCGGGCGGCCCACTACCTCGGGACCGCGGAGATCGCCGACCATCTCCTCGACCGACCCCACGCTGCGGCTCGCTTCTACCTCCGCGCGCTGGATGAGGATCCGGCCAATGCCGAGGCGCTCGAGGAGCTCCGCAAGATCATGGCCACCTCCCCTCTCGTCGCGGGCCGGCTGGAGCAGGCCTGCTGGAAGGCCCTCGCCCGCCTGCCCGAGTCCGAGATCGGCGGCAAGGCGTGGAAACGTCTCCTGTCATCCCTGGCCGCGCTCTATGCCTCATCCCCGAACAAGGTCTTCCGCGCAGACGCGATCGAGCGCATCCTGAAATCGACCGAGAGCGATTCCGGAAAATAGTTACGTGCGGCCGGTCCGCGCCCCGTGTCCGAGATGGAGCCCCTCCGGAGGAGGCCAGGGCCACCACGCCGGACCGGGCGCCTCGATCGCCATCTCGTCCCCGCGGGTGGGATGGACGAACCCGAGGCTCGCGGCCCGAAGCGCGATCACGCGGCCCGGGAGCTCGTAGCGGCTTCCGTACTTTCGGTCGCCGAGCACGGGCCATCCCCGACTCCCCAGCTGCACCCTCACCTGATGGCTCCTGCCCGTGAGGAGACGGATCCGAACGAGGGCGAACCCGCGCTCATGAGCGGCCACGACGTACTCGAGGATCGCCTCGCGACTCCCGGGCTGGTTCGGGCTCGCGACCTTCACCTGCTTGTGCTGATGCGTCTTGAGGAGATGATCCCGGAGCCTTCCCTCGTGCTCCGAAGGCACCCCTTCCACCACGGCCTCGTACTGCTTGTTCACACGGTGATCCCGGAACTGCTCCGAGAGTCGCGCAGCGGCCTTGGAGGTCTTGGCGAAGACCATGACCCCTTCCACGGGCCGATCGAGACGGTGGACCAGTCCGATGAAAACATTGCCGGTCTTGCCCTTCCGCTCCCGGATCCGTTCGCGCGCCAGGTCCAGCATCGAGACGCATCCGCTCGCGTCCCCCTGGCTCAGGAGACCGGCGGGCTTCACCACGACGAGCAGGTGGTTGTCCTCGTAAAGAACCTCGATGGGAATGGAAGATGGTTGCGGGTTCATCGATGATCGGCACGCGCCGCGGGGATCCTTGGGTTCGTGCGAAAGGAAGGAGGAAGGGGATGCGGAATTAACGCATCTTCAGGACGGCGTCCTTGCATGCCTTGGCTACGCGGAACTTCACGACGGTCTTGGCCGGAATCTTGATCGGCTCGCCGGTGCGCGGGTTGCGGCCGGTCCGTGGTTTCCGCTTCACGAGAACGAGCTTGCCGATACCCGGAAGGGTGAAGCCGCTTTTCGCGTTCTTGTACGCGGTGTTCGCCAGGACATCGAGGATGTTCTTGGCCTGAACCTTGGTGATCTGCGCTTTCTCGGCCAACGTGTTCACCAGCTGAGTTTTCGTCATTGCATTCGTCATAACGTCTTTCCCTCCTCTTTCTCTTTCGCCCTTTTCGGGTTTCTTGGCTATGCCAGCCTTTTATCAAGGCCAGGCTTTGTTGATTTGAAAGTCACGATAATACAACTTCACCCCGGCTTGCAACCGCAAAGATTGCGATCGAACAACATTCCGTGCCGATCCCGCTCACTCGGCCTTCGGCTCTTCGGCCGGCGCTTCGACCGGCGCCTCGGCTGCGGGCGACTCCGCCGGAGCCTGAACCGGCTCCATCGGCTCGGCCTTCACCTTCCTCCGCTTGCGCTCGGGCTGGGGCTCCGCCACCACGACCGCGGCCTTCTTCGGGGTCACGGTCTTGGTGTCCTTCTTCTCCGCCTTGCTCGCCCGCGGACGGAAGTTCCCGAACGTGCCGCGCCAGAGCTTGCCGCGCTTGGACCTGCGATCTCCCTTTCCCATCGTGTAACCTTCCCTCTAAAAACGGCTCCGTTGGAGCCCTTGACTCTCCCCTCACCTTGACGGACAGCACCCATACCACAGCTTCGGCGAAAAAGGAAATAGCGATTCGACATCGAACCATGCCTTGACAGGGAGACAGGCCGGAATTAAACCTGCCTCTTGGCGCGACGCTCTTTTTCAACCTCTGGAGGAGTGGCCGAGTGGTCTAAGGCGGCGGTCTTGAAAACCGTTGTGCGGAAACGTACCGGGGGTTCGAATCCCTCCTCCTCCGCCCGAAGCGCTCGGTGCCTTGACATGGGGAGATGGCCGAGTTGGTCGAAGGCGCCCGCCTGCTAAGCGGGTATACGGTCTTAAAAGCCGTATCGTGGGTTCGAATCCCACTCTCTCCGCTGTGATGAGATGCGCCCATAGCTCAGCTGGATAGAGCATCGGTCTACGGAACCGATGGTCGGGAGTTCGAATCTCTCTGGGCGCGCCACTAGAAGAAGAGGCAGGGTGGGGGCCAAATCCCGATTCATCGGGATTGCGGCTCATGCCACATCGCTGAGGGACGCCGTGCTATTGGGCCTGGTTGTTGGCCTGCTTCTTGGCCTTCTTCTCCTTCTTCTCCTTGGCCGTGAGCTTGGGCTTGTTCGTCTTCTGCGACCGCTTCTTCTGGTCCTTGTTCGCCATGATGTCCTCCTTACGCGGATAGGTTCATTGATTTCACTATATCGGACTCCTTGCTGCGCACGCAAGCTTGCACAACGCGCCAAAAGTCAACGACACCTTGGGACCCTGTCAAATACCACCCCATGCTGTCATATATAACGGTTATTCCGTTAAATATAACAGCAACAATATTTGAATTTGTCTTATCTTTACAAATAGTCTTCAAAATCAAGCTCAAATCACTTGGTGTGAACCTTGCAACCATACCAGATCTAAGAAAGGGGCCATGCGCCAAAAACCAGATATCACCGATTACGGTTGGCGCCTTCACGGGCAGAAGGTCACGGTGCTGCCGGACCGGTCCTTCGACCTTGCCGCTATCACGCCGAGCAGCTCCTTTCTCGAGCCCTATTGCCGGGACGTGGCCACGCTTCAGTCCTGCCTGCAATGCGGCGCCTGCACTGCGACTTGCGGCCTGGCCGAGGAGGGGAGCCTTTTCCCGCGGCGGCAGGTGACGTTCGTGCAGCTCGGCCTCAAGGACCGCCTCGCCGTGGACCCGGACATCTGGCACTGCTACAGCTGCAACGAGTGCTCGACGCAATGCCCGTCCGGCGCCAAGCCGGGCCGCATCATGGCCGCGCTCAGGCACCTGGCCATCGAGAGCTTCGCCTTCCCGCGCGTCCTGGCCCGCATCGTCAACAGTCCGCAGCTCTTCTGGCTGGCCTACGTCGCGGCCGCAGGGCTCCTGGCCGCCGTGATCGCAGGGTCCGGCGCCTTTGTCCCGGGCGACGGGCCTCTCCGCTACGCAGGCATGCTGCCCCACACAGCCCTGAACCTCTTCTTCTTCGGCTTCACGGCTCTCGCGATCGTCGCGGGCACGGTCGGCGCTGCCAGGGCCTGGAGCGGCTGGCACGGTTCCTCCCTGGGGTCCATCCGGCCGCAAGTTCTGGGCCGCGCCCTCGGGCAGGCCATGACCGAGATCCTGGACCACCGGAAGTTCTCCGAGTGCGAGGAGGACCGGCTCAGGGGCTGGGCGCACCGCGCCATCCTCTACGGCTTCCTCGGGCTCCTGGCCCTTTCCGGCGTCGTGGCGATCCTCTCGCTCTCTGGCCTGCCCTATCCGTTCCGGATCGGCCATCCGCTCAAGGTGCTCGGCAATGTCTTCGCCGCACTGCTCATCGGCGGCACGATCTACTATCTCGTCGCGCGGATCGCAGACGCGGCCCGCGGCGAGCCGAGCCCCTTCTTCGACTGGGCCTTCCTCATGAACGTGCTGCTCGTGGGGCTCACCGGTGTTGCCGCCGAGGTGCTCCGCATCGCGGATGTCCGGGCCGCCGCGTACCCGAACTACTTCGTCCACCTCGTGCTCGTCTTCGTGCTGATCGTGATGCTGCCGTACACCAAGCTCGCCCACGCGGTTTACCGCTTGCTCGCCGTCGCCGGCCGGAAGTACGAGGCGATCCGGACCGAGGAGCTTCTGCCCGAGCGGCAGGCCCCTGGCCGCGGATCGCCGAAGCGCGTCGAGAAGCCGAAAAGCATGCCGCCGCGGCCTGCGGCCGAGGCATCGGTGTCCGCGCCAGAGACCTTCCTCGGCCTGGGACACGGGGCGCTCGGCGCCTTCTCCGACGCCACGCTCACGGCGGCGTACTACAAGCTCCGCGACGAGGCCGAGCCGCGCGGGCAAGGTCGCTACTACCCCAACATCAAGCGTCTGTTCGGCACTCCCTTCGAGCGCGAGAAGGACCGGCGGGAGGTGAAGTCCCTCGTGGCCCAGCCGGACAAGCCCGAGGTGCAGGCCTGGTACGAGCACGCGGCGGCGCAGCCATGCACCTGGTGGCTCAAGAACCACCTGGTGGCGCGCCATGCGCTCAAGAGCTGCATGTTCTGCGGCATGTGCACCTCCGTGTGCCCTGCTGCCGAGCACTACGAGGAGTACAACCCGCGGTTCATCGTGGATGTGGCCCTCTCCGGGGACGAGGATCGGCTGATCGCGCTGCTCCAGTCCGATCTCCTCTGGTACTGCGGCCAGTGCGGCTCGTGCAAGGCGCGGTGCACGCGCGAGAACAACATCATGGGGCTCGTCAACTCGCTACGATGCCTTTCGCAGCTCAAGGGGTATCACCTCCAGAGCGTGCGGGGCCGGCAGCAGTACGCGGGCCGCCATCTGTGGGGCGCCAACTTCTGGAACCGCGCCTGCAGCCTCTATTTCCGAAACCCCGTTCCGGAACATTTCCCCGACTTCGGGCCGCGGTACGGCCGCTACGTCGCCGAGCAGGAAGCCCAGCACCAGCGGCTCGGCGGGCACCCGGACATGGACGGCGTGTTCGGTGGACGCAAGGTGCACCCGGCCACGCTCAAGGAGATCCGGCGCTGCGTTCACGCGGGCGGCACCCTGTTCCTGTGGAACCGGATCGAAGAGCACGGGGCGGCCCATGCCGCGAAGCTCGGGCTCGACCTCGACCAGTACCACGACAAGGTCCAGAAGGAGGGGTAGGGGCATGGAAACCGCATCCATCATCACGTCCCGGCACCAGAAGCCGATCCCCGAGGACGGCTACTACCTCACACCGAGCTGCATCCTCGGCGTGTTCAGCCCGGCGACCGAGCCGCTCATCGCGCGGATCTACGATCTCCTCGGCCGCCAATGGGCCGTGGGCGGGATCCGGCCCGAGTCGCAGCACACCTGCTGCTCGGGCATCGTAACGCACGGGGACGTGTTCATGATCGAGAGCACGCTGCTCGTCGTGGCCCGCCTGTGGTCGCTTGCGGCCGAATCCGGCTTCGAGAACATCACGACCGCGTGCGTCACGTCGTTCGCCATCCACCACGAGTGCCTGGAGCTGCTTGGGAGCGAGCCCGGGCTGCCCGAGACGATCGACCGGCTGCTCTTCGACGCCTGCGGCCGAAGGCTCGTCATCCCCAAGCACATCGTGCATTGCAGCGATATCGTCTACCGCTACCGGGCCGAACTCGGCCGGTCCATGACGCATCGCCTGGTCGATCAAGGCACGGGCCGGCCGCTCAAGGTGGTGGACCACGTCGGCTGCCACTACAACAAGGTCTTCCCGGACAAGTCGGTGGGCGGCGCCGAGTTCTGCGACGTGCTCACCGGCCCGATCCGCGAGTGGGGCGGCGAGGAAGTCGACTACCCCGAGCGCCGTCACTGCTGCGGCATGGGCTTCCGCCAGTGCATGATCCGGCCCAACCGCGGCTTCACCATGGCCTGCGTGCGGAAGAAGCTCGAGAGCATGGCGCCGTACGGGCCGGACCTGATCCTCACCAACTGCCCGGGCTGCAACCAGATGCTCGATCGGGAGCAGTGGGCGGTCAACGAATTGACCGGTGCGGATTTCCGAATCCCGGTGCTGAGCTACGCGGAGCTCGCCGGTCTCTTGCTCGGCTGGGATCCTTACGACGTCGTCGGGATCCAGGGGCACACGGTGCCGGTGGAGCCGCTGCTCGATCGGATCGGCATCCCCCGGAGTACGCGGCCCGCGTATCTGCGGGATGACGCAGGGGCAATGACCCGAAGGAGCGACTCGAGATGAACAGCGCGGTCTTGATCATCGGCGGAGGAGTCACGGGCATGCACGTGGCCACGGTCCTGGGCGAGCTGGGCTACCCCTCGATCCTCCTGGAGAAGACCTCGAAGCTCGGAGGCCGGGTGCGACGGCTCTCCCGCACCTTCCCGTTCTTCAACGACGACGGCTTCAACGACGGCGCCGAGTTCGCCGGCGAGATCGAGGCCGACATGCGCGCCCACGCCAGCGTGGACGTTCGGCTCGAAACCACGCTCGCCGACGTGCAGGGTGACTTCCCCCGCTTCCGCGCCACGCTCAGCGACGGCACGAGCGAGACGGTGAGCGCGATCATCGTCACCACCGGCTTTGAGCCGTTCGACCCCTCGGACCTCGAGGAGTACGGATACAAGCGCTACCCCAACGTGGTGACCGCGACCGAGCTGGAGTGGATGCTCAACCCGCGGGGCCCGACCCAGGGGGAGCTCAGGCGGCCGTCCGACGGCAAGCGCGTGGACCGACTCGCGATCGTGTTCTGCGTCGGCTCGCGCAACCGGCGGATCGGGGCGCCTTTCTGCTCGCGCATCTGCTGCTCCTACAGCACCAAGCAGGCCCTGACCGTGCTCGATCGCAACCCCGCGGCCGAGGTCGCCTGCTTCTACATGGACGTCCGCACCTACGACCGCGGCTTCGAGGAGATGTACTCGCTGGCCCAGGAGCGGGGGATCCGCTACGTCCGCGGCCGCGTGTCCGGGTGCAAGGAGCTGCCCAACCACGACATCGCCATCCGCACCGAGAACACCCTGGTCCAGAAGATCTTCTCGAGCGGCTTCGACCTCGTCTCGCTCTCCACCGGCATGCGCCCGTGCGCGGAGGTGGAGCACCTGGCGCGAGTGCTCAAGATCGAGCGCGCCCGCGACGGATTCCTCGCCTGCCGGGCCTGGTTCCGGTATCCCCAGGACTCGACGCGGGAGGGGGTCTTCGTCGCCGGATGCGCCACAGGCATGAAGCCGATCCGCAATTGCATCGTGGACGGCGGCGCGGCGGCCGCGCGAATCGCCGGCCTGTTGCGATCTGCCCTGAAGCAGTGATATCGATAGGATCTCGGGAGGAGGTGAGCGTTCATGCGCTACGGCTTCGCCATCGACAACCGCCGGTGCATCGGCTGCCATGCCTGCTCCGTGGCCTGCAAGGCCGAGAACCGGGTTCCCCTCGGCGTGTTCCGCACGTGGGTCAAGTACGTCGAGAAGGGGCGGTTCCCAAACACCCGGCGCCACTTTCAGGTGACGCGGTGCAACCATTGCGAGAATCCGCCCTGCGTCGCCATCTGTCCTGTGACCGCCATGTACAGGCGCGAGGACGGGATCGTCGATTTCGATTCCTCGCGTTGCATCGGCTGCAAGGCCTGCCTGCAGGCCTGCCCGTATGACGCGATCTACGTGGACCCGGAGCGGGGTACGGCCGCCAAGTGCCACTTCTGCGCCCACCGCACCGACGCCGGCATGGAGCCGAGCTGCGTGGTGGCCTGCCCCGAGCACGCCATCGTGGCCGGCGACATCGACGATCCGGCAAGCGAGATCTCGCGGCTCCTCGCGCGGGAGTCGGTCCGGGTGCGCCGGCCCGAGCAGGAGACCGAGCCCAAGCTCTTCTACGTGGAGGCCGAGGACGCGGCGATCGTGCCGGGCCAGGCCCGCAACGTGGGCACCTACCTTTGGGCCACGGTCAACGCGCAGGCCGACCGGGCGCTGCCGGCCGTCGATCGGCTTGCCTCGCCGATGCCTGCGATCGTGGCCTACGACGTGGAGCACGCGCGCCCCTGGGACTGGCAGGTGCCGGTCTACTTCTGGACCAAGTCGATCTCGGCCGGGATCCTGACCGTCCCGGCGCTGGCCTCGATCGCGCTGGGCCTTGCGATCGCGCCGCCGATCGCCACCCTGCTCGGGTTCATGGGTCTCCTGTTCATGGGGCTCACCGTGGCTCTCCTGGTCTCGGATCTCTCGCGCCGCGAGCGGTTCCTCCGCGTGCTCACCATGCCGCAGCCGCGCTCCTGGCTCGCCCGCGGCGCTTTCCTCCTGGTGGCGTACAGCGCGCTTTGCGGCGGCTTTTTCCTGGCCTCGTGGGCCGGAGCAGCCGGCCTGGCCTCGGCGCTCCTGTGGCCCACGATGCTCGCCGGCCTCCTGGCCGCGGTCTACACCGCGTTCCTCTGCGGCCAGTGCGAGGGATGCGACCTGTGGCAGACGCCGCTTCTGCCACTGCACCTCGTGGCCCGGTGCGTGCTGACGAGCGGCGCCATCCTCGCGCTGCTCCCGGGATCGCTCGGCGTTGCGCCCGAGCTGCGCCGCGCCGCCGTGCTCGGCCTCTTTCTGGGCCTCGTTCTGCACGCGCTCATCGTGCTCGGCGAGTTCGCCGTTCCCCACGCCACGGACAGCGCGCGCCGCGCCGCCGATCTCATCACCCGCGGGCCGCTCCGTGCGATATTCTGGGTCGGGGCGATCGGCGTCGGCGTTCTCCTGCCGGCCGCCCTCTTGATTTTCGGCCAGGGCGCGCCGCTCCTCGTGGGGCTCGCAGGGGCCGTTGCGCTCGCAGGCCTCCTGGCGTTCGAGTGGTGCTTCGTGATGGCCGGCCAGGGTGTGGCCAACAGCTGAAAGCGAGGTTCCGTGATGACCGATTTCCCGCGTCCCGGCAGCCACCTCCAGTCCCACCCCCCGGTGGAAAAATGGCACGACTGGGTGGAGTTCGATCCCCAGGCCTGGCCCCGCAAGGTCGAGCGTCGCTACCGGCTGATCCCCACGATCTGCTTCAACTGCGAGGCGGCATGCGGGCTGCTCGCCTACGTCGACAAGGCGACCGGCGAGATCCGGAAGATCGAGGGCAACCCCGTGCACCCGGGCAGCCGCGGCCGCGTCTGCGCCAAGGGCCCGGCCGTGCTGAACCAGCTCCATTCCCCGGATCGGGTGCTCTACCCGATGAAGCGCAAGGGCCCTCGCGGCGCGAACCAGTGGGAGCGCACCACCTGGGACGAGGTGCTCGAGACGTTCGGCGCGCGGATCCGCAAAGCGATCCGGGAGGGGCGCGGCGAGGAGGTGATGTACCACGTGGGCCGGCCCGGGCACGACGGCTACATGGAGCGCGTGCTGCAGGGCTGGGGGATCGACGGGCACAACTCCCACACCAACATCTGCTCGGCCTCGGCGCGCCTGGGCTACGTGCTCTGGCAGGGCGCGGATCGGCCTTCGCCGGACCACGCGAATGCGCGCTGCATCCTGCTCATCTCCGCCCACCTGGAGGCGGGCCACTATTTCAACCCGCACGCGCAGCGGATCATCGAGGGCAAGATGTCCGGGGCCAGGCTGATCGTGGTGGACCCCAGGCTCTCGAACACCGCCTCCATGGCCGACGCCTGGCTGGCCCCGCACCCGGGCACCGAGACCGCGCTGCTCCTGGCCATGGCCAAGGTGATCCTGGACTCGGGCCGGTTCGACGCCCGGTTCATGAAGGATTGGGTCAACTGGGAGGAGTACGAGGCCGACGGCTTCGTCGCAAAAGGGAAGAGCTTCGAGGCGTTCATCGCGGCGCTCAAGCAGCACTACGCCAAGTACACGCTCGCGTACGCCGAGCAGGAGAGCGGCGTTCCGGCCGCGGCGATCGCGCAGGCGGCCCAGGACATCGCCGATGCCGGGAGCCGGTTCGCCTCGCACGTCTGGCGCGCCTCGGCCTCGGGCAACCTGGGGGGCTGGCAGTCGGCCCGCGCCCTGGTGCTGCTCCACGCGCTCACCGGATCGCTCGGCACGCGCGGCGGGCTCTCCCCCAACTCGTGGAACAAGTTCGTGCCGAAGCCGTTCAAGGTGCCGCCTCCGCAGAAGCGCTGGAACGAGCTGCTCTACCCGCCCGAGTGGCCCTTGAGCCACCACGAGCTCTCGCAGCTGTTGCCCCACTTCCTCAAGGAGGGGCGCGGCCGCCTCGACACCTATTTCACGCGGGTGTTCAACCCGGTCTGGACCTACCCGGACGGGTTCTCGTGGGTGGAGGCGCTGCGCGACGAGCGCCTGGTCGGCCTGCACGCCGCGCTCACGCCGGTCTGGAGCGAGACCGCCGCCTTCGCCGACTACGTGCTGCCCATGGGGCTCTCCTGCGAGCGGCACGACATCCAGAGCCAGGAGACCCACGCCGGCCGCTGGATCGGCTTCAGGCAGCCGGTGCTCCGGGTGTTCCGCGAGCTCGAACATGGTGAGAAGGTGCGCTACACGTACGAGGCCAACCCGGGCGAGGTCTGGGAGGAGGACGAGTTCTGGATCAACCTCTCCTGGCACATCGATCCGGACGGCTCGCTGGGCATCCGCCCGTGGTTCGAGTCGCAGAAGAGCCCGGGCACGCCGATCACCGTGGACGAGTATTACGGCCACATCTTCGAGCACTCGGTCCCTGGCTTGCCCGAGGCCGCGGCCAGGGAGGAGCTCACGCCGCTTGCCTACATGCGCAAGTACGCCGCGTTCGAAATTCCCGGGGACGTCTATCGCGTCAACGAGTCGCCGGTGCCCGAAGCCGACGCGGCCGGCGCCGCAAAGCACGGCAACCTCCTCAAGAAGGACGGCCGCACGGTCGGCGTGTCCGTCGACGGCCGGGCCGTGGTGGGCCACAACACGCCGTCCCGCAAGCTCGAGCTCTTCTCGACCACGATGCGCGACTGGAAGTGGCCCGAGTTCGCGCTCCCCGAGCACATCCCCAGCCACGTGGGACCTGCCGCGCTCGCCGTCGCCGACGGGGCGACCACGGATCAGGACCTCAGCCATACGCCGCTCGTGGAGTGGCCGCCCCATGCCCGGGGAGAGGTCTTTGCGCTGGTGCCGATCTATCGGTTGCCCACGCTGATCCACACGCGCAACAACAACGCCAAGTGGCTCTTCGAGATCTCGCACAAGAACCCGCTCCTGATGTCGACCGTCGATGCGTCGAGGCTCGGCGTGGAGACCGGCGACCTCGTCAAGGTGCACACCGAGATCGGGTGGTTCGTCATCTCCACCTGGGTCACCGAGGGGCTGAAGCCCGGGGTCATCGCGTGCTCGCACCATCTGGGGCGCTGGCGACGGAGCCGGGACGAGGGGATCGAGCGCTGGGGCAGCTCGGTGGTGGAGGTGGAGGAGCAGGGTCCGGGCCGATGGATGTTGCGCGTGAAGGAAGGGGTGAGGCCGTGGACGAGCGCGGATCCGGACTCCTCCCGGGTCTGGTGGTCCGACGCCGGGGTGCACCAGAACCTCACCTTCCCGGTCCACCCGGATCCGGTCTCGGGCATGCAGTGCTGGCACCAGGTGGTGAAGGCCGAAAAGGCCGGCCCGGACGATCGCTACGGCGACGTATTCGTGGACACGGCCCGGGCGCACCAGGTGTACCTGAAGTGGAAGGGCTTCTGCCGCCCGGCGCCCGGCCCGGGCAACCTGCGCCGTCCGCTCTGGTTCGCGCGGGTGGCCCGCCCGGCTCCCGAGGCGTACCTCATGAAGCCGAAGGGCTGACCCGTCACGCGGCGGAGCTCTGAAGCCAATCCATCACGAAATCCGCGATCGCCCGGATGTCGTCCAGGGGCAGGAGCGGCACGTCGAGCATGAGGGCGTCGTCGCTAGCCACGGCGATGAGCGTGGGATCGCGCTCCTCGCCCCGGCCCATCAGGACGGCGCCCCGCTCTTTCCGGTGCACCTCGATCTTGGGCAGCGGGCCGGTCTTGTATCCCTCGGTGAGCACGAGGTCCATGTCGGAGAAATAGGTCCCGATGAGATCGTGGAGCGGCAAGGTCCCGGCCGTGCGCTTGATCAACGCGAGCTTTTCTGACGAGGCGAGCAGCACCGCGTCGGCTCCGGCCGTGAAAAGGCGGTGGCTGTCCTTGCCCGGATAGTCGATCTCGAACTGATGGGCGTCGTGCTTGATCACCCCGACCTTGAGGCCGTGCCGCTTGAGCTCCGGGACCAGCTTCTCGAGGAGCGTGGTCTTTCCGGTTCCGGACCTGGCGACGAACGAGAGCGCTTTGGGCTTCATGGAGCGTCTCCTCGGATGGGTTTGGGCGCCGTGGCCCTTTGCAGGAGCGCGAGATCGGCAAGCACGACCGCTGCGGCCGCCTCGAGGATCACCGGCGTCCGGAGCGCGATGCAGGCATCGTGCCTCCCTTCGACCGTGATCGTGGCCGGTTCGCCGGTCCGGAGGTCCACGGTACGCTGCGGTACGGGGATGCTCGAAGTGGGCTTGATCGCCACGCGGAAGCACAGCTCGTTCCCGTTCGTGATCCCGCCGTTCACCCCTCCGGCGTGGTTCGTGGCGGTCTTTCCGTCGATTTCGAGAATCGGGTCGTTGCACTCGCTCCCGGCCATGCGGCTAGAGGCGAAGCCTGCGCCGAACTCGATGCCGCGCACCCCGCCGATCGAGAAGACCAGATGCGAGACGAGCGACTCCACCGAGTCGAAGAACGGCTCGCCCAGGCCGGGACGGATGCCGCGGACGCGGCACTCGACCACGCCGCCCACCGAGTCCCCCGATGCGACCGCCTCGGCCACAACGGTCTCGACGTCGGCCCGGCCCCCCGCCTCCAGCACCCGCGACTCGAACGCCACCGGCCCGAGGATCTTCCTGGCCACCACGCTGGCCGCGACCAGCGCAACGGTGAGCCGACCGGAAAAATGTCCGCCGCCTCTGGGGTCGTGAAACCCACCGAATTTCTTCGCGGCAACCAGATCCGCATGCCCGGGCCGAGGCGTGAACCGCAGTTGCTCGTAAGGGCCGGGGTCTGCATCGACATTGTCGATCTGAAGCAGGATCGGCGCACCCGTGGTCCGGCCTTCGAACACGCCCGAGAGGATCCGGATGGCATCGGGCTCGCGTCGCGCGGTGGTCCCTCCTGCGCCGGCGCGCCTTCTCGAAAGATCCGACTCGAATTCCTGCGCCTCAAGCGCGAGTCCGGCCGGGCAGCCGTCCACGACCACGCCGACGCACGGCCCGTGCGACTCGCCGAAGATCTGGACCCGAAAGATGCGTCCGAACGAGTTCATGAAATCTCTCCTCCCAGCCGGGCCAGGTCGTCGAAGAAGCCCGGGTATGATTTGGACACGCACTCGCCGCCCAGGATGCGCGTCTCATTCTTCGCGACGAGCGCCGCGACGGCGCAGGCCATGGCGATGCGGTGATCGTCGTGCGAGCCCACATCCGCGCCTTGAAGCGGTCCCCCCTGAATGCAAAGCGCGTCGCCACAAGGCTCGACCCGCGCTCCCATCCTGCCGAGCTCCATGGCGAGGGCGGCTCCGCGATCGCTCTCCTTGTGCCGGAGCCTTCCGAGTCCGTGGAGAACCGTCTCGCCCTGGCAGCTGCACGCCAGCGACGCGAGCGGCGGGAACAGATCCGGCGCGTCCGTAACGTCGATCTCGAAACCGCGGAGTTGATCGCGCTCCACCAGGACCTTGCCCTCTCCCTCGTGGACGCGGGCCCCGGCCATGCGAAGCGCCTCGATCATCATCCGGTCGGCCTGCCCGGAATCCAGGCGGAGGCCGGAAACCTCCACCTTGCCGGCCATGGCGCCGGCCGCGAGCAGGAACGACGCTCCCGACCAGTCCCCCTCGACCTCGTACGACTCGGGCCGGTACGCCTGGCCTCCCGGAATCTCGAACCCCCACGGCGACCGATTCCGTCGGATCTCGATGCCGAAGCGTCCCAGGACCTCCACGGACAGATCGAGATACGGACCGCTCCTGGGATTCTCCACCGTCACCTCGGAATCCCCCTCGCAAAGCGGCAAGGCGAACAGAAGCCCGGAGACCAGTTGCGAGCCCATGGAGCCGTCCACCGTGATCCGGCCGGATCGAATCGGGCCTTGGATCCGGACCGGCAGGAATCCCTGCGTGGTCTCGACCCGGGCGCCCAATTTACGGAGCGGCCCTTCGATCATCCCCATGGGTCTCGATGCGAGGCTCCCGTGCCCGGTCAACACGACCTGCTCATCCCGAAGCCCTGCAATGGCCGTGAAGAGACGCATGGCAAGCCCCGACTCCCCGCAGTCGAGGACCGTGCCTCGAGGTTCCCCTCCCCCGGCGATCCGCCATTGGTCCGACGCAATCTCGACCTCGGCTCCGAGCCCGCGGATCACGGCGAGGGCCGCCAGCGCGTCGTCGCATGACGCGGGGTTCCGGATGTCGCTCGCCCCCTTGGCAAGCGATGCGGCCGCGATGGCGCGGATCGCCATGCTCTTCGACGCCGGCGCTCTGACCGCGCCGTCAATGCGGGAAGGCCTGATCGATCTCGTGCTGTATGAGGGCTGCGATGTCATCCGGTGTTCCATTCTCCGACGACACGAGAAGATCCGCAACCTCTCCGTATCCCGGCAGACGATCCTGGAAGAGCTTGGCCGCTGCGTCCCCGGACCCCTTCTCCGCAAGAAGCGGCCGCGATCCGTCGCCGGCCCGGCTGAGGGCCGTATCGAGCGAGATCCATAGCCACACCACCAGGGTGTGTTCCATCAAGAGCGACCGATTCTCCGTGTCGAGCATGGCCCCGCCGCCGCAGGCGATCACCGCTCCCTCTCGATCCAACGCCTCCTTCAAGACCGCCTTCTCCAGGTACCGGAAGGTCTCCTCGCCTCTCTCAGCAAAGATTTCCGAGATCGATCGTTCCGCGGCCCGCTCGACCCACTCGTCCGTATCCACGATCTCCAGGCCCAGGCGGCCGGCCAGGCATCGGACGACTTCGCTCTTCCCGCTCCCCATGAATCCGACGAGCGCGATGCGCGAGGACCCCTTCGGTCCTCGATCGAGCCCTGTGCGCATGGCCTCGATCGGCGCCGGAGCTCCGGTGAAGATCTCGAAAGACGCCGAAGCCTGATGGACCAGCCAATCGATCCCGGGCACGACACGGCAACCGACGGCCACGGCCGCCTGCTCCACGGCTCTCGCCTTGTAGTTCGCATCCAGCACCACGAGACCGGGTTTCAAGGAGCCAGCGTCGACCACCGGCTCGGCCGTGGAAAGGCACGAGACCAGAATATCCGCATCCAGGAGCTCCCGATGCACCTCGTCCATCGAGGCGAACCGGCATCCGATCCGTTCCGCAGCCTGCCTGGCCTTGTCGACCGTGCGGTTCACGATCACCACCTCGGAGGCTCCTGAGCAGGCAAGCCCCCAGGCCGCCGCCTTGCCCGCACCCCCGGCGCCCAGGACCACAGCCTTGGCCCCCCGGGGATCGATCCCGCGATGCCGGAGCGCCTCCACCGCGGCCGAAACGTCGGTATTGTGACCGAAAAGCCTGGTGCCGTCCGTCGTGACCGTGTTGACCGCGCCGGTCGTGATTGAGGCCTGATCCAGCGAGTCCATGAGGTTGGCCACTGTACCCTTGAACGGCGACGTGACGTTGAGCCCCCGGATCCCGGCCTGGCGCATTACGCGGATCGCCTCCTCAGCGCTCGACACAGCGATGCGCGTGTAGGACGCATCGATCCCGAGAGCCTGGAACGCGGCCTCGAACAGGGCCGGGCTTTGGCTGTGCAGGATCGGCCGGCCCGTCACGGCGAACAGGCTGTTCGATGACGGCATCATCCTTGGATCCATTCAATCCATTGTTGCAGGATCTCGACCGGCACCTGGCCAGGCGCTGCAGCCTTGTTCTCTGAAAGCGATGCGTAGGTGAAGGGGCTTCCGAGGAGAGGCGCCGCCACGCGCGTTACGAGGCCCAAAGGCCCCATGCCCGCCACCAGGATCGGGCGCTCCGAATCCAGGAGCCCGAGCAGCCTCGCGTTGTCCGACGGCCGCTTCACCAGGCAGGCAATCTTGGCCAGGTCCGCGCCCGCATCGAAGCATCGATCCACCATCCGCTCGAGGTCGGCTCTGGGAGGGGTCTTCTCGAAATCATGGAACGAGACGATGACCTTGCATCCGCGCCGCCTGGCCGCGTCCGCCACGGAACCGAAAAACGGCGCATCCTGATCCACATCGAGGTCGACGAAGGCCGCACCCGCATCCATGGCGGCGAGTAGCACCCGTCTCCGTTCCTCGTTCGACAGGGACCCGGCCCGGCACGTGGCGATGAGCCTCGCGCCGCTCGAGAAGAGTCGGCGGATCTCCTCGAGCGAGAGCGAAAGGAGGTCGAGCCGGGCCTCGGCCAGGTCCGCGCTCCGGGCTGCCTTGAGGCATTCGTCGAGAGACAATTCCACAAGGCTAACGCATATCATGATCCCATGCCTCACGGATCTCCTCGAGCGAGACCGGTAATGTCCAGGCGTCGCCGTCCCGGGCCATGGTCCCGAAGACCGTGGGCAACGCCATGCGGATCACGCCGACACGGCGCTTCTTGTCCGCCTCGAAGTACGGCGTCACGTCGGCGAACGATGGGAGCGGCGTGGGCCCCAGCCCGAGGGAAACGAGCAGGTCGAGAAGCCTCTTGAAATCGGCCTCGGAAAACCCGGTAAGTCGCATCGCGACCCTGGCCTCGATCCGCATGCCCATGGCCACGGCCTCGCCGTGCGGCACGGCGTACGAGGAGGCGCGCTCCACGGCATGACCCACGGTATGCCCGAAGTTGAGCACGGCCCGCCGGCCCTGCTCCGTCTCGTCCTCCGCCACGACCGCCGCCTTGATGTGGATGCATCGTCCGACCGGCCAGGGATCGATATCGCCCGGAACCCGGATCGACATCGCGTTGTGCTCGAGCCAGTCGGCCAGATCCGCGTCCGCGACCACGGCGTGCTTCAACATCTCGGACAGTCCGTTCGGCCATTCCGCGGCCGGAAGGGTGCCGAGGAGATCCGGGTCCACGAGCACGAGATCGGGCTGATGGAATACGCCCACCGTATTCTTGCCGTGCCGGGTGTCCACGCCGGTCTTGCCGCCGATCGACGCGTCCACCTGGGCGAGAAGCGACGTGGGGACCCCGACCCACGGCATGCCGCGCTGAAAGGTCGCGGCCACAAATCCGGCGAGGTCGAGGCTCACGCCGCCGCCCAGGGCCACGACGCACGCGCCGCGCCCTATTCCGAGGTCGAGCAGCCGGTCCTCGATCCGCTCCTTCTCGGCCCGGGTCTTGTGCGCCTCGCCCGGCTCGAAATCCACGATGGTCACGCGCCGCGTCCGCCCGGCGAGGCTCGCGCGGATCCTATCGCCGTAAAGCCGCACCACGCTCCGGTCGCCTATCACCGCGGCCTCTTCCCACGCCGGGCTCCATCGCGAGGCGAGCTCCTCGATCGCGGCGCGCCCGACGAGAACGCGGGTGGATCGGCCGCCGGAAAATGGGATGCGTATCTCGTCCATGCTACTCGGCCTCGTTTTCGCGGGGGTTCATCTGGTACTTCTCGAGCCTTCGGAGGAGCTGGAAGCGGCTCAAACCCAAGAGCTTCGCCGCCTCACCCTTCACCCCTTTGGTCTGCTGCAGCGCGTTGTGGATGAGCTTCTTCTCCAGGCTCTCGAGCGTGTCGATGCCCGGGATGAAGTCAACGGCGTACGGCGAGGTCCTGGAGAAAGCCGGCACCGCGTCGACCCGGCCCTGCAGGAGCCGCTCGGGAAGGTGCTGGAGCTCGATCTGGCCCGAGTCGGTCATGATCACGGCGCGCTCCAGGATGTGCTTGAGCTCGCGCACGTTGCCCGGGTAGTGGTAGTCGAGG
>Ga0315282_10005424_pt1 | contig 21750 bp, 19 predicted proteins | sample YL17G07_20_MG_FD_203693 | JGI IMG/M metagenome (GOLD analysis project Ga0315282, IMG submission 203693) | Sediment microbial communities from Yellowstone Lake, YNP, Wyoming, USA - YL17G07_20 | ecosystem: Environmental > Aquatic > Freshwater > Lake > Sediment | place: USA: Wyoming | collected... | reverse complement strand
AGACAGTTAAATACGCAAATAGGGAAAAAAGTTGGTCTGAAAAAAGACGTTGTATCGTATCGAATCAAACGGATGCAGGATGAAGGGGTCATACGGAATTTTTGGACTGCGATTAATACGTTCAACCTGGGATACAATGTTTTTCGGATATATATCGCATTACAATATGTAAGTACAGAGAAAAAAAATGAAATAATTCAGTATTTTATTAATTATAAAAATACGTGGGCAGTGATTTCAGCTAAAGGAGAGATAGATTTAACCGTGATTGTATGGGTAAAAGATAACTATGAATTCTATCAGTTCTGGAGTAAAACATTGGATTTATTTGAAGAGCACTTTGCAAAAAAAATAATTTCGTTATATATTCAGACCATTGATTATAAAAAAACTTACCTGTTATTAGATAAAGAAGCTGGGGAAAATAGAGAGCATTACAGGATTATTTCTGGAACTGAAAAAGCTGAAATTAATAATTTGGATTATCAACTTTTAAATGAATTGGCCATTAATGCTCGCTGCCCTTTAATTGAACTTGCCGATAAATTTGATTGTTCTTCTCAATCCGTTAATTATAGAATAAAAAATTTATTGAAAAAAGATATTATAAAAGCGTTTCGTGTAAATATTGATTATTCTAAATTAGGCCTTCAGCATCATAAGGTTGATATATATCTCAGGGAGCATAAACAAAGAGCATCTATCATTGATTTTATGAAGACAAAATCATATTTACAATGTTTAAATGTGGCAATAGGTTGGGCTGATATCGAGCCGGAAATTGTAATTAAAGATATCAACGAAATAGATAACATCATCAATGAAATTAATTCAAAATTTCCGAATTCAATTAGAAAGCATACATTTTGGATCGCTGCGCAAGTTCATAAAGAGAGATGGCTGCCTGAATTAGAATTTTAACGTTCTTCGCTTACATATCATATTGGGTGTTCTTAATCTACACGAGTGTCTCTATTATTGAAATGTGTTTGTAATTTTTAAAAATAGTAATTGTAAAAAATTATATGCCTGACCCCCATAACTTTGCCTTTATCTTAAAAGTATATTAAAATAACTTGGGCCAGACACCCTGAAGAGGCCAAACACTCGCAGCTACTGCTCCTGCAATTGCTCCAATCATCAATATTTCCATATCCTTTTTCACCACCATTAATGCTATTTCTTACCATGATATACTCTATCTGTCATTGTTTATATACTTGTCGTGACAAAATACCAAAACGAAAACGCGAATTCTTAAGGAGAAATACGAAATACAACTCTGTTATTTTTTCAAGAGATATTCCTTTATCGCTCTCTTTGAGGAGTACCATACATTCTCTATTTTCACTGCATCAAGTATCCCCTGGCGTGCTCGAAGGCTGAGGTACTCCTGTGAATATCGTGTATAGGATGCAAGTTCTTTTAACGGAACCAAGCGTTCCTCCGAGACGACATTTGAAAGATACATCATCAATGATTCATCCACTACTCGTGCGATAAACCGTATAAACGGAGAAAGATCCCCCTGGTCTGCTAGCTGCAACGTCTGATAGTACGTTTTTCTGTCTGTTTTTTTCACAATAATCGGGGGGTACCCTTGTTGCATCAAATATAGATTTGTAAGCAGTCGTGCAACCCGTCCGTTACCATCGAGAAAGGGATGAATCCTGACGAATTCATGGTGAAGAAACGCAGCGATGTGTACCGGGTGTCTTGTCTTCGTCTGTATCTTTTGAAGAAACGTATCCATAAGGGAGACGATCTTTGAAGCGTCAGGTGGGGTTGTCAGAGAGCTAACAATCCGTACATTCGTCGTTCGATATTTTCCTGCATCCAGAAGTAATCCTTTTGTAACAACTTCATGAAGCCGCTGGATGATGTCCTGGGTGAGAGGTGTCTTCGATTGAACCATCTGAACCATTAGATCGAACGCCTCCGCATCGTTTTGCGCCTCGAGATGGTCTTTGAGTGGTTTTCCACCTATGGTTATGCCTTCTTCAAGGACGAGTCGTGTTTCCTGGAGGGTCAAGGTGTTTCCTTCGATGGCATCAGAATGGTAGGTATGGCGAAGTCTGATATCATGGAGAAGTTGTGAGACGATATCCTCCTGGAGAGGTCTCAGTGCATCTAATTGTTTTTTCTTTGAATCGATTCGTTGAATGAGGAGATCGTCTGGGGAAGTATCGGTATCGGAATATTTCATAATAATCCGATATGTATAAGGAGATATATATCGGTATCGGTAAATTATGACATATGCCGATACATCACTAGGAGGACTTCTAGGTGAACGAATCAATACACCGATCAACAACACTGATGTATTGAATGTAAAGATCATACGGAGCGGTAAATGTGATCAAATACACGGTCCGTGTCTTTAGCACAGCAACCTGCTTTACCCGTATGACCGAACTTTCCAGCTCATACGAATACACAATCTCGTACGCCTTTGCGTCCTCCATCGATCGCCAGTCCCGGTACGCGATCGTATAGTTCATCCCGCTCGCAGACAAGTTCTCCTCGACTTGGTCCGCAAACGTACTTAACGCACGGCCTTCACTTAACGAAAACGGGACACCAATAACCAACGAAACATTGGTGGAATTCACCGGGGCGAACCAGACTGCGACATCTGCTGACGTGTTCTCAAAACTGTTCCATCCACTAGGAGGATTTAACGAAAACCCATACTCTGTATTCGCATATGATCTCTTCGAAACCTGTTCGGCACACCCGGCTACCAGAACAAAAACAACCAACAACATACCAAGGATAATTACTTGCTTACTCATAACGTATAATAAAAGAAAACCACCATCAGCTATAAAAGAAATATGTTTACAAAAAACAGAACAGAAAGATTGTTTACTTGAAACACTCACGGTCTAACCAGTAATTCAGGAAACGATCCCGCTGAACAGCAGGCTCGGTACGGATTCGATGCAGCAACGCGGCATCCTCGTAAAGCTGGTGGGTCCCGGACGTTTCAGTGTTCATCAACATTCCTCACTCTCTCTTTTGTTCCTTTTCTTTAAAGCATCTTGTTGTACAAGTCGTACCCAGCGCCTGTACAGTTGTTACCCAAAAAGAAGAAACGAGGATAAAGTGTAGCTAGGTGTAAACCTAAGTCCCAAATGAGGTTCATCCCAAGAAAGCTCTAAAGTTGGTTATAAACTGTTTGGTTGGTATCCTATTCTGAAGTGAAAAAATAAGGGTGAGAGGATATGTTTTTAAAGAGAACCGCAGGATCATAGTAACGTTGAAATGAAATCAGTCCTGTAATCTTTTGTTACTGTTGTTGCGATTAATATCAAATGATAAATTATAAATACCATGGGTGCATTTTAATTCTATATAACCCGTGTTTTGGAGGGAGGAAGAAAAAATGCGATATGATTTGTGGAAGAAAGAATTAGTTGTTGGAATAATAGTGTTGTTTGTTGGAACCTGTATCATTCCATCTACAGGTGATTTTACTGTTTCGAATGGAATGAAAAAAGGTAACGTCCGTGATTCTCCTCCAGATGAAGAATGGAATAGAACATATTCTGCTCACCCACCAGGGGACTATTCTTGCGGTTATTGTATCAAGGTAACCCCTGATGGCGGGTACATTGTCACTGGTTATTCTGGCAGTGATGGTTCGTATTCTGTTTATTTACTGAAGGTTGACAATCAAGGGAATGAGCTGTGGAATCGGACCTTTGGGAGTGGTTATATACAAGGCAATTGGGTAGAAATCACAAGCGATAATGGATACATTATAACTGGGAGGATCGGTTACGAAAATCCTTACAGTAATTATGTTTGGTTAATCAAGACCGATGCAAATGGGAATGAAGAATGGAACAGGACGTTTGGAGGTTTAGGCAATTGGACCGGGTATTGTGTGAAGCAAACCATGGATGGAGGGTATATTTTAACTGGGATGTATTGGGATTATGATTCTCATAGTCTCTTGTTGATTAAGACCGATGCTCTTGGCAATGTGCAATGGTATAAAACCTACGGGAATCACAGTGGTGGATATTCCCTGGCACATACAACTGACGGTAGGTATATCGTTACTGGCGTGATCTCTTACAATTTGGGCCTGATGAAGATCGATGAGAATGGTACCGTGGAATGGGAGAGAGAATTTTCCCATAAAAATGGAAGAGCAGTACAGCAAACTTCTGATGGAGGTTATATTGTAGGGGGACAAACTTCTAATGATAGTGGGAACGGTCTTTTGTTGATGAAAACAGATGAAAATGGAGTTGAACAATGGAATCGAACTTTTTACGGCTCTGGGAGTGGGTTTACAGTTATTCAGACAGTTGATGGTGACTATATCTTGGGAGGAACACCGTTTAGACTTACTCGAACACACCCCGATGGCAATGTCGTCTGGGATCATTTCTATTTACCTTCTTCGCAAAACGCTCAATGTTACTGTGTGCAACAGACCCCAGATAATGGTTTTATCGCCACAGGAGTAATAGATTTACAGACAAACCCGAAATGTGTGATCCTCAAACTTAACGCTAGTAATAATCATCCACCGAGTTCATCAACCATTGAAGGCCCACACTGGGGCGTAATAAACGAGAGTTATCAATTTTGCATCAATGCAACCGACCCCGATGGAGACGCCCTCTATTGTACATGGGAGTGGGGCGATGGGAATATCACCGATTGGCTTGGTCCCTATTCCTCCAATGTAACAGTCTGTGCATCCCATGCATGGTCTCAGAAAGGGACATATGAGATACGAGTAAAACTCAAAGATAAATTCGGACATGAGAGCAATTGGTCAGATCCCTATGTCTTCAACGTGTATGAATTGAAAAACGCTTTCCTTTTCGGCAGATATACGAATATGACTACGGAAGGTGATTACCGTACGGTTGAAGCAGTCAATCTGCGGATGATTCTTTTGAGACCAGTACAATATTTCCATTATATAGCTGGGGAGAAGATAACATTCTTACAGAATAATAGCAAAGTGTTCATCACCCCACGATTCATCATAGGAATGGTTGATGCTGTGATTTGAAATTGGTGGAAAAGAAATGCAAAAGAATCCGTATATTATTAATGGTTTGGCGGTTGGAATCATTTTCTTGTTCATTGGAACTTGCATCATTCCAGTGATGGCACAGACTGTTGAGAAACCCTCTGTAGTATCGAATGGACATATCTTGTATGTTGGTGGATCTGGTCCTGGGAACTATACGAAGATTCAGGATGCAATAAACGATTCACATGATGGTGATACTGTTTTTGTCTATGATGATGTGTCACCCTACCATGAGTTTCTCTCAATAAATACTTCTATTTCTCTCATCGGTGAAGAAAAAAATACAACGATTATAAACGCTGATAATGAATCAAAAATTGTTATTCAAGTTACTGCCGATGGTGTAACCATTTCTGGTTTTACTGTCGTAAACTACGGAAGGGAAGCAATCCTAATTGAATCGAATAACACCCATATTTCTGATATTATTCTTGGACCACGCTCGGGATGGAGTGGGAATGGTATTCGTCTGTTTCATTCACATGATTCACTTATCGAGGAAAATGACATTTCTCATACATTTAATGCAATCGAAATCATAGATTCTGACCGTAGTATTATTAGGAGAAATCATCTCACGTCATCCTATTTATATGGAATATGGCTTTCCAATGCTGCAGAAAATACGATTATCGATAATATTGTTGATACCGGTGATCCGGTTGGTTTGCCGGGAAGCTATAATGGTATACGACTATGGGATTGTACGAACAATACGGTTTCTGGTAATCTCATAGTTTCCCGGGATATCGAATGTCGGGTTGGGTTGGAATTATGGGATTCACGTGATAATCTCGTAAAGGAAAATACGTTTGAGACTTGCGGGTTCTTTTGGTATGGTTCCTATGAAAATATCCTCGAAAATAACACGGTTAATAACAATCCGCTCGTGTTTCTCATTGGGAAACCACATTCGACTATTGATCATGCAGGACAAGTGATACTCATTCAATGTGACGATTCGATAGTCCGTGATGTGGAGATTACCAACGTTCCAAAAGCAATTGAGATTCTCAACTCAGATAATTGTATAGTGACCAACACAACCAGTCGAAATAATGATTATGGTATCTATTTTGAATCTTCAAAAAATATTCAAGTGACAAAAAATAAGATCTTTACGACTCAAATTGGGATTAGTGCTGAACAGGGATCACAAAATGCTTCTATTACTGAGAATGTCATCCAAGAAAGTCTCTACATGGGTATTTATTCGAATGCTGCCTCGACCACCATTGAGAAAAATACTCTTACTGGTAATAGTGTGGGGATTTTAACCGGAGGTTTGTTTTCCTTAAAAATTATTATTCAATCGAATAGGATCACAGATAATTGGGATGGTATCACCCTTTATTCACCATTGACGACCGTGAGGAACAATTCAATTGCAGGTAATGTGAATGGGATTCATATTTCGGGGGCCTATCGAAATATGATTATCTCAAATAATATAACCGGTAATGAATGCGGGGTGAACATCACCTATGAACCTGGATCATTACGCAGTATCGGGAATTGGATTTTGAAGAATAATTTCTTGGGAAATACCCGTCATGCATTTTTCGACTCTGCTGTTCGAACACATTGGATACGGAATTATTGGCAGGGAGATCTTCTTTCACCAGCTCGTATAGATGGAATGAAGAGTTATTATAAACTTGATGTCTGGGGCGGGGTCGTCTGGCAGAAGCATATTCCCTGGGTGAATTTTGATTGGTTTTCTTCGCAAAAACCCTATGATATTTGATTTCGCACAAAAAACCATGTGTCTTAAAACCGTGTTAATGATTCTGTTTTGTATTTTTATCTTCTCCAAACATTTAAATCCTGTTACAGGATAACAAATAGCATTAAATCCATAATTTGGAGGAGGAAAATAAAACCATGAAAACGAAAATCATAGGAATTTTTGTATGTATGCTGATGTTCGCCTCGGTACTTTCCGTGGCAGCGCCTGTAGATAAAAAAGTCATGGAAGTGACGCCTGTTTCTTCTCCGTTTGCTGGAAATACAGGAACGCCTTTGGTGTCACCGCTTTCTCAGATAAGTAATTTGCTTGGGAAAAGGGTGTATGGATGCAACTGCTTTTGGTTTAACAAGACCCTTGTATCGTTCACCCTAGACAACCCTGGCACCATCAACAATATTGCTAATGTGACGGATTATTTTCTAACTGGTGGTTGTTGGGCAAATGGCATTTGGTGGGGCTGTGAATATTCATATTATGAAAAAAATAACTCTAAGATATGGAAGATCAATCCAGCAACCGGTGAAATGACCCTGGTCGGTCTCTCGGGTGTCAATCTTAATGGCCTTGAGTATGATGACACGACCGGTACCATGTATGCTTGTAGTATGGTCACACTCTATACGATTGATATGACCACAGGTAATGCAACATGGGTGGGTTCCTTTGGTATGGGTCATGCTATGATTGGTATTGCATGTGACTCTGTAGGGAACCTGTATGGGGAAGAATTAGGGTTTCCAGGGTCTCTCTATGCTATCAACAAAACGACTGCACATCTCAGTTTAATCGGTCATTTCGGCCTCGATCTCAACTATTGTCAAGATATGGCATTTGATAAAGATAATGATAAATTATACCTCGCAGCTTTGGTCATGGTTAATCAAACAACAGCGGAAGATGCGTTGTACTACTGTGATCATCACACGGCAGAGTGTACAAAGATCGGTAATTTTGGTACGACCTTAACTGAGATTGACGCGTTTGCTATACCCTATACATCTGATGTTGAAATAAATGGATTGAAAGGTGGAATCGGCGTACACGCGACCATAAAGAATACTGGTACTGTCAACCTCAGTAATGTGAAATGGAGCATCACCATTCTAGGCAAAGAAAAAAGCGGAACAATACCCTCCTTATCTGTTGGTCAATCCGTTAACATCAAAACAGGCTTAATCTTCTTTGGATTCGGAAAAACAGGGGTTATGGTGAAGGTTGAAACACCTGATCATATCATAAAGAGAACTGCGAAAGCAACGGTATTGTTATTCTTCGTCCTCGGGGTAAAATAACCCCTCTTCTTTTTTCCTTTTTTTCTTTTGTCTTTGATTCGCATAAAAAACATGAGTTAAAACCGTGTTAATGCTCCCGTGTTCTAAGGATATGTTTTTAAAGAAAGAACCTCAGGGTTATAGTGACGTTGAAATCAGTCCCGTAACCATTTGTTACTATTGTTGCTTATTTCCTTAAAGATAATAATTAAATATATGGCATGCATTAGCATTGCATGCGGAGGAACGAAATGAAGATAAAAATAATAATTGGAAGTATTTTTGCAGCAACACTAATTATCGTAGTTTCTTTTGTCTCGGTGGTTGGTCACCAATCAGTACAGACAAACGAACACGAATCGTATTCGCCGTTGTTTGTGGTAAGGACACAACGCGCAACACAAAAAATAAGTACTAGTACCGTCTCTGATTTTCTTGGTAAAGGAACACCATCAAATATCTTTCCATCAAAAACAACCCAGAAGGAAGAACTGATTCAAACAGCAATAAAAATCTTTAGCAAGAACCCTGCTCTTTTAAATAGATTAATAGATAATCTCGACCAGTTCCCCTATATAACGGGATTAATATCCAAATATGGAATCGACACAATTGGGATAAAACACTATATGAAAATGATACAAAACAATCCGTCACTAGTAACAGAAGACCTAACCGATATACAGCTCTCTGTACCTTCTGATGACAGCCCTCAGCCTCTCGGACTAAACACCGCAAATCCTCTCGGATGTTTTATTGTGGCCTTAGTAGCGCTTATCCCTATCACGGTTGTCCTAACGTTGCTTCTCCTGCTATTCACCGTACGAATCTTAACCTGCATGAATGTTAACGATTGCGCGAATGCTCTCGCAAACCAAATCTGGGATCAATTACTACAAGGATTAACACCAGGGTAGATTAATCTGGTTATTTTGCTCTTTTTTTCTTTTCTCTTTTCCCCATCAATTCGTACAAAAAACATGAGTCTTAAAACCGTGTTAAGGCTTGGTCTACATATAACGGTATAATGGAAGCATAAATCGGAAATGTTCCCTGCATAAGCATCTGCCAATTATGTTTTATTAATTATCATGAACATTCATTTACATATGGGATGTGGACGGGATGTACAAAAAAATACATAGCATAGATGCTTATGATATTTCGGAAGAGGAATTTCATGAGCTATATAAACAACCAGGTGCACAGATGGTTGTAGAAGCAGTTAGGCAATATAACGAGTTAGTATCACGATCGAGGCATTTTGAAGACAAGGATATTAATGCACTTTTAATCAAAGAGGCAGAAGAGGAAGATGCTAAGGCTTTTTTGGATGGAGTATTTGATATCACGCAAAAGAGAGAATAGTTGGGAATAATATATGTGTTAAAACCGTGTTAATGCTTCTGTTTCTAAGGATATGTTTTTAAAGAAAGAAAATCGAAATTATTATATTGTTTTAATGTATTAAGGTGAGGGATAATATGAAAGTCGTTTTGTGTATTGATGGCATTTGTCACCCTCCGAAATGCCCTATATTAGACATTCAGAGCGATAAGGTAATTATCGGAGAAAAAAACAACGTATGCACATTAACAAAACCACAATATGAGATTCTCCGACAAAAAATAATTAATGGCGAAATATAAAGATTGACACAATATAGAAAAAGAAAATAAAAACAAGTTAAAACCGTGTCAATGCTCATAAAACAATGGGTTCTAAGGATATGTTTTTAAAGAAGGAAATGTTTTAAAATAATCTTAAGACGAGGAAAAGGATATGAAAAAATCTCCTCTTATTCAGGGGCGATGGCTTAATGAGCGCCCCTTTGCCTGTGGGAATCCAGGTTGTAACGAATCTTTTCGTACTGAAAATGAACTTGAAAGGCATAGGATAATTTGTCCCTACCGACCAAGATCGAATTTTGATTTTTAAACATGAGTTAAAACCGTGTTAATGCTTGTTCTATATTAAAAAATTTTATATAATATTAGCACACATATATAGCGAAGAGGTGTATTGATTGGGGAACGAAGAGGAAAGAGATAAGAAAAGAGAAAAGTGGTTGAAAGAATGGTTTGAACGATATAAGGATTTTGAATGGCCTATACACTCATTTAAGTCATTATTTCATCAAGAAGAGGAGATGGAAAGAGAGGAACGCAATGATGTCTATATCTATAAAACACTTCGATACCCACCTAAATCAACACCGCCTACCGCAGACTAGCTAAAATATACTTTTTTGTACAAGAAACATTCATTTCTAAGGATATGTTTTTAAAGGGGAGGGTTGTTATAAAATTGTATTGCGGGGGAAAGACATGAATAAATATCCTCTGATTGGGGTTAGTATCATTGCCGTGGTTCTTCTTGTTCTGGGTTCGTTAACTAATGTTATTGGGTATCAAACGGTTCAATCATCAAACCAGAAAGTAATAAGCACTGAGGTCGACCAGAAGGAGCTTTTGTTTCAAACCATCCTTGATATAGCGAATAATAAGGAGATCCAGAAAGTTATTCTCGGTTCTGAGATAACAGGAAAAAGGTTCTTTGATACTGGTGTAAGATTCTCGGTTTTCACTCCTCCAGTTTTAACTGAAAAGTTTCTGAAGCACGCATATACAATGGGTGTAATACTCACAAAAACCATCAGTAAATCAAAGATGCAATCGATTGAACAGTTTCGGATGAATAATCAAGGATTGCAGAAGGAGATAACTGCTGTTATTGAAAAAAATACGACACTCAAGGGAGAAATGACACAATTATCAAGCACAACCTGTGATTGTGAAAACGAAAATACAACTCTTTGGACTTTTCCTGCTCTCTGTAATGTTTTATGGCCTTTTTACATTTCCGCTTATATTTATAATAAAGCAAACGGATTTTTTCCAATATTTTTATTTGTTATAGATAGTATCGGGTTGCTACTAAAATGTTGGTGGTACGGATTTTACCCACGATAAAAAGAGGAAAATCAATGAAAAGGAAATGTTTGGCGGTTGGAATCATTCTTCTTTTCATTGGGACAACTATTATTCCATCCACTATAGGTTCCAATACTATTAATTCATATGAAAAAAACCTATATGATAAAGAAAGTTCACCGCTTCAGGAAAATGTCACCGTCACCATCACGTCCCCGGAGAATGCAATATATTGGAATGAGCATAAGATTGTACCATTTCCTGTTCCATTAATATTGCATGGTGATAACCCTGTATTGGTACGGTTTAAGATTGAACCGTTAAATGAAATAAATCAAATAGAATTATATTTCAACAATGTTCTTCAAATGACTATTACGATACCGCCATTTCCTGATTCGGTCATATTATTCGTGCCTTTCTTCTCTCATGCAAAGGCAACAATAATTGCCTATTCATCTCATGGTCAGGGCAGCGGCGAAATCACGGTGTGGAGATTATTCCCCTGAGTGTTTTGAGCAAAGGGAGGAACACTATGCAAAAGTATCCTATGATTGAGAAATGTTTGGCGGTTGGAATCATTCTCTTGTTCGTCGGAGTCGCAGTCGTACCAAGCATCAATGCCAACAACCCAAAGACATCTTCAGATAATGAACTTGTCGTCGTGGTACAAACCGATAAGTTTTACTATCAGATTGGTGAACCTGTCAACATCTCGATTTATGTCGAGAATCATGGGGACAAAGATGTCAATGTTGTGTTCTATACGTCTCAAATGGCTGATTATTGGATTAAATATTGCTTTCTGTGGTCATTGGGTAAGGTTTTTCTTCAAATGCCGATGTTTGTTGCAATACCAAGTGGGGGACAAATATTACTTTTAAATGATAGATGGGCGCAAGTCGATTCATCCGGAAATAAAGTTATTCCAGGGGAATACAGTATTGCCGGATGGATGGTTCAAACTAATAACTACTCAAAAATTTATGCTGAGCCTGTTGACTTTAGGATAGGCACAGAAATTAATATTGGGGTTCATGGTGGGATTGGTGCCACTGTCTCAATTACGAATAAAGGTCCTTTTGATACAACTCATATACAGGGAGATATCCTCATTACAGGTGGTGTCTTTGGATTCATCAATATTTCAAAATCCTTTAGTGCTGAATATCTGGGAGTAAACAATTCACTATCAAAAACCCTTCATCCACTAGGTGTGGGGCCCATAGAAATTGAAATGAGTGTATATTCCTCGAATACAGCTGTGTACATTCTGAAAGCACAAATGTTAGTTATTCTTTTCATCGTTTATCCGATAATTCCACCGTACGAAACAATGGGGGGAAGGTATGGATAAAAATCTTAAGATTACAAAAGGTTTGGTTTTTGCCATAATTGTTTTGTTTGTTGGAATAGGTATTATACCAATGGTTAGTAGTAGTCCATCGAGTGAAAAAAGTGGTACAAGTATCAAGATAGGTGAATATGGTTCACGAAATAATGATACAACTCCACCGGTGACAACAGCCACCCTCGATCCTCCAGAACCAAACGAGAATGGCTGGTATAGAACAATGGTTTGGGTGACATTAAATGCGACCGATAATGAATCGGGGGTAAATGTGACGTATTACCAGATTAATGATGAAGGGTGGGGGATCTACACACACAGTTTTTTCGTGCCAGAATATGGATTTATTGTTGTCGAATTTTATTCAATCGATAATGCAGGGAATGCGGAAATTCCAAAACAGGTGGATTTTAAAGTTGATATTATGGACCCAATGACATTCTGTTCTTTTGACCCACCATATCCTGATGGAACAAACGGTTGGTATATTAGCAATATCACTATCACCTTGAATGCCACCGATGATTTATCTGGGGTCAATGTGACCTGTTATACGGCAAATGGCGATCCTTGGAAGATTTATACCAGCCCGTTTGTAATTTATAACGAAATGATTTTTGGTTATTATTCAATTGATAATGCAGGGAATCAGGAACACAACCCCCATCATCCAATCATTAGAATGGATAAAGAACCACCAATGATCGTCCTGAACAAGCAAGTAATGTTTAACAAAATTGTCTACATCGCAGTCCCTTCTGACAACATGAGTGGTGTTGCATACGTTGAGTTCTACTTTAACGGAGTCCTCCAGTTCACCGCTATTTCACCAGGACCCTACGAATGGACGTTAACTCCTATTCCGCACATCAACGGATTAGTGAAGGCCATTGCATACGATATGGCTGGAAACAATGCGAGCACTTCGACAACCACTCAAAACAGTTATAACCAAAGTCAGCAGACCATTCAACATAGCCAACAAAGTAATCAATTACTCCATAACCTCCTCTATAACCTAATGCTGCGTCATCAGATGATGAGTTAAACAGTTCCTAAATTTAAAAGAGGAAAATCAATGAAAAGGAAAGCCTTGGCGGTTGGAATCATTCTCTTGTTCGTTGGAACAAGTATTATTCCAATCACTGCACAAGATATTGAGAAACCACTACCATCATCAAGAGGGAATTGGTTGTATGTTGGTGGGAGTGGAGCAGGAAATTATACAAGTATTCAGGATGCTATCGATGCATCAAATAATGGGGATATAATCTTCGTATATGCTGCTTCTTCACCTTATTATGAGAAGATTATTGTTAATAAATCCGTTAATATTAATTTAGTTGGAGAAGATAGAAATACAACGGTCATCGATGGTCAACAAGGAGCATACGATATAATTACTATTCTTAAATCAGGTACTTTCCTTTCCGGGTTTTCGATTGTGAATAATTCTAAGAATCATTCCTGTGTAACCATAGATCACACATCAGATTGTATCCTTGAGAAAAATAATTTTCATACCTTGCGGGGAAATGCTGTTCAAGTTCTCAATTCAAGTGTGATTGATATTCACTTTAACTCATTTTATGCTGTTATGACGGACGTTCCAGTTGACATTATTTATCTGTCGAACTCTTTTTTCTGTAGTGTATATCAAAACAGTATAAAAAATGGAAAACAAGGAACGAATAATAGAATTGAGGGTATCGTTGCCGAGGGTTGCGAGAAGTCAGATGTCATACGTAACAATATCTCGTTAGTAAGAAACGGGATTGTTGTCTTGGGGGATACTATCCAAATTTTACAAAATACTATTACTGATAGCACCATCGGGATAGTCGCCAAGGTTTCTGAAAATTCAATTGTTAGTACAAAAAATATTACGATTAAGGACAATCGACTGCTACGAAATTCTAATAGTAGTATCTATCTGCAAGGGGTAACAAACGGTCTCCTATCAGGCAATCAAATTCAAAGCTCCAAAGGATACGGTATTTACATCCAAGACACTTATTTCATTACTCCAAAACAGATCACCATCATGAAAAATAGTCTTCTTTCAAATCGAAATGCTATAGAGGTTGTATCCACTCTCCAAGTACTCATCGAACAAAACGAAATAACACACAATGATGTCGGCTTATCGATTGACTATTGCACATCCTCATACGTGCGGAATAACACGTTCCTTGGAAATAATAAGACAGCGACATTTCGATGGTTTTGGTTCTTTTCTTCTATCGCAGATATCCGTGATAAACTACCACGATTTGACAAGAATTTTTGGGATCAAAATAGAACAATCCCACAACCGATTATCGGAAGATGGTATCTTCTGAATCCGTTTATTTTTCCTCATGTAGACATATTGTTATGGGTAGCCTTTGATTGGCATCCTGCTCAAGAACCCTATGACATTGGAGGATTATATTAAATGAAAGATACCTGGGTGAAGAAAGGTTTGGTTGTGTCTGTTACCCTTTTATTCATCGGTGTAGCAATTGCACCCAGCATCAACTTCAACATTGTCAAAGCATCCAATGACAATGACCTTGTTGAAGTGACTTCTCAAGCATGTGGCATTCAGGGATTTGGGGATACCACGGTGAAACTCACAAAAGAACAATATCAGAACCTGGAACAATATCTTGTTGAGTTCAGGGAACGATTGAATCAAACATCTACAAGAGAGGAAGCGGTTCCTATTTTCAAGGAAGCGGTTGTGGAGTTGAACAAGTACGGCTTGTTGCCAAGAGGGATGAGGGTGGACCAAGCACAACACCTTGTTACTAGTTGGTATCAAGGTTTGAAAATGATACAAAGGATAGGAGCGGTGTTCAAGAAAAAAACCTCAGACAATTTCACCAATTCATTTTGTCTGCTTTCTGGTTTTTCAAACAACACCCAGATTTTTAGTTTATTGTTGAACTGTTGGGTGTTATTGTGTGATCCTATAAAGGACTTCATTTTACATCTGCCTTTCCTAGACCAAATGCGTTGCTTACTCGCTTGGTATTTTCTAGCCCTAGGCATAATCGCGTTCGATTATCTTCGCCCTGTGATGCTTTGGAGTACTATCTACATTATGGGTGGAGGAGGTTTCTTATTAACACTCGGTTTAAACGGGATGAAAAAACTGGAGGGTTACCAAGATGTCAACGGGAAAATCACCGGGTTTACAGGGATCAAAATATTATTGAATCTGAAAATACCCCTTGAAGATTTCTACATCGGTTCAGCGCTGAAAGTACAAATGTCATACGTATAATCAAAGATTTTTTATGTATCGTAATACATGCCGCATGGTTTTACAGGTTTTCGCATCCCAATAATTCATCTCCAGACTGGGGAGGTCAGCTCCTTTTATCTTGGGAGTATATTAAATACAAAAGTCCATGGAATCTATATAGCAGATAGTAAAGGAAACCAGAACGTATGAAAGTGTAGATCACCGGGATTGTCATTTGATTCGCACAAAAACATGAGACATATTAGAAAATCTTGTAGACGATAAGGCTCTTTGAGGTGAAATGTCCCGCGACATCGTACGCCTTCACGGCCAAGGTTTTTTTCAGGGGAAACATAGGCTGCGTCCACATCCAGGAGAACGGGGTCGTGGTGTCCGTTGCCTCAAGAGTCGTTCCTACATAGAACTCAACGCGGACGATCGATGAATTCACCGACGTTGCTTTGGCGACCACCTCGATTCTACCGATGATGAGCGGAACCGGAAAAGAAAAGAGTCTTTGATTAAAGAAATAGATTGCTTTTTGAGGCTTCTCAATTGTGAGGTTCACATACAGATTGGTCGAGAAATTCCGATCTGATCCATATCTCGTCGTCTGACTGTTCGATGCCACAGCACGATAATGGTAGAGGGTCTCAGGGAGCAACCCGGTAACTGTCTCTGAAAAGTTTTCCCCAGCGGTCTTCGTCTGGTTAGCCGTGGAATTCCCATAAGACATGGTCGTTCCGTACTCGAAGTAAACCCTACAAGGTTCTCCTCCGTCATGGACGAGCAGACCATGGAGCGTTGCTTCCGTTGGACTAATAGATGAGGCATCGCCAGTGACGACGTCCACGCTTTCATGTTTATGGATACTGCAGTCGGCGACAGGAGGGAAGTCCTCATGGTCCGTTCCCGCCCATCCTCGGGTGCAGAACTGGTAGTACCCAGTGCCGTTTGGGAAGGTAAATGTCCATCCCCATGGAGAACCGGTATCCATCTCATACTGGTACCAGCTTGAGATGTGAGAGAGATTAACCGTGAGATTAAGCGCGAAAAAAGAATATTTGGTGTAGTCAAGGAAGAATCCCCGATTATGCGGAATGTCAAGCCACTGCATATGTGGAGATTCTATGAGATACGAATCCTGGTAGACCCCTGCCAGATACATGTTTTTGGGGTCCTTGATGTTATAAAAATCAACTTGGTGCGTAGTCACTCCATATTTATAATGCCGGATGGCGGCCCAATCCCAGGTGTAGAAATCTAGTTGCCATTCACCATTGGATGTAATGTTGACGCTTCCGATTTCCACCCAATTCAAGGGGTCGGAGTAATTATAAGCGACGAGAGTACAGACCTCTGAGTTTGGATCTGCTGGATCGTAATACGTCCTCGCTGCGTACACCGTATGGTTCTCTGGATCAAAACAGTGCAAGACTTCCGAATAGTGGTCACCCATGTTAAAGAGGGGTTTTACGTACACCGGGGATGCGAGATTCGATACGTCCCAGATTTCAGGAGTGTTGTTCGTCCCAGTATTTGGATCGACGACCAAGTAAACCCCGTTCTCATAGAAAAATGGGTTCCAAGGGAACGGGTTCATGGTCGTGAATTGCGAGATGCTGACGATGTTGGTTGGATCTGATGCATCGAGGATGGTCACAGAGCCAGGGTTACTCATTTTCGTTGCGGCGACGATGAGATGCCCTGAACTGTTGATGAAATAATCAAGGTAACTGAAATAAACCCCGCCTGAACCCATGTTGTAACTGTCTAGACGCACTGGCGTCTCAGAGAGATTACATCGAATCGTGGAGAAATAGAAAGGACCTGCTCCTCCACCAACGAGTGCTATGTTCCCGTAATTGACGCCACCATATGACCAGTTATCGATGACTTTGACATCATGCACTCTCCATAGGTATACGGTGTCTGTGAGATACGTTTCTTTGACGAGGTTCCATTGCTCAGAGACATCCCAAATCATCAAGGTGTTTGAGTTCAAGCCTGCGATAAACATCCTCTGGTTCTTCTCGTCAAACCAGAGCCGTTGAGGGTAATCGAGTTGTCCATCATCCTGGATCGTCTTCGCATCCGATAGCGTCGTGTCGAGGTAGTCTCCACCGGGGTACCAGTGGCTGAGGTTATTTGCGCTGTATCGGTAGTACAACGTGACATTATCCGCCCCGTCAGCTCCTAGGACCGATACGTTTAGGCTATCGTTATAGAACTCGTAAGATTCATAATAAACCGCTCGTGTATCCAGTCTCCCATCTTTAATGAGATCCGATTGTTGGATCTCCTGGAGACTATTGGTTGAATTCACGAGTATTGTTGGTGGAAAGGTCATTAATAATACTATGAATAAGTTCAGGGGAATTCTGCCTTGTCTCAGAAATATTCTAGTCATTTCCCATACCTCTAGGGTTCCTCATAAGATATATATTATTATTCTGTATTTAAAATAATCTTTTTTAAGGAACAAGCAGATTCTACAGGAATTACCCTTATGGAACTTAATTATCATGCATTTTTTATTGGAACGGTACTACATGCAGCTATGCACCAAATTTGAGAAAATAAAATATGCGAACTCTTAGCTCATCGGAGTTGTCATTTGATTCGCATAAAAAACATTCTTTAAAACCGTGTTAATGCTTCTGTTTCTAAGGATATATTTTTAAACGTAGGGGAAGGGATTTGAACCCCAGTTTACCGGTACGACAAGGATTGACAGAGGGGGAATCTCTCCTTACCGGTCTACAATTTCATACGTTCTACTTTTAACTTATTCCTGGGATATCATAGGGTCGATTTGCCGGGTACCAGTCGACTTTCCAAATGGGAAAAGAAATATTGATTCGTTCAAGATGCACCAGTCCCTCGATATGATGTTTTTTGGAGGACCAGTCTCCCCAGAAATTTTGATTCCACTTATTAAAAAATGCATTTGAGAAAAATATTTGCTCTCCACCATTGCCATAGATATTGTTTTTACTGATAGTATTATGTTTTGAGTTCTCAATAAAAATTCCTTTCTCGTCATTTGAAGATAGCTCATTATTTGAAATGAGATTGTTGTTTGAGTGAAGAAGATAAATACCAGAGGCATTATTATTTCGTACGTTATTTCCCACCAGACTATTTTTATGTGAATTCAGAAGAGAAATGCCATACAAAATGCATTTCGTAATCATATTTTTTGTAATCATTATATCCTCACAATTTGTCAGTGAAATACCACAGCTATATACCATATATCCAATGCTTGCAACAATACTATTTTCTGAAATGGTCACATTTGAAGAATTTTGTATATCAATGGCACTTTCTATTTTATATTTAAGAACCGTTCGAGTAATTGTACTATGATTTGAGAAACGGAGCCGAAAGCCATAGCTGAGTACGTGATACCAAGAATCGGAAACATTCCGAATCATAAGCCCTGGGCAGTGATCTGCCCATATGCTCCCTGTAACATTTATCGTAAAATGATTTTTAAAACCAAAACCATCGATCGTGACATTTGGTGCATTAATCACTTGAATCGCATTACCACCTAGTGTGTCGATATCGATAATCGTTAGGTTTACATTTTCTCCCAGTAAAGTAATCGACTTTTGATATATCTCTATCTTTTCATAATATGTTCCTCGATAGACAAACACGGTGTCTCCATTGGTTGTGTTGTCGATCGCATCCTGAATTGTCGTATAGTTCCCAGGTCCGCTACCCCCAACATACAACCAATTCCCTCTTGATGTCGACTGAGATGATTTATCCGTATCCTGTGAAATCGTTGGAATAATACAGATTCCAATGAACAGCAGAATGATTCCAACCGACAAACTTTTCCCGATTATAGGATATTTTTTCATCCTTTTCTTCCTCTATAAAAATAAAGAATCCTTAGTTATTTAAATCTTTGTCAGGATGAAAAAGGTGCAGGGGAAGGGATTTGAACCCATGATTACCGGTGAAAATAAACGTTTTCTCCTGTTGACGATTTACCAGTAAAAATTACTATAGTAGTGCAGCAATAATCTGAGGAATTACTCTATTCAATCCATGTGAAATCCATGGTCCAACAAGGTTTTTTGTCTTATAGGTCACGATTCCCAGCAATATTCCTTGTGCAGCAACAGTAATTAAAGATAATGATGTGAGATGTTGTGGGTGAGCAAGAATAAAGGCAAGGACTGAAGTTGCAAATGCTAATTTAAAGTCTGTGATTTTCCAAAGATACAACAAGAGAACCCCTCTAAAAAGAAATTCCTCATTAAAAGCATCAAAAAACATAATCGTATTCCAATAGGCTGATGGAGGTTCTGTCTGTCCCCATTTAATTAATATTAACGCAAGTATTACTGTTATTATCAAGGCGCCAAGACCTAAAAGTATGCTCATCGTTAGTTTTTCTTTCTTGACGCCTAATTCAATAAATGTTGTTTTTATTTTCCATCGCTCAAGATAAAGAATTGTAACAAAAGGCAAGAGAGTAAAAAGAATTAATTTTCCAAGGAAATATGCTAACGTAGGTTCCATGATATTTCCTAAAAAAGTTGTGATTGGATAAAGGATAACTATGAAAATACAACAGATGGAAATCAATACTACTTTTCGTAGATTTGTTTTTTTCCATTTGATGCAATATAATATAGGGATAACAAGGGCGAGAAGCATGAGTGCTATCGGAAATAAACCCAAATCCATTACATCGACTATCCTCTATGTGTTTTACTTCATTTTACACAATAGAATAATCAACTGATAGAACTTATATTTTCCTATGTATTATACCGGTAAATAGGTGCATGTATTAATTTTATAGCGCATGGAATATAAAAAAGTGCAGGGGAAGGGATTTGAACCCATGGACTGCTTCAGCAGGGTGGTTAGTCATTCATACAAAACATGGGTTTCTAAGGATATGTTTTTAAAAAAAAATAAAATCAATTGGCAGATTGAATTGAAATCAGTCCTGTAAACACTTTTTGTTACATCTGTCATAAAAATTATTTTTACAATACATTTAAATGGTATTTGTTTAGCTCCAGGAGAGATTGAGCTCTGATTTATAAAGACATCCGACCCTTATCAATTATGATTTTCTCCGGGTAAGGCATTCAAAGATAGTATTTTCACAGATTTTCCTTTCTCATGAGGCCTTCCTGAACTAAACAAATACGATAGATTTTTATAGATTCAGGGCGATTCTTCTAGAGAAGGGAGGCCTTATGCGATCGTGGATGAATCCTCGGTTGGTGTGTTTGTGTGTGCTCTTTAGTATGTGTTGCGGTACTGCAGCCCCGGTGCTGTCGCTTCCATTCGGTCACGGGACTGGGCAATCGACTACGGGGTCGTCAGTGAGTATCTTATGGTGGCATGACTTGAATGCCCCTTCTTTTGGGTCGTCTGCGGTCGGTGACATTGACCATGATGGTCGTCCGGAGATCGTGTTTGGGACGTACTTTAACGATGAGCACATTTACGCGTTGAACGCGGAGGACGGCAGCACGCTGTGGAGTTTTGATACCGGCGGGTGTAACGATGCTTCGGCTGCGATCGCGGATGTGGACCAGGATGGGAACATGGAGGTGGTTGTTCCTGCGTCGTCGCCGGGGATCGTGTATTGTTTCGATGGGGCGACGGGCGCTGTGAAGTGGTCGCGGTCCACGGGGCACTGCATTGACTCCCCGCCTGCGGTGGCGGATGTGGATGCGGATGGGAAGCCGGAGGTGCTCGTCGGGACGTTCGAAGGGTACGTGTTTTGTCTGGCGGGTGAGGATGGCTCGGTGCAGTGGCAGAAGAACGTGGGGACGAATAGTTACATCGAGTCGTGTCCGACGGTCCTGGATCTGAATGGTGACAGGTTACTTGAGGTGGTGGTAGCGCAGTGGCAGGGGGATGACCGGGTCTATGCGCTTCATGGGAGTGACGGATCGGTGCTGTGGTATTCGGATGCGCCGACGGATTGGATGTACCATGGTCCCTCTTTTGGCGACATCGATGAAGATGGGAAGCCGGAGATCGCGATTGGCTGTTACGATAATCATGTATACGTGTTGAATGGTGAGGACGGGAGTCTGCAGTGGTCGTATACGGCGTCGTCGTATGTGGGGGCGCCGACGTCGCTTGCGGATTT
>Ga0315282_10005423_pt1 | contig 21751 bp, 18 predicted proteins | sample YL17G07_20_MG_FD_203693 | JGI IMG/M metagenome (GOLD analysis project Ga0315282, IMG submission 203693) | Sediment microbial communities from Yellowstone Lake, YNP, Wyoming, USA - YL17G07_20 | ecosystem: Environmental > Aquatic > Freshwater > Lake > Sediment | place: USA: Wyoming | collected... | reverse complement strand
TTCGGATGGGTGTGGTGCCAGTTCCATGCGGAACGGATGATGTCGGCGAGCTCGGTGTGGCGCTGCTTCCAGTCGAGTTCGCTCCCGATGCGCGCGGAACTTGCCACAAGGATCGGAGTATCGCCCGGCCGACGGTCGGCGGTCCTGCACGGGATCTTGCAGCCGGTCACCTCTCGGCACGTCTCGACCACCTCCATCACGGTGTAGCCTGACCCGCACCCGACGTTGTAGACGCGGGACACGCCCGGTTCGAGGACCTTCAGAGAATCGACGTGTGCGCGGGCGAGGTCGCTCACGTGAACGAAGTCCCGAACCGCCGTCCCGTCTCGCGTGTCGTAGTCCCGGCCGAACACCGTGAACTCCCCCCCGCGGAGCGCCGAGCGCAGCACCAGGGGTATCAGGTGGGTCTCGTGCCGGTGGTCCTCGCCGATCTCGCCCGACTCGTCCGCCCCCGCCGCGTTGAAGTACCGCAGCGACACGTACCCCACGCCGAACGCCCGCCGGTAGTCATCGAGAATGCGCTCGAACGTGAGTTTGCTCCAGCCGTAGGGGTTGATGGGCACCGTCGGGTGGTCTTCGTCGATGGGCAGAGACTCGGGAATCCCGTAGAGTGCGGCGGTCGAGCTGAAGACGATCCGCTTGACGTCTGAGCGAACCATGGCGTCGAGAAGATGAAGGCCCCCGACGACGTTGACGCGGTAGTACTCGTCGGGACGCACCACGGACTCGGCGGCCTCGATGAGTCCGCAGAAGTGCATCACGCAGTCAAACCGGTCGCGTCGGAAAACATCGGCGAGCACGTCCTCGTCGAGGATGTCGTGTGGGACCAGCTCGGCGTCGCCCACCGCCTCACGGTGACCGTTCGAGAGATTGTCGAGGACGACGACGCGCAGGCCGACCCGGGTCAGTTCCCGCAGCACGTGGCTTCCGACGTAACCCGCACCGCCCGTCAGCAGCACCTTCACGCTAGTCCTCCCCTGAATGGGAACGTGATGAGACAATCTAAACCCGAGACACCTGCGGGGTCAAGACTTTTCGGCACAGACCTTTGACATCGCCCCCCGAATCGCGTAGCCTTGGTCGCCATACGCCTGGCGACTCTCGCGTGAACACGCAACAGGCATGACGGAGGAGACCGTGAGCAGGAAAGAGGCGTCGCTCCTCGACATCTTGTATCTCGACGACCACATCGCGGTGGTGAATAAGCCTCCGGGGGTCCCGGTCGTTCCGTCTCGCAGCGGCAAAGGCGGTTCACTGCAAGAACTGGTCGGCACGCATCTCGGCGGCGCACGGGTCTACGTTGTCCATCGAATCGACAGGGAGGCGAGCGGCGTGGTGGTTTTTGCCCGTGAGAAGGAGACCCACCGTGCACTCAGTCTGATGTTCGAGCGACGCCAGGTGAAAAAGACGTACCTAGCGCTGGTCCGCGGCAGGCCTCATCCGGCCGCCGGCACCATCGAGCTCCCCCTCAAGGTCGACCCGGACAACCCCACTCGGATGGTCGTGGCCGGGACCGGAGGAAAACCCTCCCGCACCGACTACCGGACGCTCGAAGTCTTCCGCGGGTATTCGCTGGTAGAACTCAACCCCACGACGGGCCGGATGCACCAGGTCCGGGTGCATTTGGCGGCAGTGGGAAACCCGCTTGCGGTCGACCCCCTGTACGGCGGCGGCGAAGCGGTGTATCTGTCGGAGTTCAAGCGGGATTACCGTCCAAAGAAAAGCCGGGAGGAGCGTCCGCTCATCTCCCGGCTTTCACTTCACGCCCGTGACATCCGGTTGACCCACCCGGTCAGCGGGGTCGAATTTTTCGTGGAGGCCCCTTTGCCGCACGACTTCGAGATCTTGCTGAAGCAACTCTCGAAGTACGCTGCTCCGCCGTGCGAGCGCTGAACGGGACAAACCATCCTTTTCGCCAGGCGACCAGGACCACTCCGGCGATCAGTGCCCCCAGTGCCCAGGGGAGCCAGTGGAAAGATCTTCCTTCGAACGCCTGGACCAGAGCGGCCGCCGGTTCTTTCCCACGCGCAGCCGCGTCCGCAGGTCGCGACGGCCTTGAGTAGAACCGTTGGTCCCCGTACATCGCGTATTTGCGCTCCAGAAGTTCCTTCTGATCCACCTTGGGGATTTCCCGGGACGTTCCCGCAAGAAGTGTGCCTTCCTTGCGGAAGCTCTGCGGTTCCCGCCCGACGATGACCTGCTCCGGAGGGGCAAAGTCCCACGGGGCCTTGATCTCGGAAGGAGCGACTCCCGAGCCAGGCTCGGCGCCCTTCGCGGCCGCCGAGTTGTCCGGCACCTGGGCTTGCTGTCCCTGGACCGGTGCAAGGTTCGCCGCAACGAGCACCACGGTCACAGCCAAGCTCCCAAGCATCCATCTCATCGGTGCGAATCCCTTCAATCAGACCGCCACATGACCATCTGGAGCGGCTTCCACGTCTGGGGAAGAATCAAGGCATGCGGATTGTTTCCCTCGAGGAGTCTCAGGTCATAGTTGAAGATCGCGTGCTTCGTGCCGTAGATGATGTCCTCGTTGCGCGACACCAGACACCCGTTAACCGTCAGATCCTTGTCGGAAGCCAGCGTGAGAAACGCAAAGGAATGGTTCGTGTAGAAGGCCCCGTCCAGCCGATAGATCTTGTTTTCCGGGCAGATGTTCTTGTACAGGAGGGTGCCGCTGAGGGCTGGAAAATTCCCCTGCCAGTGGGGCTTATCGAGCGGGACGGTCAGGCTGAAGTCGCTCATGCGAGTCCCGAGGTCATATACTCCGTCGCCGTCGATGTCCTCTCCGCTTCCGGGGATGACGCTTCCGACGCTGTATCCCGCCGGTATCCTTCCATTCTGTCCATCCTCGGCCGTGTAATACTGGACCGTCCACTTGCCGTCGCTTTCGAGGACGTCGTCGTCGGCGGTACCGGGGATGCCGTCACGCCCGGCACGGGTGTTCTGGATGCCGTCCTCACCGGCGTCCTCACCACTGCGGTTGCGGTAGTCACCCACCCACTGGCTGACATAGGACTGCCACTTGGGATCCGTGTAATTGCCGACGACGATGTGCTCACGGGCGAAGAGGCCCAGGGCATCGGCCGACTGGTTGCGCTGCACCCAGCTTTCCACGGCGGTCTTGTCGGCAGTGGCCGGCGTCGCTTCGACCGGGGTGCAGTACGTGAGATTCCCGGCGATGTAGACGTTCCCCTGCACGTATAGCGCGCCCTTGCCCTTCACGTATCCCTTGATGATGAGGTTGCCCCGGACGACGACCGGGCCGTTCAGAACGATGGGGTTGTTGATGTCCTTGCCCTCGAGGTAGAGGTTGGGCAGCTCGCCGGGTTCATCCCCGACGATGCTGTTGCACATCACGGTGCCGGCGATCTTGATGTCGGAGTTGTTCGTCTTGGCGAGGTTCTCGTACATCGTCAGATCGGTCAGGTTGGGCATGGGGATCTGTCCGTCAAAGGGGTGCATGTACTGCGAGCCTACGGCGCTCCCCTTGACATTCTGGTTTCCGACGATGTTCCAGCCGGCGTATACCCCACCCGCATCCAGCGGATCGCCGACCACCCCGCCGGTCATGCCGTCGAAGCGCGGGAGACGGTTGACGGTGGGGGAATAGCCGCCAAAGTCAAACTGGCCGTTGGCACGGACGTTCCCGTTGGCGACGATGGTGTTGCCGTAGTACCAGCCCCAGTTATTGATGAAGTAGACGTAGTCAAAGACCTGACTTCGAGTGGTGCCGACGCGCACGACCACCGTGATCGTCCGTCGGAGGGCCCGGGGATCGTCCGCCGAGGGAACGTACCCGGTGGCCGTCAGCATGATGTCCCGGTTGCATGTGTCCGCAACCGAGACGCTGTTCACGACCACGTCGTACTGTCCGACGGTGACGCCGTCGGAAGCGAGCGGCCGATGATTGATGACGGTCTGGCCCGCCATGGCTTCAAAGGCTTTGAAAGGGTCCGCAAGCGAGGACTTGGCCATGAGGTCGCTGAGCTCCTGGAACTCGTCCTCGAGTCCCGCCGAGGCCACGAAGAACGCCTTGTCCCGCAGGATGCCCGCGTTCGTTCCCTGACTCTCTATCTGGGAGACCAGGAGACTCGTCACGCAGAACAGCGCCACGATGACGGCCATGATCAGTACCGCCACCAGCACGGCCCCTTTGTCCCGTCTGAATGCTTTCATGAAATGTTCCTCTTGTTCGGAAACACCCGATCAATTCCTTGTGAGTACGGCCGTCGTTTCCGTCCGACGCCAGGTGCGCTCTCCGCGGTCCGCCGTCACGCGTAGCGAAACCTGGTACAGTCCGCTGGTTTGCGTCACGGAGAACCCTTTCTGCCCCTGAAACAGGCTGTCCACGTTGCGTGCCAGCACCTCGTCGGTCCGTTTGGGTATGCCGCCGGCGTCCACCACCCGCCGGATGAGCCACCCGTCTTCCACCAGAATTCGGATATGCCAGCCCACGGTGCCCGCGGCACCCCAGTTGATCGTCGTACCCACCTGGGAAATGGGCACCTGAAGGTCGACGCTGTCGTAGTCGACTCCACTGGTGACGCTGATGATGGAAGTGGAGGACTGTCTCAGGTCGTCGCTGATGCGGTTCAGGGCCTGACGCAGACTGAAGTTGGCGTCCGTATCCTCCCGCACCGTGTTGTAGGCGTCATTGGTGGAGGTGGTCACAAGCACCATGGTGAGCAGCAGCACGGCCGCGATGACGGCGACAATGGCCAGCTCAATCAGCGTGAATCCGGCCTGAAGGGGTCTTTTCTTCATGTGTCATCTCCAGAAAACCGGGACTCGCTCCTTCGTCCCGCCGCCATGCCTCTTGGCGAAGTCCCGGGAACTCCTCCGGTCTCAGTTGACCGGCGCATGTGTCATCGCGCCGGTGCTCAGCGTCGTGAACCGGACACGGCAGCCGTCCGCGACCCTCAAGTCATGAAAAGCGTCCATCGTCATCGCCGCAAGTTGTGCAAGGCTGATGGAGGTCGCCGGCCGACAGACTTCCACTTCCAGAATCAGCAGTCCCGGACTGATCTCAAAGACCTGGTATTTCGCCGCGAGCCCGTCCGCGGTGATCACCGAGTTCCCGTCCAGAAGCAGCATATCGCCACGACTCAGTTCCATCGCCTCTTCCATCATCCGACGTGCGGTTGCCTGGGCCTCAGAGGCCCTGTTGGCCATGTTCGTGGACAGGAATGCCGCGGTGATGCTGGAAATGAGCCCCATGAAGATGACGGCCATCACCACGGAGGCGATCATGAGTTCCAGCAGCGTGAATGCACCGTCCGTCTGACGTCGTCCGTCTGAGAGTCTCACGCTGTTACCCCCGGCACAAAGAAAACCCGCACCTTTCAAGCCGAAGGTGCGGGTCTATCTGCTCATCCCTTCGGCAGTCCGGCTGTCCCATCCAGGACCCGTGACTTTGCGCACGCACCTTACGATGCGCTTGCCCTTTCGGGGATACGATCTGTTCGTACCACGTTACATACACCTAAATCGACCTCACCGCTTCAAAAACTCGAACTTTTCTTACATGCGGAGGCACGCAACATGTGCGATTTTGTCGGCAATATGGGCCACCGCTGGTTCGCGCCCCATATATAGTCCCCAGGGACCAATGACCCCCTATATATTGGGGTAAATGTTCGGAAGTCGCGCGGCAAGGCGGACGCTTGCTCAGAAACCTCATAAGGGGCGTAAGGTTAATCGTTTAGTCGCTTTGCGTCGATTTGCGCATTTCGTGAGAGGGTGTGTTCACCCTGAGGAAGGGATTATGCCGCCCGCCCCGGGTGCGAAAACCGCCGGACCAGGGAGAAGACCTTTGGCGTGGACTGAGAGAACGGCGGTTGGTGGGAACGTCGTGTTGCGCGGGGGACGGGCGCGGACCCGGGATCAATCAGCGGTTTCGATGACCGCTAGGACATCACCTACTTTGACAACGTCATTTTCCCCGACCTCGATGCTCACAATCTTCCCGCCGACCGGCGAGGGCAGGACAAACGTAGCCTTCTCGGTAACCATTTCAACGAGGTCGTCATCTTTCTTGATTTCCTCACCGACTCCGTGGAAGAAGAAATTCACGGTGGCCTCGTCGCCACCGTCCTTTCCCAGTTCTGGAAGCTTGACCTTGGTTCTGCTCATGTCGTCACCATTCCGTCGCACGTGCTCCCGGCGCCATGTCTTGGACACGTCATCCCCGAGGTGGCGCCTGCAGCATTTCAGGGTGCCGGGACTCCCCATCGAGACTCGGCCCGCCGCGGCTTTCCGCCGCCGCGCCGATTCTCCTTCCTCCGATGACGTGAGGGTCAGTTTACGTCGATGAACTCGGCACCGGGCGGCACCGTGTAATGGAACGTTTCGCTTTTGAGTCCTTCGTTCAGTCTGACGTGCGTCAATCTCACCGAGACCGGCGGATTCTCTTTTCCCTGGGCGCCGGGGGCCTGGGCTTTTGCGGCGAACAGTTCGACCTTGCGCGGGAAATCATCGCGCGAAGAGACGAAAAGGACAATGCGCCCGGGGACCGTGAGTTCCGGGTATCGCTTCGCGTCCGGGTCTTCCCCGCTCTCGCGGAGCATCCCCTCCACCACCAGTACGCGTTCCTCGTCAAAGTTGTCGACGCGAAGCGTCCTGAACGAATACTTCTTCCGCCAGCGGTCGATCTCCTTGCGCCAGTCCGGCCCGAACCCGCCGGGGATGGGACCCTCGCCGAGGACCCTCCGCCGGATGACCTTCACCTCGCCGGTCTCGACGACCTTCCGCTCGACCCACAGGTACTTCCCGTCGCTGAGTTGCTTCACGATCGCAACTCCTTCCGGGATCCTGACGCGCGTCTCAACGATGTACTTCCGGATGACCTTCTCGGGGGCGTCATCCTTCTCCGAGCGCTCCCTGACATACTGGAGGACGATGTTGCCCGATGCCTGACGGTCGGCCGTGTGGACCTCCACGTCGGCGGTCAGGTCCCGCATCTCGCGGAAGACCAGAGTCACCTTGTCCATCATGGCTTCACCGTCGGGGACCTGTGCGAAGGCGGCCCCTGCCGGGATGAGGGCCATCACGCCGAGAAGGAGTTGCCAGCGTCTCATGAGTCTGCTCCAGGAAATGGATGTCCGGCGTCGCGTCAAGCACCGGTCAGCGAGCACCGGATAGCATAAGCTCGCTCGTTCCGGAATGCAAGCATCGCGGCGGCATGCTACTGTAACTGCACGATCAGTCTGCCGGCCTCGAGGCGCCAGTCGGTCAGCATCTGAGGCGTCGGCCGTTCGCGGCCCGGCTGGGCGCTCGCGGGCGACGGGACGCCCGCCTTGACCTTCGCCAGGAAATCCCGGGCCTTCTGCGCCGCCGCGGCCTTCGCCGGATTGTCCTTCGCCGCATCCACCGCGCGCTCCAGCGTGTAGAAGTAGGCGTAGTCCGTGATCCCCTCGGCCGCGGTCAGGAGGCTCGACGTGTAGAGGAATCCCCCGGGGTATTTCCGGGGATCGGCGTTCTGGGCGGTGCCGCTCGAACCGGCGAAGGGACAATACCACTCCTCGCTCGGGAAGCCTCCGCCCCCCTCCCCCGACCAGCACCAGTGCCACTCCCACCGCCCCTTGACCCCGACGGCCCACGGACAGGCTCCCCACATGTAGCGGCTCATCCCGGAGTTGTAGAACCAGAGGGTCTTGCCCGTCGTGGCGAGGGTCTTCTCCTGGATCTTCGCACTGCCGCGTCCGGCGTGGATGGAAAGGATATCGGCGTGATCGACCAATGTGGTGTAGTCCCCGTCGCCGCCCGTGTCGCCCATGGGGGTGACGAATCGTGTCTTGAAACCGGCGTCACGCATCAGGTCGCCGTAGCGACAGGTGTCGGCGAGGTTGCGGTTCCAGGGATTGGGGACGGCGCGAGGCTCGTCGACCATCTCGCAGGCATAGGCGACGCCGAGCGAGTCGAGGAAGTTGCGATATTGCGCGATGGCGCTAGCGTAGCAGGCGAGGAAGCGGGGGTTCTGGAACTCGGAGCCGGGGTCCTGGTCGACGCGTGCCCCCAGCCGCCGGCCGATCGCACGAGCCAGACCCAGTTGACTCGTCATCTGCATCTGCTCACGAAGCCGCCCGAACCCCGCCTCCTTGAGCATCCTCGGACCCGTGGAGTCGAATTTCATCTCCACGGTGTCGTCCTGGATGGAGACGATCTCCGACCGGTCCATCAGGCTCGTGGCGGTGAAGCCGATCTTCTTCATCCAGAGGACCTGCTGGCGGATGACGTCCCAGTAGTCAGCGGGGCGCGGGTCGGGCCGGCCGCCGTAGTACATGCCGAAGGAGACCGGCAGATCGCGCTCGAGCTTGACGGGCAGCACATCGAGAGTGACGGGGATGTCGGTCGTCTTTCCGGCGGCCGGCTGGAAGGTGAACCGCCCGGCGTACTGGCCGGGTCTTGCGTCCGCCGGTACGGAGAGCCAGAGCCAGAGACTGAGGGTGATTCCCTTTTCGACGCGGAACGACAGGGTCGGAAGCAGGATGCTCTCCCCCACCCCCCGCGGGTTCACGCGATAGTTGACGAGGTGACCCTGGATGGCGGAGGCGGGGATGATTGCGCCGCCCGGTCCTGTGAGGTCCGAGAGGACGAGCCGCCCCTCGCGGAGCGTGTCGGCAAAGGGGACTATCGCGAGGCGCCAGAAGACGTTCTGACCCGGTGCGGCGACGTCCGCGAGACGCGGGACTTCTCGCTTATAGTCGGGGGTTCCCCAGTCGCGCGGGGCCGACGCGACGCCCACCCGTTCCTCGAGTTGCGGAACATAGATGACGTAGTCCTCTCCCGACGCGGGAGGTGCAGGTCTCTTCGGCGTGACCGGCTGCATCGTCTCCTCGAATGCCTTCATCCGCGTCACCTGAATCTTTGCGGTCATCCGGCGGAAATCCGCCTCTGCGGCGGCCGGCACCAGCACCACCGCCGAGAGGAAGTGGTTGCACGCCGAGATGGTCAGCGTCCCGTCGGCAATGTCCATCACCGTCGTCCAGGTCGGGACCATCCTGTCGACGTAGTCGAGCCACACGGCGTGCGGGCGCTCGGAGTATTGCGTCCAGAGGAAGCGGTGGAGGTATTTCTCGCTGTCGTAGGTCGGACGGTCGGGCTTGTCCTGGTAGAGGACCTTGTCGTTGACCTTGAGGGTGAAGTCGGTCCCCCCGGCTTCGCTGCGCAGAATCTCACCGCCAGCCAGCCAGAGGAGGTACTTGCCGTTCGGGACCCTGGCCTTGAAGATCATCGGGACGCCCGGCGTCTGGCCCTCTTTCTGCACCCCGGCCATGACGTAGGTGCCGCTCAGGAGGTCCGGCCAGCCGGTCCCGCCCTCCGCCAGGTTCTTCCCCTCGACGAAGCCGTACCCCTGCTCATCGGAGTAGACGCTTGAGGCGGTGACGGGACTAAACCCGGGGACCACCGCGCCGATCGAACAGAAGTCATAGGCGAGTGCCGTCCGGGGCAGCAAGACCGTCATCTTGGGCTTGGCGGCGTCTTCCTGCATCAGACGCAGGTTGTCCACCCAGAACTGGAGCGGCCGGTCCTTCGGCGGCTGCACGAAAATCTTGACGAACTTCAAGTTCTCCAGGTCGATCTTGTCCTTCGGCTCGAGCTCCTCCCAGCTCCGCCCTTCCTTGTTGTTTCGCTTGGCGCGGCTGATCGGGAAGAGCAGTGTCTGCTTCCCGGGACGCGCCGCCTGGACTATGGTGCAGCGGGTGGGATAGTTGGTCGAGTTCTGGTCCCACAGTTCGAAGTGGATGACGACGCCGTTCTCGGAATAGACGTCCAGGGCGGCATAGTCGTAGTCGGCCCAGTTCTTGACGACGTCCCCGCGGATGACCGTGGTGGCCCAGTCGGCGCCCGCCTTGGCGGTGAGACGGGCACACCACCGCCCGTCGGTGACGCCCTTGTCCTGGACGTAGACGCAATCGAAGTTCTCCGCATCCGCCGAGAGCTGCGGGATGGGCTTCCCGTCCATCTCGAACCCTTCGAGGGGCTTGCCCTCGCCGTCGGTTTCGAACGACATGAGCTGCCGCACCCTGATCCGTCCCTGGACCGGGCCGCCGGCGGCGGCCAGCGTCCCGGCGTCATAGGGTTCCGCGGCCAGTCTCTCGATGTTTGCGTCGAGCCCGCCCTGCGGGTTCATGGGGAGGCGTACGTCGGCGACCTCGACGGCACGCGGAGCGGCGGGAGCGGACGGTCGCTCGCCCCGGCACCCGACGAGACCCAGACCCAGAACCATCAGCCACACCCACAGGCCACAAGAGCGACAATGATTGCACATGCGATATCCTTTCCAGTTGACCAGGTTTGACCCCAATAAGGCCGCAGACAATGCCGGCCTGATGTCATTCTGAGGAGTCCCGGCCCGCTGACGTCGGGACCGGACGACGAAGAATCCGGCCCCCGGCGGCGAGAAAGCGTCCTTTCGCCTCGTGGCAAGGATTCTTCCTCCCGGGCGGCCCCCGACTCAGAATGACAAACCAGCACTTCTTTTGCAAGCTGTTATTCGTTCGTGCCGACGTCCATGCCGTTGCCAAAGCTCGTGACCCAGACCTCGTTCTTCCGGTACGGGCTCCAGAAGACGCGGACCGGGTTGCGGAACGGATACGTCGGCACCTGAAGAAAGCTGGGCTGAGCGTCCCATGCAGCTTGCACCTGCGTCCACTGGAGCGCCCGTGGCCATTGTCTACGGTTTTTGGGCGTCCTCTTGAACAGATTATACGCTCCTTTCGTCCCCGGTCAATGCAGGCTTCCCGCCGGAACGTGGCGGACATTCCAAGCGCACATCGGTGGTATAAGCGACCTCAGGTGTGTATCCGGACCCTTTCCCAGGAGAGCCTTGCCGCGAAGTTTCCTGCACCCCGTACGTTCGCTTCCGTTGCTCCCTCTTCGTGTACGCAACGGGCTCACAGTCTGACGGTCTGGCGTTCGAATCCGACTCCCGCTGCTTCTGCCACAGTTAGATGTTGCCTAAATGCACCCGGGCTGGTATGAGTAGAAGCGGTCGTATGTAGAGCAACAACAGTCCGCGGCGGAAGCACCGAGGCCGTGCAGTGCCGGAACACGGACCGCCGGATGGGCGTGTAAACCGGTCACAACCCATCACAAGGAGGTCTGGGACCCATGTGCGAATTCTGTCTGAAGCACGGTGAGGGCAGGAAATGGTATCTCGAGGCGAAGAACTACTCCGAGGATCTGCTGAGCGATCTCCGGCGGCGCAAGTTCATCGCGGATTTCGCGTCGGATGTGGACACCATCCGCGCGGGGGCCGAAAAGATGAAACTGCTGGACCGGGTGCCCGGCTTCGTCCGGCGGGTGCTTTCCTGGGGAGTCTCGAGGAGGTTCAAGAAGATGCACTTCGGCCAGGTGGTTCCCATCGAGGACATCGAGCGCATCCTCGGTTTCACGAACTCGGTGGTGCGGGTGGCGTGCATCTGTCGCTACGCGACCCGGGGCGTCGACGCACGCTACTGCTACGGGGTCAGCATGGGGCCGGACGGCGGCATCTTCGGAAACCTGGTAGAGGCCCCGGACAGCAGCTACCTCAAGGGGCCGGACGGGACGCGGATGGAGAACCTCTCGAAGAAAGAGGCGCTCGAGCTGATGCACGACCACGAACGCGAGGGACTCTGTCACACCGTCTGGACGTTCATCACGCCCTTCATCGGCGGGATCTGCAACTGTGACCGGACGGACTGTATGGCGATGAGGGCCACGGTGGGACACGGGATGCGCGTGATGTTCCGGGCCGAATACGTTGCCGAGACGGACCCCGACCGCTGCACCGGCTGTCGGGCATGCACGCGCATCTGCCAGTTCGGGGCGATGGGTTTCAGCGCCGCCAGGAAAAAGGTCGAGATCGATCCGAAGAGGTGTTTCGGCTGCGGCTCCTGCCGGAGCGTGTGCCCGCAGCAAGCCATTGCCCTCAGGGCCCGCCGCGACGTCGAGTCCGCAAAGAACCTCTGGTAAGGAAGACAGTCACACGTCCGAAGACGCATCCGCGTCGGTTGACGCGGTCTGGGTCCTGCCTGACCTCGACGATGACCGGACCAAGAGAGCACCCGCCCCGACGCCTTCGAACCAGACGATGGCCACAGCACCAACTATATCGAGAGTCGTTTGCAGTGTCTATTCTTCTCCTGTTACGCCAACAGGAAGGCAAACGGCTGAGCAGGAGAACAGGAGAGCAGTAGACCGCAGGTGAGGGTTATTCCGGCAGGGGGCGTTTCTTCCTTTTTCGGCTGTTTCCGTGCTCTCCTGATCTCCTGTTCCACTCCTCACCTGCTCTACCAATAAAGGGGACCGCGCAGAGCGCAGTCCCCTTTATTGGTGACCCTATCGGGATTTGAACCCGAGTTGCCGGGATGAAAACCCGGTGTCCTTGACCAGGCTAGACGATAGGGCCGTGCGTCGAAGCATGCGGCCAGCGCCTCCATCGCGGCCGGCCGTTCGGGTCATAGGTTTGCTCCAGACGACGCAGAAAGTCAAGCGAAATCGGTGAGACGACGCCATGCAGCACGCAAGATGGAAGCAACGGCAGAACAGGAGAGCAGGCGAGCGGGAGAGCTCAGGTGAGGGCCACGGCGGGGAAGGCCGTTTCTTCCTTCGCGGCTATTTCTGTGCTCTCCTGATCTCCTGTTCTACTCCTCACCTGCTCTACCAATGAAAAGGACTGCGTAGAGCGCAGTCCTTTTTATTGGTGAGGGCAGGAGGACTCGAACCTCCGACCTACGGCTTAAAAGGCCGTTGCTCTGCCGTCTGAGCTATGCCCCCACGAGCAGACAGATTCCAGATTCCAAGCACCAAGCGAAGAAACAGCAAGACCCCTGTCGGAAAAGCATTATACCACACAGGACTCCATCAGGGAAGCGCAATCACGGCGAAAGCGAGAGAGGCCGCCCGGGTCGCCGCGCGGTCAGATCTGCATGATCTCGTCGCTCTTCTTCTTGAGATGTGCGTTGACCTTCTCCTCGTACTCGTCGGTCAGCTTCTGCACCTCCTCCCTGCCGCGATACATCTCGTCCTCGGGAATCGTGCCGTCCTTTTTCTCCTGGTCGAGGACTTTGTTCGCATCCCGGCGGACGTTGCGGATGGACAGCTTCGCTTCTTCCGCCATGTCCTTGGCGAGCTGGGTGAGATGCCGCCGACGTTCCTCGCTGAGCGGCGGGATCTGAAGCCGGATGACCTTCCCGTCGTTATGAGGAGTGATGCCCAGGTCGGAGGTCAGCAATGCCTTTTCGACGTCCTTGAGACTTCCCGGGTCGTAGGGCTTGATGACGATCAGTTGCGGCTCGGGAGTACCGATGTTGGCCAGCTGCTTCAGCGGCGTCGGGGAGCCGTAATAGTCCACCTTGATGTGCTCGACCAGTCCGGAGGACGCACGTCCCGTCCGCACGCCGCGGTACTCCTCGGCCAGATGGGCAGCCGCCTTTTCCATTTTTTCTTCGGCTTCCAGCAGCACGTCGTCCACGGGCATCTCAGATGTCCCCCACCAGCGTCCCGATCCGTTCTCCACGGATCGCTTTCTCGATGTTCCCTTCTTTTCTCATGTCAAAGACCACGACCGGCAGTTTGTTGTCCATGCAGAGCGAGATCGCCGTCAGGTCCATCACTTTCAGTTGCTGGTTCAGCATGTCGAGGTAGGAGATCCGGTCGTATCTGCGGGCGGTGGGATCCTTCATGGGATCCGCGCTGTAGATGCCGTCCACCTTGGTGGCCTTGAGAAGGACCTCGGCGCCGATTTCGGTCGCCCGCAAGGCCGCCGTGGTGTCGGTCGTGAAATGCGGGTTCCCCGTGCCCCCCACCAGAAGCACCACGCGTCCCTTTTCGAGGTGTCGGATGCACCGTCGACGGATGTAGGGTTCGGCCAGTTCCTGCATCCAGATGGCCGACAGGAGTCTCGTCTCGACGCCGATGTGCTCCAGGGAAAGCTGGAGGGCCATTCCGTTGATGACGGTGGCGAGCATGCCCATGTAGTCCGCGGCGGCCCGCTCGGCGCCGGCGAGGTGGAACTGTGCCCCACGGACGATGTTCCCGCCGCCGATGACCAGGGCAAGCTGTGCACCCGTTCCTGCAGCCGACTGGATCCGTCCCGCCAGACGCTCGATCTCCGGAAGATCAATCCCGCCGGACCCCTCCGACCCGAAGGATTCACCACTGAGCTTCAGAAGCACACGCTTGTAACGGAGCTTTCTCGCCACGTGAGAAGTCCTCGATCAAAGCTCTTCACCCAGCTCATACCGCACAAAACGACGGACGGTGATGTTCTCGCCGAGCTTGGCGACAATTTCCTTCACGAGATCGCCCACCGTCTGGTCCGGGTTCTTGACGTAGGGCTGCTCCAGGAGACAGCGTTCGGAATAGAACTTCTTCAGCTTGCCCTGGACGATCTTTTCCATGACCTCGGGGGGTTTGTTCTTGATCTGGGCGCGGTAAATTTCCTTCTCCTTCTCAACGACCTCGCCCGGCACATCCTCGGGAGAGATGGCGATGGGGTCGGAGGCGGCGACGTGCATGCAGAGGTTCTTGACGAGTCCCTTGAAGTCCTCGCCGCGGGCCACGAAGTCGGTCTCGCAGTTGACCTCCACCATGACGCCGATCTTGGCGTTGACGTGGATATAGCTCGCGATGAGTCCCTCGCTGGTCCTGCGGCCGACGCGCTTGGAGGCGGCGTCCAGTCCCTTCTTGCGGAGGTACTCGACGGCTTTTTCCATGTCGCCGCCGCTGGCATGGAGGGCCTCCTTGCAGTTCATCATGCCGAGTCCGGTCTTATCGCGCAGCTTCTTGACCAGTGCCGCCGTGATTTCCGTCATCGTCTCATCCTCTCGGTACAGTGTGCATCGGACCAGTTTTCGGAGAACGTGGGGCCGCCGGTGAACGGACTAGGATTCGGTTTTTCCGCTTTCCGTGCCCGCCGCCGGGACCTGCCCCTGCGCTTCCTTGAGTGGAGGCGTTTCCGGCGGTGCACTCGGGGGTGGAGCCGCTTCGGCCGGCTTCGGAGCACTTTCCGCCGGTCCCTCGGGAGGACCCGAGGGCCTCGCGCCTCTCCTCGGTCCCCTGCGGGATGACGTGCTTCGTTCGGCGGCCACCAGTTTCCCGCCCGGGAGACGCTGGGTGGTCTTTCCCGGCCCGCCGCGACGCCCGGTGGGCCGACGACCCCGCCTGGAGGGTCCAGCCTCCGCGACGGGTTCGGCGGCGGGTTCAACCTTCTCGCCCGCAGCGGCGAGCTTTCCCTTCTTGACGGGCACGACCTTCGGAGCCTGCTTCTTCCCCTCGAGCACCGCATCCGCCATCCGTCTGACGAAGAGCAGAATGGCACGGATGGCGTCGTCGTTGCCCGGGGTCACGATGTCCACGATGTCCGGGTCGGAATCGGTATCCGTAAGACAAACCGTGGGGATCCCGAGCTTGCGGGCCTCGGCAACCGCTATCTTCTCATGGTGCGGATCCACGACCACCAACGCTCCCGGAAGCTTCCTCATGTTCCGGATGCCTTCCAGGTTCCGTCTCATCTTCAGCATTTCACGCTGAAGACTGGCAATCACCTTCTTGGAGTAGAGCCGGATGCGGCCGGACCTCTCCAGCTCTTCCAGCTCTTCCAGTCGCCTGACGCGCGAGGTGATCGTGCGGAAGTTGGTGAGGGTGCCGCCGAGCCAGCGCTCGGTGATGTATGGCATCCCACAGCGCTTGGCATGGGTTTCGACGCTCACACGGGCCTGACGCTTCGTGCCCACGAAGAGAACGTCTTCAGCGCGAGCGACCACTTTGGCAAGAAACCGGGCACTGCGGATCAGCCCCTTGACGGTTTCTCTGAGGTCAATGATGTGAATCAGGTTCCTTTTGCCGAAGATGTAAGGTGCCATTTTGGGATTCCATCGGCTCGCACGATGACCAAAATGAACACCCGCTTCGACCAATTCCTTGATGGAAACGATTGCCAAAACTTACCTCCAAAATGCGATAAAGCCGTCCAGGACTCCCGCCGCCCGCCGTCGTTGACCTACAACTTGCAGGTTGCAGCCAGTCGCTCCCGGTGCGAAGCGCAGTTGACGCCCGTCGCCGTAAATTGAATTAGAATAGGGAATTTCGCCCAGTTGTCAATGTTTTTTTTGCTCTACACTCTTCCGGACGGCCTCCAGGCCACGCGGACCCACAGAAACGGGCAGAATCTCCGCCACTTTGTCTTTTTTCGCAAAAAAATGGGCGAGAACGGAGAACCCCGCGCGTTCCGGGGCGGCATGATTTCCGCTTGCCCGGTCCCAAGCTTCTGGTAAACTTGGGGTTGTGTCACGTGCCGCCGAATGATGTCCGAACCCCAAATGCCGTGGTGCAGGACGTACATGAGCCGATCCAATTCCCAGGAACCACCTGAGGGGCCGCTGAGACTCTTCTTTTCCGTGGGCGATATCTCCGCAGACTTGCACACTGCCAATCTCATCCGTGAGATCCGCAAACTCCGCAGCGACACCGTCATCGAGGGGATGGGGGGACCCTTGATGGCCGAGGCGGGCTGCAAGATCCACTATGCCCTGACGGACATGAACGTGATGTGGTTCCGGAAAGTATTCGCTCATCTGAGCCAGGTTTGGCAGACGCTGAGGGCAACGCTCAAGCACTTCGAAACACACCGTCCCGATGCGGTTGTGGTGGTGGATTTCCCGGGATACAACCTGACGCTGGCGCGGTGTCTCCGCAAGCGACGCATCCCGGTGATCTATTACATCAGCCCGCAGATATGGGCCTGGATGCCCGGACGGATTCGCAAGATCCGCAAGCGAATCACCAAGGTCCTTTGCATATTCCCGTTCGAGGAGGAGATCTATCGACGGGCCGGTGTCCCGGTCGAGTACGTGGGACACCCCCTCTTCGACCACCTCGATCAGGTGCCGATCGACCAGGAATTCTGCCGTGCCTTGCGTGAAGAGGCGGGACCCGTCCTGATTGGACTGCTCCCCGGCTCCCGGGTGCAGGAGGTGAGGCGTCTGCTTCCGGTGATGGCACGTGCGGCCGGCCTCATCGTGCGTGAAGTGGGGACCCCAAAGGTGCTGTTCGCCGTCTCGTGCGTCCAGGAGCGGCACGCGGAAATCGCCAGAGAGATCCTGAAGACGTTTGACATCCCCGTCCGTGTCTTCACGGGAAAGACCCTCGAGGTGATGAAGGAATCCGACGTCTGCCTGGTGGCGAGCGGCACCGCGACGCTCGAACTCACCCACTTCAACACGCCCATGGTGGTGATGTACCGTGTGAACCCGCTGAGTTACCTCATCGCGCGTCTCTTCATGCGCACACGTCACATCGGCATGGTGAACATCCTCAGCGGACGTGAAGTGGTGCCCGATCGTCTCCTCTGGCGGGACGACCCAGTGGGGCTGACGCGCGCCGCCCTCGACATCCTCGCCCATCCGAGACGCCGCCAGGAGGTCGCCGACGCGCTCCGGGAACTCCGGGAAAGGCTCGACCACCCCGGCGCCTCCCGGCAGGCGGCCCAGTCCATCCTGAAGACCGCGGAGGAACTCCGCGGGCGCGTTCCCGACGGCACGAGTCAGTGGCCCGACTGACGTCACACCCTGCTCCCAGCCGCGGGGGCGGACTCTCGCGGAATGGCGCGTCGTAACCTGTTGGCGTAGCAGCTGTTACGGAGGCCGCCGAAGACCCGCCCTGACAAGCCGGGAGGCTTCATGCACAAGAAGGGGCGAAACCCGCCGACTTGTCCGCCGAAGTTTACCCGCCTATGGCGGGCCTCGGCGAAGGCGGAAGCCTACGCCGCATGTTGCAGTGGCTCAAGAAGGCGCCCTTCCTCCCCGCCCCCTCGTGCTTCGCAGCGACTCTGCGTCGCCCTGCGTAGGCTTTGCAGAGCAGGGAGCGCAGCTTCGCAGAGTAGCAAAGGGGCGGGGCTTCCGGGCGAAGGCGGGTGAGCTTCAGTTTCTCCGCTGGAAATATCACCATGAGTACTTCAGCCTCGGCGGGGTCACGCCGACGCTGCGCGCCGCCTACCCGGTCTATGCCATGCTCCGCTCACTGGTCTTCACGCCGCTCCACCGACTTCGGTACGTCCTCGGGAGATGGAACAAGACGGAGAAGGAGGTCTTCCGCCAGGAGATGGAGAAGCACAGGCGGCTGAACGATTTCTTCGGCAAGAGCACTTGACGGACGTATGGAATGGAGCGCCGGGGCTGCGAGGCGCGGGTCGTCAGTAGATGGGTTTCCAGTCCCGTGCGTCCTCCGACGGGACCTGTGGAGTGCCCTCCTCGTAGAAGATGATCCGGCGGCCCGAGGTGGATTCCGCCTCCACCCGTCCCTCTTTGGTCTGGTTGACGACGAGCTGCTTGCCCCTCCACTCATTGGAGTTGTCCCAGACGACGGCGTCGCTGGTTTCGCTCATGACGACCATGCGGTCGGCCAGGCGATCCCACTCGAGCGAATCTCCCCGGGCATAGCGGTAGTAGTTTCCCTCGGGCATGAACATCTTCGCGTGAGCGTTTCCCATCGCCTGGACCTTCCGCACCTCCAGCTTGAGATTCTCCGGGTCCTGTGCCTCTCGCTCGGGCCCGAAGCAGACGGTGAGGGTCTCCGAGGTGACACCCGCATCCTCGCCGACCGCCTTGACACTTCCGCGCACCTGTGCCTCGGCCGTCGGCTCGGACTGCTGGTCGCTCGGATGAAACGTCTGATAGACCCCCTCGCCGCTCCACGTCACTTCCAGGTCCTGGAACTTCTTTGCGTCGGTCGAACCCTGGCGAGCACGCGTCTGTCCCTTCAGGCGCCCTCCGCCCTTCGTGATGACCCGATCCACCTCGTCGTTCCTCAGGACAACCTGCATGACGGGCGCCTCGAGGGAACTCTTGTCACGGACCACACGGGCAAAATCCTTCTCCCTGTCGCCCCCTTGGAGCTCGGTCGTGCCCTCCTTCCGACGCCAGACGAGCTTCCTGCCGGTCGCCGTGGTCAGGTCGTCGGAAGGTCCGCTCGTCAGCGTCACGTCATCGACCGCCGTGAGGGAGGCGAGGTCGAGTTGTTCGGTCGGCTCCGCCTCCCCTTTCGCCTCGGGCTTTCCCTTGACGAAGTTCATAACGACGTGTCTTGCGGCGAGGTTCATGTCGGGCCGCCTGACGCGGACGTTCCCGTCGAATATGGCCTCGAGTGCGGCATCGTCGAACGTGCCGGACTGGTCATAGCGGACCTCGAATGGTTCCCCCGTGGGTTTCGTGCCGGGCGGAGCGGCCGCCGGCTGGTAGAGGATGCATCCCCTGCCCGTTCCCTTTGCACGGAGGGAGGTCTTCCCCCCGCCGACGGGGGTTTCCACCATCTCGACCACTCCGGAGCGGCAAAGGAGGTCGCCGGACTTGATTTCACAGGTCTCACCGGGCTTCGCAGTGAGCGTCGCGACGAAAAGGTCCGATCCGGGCGTGGGGTAGCTGTAGGTAAGCGTCTCCCCGCTCGCGCTGCGCTTGTCCCCGGTGACGGCGACATTGCCGCTGGCGACCATCCGCTTCATCTCCCTCGACCCTGGTTCCTTCCCTTCCGCCAGTTCGATGGAGAGGGTCTTGCTGAGACTGGTGGTGGCGCCGTCCACCAGCCTAACACCCCCGGTGAATTCCGCCCGCAGACTCTCGGGCAGGTAGGTCATGGTCTCGCCGAAGCTGACGACGGCGGGCTGGGCAGGTCCCTTGGACGTCGCCTGCCGACGGTCGCCCATTTCAAGACGTCCCGGGCCCCGTCCCAGGACCTTTTCGCCGCGCGTCCCGGTCTTCTGGAAAAACTCGATCTCGACCCCCGTGATGCGGTTCTTTTCCTGCTCGGCAGTCGCCGGCTGCTTCTCGTCCCCCGCCAAGTGCACGACCCGAGTGTCCTGGTCGAAGAGGACGCGTTTCCCCGTAAGCACGCTCGACTGCCGGGGATCCGCCGAGATGCTCACCGCTCGAGCCGGGTCCCCGGCGATGAGCATCTTCTGCGAGTGCGCGTCCATCCCTTCCGGAAGCTGCTCAGTCTGGCCCAGCACCCCTTGCCGGCCGAAACGGACTTCACGTCCCTCCAGCTGATACGTCTCGGCCCCGCTCTTCTGGACGATGCGGCAGGGAGACCCGCCGAAGACCAGCAGTCCCGTGCCGCCGTCAAACTCCATCCGATCGCCCCACGCCTGACGGGTGGGACTGTCCAGAACCACCCCTTCTTTCCTGTCCGAGCGCACGACCACACGACGGACGTTCATGGCCGATCCGCCCGACGATGTATTCGCCGTGGTCTCCCGTGATGTTTTTTCGAACTCCACGACCATGCTGTCGCCGCTGACACTGTTCTTTCCCTGCGTCGCTACGACCTGCTTCTCGAACGTGGCACGGTTCGCGTCCCTCTGGAACGTGAGCATGCCGCCGCTGGTGATCTCGAGCTGTACGGGGGGCGTGGACGGCGCGACGACGGAGGGTCCGGGCTTCTCCTCCTGGGTGAGTTTCTGCAGGGCGTCCTGGGCAGCATCCTTCAGCACGAGCTTGACGTCCTTCTCCAGTTTTGCACTGGCCAGGCCGGCGCCGACGGTGAGTTGACTGCCCGTGACCTCCATCGAACGGTTGCGCAGGGTCATCAGTCCCGGGATGAAGACCTGTTCCTGGGCGCCGTGATACATCATCTCGTCGCAGGTGAGCACCGTGTTGTCGCCGGTGTCCTTGTCCACCACGGTCATGACCACGTTCCCCTTGAGCCACCCCTCGTCCATCTTGTCCTGCTCGCGTCCCTCGACGTGTCCGGTGTCCGCCGTGATGACCGTGGTAGTCCTCTTGTCCTTCAGGATGGTGATCTTCGGCTTGACGATCTCGATGGGACCTTTCTCGGACGCCTGCACCGCCTGAAGGCCGGTGACCTCGGCGACGGGGTTGTTCTCCTTGTCGTACTTGATGATCTTGAATTGCGGAGGGGGAGGCGTGCTCCGAGTCTCGTTGTCGGCGGCCCCATGGTCCCGGGCACGCTGGCGTTGAAACGCCACGATGACGATCACCACCGAGACCAGGATGATGCCGCCGAGAAGTATCTTCCGAACCATAACGCTCACTTCCTTTCATGACTTCAGGCGGGCTCGAACCGTGGAACACCCGGATGTGACTCGGCCTTGTCTCAGCTTTCCGTGCCCGTATAGCGTTTCATGACAACGGCCCACTTGTCCTGGGCCTTGAGGATGGCTTCAGCCAGTTCACGCACGGCGCCCTTGCCTCCGGGGCTCCGGGTGACGTGATCACAGCGTGCCTTCAGTTCCTCGTGGGCATCCGCCACCGCGACCGAAAAACCCGCCGCCCGCGCCGCCGGGATGTCGGTCACGTCGTCACCGACGTAGGCAACCTCTTCGCGTTTCAGTCCGTACCGCCGCATCAACTCCTCGACCACCGGGAGCTTGTCCTTCACACCCTGATGGACTTCGAGGATGCCCGCCTCGCGTGCCCGATGGGCGACCGCGGCGCTGTCGCGTCCGCTCACGAGTGCCGTCCGGATCCCCATGCGCTCGAGATACGCGATCCCCGTCCAGTCGTGAACGCTGAAATGCTTGGTCTCGCCCCCGTCGTCGGAGATGGAAATGGTGCCGTCCGTCAACACCCCGTCAACGTCCATGATCACAAGCTTGATGTCTTTGAGAGTCATGGAAAACCCGCGTGTCCCCTCGACCGCCGGAGGGTCTCGGCCCTGAGGAACCCATCCCCCGTCGCCCCTGTACATCTTAGAGAAAAACCTCCTTCCGGCAAGGGAAAAAGCACACTCCAGCCGAATCCGAACTGGCCGG
>Ga0315282_10005421_pt1 | contig 21751 bp, 20 predicted proteins | sample YL17G07_20_MG_FD_203693 | JGI IMG/M metagenome (GOLD analysis project Ga0315282, IMG submission 203693) | Sediment microbial communities from Yellowstone Lake, YNP, Wyoming, USA - YL17G07_20 | ecosystem: Environmental > Aquatic > Freshwater > Lake > Sediment | place: USA: Wyoming | collected... | reverse complement strand
TGGGTAGAAAGTTCGTTGAGATGGACGAGCTGATCGCCCGGAAGGCGGGGCTTTCTATTGCTGAGATTGTGGAGAAACACGGGTGGGAAAAATTCCGGGATATGGAGGAGGAGATAACAAACGAGGTAGCGGAGCGGGATAATATTATCAATGCCGCCGGCGGCGGGGTGGTAACCAGAGAGCAAAACATGCAAGAGCTTAAGAAGAACGGAATACTGGTCTGGCTCAGGGCCGGTGTTGAGACACTAGTCAGTCGCGTTGGTGAGGATAGTCAGAGACCGCTGCTGGTGGGGAAGACGCCGCGAGAAGATTTAGAAATGACGCTTAACGAGCGAACACCGCTTTATCAGAAGGCTGCCGGCCTGGTGGTGGATACCGAAAACAAAACGCCGGAAGAAGTGGCTGAAGCCGTTATGAAATCGCTGGAGAAAATCTGCTGCCTTATCGGCGACCCGATTGAGCAATCGCTCTCCCCATTAATTCATAATGCCGCCTATCAGGCGCTGGGCATGGGTTACGTCTATCTCCCCTTCCAGGTCGGAGATTTTAAGCGGGCGATAGAGGGCATAAGGGGGCTGAAAATTCGGGGGGCGAGCATTACCCTCCCCTATAAGGTCAACGCGATAAAATATATTGACCGGCTTGACCCCCTGGCTGAGGAAATCGGTGCCGTCAATACCATTGTTAGTGATGACGGTATTCTAACCGGTTATAATACCGACTATCAGGGGGCAATAAAAGCACTGGAGGAGGTGACGGTGCTTAAAGGCAAGAAGGCAGTCCTTGTTGGCAGCGGCGGTGCCGCCACCGCCATCGCCCTCGGGCTGAAGAGGGGTGGGGCTGAACTGTTAATCTTAAACCGGACTGAGGAGAAGGCCAGAGAATTGGCTAAGAAGGTTGGTGCCGAGGACTTTGGTAGTTTAGAGAAGATTGCTGAAGTCTCCTCCGCCGATATTCTTATAAATGCCACCCCGGTAGGGATGTGGCCCAAGACAGACCAGTCGCTTATTCCCAAAAAACTTCTACACAACCGCCTCACCGTTTTTGACACCGTCTATAACCCGAAGGAGACGAGACTGCTTGCCGAAGCCAGGGAGAAGGGGTGCGCCATTGTTTACGGGTATAAGATGTTTCTTTATCAGGCGGCGCTGCAGTTTGAGCTCTTTACCGGTCAGCGAGCGCCGTTAAGGGTTATGGAATATGCATTGACCAAAACCCTGGAAGGAGATAAATATGCTACGCATTCTGACCGCCGGTGAATCACACGGCCCGGCCTGCATCACCATTATTGAAGGCATGCCCGCCGGAATCAGGGTCCGCGTTGAGGATATCAACCAGGACCTGAAACGGAGGCATTCGGATTTTGGGCGTGGGGGGAGGGGAGAAATTGAGGAGGATAAGGCGGAAATTCTTTCCGGCATCAGGTATGGCAGGACGCTGGGCAGCCCGATTACCCTTATCGTCAGAAATTTGGACTTCGCTCACTGGCAGGACGAGATGAGGATTGAGGAGACCGAAAAGCAAGCGGCCAAGGTAACCAGACCCCGCCCCGGACACGCCGACCTCGCCGGTGCCCTGAAATACGGGCAGGACGATATCAGAAATATCTCGGAGAGGGCCAGTGCCCGGGAGACCATAGGCAGGGTCATGGCGGGGGCCGTTGTCAGAAAACTGCTGTTTGAGTTCGGCATCAGGCTCGCCAGCCACACCGTCCAGATAGGCTCGGTGAAGTTAACTCGCCCCTATGATTTTGAGGAGGTGGCTAAAATCTTTGAGACTGACCCCGAGATACGGTGCCTTGACCCGACAACGTCCCGGAAGATGAAGCAGCTAATCCTTGAGGCGCGCCGTAAAAAAGATACCCTGGGCGGGGTGGTTGAAGTCATCGCCAGGGGTGTGCCGGTGGGGCTGGGGAGTTTCATGCACTATGACCGCCGGCTTGACGGCAAAATTGCTCAGGCCCTGATGAGCATCCCTTCGGTGAAGGCGGTGGAAATCGGCGACGCCATTGCCGGGGCGGCGATGTTTGGCTCCGAGTTCCAGGACGAGATTATCTATAAGGGTAGTCATTTTGCCCGCAAGACAAATAATATGGGCGGGATAGAGGGCGGGATGAGCAACGGCGAGGATATTATCTGCCATGTCTATCATAAGCCGCTCTCAACCCTCGGCGCTCCGGCCAAGACCGTAGACATTGCCACCCGCCGCCCGGCGCCAGCCGCTGTGGAGAGGTCGGACGTCTGCGCTGTTCCCAGGGCGGGTGTCATCTCGGAGGCGATGCTGGCCATAGTCTTAGGGGAGGCGATGATGGAGAAGTTCGGCGGCGACCATATAGAGGAGATAAAACGCAACTTCAATGCCTATATCAAGTCACAGGAGAAAAGCTTATGACACTACCTGATGAAAGGGGATACTTTGGCGACTACGGGGGGCGGTTTGTTCCCGAGATCCTGATACCCGTCCTGGATGAGCTGAGCAAAGCCTACCAGGAGGCGAAGGCTGACGCTGCCTTCCAGAGTGAGTTTGAGTCGCTCTCCCGCGACTACTCGGGGAGGCCGACGCCCCTCTATTTTGCCGGGAGGCTGACCGAAAATTGCGCTGGCGCTAAAATTTTCCTCAAGCGGGAAGATTTAGCCCACACCGGCGCCCATAAAATAAATAATGCCCTGGGGCAGGGTCTTCTGGCCCGGAGGATGGGGAAGCGGAGAATCATCGCCGAGACCGGTGCCGGACAGCACGGGGTGGCAGCGGCCGCCGTCTGCGCCATGCTCGGGCTGGAGTGCATTGTCTATATGGGGGAGGAGGACATGCGCCGCCAGTCGCTCAATGTCTTCCGCATGAGGCTGATGGGCGCCGAGGTCAGGGCGGTAAGCAGCGGCAGTAAGACCCTGAAGGATGCCATCAACGAGGCGATAAGGGACTGGGTGACCAACCCGGATACCTATTACCTTCTGGGCTCGGTGGTCGGCCCTTACCCCTACCCGGTGATGGTGCGCGACTTCCAGTCGGTAATCGGCAAGGAGACGAGGGAGCAGATTTTAGCGGAATCGGGCCGCCTCCCCGACTATATCGTCGCCTGCGTCGGCGGCGGCAGCAACGCCATCGGCATTTTCTATCCCTTCTTGAACGACAAAGAGGTCAAACTTATCGGAGTGGAGGCGGCGGGGAGGGGACTTAAAAGCGGGGAGCATGCTGCCTCGCTGGTTGCGGGCACTGTCGGCGTGCTCCACGGGACAAGGTCCTACGTCCTCCAGGATAAGGGCGGGCAGATTAGGGAGACGCACAGCATCTCCGCCGGTCTGGACTACCCCGGCGTTGGCCCCGAGCACAGCTACCTGAAGGACACCGGACGCGCTCAATATGTCGCCGTGACCGATAAAGAGGCCCTTGAGGGTTTTAAGCTGCTCTGCAACACCGAGGGCATTACCCCTGCCCTGGAACCGGCCCACGCCATATTCTATGCCGCTAAGCTGGCAGGCTCGCTGGAGAGGGAGCAAATCATCGTCGTCAACCTTTCCGGGCGCGGCGATAAGGACATGGACATCGTCGCTCAGGCACTGGGGGTAAAGCTGTGAGCATTGCTTCTGTCTTCAGCCCGCCGGGTCACAAGGCTTTGATACCCTATATTACCGTAGGTTACCCCACCGTTGAAGACACCCTGAAGGTAGTCCCCCTCCTTGCCGATAGTGGCGCCGATATTGTCGAGCTTGGGATACCATTCTCAGACCCCCTGGCTGACGGGGTCACCATCCAGAGGTCCAGCTTTCATGCCCTGCGGAACGGGGTTACCCCTCACCTTTGCCTTGAGGTAGCCAGAGAGCTAAGTAAAAAAGTTGAGATACCCCTGGTGTTTATGACCTATTTCAACCCGGTGCTGAGCTACGGCCTTGAAGAATTCTGCGGTGCCTGTGCTGAGTCCGGCATTTCCGGCTTAATCATCCCCGACCTGCCTCCCGAGGAAGGCGCCGAGCTGGAGGCTATCAGCCGGAGGGAGGGGCTTGACCTTATCTATCTCCTGGCGCCGACCAGCACCGAGGAGAGAATTAAGCTTGTCGCCGAGAGGTCCAGAGGATTTATCTATCTGGTCTCAGTGACCGGCGTCACCGGCGTCAGGAAGGGCCTGCCTAGTGATTTAGCGGCCTTTGTCGCCAGGGTGAGGAGGCTGGCTAGGCAACCCCTCTGCGTTGGCTTCGGCATATCTACTCCGCAGCAGGCGGGGGAGATAGCCCGGATAGCGGATGGGGTTATTGTCGGCAGCCGGATAATTCAGCTCATGGATAAGAAAGACGGTTTTATGGCGCTGGCGAGGCTGGTAAGAGGTCTGAGGAAGTCTATCAATAGAAAAAATGATTAACCCTGCGGCATGCCGCAGGGTTAATCTAGGTCTAGTTATGTGCTCTACTAAATTTGGAAGCGACGGCTATTTAGTTATTCCGGCAGCTTTCAACGCGTTATCAAAGAAGCTAGAGCCTACCTCCTTTTTTATGTCTGGCCACACCTTTGTCTGAGCAGTATCTATTATTTTGTCCCAGTCGGATATGGTGAAGTATTGTATGCCGGCCCATTTCCCTGCTATCGCCTTCAGTTGACCTTGCTCTCCTTGAGGGATAAAGGTCAAGCTATACGCCTTTGTTGCCGCCGCGGTCTCCTCAATAGCAGTCTGGATATCCTTGGGCAGAGAATCCCAGAAGTCCTTGTTCATAAACATAACATTAACATTGCTGAACCACGGTTGTAGGCTCACATTTTTAACGAATTCTGGCCAGCCAAAACTGAGCGCGATGCTTGGTGTTCCTATGGCAGCATCATATTGACCCTGCTGGAGAGCGGTATATATGTCAGTAACCATAAGCGCACCCCCGCTGCCACCGAGGTCTTTTATAATTTCAACCGGCTCAAAATTCCCGCATTCTACCCGGAACCCGTTAAAATCGGCGGTGCTGCTTACCGGTTTGGAAGACCAGAGGTAAAAGGTCCCCGCAGGATAATAGCAGATGGGGACAGCATTGGATACATCAGCTATGTCCTTCCAGACAGGTTCAAAATCAGAGGAATTCATATAGGCCAGCAGTTTGTCCATACTCCAGGCACCAGTTAAGGTTGTTACCTTGAACGGTATTGTCCACTCATACAGTTCAATGCTACCATAAGCCGCCATTTCTACGGCGCCTTCCTTGAGCGGTAGCTGGACCTCCTGATAGTTATAGAGGGTATTGCCCTGGAACACATCTACCTGGAAGCGGTCGCCGACCTTCTGCTTTAGAAGGTCAAAGAAGAAAACCTCGACTTTCCCTACGATACTCGGTGGCGGTGCCCAGCCTGAATATCTGGCCTTTATCGGGCCGGTCGGAGCTGCTGGACCACCGCAGCTGAGGGCAGCTAGAGCCAGGCAAGCCACCACCAAAATAGCAATTGTAAGTCTCTTCAAAGCTCGTTTCCTCCTTATTTACATAATGTGTTTTTCCCTGAATAATTCCAACTTAATTATCGGCTTGCCACCTCCTTTTGCTTTTGAGGCTGTAGCGTAGTTTAAATGGACACAGTTACTGCCAGAAATCTACCACACCACTCCTCCCTTGTCAATAAGGGACGAATCTATTGACAATCTAGCAGTCAGCATCTACAATAGACAGCAAATTGCCCCGATACTGCTAAGCATCAGTTAGACGAAAATAAGGGGGTAAAAATGAAAATTGACGTCTTTCCCCACATTATACCACCGCGATACAAAGAGGCCCTCTATAAAAAGGTACCGGGTGGTTTCTTTGGTAAAGGCTGGATAGAGGCAATGCCCACCTTAACCGACTTAGAGTCTAGATTCAGGATTATGGACCAGTACGAGGGCATGGTGCAGGTGTTGACCCTGGGCAATCCGCCGGTGGAGAAGGTTGTTGGCCCCAAGGATGCCGTAGAATTGTCCAAGATAGCTAATGACGAGATGGCGGAGCTGGTGACAAAATACCCGGACAGGTTCGTGGCGGCGGTAGCTTGCTTGCCAATGAATGATATAGATGCCGCCCTGAAGGAGATAGATAGAGCCATAGTCGAGCTGAGGTTCAGGGGGATACAGCTACACAACCCCATCGGCGACAAGCCGATGGACTCCCCGGAATTCTGGCCTATCTACGAGAAGATGGCTTATTATAATCTGCCAATCTGGGTTCACTCCCAGAGAGATATGAATGTGCCTGATTACCCTGGTGAGAAAGGCTCGAAATACATCGTCTGGTCTACTTTCGGCTGGCCTTATGAAACCTCGGTGTATATGACGCGTTTGATATTTAGCGGCGTCTTTGAAAAGTACCCCAATCTCAAGGTGATAACCCATCACGCCGGCGGCATGGTGCCCTATTATGCGGGCAGGATTGCCGGCTTTTACGACGCTAATGAAATGCTGCTCGGCTTTAAATCCGGGCTCACCAAAAGCCCGCTTGATTACTACCGCCTGTTCTATAACGATACCGCCATTTACAAAAACACACCGGCGCTCATGTGCTGCTACGCCTTTTTTGGCGCCGAGCATATGCTATTTGGGACTGATATGCCTTATGATAGCCAGTTCGGCCTCCGGCAGGTAAGAGAGGTAGTAAGCTCGATAGAAGAAATGGCCATAAGCGATGCGGAGAAGAAGCTGATATTTGAGGACAACGCCAGAAGACTGCTGAGGTTACCCGTTTAAAATCAGGGTATTATGTTCTCCAAAATTCTTCAAAGAATCGGTCAAGTCTATTTTAAGGCAGTAGAATGGATAGGTGCCTATCTCATCGTTTTAGTCGCCCTGTCTATGCTGGAAATGGCGTTTAGCCGGACTGTTTTTCACTTCCCGTGGTCGGCTCTGGACAGGATTAATATGATTGCCATGATATGGGCTACCTTCCTGCTTGTTGGCCCGCTGGTAGAGACTGAAGGACATATCGCCGTTAACTATTTCCCAATGAAGTTCAAGGGCTTGCGTCTTTATTGTTTAAAGCTCTTTATTAGCATCGCGCTCCTAGTTACCTTCGTTCTTGTTGCTTATTACGGATTTTTTGCTTTCAAGGGTTTATATGAGACAGGCATAATCTATCCCGCCGAGATTGACATTCCTCAGTGGTTAAGCCGTCTTCCTGTCTTTTTAGGTATGTTACTGGGAATCCCGTTCGTGCTCCGTGGATTAATCAATAACATTACTTCTCTAAACAGTGAGCTTAAGAAAAGGAGAAAATAAGTCCTGATGCTTGCCTTTGGCCTCGGCTTAACCGGACTTATGCTTGCGGTAGGGGTACCAATATTCGCCGTACTCATCCTGGGTAGTGCCCTTCTCTGTGTCTTTGTTTATCATATCAGCCTGCTGGTAGTAGTTACCCAGATGGTGGCTATGGTGAACTCCTATATCCTGCTCGCCCTCCCCATGTTTTTGTTAGCCGGATTTTTAATGACAGAATCGGGTTCTGCCGGCGCTCTGGTTGATTTTGTTGAAGCCCTCCTGGGACATTTGCCTGGCGGCTTAGCTCTAGCCCTGGTAGGTAGTATCGGCTTTTTCTCCGCTTTTTCTGGTTCAACACTGGCGGCTATCGTCGCCATTGGCAGCATAATGCTACCAAGGATGAAAGCCGCCGGATACTCCCCGGGCTTTGCTGTTGCGCTACTGTCAGTTGCCTCAATTGATATTATTCCGCCCAGCAACTTCTTTATATTGTATTGTGCGCTTACGGAAACTTCAGTGGGGCAGGTTTTTGCCGCGGGGTTGGTGCCCGGGATATTGCTGCTACTTGCCCTGGTTGTTGCCAGTATAATTCTGCCTCAGGGCAGGGTTGCCAGGGGCAAGTTTGAGTGGGGAAGGCTTAAGCGGGCTACCGTTAGGGCGCTGCCGGTTATAGGTATGCCGGTGCTCATTTTGGGCACCATCTTCAGCGGAGTCCTTACCGCGGTTGAGGCGGGGGCGATGGCAGCCCTTTATACCATTCTCATTGACGTTCTTTTTTACCATGGCTTGAATTGGTCCAAGTTCTGGTCGGCAGCCAAGCTATCCATATCCAATACCGCGATGATATATATGCTTCTTGCCGGTGTTGGTGCTATCGTAACGCTCTTCCACTATACTGGTTTTCCCGTCATGATTGCGGACATAGCTAAAGAGGCGGGCAATCTCCCCCTGTTTATTGTCCTTTTTGTGGTTGTGGCCGCAATATTAGGCTGTTTTCTAGATGGCGTGCCGACACTTTATATTCTAGCGACAATGTTATTCACGACAGCGATAGCATTGGGGTTTGACCCGGTTCATTTTGGGGTCTTCCTTTGCATGGCAGCTCTTATGGGGATGGCAACACCACCGATGGCTACTGGCTTATATACTTCGGCGGCGGTGGCTAAAATTTCGCCCCATGAGGCCATCCCATATGCCTTTTACTTTGTTGGGGTTGGATTCCTGGTCTGTTTTCTGGTCGCCTTTTTCCCGCCGATCTCGATGTGGTTTGTTCACTTAATATATAGCTAGGAGTATACCCCGTATTCCCTGGTAAAGTCCGCCATTGCCTTCACATTCTCCGGTTTTGCCTCATCCGGTATCCCGATAGCACCGTCCATGATAAAGCCCCCGCCCCTACCGACGACATCAATGAGTTTTTTACAGCAGTCCTTCACTTCCTGGGGGGTAGCGGTGCAGAGCAGGGCGGCCGGCACGTTTCCCCGGATGCAAACGCGGTCGCCCAGGACCTCTTTTGCCTTGAACATATCCATCCGGTCAAACAGATACATAGCCTTTCCCTTAGGTATATCCTTAATAAGCTCCAGACGGTCGGTGTAATCTCCCTCAAAGAAGGGGCAGGGGGTAATCCCCGCCTCAATCAGTGCTAGGATGAGTTGCTTAAGGGTGGGCCAGTAGAAGGTCTTAAACTGCGCCAGTGACATAAAACCGTGAGCCCCCTTGTGCAGAGGCATAAATATTCTGGGGATTCCAGAACTTTTGGCGGCGGATATCGCCGCCTCAATCATCATCGGCGACACCTTTTCTATGGCTTGGAGGAGTTTATCCGGGTTCCGGTACATGTCTAACATTATGCCGCGTGTCCCCCTGAAGAAATCCCCGATGTAGTCAAAGGGGGCATAGGCTGTCGCGGCAAATTGGCAGGGAAACCCCAGCTGTTTCATCTCCTCAATGAACGAGTTTGACTCGGTCATCATTCTTCGGGCTTCGGCGCCGGCTTTTAAGAGGCGCTCAAAGGCGGCGGCAACCTCCGGTATACCCAGCACCGAAATGCGGGGAATTGTCCTGAGGTAGTAAGCCGAGGGTAGGGCCGGCAGCATTTTGAAAGCCTCTAAGGCGCCAAATATGCGGGGAAAGAAGGTCCTTATCAAAAAATCGGAGGGGTCAAAGAGGAAGGCATCGTATTCCTCCACTTTCATATACTCCCCTTCGACAAACTGGTAGGTATGATTTTGGTCAATTCCATGCCCGGGCCATCTGAGCTGCTTATAGTCAAGGACTTCAAAGGTAGGCCCTACCGAAATGAGGCCGAAGGGGCTGGTGTACATATCCGGCTGAAAATCTAAAATCGTTTTTCTGGCGGCTGCCTTCACTTTGCCGTAGTCATACATCGCTTCCTCAAAGCTTATCCCAACATATTTTGCCGGGAAGAAGCTGAAAAAGGGGAGGAAGGGAACCCTGTCCGGCACCTTTAGCTGGATAGCGTCTTCAACCCGCTTGGTCCTCTCTTTAAACAGTTCTTCAGGCGTTTTCTCCATTCTTACCCCCTCAAAGCCAAACGTTGCCAGATAGCATAACGCCTTGTTCCGCCTAGCGTCAAGTTTTTGGTTTTCAAGGAATAATCCCAGGTTTTTTCGGTATTGACAAGCCCAAAGACTATGTTATTATTAACGATACGGTAACCATATACCGTATCGTAATTTACCTGACTGGGAAGCAGGGAAATTGCTGAAGACTAATAAAAATTGGGAAGGAAGGAAAGATGAACCTACAGAGACCAAATTCCAATGATGCTACCAGGACCGTCAATCGCTCCAAGAACGTTGTCCCTATGAGTGGAATTTGCAGCCGCTGTCTTGACGGCTGCACCGGAAACTGCGAGGTGTTCAAGGCAACCTTTCGCAGCCGGGAGCTAATCTATCCCGGACCTTTCGGGGAAATAACTGCGGGTGGAGACAAGGAATATCCGGTTGATTACTCGCACCTCAATATCCAGGGTTATGCCCTGGGAGCCAGAGGATTACCTGAAGGCGTTACCGGCAACCCGGACACGGCCATTTTCCCCGCGGTAAACACCGAGACTGAATACGGCTGGGAGAAAAAGGTCAGGATGAGACTGCCCGTATTCACCGGGGCGCTGGGCTCTACCGAGATTGCCCGTAAGAACTGGGAGCATTTTGCTGTCGGCGCTGCCCTCAGCGGGATCACCCTCGTCTGCGGCGAGAATGTCTGCGGCATTGACCCCCAGCTTGAACTCGACAAAAATGGAAAGATTACCTCGTCACCGGATATGGACCGCCGCATTGAAATCTACCGCCGCTACCACCGTGGCTACGGCGAAATCCTGGTGCAGATGAACGTTGAGGATACCAGGCTGGGCGTTGCCGAGTACGTGAGCCGGAAGCACGGCCTGGATACCATTGAGCTGAAGTGGGGGCAGGGCGCCAAGTGCATCGGTGGGGAGATAAAGGTTGGCAGCCTTGAGCGTGCCCTGGAACTGCAGCGGCGCGGCTATATTATTACCCCCGACCCCTCAAACCCCCTCAGCCAGGCAAGCTTCAAGGACGGCTCGCTAAAGGAGTTTGAGCGCCACAGTCGCCTCGGCTTTATTGACGAGGAAGGCTTCTATGCCGAGGTCGCGAGGTTGCGCAAGCTGGGCTTCAAGCGCATCACCCTGAAAACGGGTGCCTACAGCCTGCGCGAGCTGGCGATGGCCCTCAAGTGGGGCTCAAAAGCAAGGATTGACCTGTTGACTATAGACGGCGCCGGCGGCGGCACCGGGATGAGCCCCTGGCGCATGATGGAGGAGTGGGGTATGCCCAGTCTCTACCTGCATGCTGCCGCCTATGAATTCGCTCAAAGGTTAGCCCAAAAAGGCGAGCGGGTCCCCGATATCGCCTTCGGCGGCGGCTTCAGCAGTGAAGACGGCGTTTTCAAAGCGCTGGCCCTGGGGGCGCCCTTCGCCAAAGCGGTCTGCATGGGACGGGCGCTGATGATTCCCGGCATGGTCGGCAAGAACATCGCCCGCTGGATTAGCGAGGGTAAGCTGCCCAACACCGTCGGCCAGTTCGGCTCAACCCCGGAAGAGATATTTGTCTGCTACGAAGAGGTCAAGGACATGGTCGGTGCTGGCGAGATGAAGAATATCCCGCTCGGGGCGCTGGGAATATACAGCTACAGTGAAAAGATAAGGGTAGGGCTGCAGCAGCTCATGGCTGGTGCCCGGTGCTTCAGCATACCCGCCATCAGCCGCCGTGAGCTGATGTCGCTCACCGAGGAATGTGCTAAAGTGACCGGGATACCCTATCTCATGGATGCCTACCGGGAAGAGGCGATGGCGGTCCTTAACGGATAATTAGCTCTGTTGTTGGCATATTCAGTCAGGATAGCAGGCTATGGGATTTGAGACTCACGACGTAGACGTAGAAAGAAAGATTATCTCTATTCTAAGGGTCCTTAGCGATTCTGGGACGCCCCTGGGGTCTATGGTAATTGCCCGCCGCTTGAAGGAACATGGTATTGAGCTGGGCGAGAGGGCCATTAGGTATCATCTCAAGCTTATGGACGAACGTGGACTGACGCAGCTTGTCGGGCGGCGGGATGGTCGGGTCCTTACCGAGCGGGGTATGGAGGAAATAGAGGACGCCCTGGTGAAGGATAAAGTTGGCTTCGCCATCTCAAGGATTGAGCTGCTCGCCTTTCGCACCGATTTTGACCTGGACAAGCGCACCGGCTCCGTCCCGGTAAATGTCTCTCTTTTCCCAAAGGCAAGATTTGGTCAGGCTCTTCAGGCAATGAAGCCAGCCTTTGCCGCCGGGCTTGGCGTCAGTGAGCTGGTGGCGGTAGCCAGAGAGGGTGAAGTGCTGGGTGAGCTGGTTATCCCGCCGGATAGGGTGGGGCTGGCCACCGTCTGCAGTGTGGTGATAAACGGTGTTTTACTTAAGGTTGGTGTGCCCATGGACTCTAAATTCTCCGGCATCCTGCAATTTAGAAACTCCAAGCCGCTGAGGTTTGTGGAGCTTATTAATTATGATGGATGCTCTCTGGACCCTTCAGATGTGTTCATCAGGGCTAAGATGACCTCAGTATCCAGGGTAGCGGGTGAGGGCGAGGGGAAGATTATGGCTACTTACCGTGAGATACCGGCACCATGCCAGCCAATAGTAGAGGAAACGATATCCAAACTGAAGGAAGCCGGTATCGGCGGCGTACTGCTGATGGGTGGTATCGGCGAGCCGGTCTGTGAAATACCGGTGGAACTTAACCGGATTGGGATAATCCTTCTCAACGGCTTAAATCCCGTCGCCGCGGCCGTGGAAGCCGGCATTGAAGTCGAAAATTTCGGCATGAGCACGCTCATGGAGTACAGGAAATTGATTAATTCTAAGGAGCTTATGAGATGACAACCGTGCGTATCATACCCTGCCTGGACGTAAAAGAGGGGAGGGTGGTCAAGGGGGTCAAATTTGTTAACCTCCGGGATGCCCGTGACCCGGTGGAGGCCGCTCAGGCCTACTGCCATCAGGGGGCTGATGAGCTGGTCTTCCTGGACATCTTTGCCACCGTGGAGAATAGAAAGACGAGGCTGGAATGGGTCAAGAGGGTGGCTGATGTGGTTACCGTCCCCTTCGCCGTGGGTGGGGGTATCAGCAGCCTTGCCGATATGGAGGCACTAATCAAGCTTGGCGTGGACAAGGTCTCAATAAACACCGCCGCCGTCAAAAATCCAGAACTAATTAAGCAAGCCGCCAAAAAATTCGGCAAGAAAAGGCTGGTGGTAGCCATTGATGGCAGGAAGAACCCGCCGGGAAATAAGCTTCCCCGGCTTGAGGTCGTGGTCAAGAGCGGCACCGAGTCCACGGGGCTGGATATCGTTGACTGGGCGAAGCGGGTTGAAGAGTTGGGCGCTGGCGAAATTCTCCTCACCAGCAAGGATGCTGACGGGACAAAAGAGGGCTACGACTTAGAGATGACAAAGGCGGTCGCCGAGGCGGTATCCATACCGGTGATAGCCTCCGGCGGTGCCGGCAAGCTGGAGCACCTTTATGAGGCGGTGGCTATCGGCAAGGCATCAGCCGTCCTGGCGGCTTCAATATTTCACTTCGGGGAGATATCAATCGGCGAGGCCAAGAAATACCTCAAGGGGAAGGGGATAGCGGTCAAGGACTAGCCCCTTGCACTAGCTGATGACCCTCCTGTGGAAGCCCCGGCAGCCAGCCCAGAGTAACAGGATACTGAATGCCGAGAGGACAGAGTAAATCACATATAGCTGCATGTGAGGCGCTGTGGTCAGTGCCGCACGAAAGCCCTCGGTCACGTAGATGAGCGGATTAACGCAGACCAATGCCTGCAGCCAGGAGAACCCCCCGATCTTGACAGCGGCCAATGCTGTCCAGGGGTAATAGGTGCCGCCGAGGAAGGTTAGGGGCAAAACTATAAAGCCAAACATTAAGCCGATATTGCGGGGGGAGATATAAGTCCCGAGTAATAGGCCGAGACTTGAGGTCATGATACAGGTGAGGGGGATGAGGGTGAGCAGGAGCACCCAGTGTACCGAAAGGTTTGGCGAAACACCCTCGGCATGGACAACGGCGGCGATGGGGAAGACAATTGCCGCGGCGATGAGGCCCTGGATGGCCCCGGCAACGACCTTGCCGATGGCGACGAGCGATACCGGCAGAGGCGCCAGTACCCGGTCTTCAATCTCTTTGGTATAGCCGAACTCGTTGGCAAGCGGCAATGCCACAGCCTGGATTCCCTGGAACATAATTGATAGGCCCACCACCCCCGCCACCAGCACGGTGGCAAACGAAGATAGACCGCCCGCCGAGCTTCCACCCACCCCCTCGCCGATCTTGGGGAAGACATAGAGAAAAACAAAGACCAGGAGAAAGGGCTGGATAAGGGTGCGGGCAATGAAGATACCCAGGTTCTTTTTTAGCACCGTGAAATCGCGCAAAAGCAGGGCACTGAAGGCGGCACGGCTGGCAGCAACTGCTGACCGGGCCGGCATCGGTGTCTGAGCACTTGGGGTCGCCGTCATGGCATTCATCAGTCACGTAACTCCTTTCCCGTCAGGTTGATGAAGACAGTTTCAAGCGTTGGTTCAGTCACGGACAGGTCGGTGATATGGAAGCCTCCCTCCTCCGCGATGGTGACCACCCTCGGCAGGACGCCGGTTGTGCCCTTGATGTGGAGCTGGAGCACATTGTCGCGCCGCCGACTTGTCGTTGCCCCTTCAACCCGCTCTTGCAGGAGCCGCCCCAGGGCATCCAGGTCACCCGCTGCCGAAATGGTTACGATACTGTCGGCGCCAACCGATTCCTTTAGATTCTTTGGGGTATCCATGGCAAGGATACGGCCATGGTCCATAATAGCTATCCGCTCGCAGAGGGAATCAGCCTCCTCCATATAATGTGTCGTCAAGAGGATAGTCTGTCCCTCGTCGTGCAGCTTACCGAGTATCTCCCATAGGGCGAGCCGGCTCTGCGGGTCAAGGCCAGCTGTCGGCTCATCGAGAAAGAGGACCGATGGGTGGTGCAAGAGGGCACGGGCTACCTGGAGCCGTTTCGCCATACCGCCGGAGATGGCCATCACATCCGCCTTGGCGCGTTCAGCGAGGTGGAAGTCCACCAGGAATTTGTCCGCCGTCTTACGGCTCTCCCTGGCGCTCATCCCGAAAAAGCGGGCGTGGTAATACAGGTTCTCCCAGACGGTCAGGGCGCGGTCAAGGTTATTCGTCTGGGCGACAACGCCGATCACCTGCTTGACAAGCGCCGGATGAGCGACGACATCAATACCGGCCACCATGGCTTTGCCGCTTGTCGGGACGACCAGCGTGGTGAGCATACCGACAGTCGTCGTCTTACCCGCGCCATTGGGACCAAGCAAGCCAAATATTTCCCCCGGCCGCACCCGCAAATCAAGCCGGTCCACGGCCAGGATATCGCCCTCCGGGTAACGTTTGGTAAGTTGCTCGCAGCGGATGACCTCGTCCCCGGTGGCATGGCCACTCAACATCTTTTCCTTCTTCGCTTAAGCCTCCTTCTGCCTGTCTTTGTCTATCTCTGGAGTTCGGCGCGGGTATTGACAAAGTTGATTATGTTATCACGGCCAATCATGCCGACGACCTTCCCTTCAGCTATGACCGGCACCTGGTTAACATCGTTCTGAGCCATGAGCTGCATCACGGTGCTCAGGTCTTCGTCAGGCTTTACGGACTTCACGCTGTCAAGGGATGTCATGACCTCGCGCACTAGCTTTGTCCCCCACAGCTCACGCGGCACCGCCCTAATATTGTGCATGGTAATCAGCCCCCTGACACGGCCGTTGGATATTACCGGGAAACAGCGGCGCCCGGAGGTCAATATATTTTCGTTCACCAGCCGCTCAATGGTAATATCGGGGGGTACCATCGCGCAGTCCTGCGACATTATTTCACTGGCCACATGGCCCTTGAGCATTTCTTGAAGCAGCATCTGCCGGTAGTTGCCAACAGCGGCACTTTCCAGGAACCAGCCGATAAGGGCCAGCCAGATGCCGTTGAAGAAGCTGCCCGAAAAGACCAGCCATATGCCGGCAAAGATGAAGAGAAAGCCAAATCCCCGTCCAATCCAGGAAGCGGTCCTGGTGGCGCTCCGGAGGTTCTTACCCCGCCACCACAGCAGCGACCTCAAGACGCGTCCTCCGTCCAGCGGAAAGCCGGGGATCAGGTTGAAGACACCGAGCAGAATGTTGATATACCCAAGGTAGAAGGCGATAGCCGCCCCGAATTGAGCGGCTTCGCTACTTGCGCTGTGCAGGGCGAAATATAGAACAAAGAAGAGACCACCCAGTATCAGGCTGCTCAGCGGGCCGGCGCCCGCCATAAGAAACTCGTCCTTGGCTGTCCTGGGTTCCTCCGTCATCTGCGAGACGCCACCCAGGACGAACAGTGTTATGGCCTCTATCCCAATCCCCTCTCTTAGGGCGACCAGGCTGTGCATGAGTTCGTGGAGCAACACCGAGCCAAAGAAGAGGAAGCTCGTTATTAAGCCGGCGCCTATTTTCATGGCAAGGCCCCACGTCGGATGAGTGGCCGGAAAGTAGTTGGCCGCCAGCGCCCAGGTTATCAGGGCAAAGATGAAGAACCAGGAATAGTGGAGCCTCAGCGATATGCCAAATGCCTTACCTATCGGTATGCTGCCTCTTAGCATGCCTGCTCCTTTTCAATCAGAATTATTGCTCGTCATTCATACCAAAGTCATAAAATCGAACCCCAAAAGATTACGAATTTATGACATTTAAAAACGCTATGCCGATGTCCCGGAATAATGTCTCAGTCCAACCCGCCAGAATAGCCGGGATACTATGAGCATGACCGCGGCTATCGCCACCGCACCCAGCAGGATTTCCCAGGTAAGGCGGCCGGTCAGGGCTTCAGCGGGCACTGTCGTGGCGAAGGCAACCGGTATGATAAAGGTGAGCCCGTAGCGCAGCCACCCCGGATAGAGGCTCACCGGCCAGCGGCCGGCCTCGTACATGCTCTGAAAGATGACGAGGATGTTTTCCACCCGGACGAACCAGAACGAAAGCGTCGCCAGAATCAGAAAGAAGCTGTAGATGATAAGCGCGCCGGCAATCAGCATCAGGATAAACATCCCCGCCTCCAATACTCCCACGTTCTCCCCCAGCCGGATTAAGGCGAAAACCAGCACGCCCAGCCCAAGCCCGATATTAATCAACTCCCAGATTTCTACCCGCTGGATGCTCACGATAAGCTGCGCATCCTCGGGCTTGGTGAGCGTAAAATCCAGCGTCCCGTCGCGGACCGAATCGATGAACTGCTCCATGCCCGGCTGAATCACCAGGCCAATTATACCACCAACGAGAAAGTAGACGCCGACAAGTGCCAGGATTTCATCGGGCCGCCAGCCGCCGAGGGTGTCGGTGTAGGAAAAAATAATGCCTAATCCCACCAGCGAGATAGCCAGGCTGAGAAGCGACTGGAACAGTTGCCAGAAGAAGTTGGCCCGGTAGGCCAGTTCCCCCATGATACTGACCCGGAAGAAGGCAGCCAGCAAACGAAGGTACTTCATGCTCCCACCGCCGAATAGACTTTTACACCGGCACGCCACACGATTCGGAGGAGGACAAAGCCGGCGAGCACCCATACGGCCTGAATTCCCAGGCCTTGTAAGGCTTCGGCCAGGGAGAGCCGGCCAAGCAGGAGTTCCACCGGGAAGCCTATCATCCAGCGGAAGGGCAGAGTCCCGGCCACAACCTGGACCGGGTAGGGGAGGAGTGTCAGCGGGGCCATCTGCCCTGAGAGAAAGAGCATCAGGAGAAAGTAGCTCTGATTGATGGCGCTGACGCGCGTCGTCCAGAACGCCGCCAGGGCAAGGGTCCATTCTAGGAGGAACCTGACTATGAAGGCAAGCAGCAACGCCGGAATAAATAATGCGACAGCCCATAGCGTGGGTGAAAGGGAGGCATGGAAGGCCAGCGCTAGCCCGGCGGCAATGAGTATCATGATGGGCAGTGTTATCAGTTTTGAGGAGACGTTGTCGGCGATGTCCGAATGGATAGGGTGCACGGGCTTCAAGAGGGCAAAGGAAAGATTTCCCTCCCGGACGCGGTATTCAAATTCGTGCATTATCCAGGTGTAGGTGAACTGATTGACCAGCATCAGCACGATGAAATAGGCGGCGAAGTCCCCGGTAGTGTAACCGCCGACGCTGCCACCGCTGCTGACCGAGACTACTGACCAGACGATAAGATAGACCAGCGGTTCAAGTACCTGCCCTATCATCCAGATGACCAGTGAGGCGCGGTACTGGAACATCATGGCCAGAGTGGTCTTAAACTGTTGCGCGTATAATTCCGCCAGGGCTTTCACGGGTTCTCCTGCGCAAACACCCGCTCAATAACTTCCTCAATAGGGGGGTCTTCAACCAGCAGGTCTATTACCGGCAGGTCTGCCAGCAACCGCTCGGTGACGCGGGCTGTTTTGGCTTTTGGGACGCGGAGGGTAAAGCGGCCATCGGCATAAGATACAACCTCGCCGTAGGAGCGCAAATCAGCCCGGCTATCTCCCAGTTGCACGATAATGGTCTTGTGCGCCGTGAATTTCTGCACCAGGCGCGAAAGGTCGCCATCGAAAAGGAGCCGCCCGTGGTGGATGACAACAACGCGCCGGCAAAGTGCCTCGACATCAGCCATGTAGTGGCTGGTCAGCAGGACGGTTGCCCCAAAGCGGCGGTTGTACTCCGAGATGAAGGCGCGGATGCGCCGTTGCATCGTCACGTCAAGGCCGATGGTCGGCTCGTCTAAAAAGACCACGCTCGGACGGTGCAAAAGGGCGGCCGCAATCTCACACTTCATCCGTTCGCCCAGCGACAGGTTGCGGACCGGCTTATTGAGAAGCGGTCCCAGTTCCAGAAGTTCGGTTAGCTCGTCAAGGATGCGGCGGTAATCCTCTTGAGGAATGCGATAAATAGCGCGGTTCAACTCAAATGAATGCAGCGCGGGGATATCCCACACCAGCTGGTTGCGCTGCCCCATCACCAGGGTAATTTGCCTCAAGAATGCCCTCTCGCGCTTCCACGGGATATAGCCGAGCACGGTCACCTCACCCGCCGTGGGGTGCAACAGGCCCGAGAGCATCTTGAGCGTGGTCGTCTTGCCGGCACCGTTGGGACCGAGAAAGCCCACTATCTCGCCGGGAGCAAGGTCAAAGGAGATGCCGTCCACGGCGGGGATTTCTAGCCGGCGGCGCTGCACGAGGCCTTGTAGCGCCGCCCTCGTACCTGCCTCCTGCCGGCTGACAATATAGACCTTACGCAGGTCCTTGATGTGAATGGCAGGCGATGTCGCTTTTTGCTTGCCATCAACCGCTCGTTTTCTTGTCTCCACTATTATTCATCATATAACATCTGGGTGTGGGTTTCCATTTCAATTGAGCCTCGCTGGTTTTTAATGCTATAATAAATAACTTGTGAATCAGAGGTGTTGGGCTAAAAATGGTCAATTTAGATGACCCTCTTATTTACCGTAAGCTTGACAGCTCAGGGATGCTTGACCACCTGCATCAGTTCCCCGGGCAATGCCAGCTGGCGTGGGAGAGGGTCTTGCAGTTTGCCCTGCCCCCGGAGTATAGCTCGGTAGATAAGGTTGTTATCCTGGGGATGGGTGGCTCAGCCATTGGTGGTGACATGGTACGCCGCCTGGCTCTGGAGGAAAGCAGGGCGGCGGTCTGGGTACACCGGGACTGCGGCTTACCCCCCTTCGTTGACCGGAATACCCTGGTCATTGCCTCAAGCTACTCAGGAAACACCGAGGAGACCCTATCTGGCTTTACGGCGTCGCTTAAAACCCCGGCGAAAAAGCTGGTGCTCACTACCGGCGGCAAGCTCGGGGAGCTGGCGCAAAAGGAAGGCGTCCCCACTTTTGTCATTGATTACCAGGCACCCCCCAGGGCCGCCTTCGCTCACAGCTTCATCCCTATGTTAGGTATTTTCCAGAGGCTCGGTTTGCTTCGCGATAAATCGGCAGATTTAAAAGAGGCGCTAACGACTCTGAATAAGCTCGCCAGGGACTTAATCGAGACTACTCCCGTTGTTTCCAACCCGGCAAAGCAACTGGCGACCAAGCTGTGGGGGCACGTGGTAGTAATCTACGGGGCGGAGATGCTCTCGGAGGTAGCCCGGCGCTGGAAGACCCAGCTCAACGAGAATAGCAAGACGATGGCTTTTTTTGAGCTCTTCTCCGAGCTCAATCATAATGCCGTGTTGGGCTATGAGTTTCCTCCTGAGGTAAAGGAAAAGGTGTTTATGGTATTGTTGCACTCTGCCCGGTTTAACCCCCGAATCCAGCTCCGCTATGAGGTTACTGCCCAGCTGCTGGCTAAGGCACAAATCAAGCATGAACTGGTTGAAGCCCTCGGCACAGGTGCCCTGGCTCAGATGATGAGCCCGCTTCTTTTCGGGGACTACGTCAGCTTCTATCTGGCGATATTAAATCAGATTGACCCTACGCCGGTAGCTTCTATAGACCTTATTAAGAAATACCTTGCTCAATTTACCAGCAAAACAGCCGAGGGTTAGATAAGTAATGAAGGCACTGGTCTTGTGCGGGGGCAAGGGAACGAGGCTCAGGCCGGTTACTCATGCTGTGGTCAAACACCTTCTGCCGGTGGCTAATAAGCCTATCCTGTTCTATATTTTGGAGCAGATAAGACAGGCGGGCATTACCGATATCGGCATTGTCATCTCTCCCGAAACGGGCGACGAGATAAAAGAAGCGGTGGGTGACGGCTCAAGGTGGGATGCTCACGTAACCTATATTGTCCAGTCAGAGCCATTGGGTCTGGCCCATGCGGTAAAGACGGCTCAGGACTTTCTTGGGGATTCCCCCTTCCTCCTGTTCCTGGGTGACAATCTTATTGGTGGTGACATCAGGGAGTTTGTTGCTAAGTTCCGCAGTGACGCCCCGGAGGCTCTCATCCTTCTCAAGGAAGTACCTGACCCCAGGGCCTTCGGGGTGGCTGAGCTTGATGCCTCAGGAAAAGTACTGCGCCTGGTAGAAAAGCCCAAAGAACCAAAGAGCAATCTTGCTCTGGTGGGGGTCTATCTCTTCACCCCGGAAATCCATAAGGCGATAGCTGAAATAAAGCCCTCGTGGCGGGGTGAGCTGGAGATAACCGATGCCATACAGAAGCTCCTGGAGATGGGCAAGCAGGTCAGGAGCCATGTTCTTCAGGGGTGGTGGCTTGATACCGGGAACAGGGAGACCCTTTTAGCGGCCAACAGGGTGGTGCTGGATAACCTGCTGAAACGGGACGTCAAGGGTAGGCTTGATGCGCAAAGCCGGGTGGTGGGCAGGGTGAAGATCGGGCAGGGGACGGAAATAGTCGCCAGCACGATTCGGGGGCCAACGTCTATCGCCGAGGATTGCCGAATCAAAAACTCCGTTGTCGGCCCGTTTACCAGCATCGGGGCGGGGGCAGTGATAGAAGACTCCTCATTAGAACACTCAGTAATTCTGGAGAACTGCCATCTCTTTGGTATTAAACGCCTGGTTGATAGTCTTATCGGAAGGAATACCGAGGTGCTCAAAGGGAAAACCAAGTCTAAGGGTATAAGCCTTTTTATTGGCAACGACGCCAGAATTACACTTTCTAAGTAATTTGGATAATCCCCTCTTCAACTAATACTGTACCAGCGGCCCCAATTGCGCCAGCATCGCTTCCCAACATCGCGGGGACAATCCGTGGTTGTGGCGCTAAAAAGACCCTTTTTGCCATATATTCTCTGATTGAGTCAAAGAGCAGGTCACCGGCCTCTTGTCTCACGGGATAGAGGGAACTGCCTACGCCATAAGACAGCTACTGACCAACCCCGACTATGCCCGATGGCTGGGGGAGAACGGCCGGGAGCACGTCAAATATAACTTCTTGGTAACCCGCCATCTTAGAGATTACCTTCTTCTCTTTTTAGCCTTAGACCACCTAGAGGATATCATCCGCCTGTGAAGACGACGGTCAGTCGGAGAGGGTATTACCCGTGGAGCGTTCGATTCCAGCCACAA
>Ga0315282_10005420_pt1 | contig 21752 bp, 17 predicted proteins | sample YL17G07_20_MG_FD_203693 | JGI IMG/M metagenome (GOLD analysis project Ga0315282, IMG submission 203693) | Sediment microbial communities from Yellowstone Lake, YNP, Wyoming, USA - YL17G07_20 | ecosystem: Environmental > Aquatic > Freshwater > Lake > Sediment | place: USA: Wyoming | collected... | reverse complement strand
TATCAACGCGGGTATGACCAGGAGAAGCGGGCTCACGAGGATAATCCCGAAGCCCGAAATGGTCATGTCTATCAGTCTCTTGACAAGCAGTTGCCATTCCTTGGCGACTGTTGTCTTGAAAGTCAAGAGAGGAATTCCTCCCAGCTCGGTTGTAAAGGTCTTGGCCAACTTCATGTCAAACAGGTCCACCGCGATGGTCGCCTTGACTCCCTCGAGCTCGCAATCATGAATAGACTGTTCCAGGAAGCTTAGCCGTGACCGGGGGACGACAAAGACAACCTCATCCACGGCATTATTGTGCAACATTTCGGGAATATCCTCAAGGCCTCCTATAATCTTGACACCGCCCACCGTCTCGAAACCTCGGCCTCGCTCGTCGTCGATGGCCCCGACAATTTTGAAGCCCCACTCCGGGTGGTTTCTGATGATCTTTACAAAATTGGCCGCTCGAGCGCCTGTTCCGACAATGAGCAGGCTCTTGTAATTTAACCCTCTTTTGCGAACATGATGCATAAATGAAAAAATCACGATCTTTTCTATCAGGATGAAGGCGGCGCTCATGAACGCAAATATGGCAAAGAAGAGCCGGCTCATAGACTCGAGTCTGAACACAAAGACAATCGTGCCGAAAGAAAGGAATGTGAAAAAGGATGACTTCAAGACGATCCAAGAAATCTCCAGGAACGTCTTGGTGCGCATGGACCGATACATACCATTGAAATAAAGCATCGCGCACCAGCAAGGCACGATCAAGAACAGGACCAGGAGGTACTCGCTCAGAGGCGCCTTCTGACCCGAGACGCCCTCGGAGCTCAACAGGGAGTGTATTTTAAAGATCCGTAAAGAGCTATCCCTCAGAACGTAGGCGAGCAGGAAGGCCGTGGAGATTACAAACCCGTCGAACAGCATCATCGATTTTTTAACTGCGCTATCTTTTTCTTTAAGCATTGGGTCCTGCCTCCGACTTGACCGAGTTTCTTCTGCCCGCGCTGATAGGTTTTCTTTGCCCTATCGACCGGGAGGGCCGTCAAGTCGTCGTCTCAAGACTTTTGCGGGATTCCCGGCAACGACTGTAGAGCTCGGGACATCTTTTGTGACAACCGCGCCCGCTCCGACGATCGCGTTCTCCCCGATCGTAACACCGGCCAGAATTGTTGCGCTTGAGCCGATGGACCCGCCTCGCTTCACGTAGGTCGGGATCACTTTCCAATCCTGATCAGTCTGCATCGTGCCCGAGAGGGTCGTGGCCCGCGGGTACAGATCATTGATAAATGTAACATTGTGTCCGATAAAAACGTCGTCTTCGATGTGGACACCTTCGCAAATAAAGGTATGAGAAGATATCTTGCAGTTCTGACCGATCGAGGCGTTTTTTTGGATTTCGACGAACGCCCCGATTTTGGTGTTATCTCCGATTTCACAGCCGTAGAGATTGACGAAAGAGAACAATCTGACGTTTTTTCCCAGCTTGACGTCGGGAGCGATGATGCAGTGTTTCATGGATTCATCCTTCACAGGTTGATTTTTTGCCCGCCCAGCTTGAGGGATTTGTCCGCCGCTACCAGGAGTTTCACAACTGCGTATCCCGCCTCGCCGTTGTTAAACGGCTCCCGGTTGTTTTCGAGACAATCCACAAAATACTCCACCTCTGATTTCAGGGCCTCGGAGTTGGCGATCTTCGGCGCATACATGTCCCCCGACCGATAGCTGACCAGAAGTTTGTGGATTCCACTTGTGTTTATGAAATCAACCCCCCGGTCATAGATTTTGACCTTTTCGTCGGACGACAAGTCATCCCAGACCAGCATTTTTTTATCGCCGCTGATCAGGGTCCGCCTGATTTTGACCGGGCTCAGCCAATTGCAGTGAAAATGGGCGATGAATCCGTTATCCGCGAATTGGACGGAGATGTAGGCGACATCCTCCAATCCGTTGACCAGATGACCCGTGCCGAGAGCGGAGATGGACGTCGGCTTCTTGTCGATCAAGTAGTTCATGATCGACAGATCGTGGGGAGCCAGATCCCAGATGACATTGATATCGTGCTGAAACAACCCCAAGTTGACCCGGACCGAGTCAAAGAAAAACAACGAGCCCAGCTCACCCGAATCGATCACCTCTCGCATTTTCCTTACGGCGCCCGTGAACAAAAAGGTATGGTCGACCATGATCTTCAGATTCCGCTTGGAGGCGATGTCCAGCAGGTCTTCGGCCTGGGCCTGGCCCGAGGTGAACGGCTTTTCGACAAAAACGTGTTTCCCGTATTCCAGGGCCCGCTTGGTCAGCTCATAATGAGTGAACACAGGGGTCACGATCGCCACGACATCGATCTCCGCTGATTTGAGCATCTCTTCGAAATCGGCGAAGGTTTTTACGGACGGATAGGTCGTTCGAGCCAGCGTCAGACGTTTTTCGTTGAGATCGCTGATGGCCACGAGTTCCGCGCGCTCGCAGCCATAAAAATTCCGGGCCACATTGGGCCCCCAGTACCCATATCCAATGACACCGACCTTGATCATGGCTTCTCCTCCTTAGCTTAAGTTCGGTTCGTTTTTTTTAGATGATGTTTTAAGACCTTAACCAAGTGATCATTGATTCTCGAAATGACCACCTCATTGCTGAACTCCTCGCGAATTTGGCGTATTGCGCGTCCGCTCAGCGTTTCGTAGAAGGACACATCTCCAACTAATTTTTCAACGGCTTCGGCCATTTTTTGGGAATCGTTGGGAGGCACCAGCAAGCCGCTCGTTTCATTCTTGATGATTTCGGGGATACCACCGACCCGGGTCGCAATAACGGGCAGTCCCTGGGACATGGCCTCAATAATCACCAACCCGAACGGTTCTTCCCAAACCGAAGGGACAAGCAGGATATCGTGTCTGGCATATTCCAGGAAGACCTCGCCCCGAGTTTTTGTGCCCAGGAACCTTACGTTTTGCTTTAATCCTAATTCCTCGGCCAGAAGGAGAAGTTTTCCGATGTATCTCTTCTCCCCTCCTCCGATGATATCCAGGACAAAATCCCAGGGCTGTGGTCGTCCTCGCAAGTGCCCGAGCGCTCTCAATGAGATATCGACACCCTTTTCCGCGCACAGACGCCCGACATAAAGAAGTTTCACCGGACCCCCCGAACGAGCGGGTGACTTCTTGAAGGTCGTCGTGATTGAATCCGAAGGAATTCCTCGCGGAATGACAGTGATTTTGTCGGCGCAGAAGCCAACCCGAACGTGCCTGGCCTTCAAGTCTTGCGAGATCACGATGATATTTTCAAAATCGCAATCGCTTATTCTGTTAAGCCCGAGGATCACTTTCCGATAATATCTTCTCAGGAGACTGGGGTTCAGAACACAATCCTCGACGTAATGGACGAGATAATCTATCCCCAGATCGTGCATGACAGGAATCCCCTCCCTCTTTATGGCCTTCAGAGGGAAGAGCGAGATTCCCGAGAGCTGTCCGGCGTAAACGATGTCGGGTTTCAGATCCCTGACGATTCGGCGTGCAATCTTGTAATTCGATCTTCCCAGGAGAGCCCTGCTCAGCTGTTTCATCCTCTTCCCCAACCCGGTCGCCTCAAAATCATTCAGATAGTGCAGCGACCTGAAGATCTTGTCCGAGCTCTTTTCGCCCCGCGATCCAAACCGGCTCGTCAGCACGGAAACCTCGTGTCCGAATCGGGCCAATCCATCCGCCACGACCTTGCACTGAATTTCGTGTCCTCCCAGGTAATAGGGGGGATAAAGGTCCGACAAGACGAGAATCTTCATACGAGGCGACTCTCCCCTTGTTCGACGGCGTTCGGCGAGTGCTTCAGACTCTCAAAGATCGCAAAAAAATCCTTCTTTTTGATAATCGACAGGAGCGCGCTGCCGATGAGAAAAAGACCCATCAACGCCGCTTTCATCCAAAAGGAATCGGGCTTGGCCAGCACAACTATCAGCCCCACAACGCCGAATGTAGCCAGGGGTTTAAGATATTGGGAAATCTCCAGGCGCAGATGGCTCTTTTTTACGAACCAAGCGTTGAGCGGATTGGTGGCGCAGCGCGACAGGAGAGCCGCATAGGCCGCACCCATAAATCCAAAAATAGGAATCAAGACGAGATTGCCGGTGATGCTCACCACGAAATCGACGATGTTGATTTTGACCGGTTTGTCTGACTGCCCCATGGAGACCAGGGTCGAGCCCAGGATATTCCCAACGAGTCCTATGCTCAGGCTGATCATCAGAATGGAAAGCACGGGCGCGCTCTCCAGGTACTTCGCCGAAAATAAGATCCGCACGATCTGCTTTTGAAAAAGCAGGGCTACCAGCGCGCCGAAGAGGGTGATGAAAGTCACCAGGCGCAGAGAGTTATTCAACACCTTCTCTGCCTCCGCGTATCTTTTCTTGGCGCACAGTTCCGACATATTGGGGAAGAAAACGGACCAAAACGATTGAAACATCTGGCCCGAATTTTCAGGAAGTCGCGACCCGACTTCATAATTGGCGACTCCGACCGGGTTGATCAGCGCTCCGATCATCAACCGGCCGATTCTCATGAATCCAAATGTGAGAAGCGAGTTCAAACCCAGTGGAAACCCGAATCTGAACATCTCCACGAACAGGCGGCGGTCAAAGTTGAGCCTCTTCCTGATCGGCACGACCCAATATTGATACACAATCGAAGCCGCGGAGCCGATCAGAAAGGCGTAGATGATCCCCAGGATTCCGGCCTTGAAATAGACCAGCAGCAAAACCGTGAGCCCGCACTTGACCGCGCCCTGGATGAGCTGGGAGATGGCCATTTTTTTGTACTGATGAAAGCCCTGCATGACCTTCAGAAGAAAATCATTGAAACTCGTCAGAATGAAGGTCAAAGGGACAAAAATCAGCAGCCTGGTGAGGTCCTCCGACTTAAAGACAAGCGCGACCAAGGGGCGGCAGGGAAGAATGATGATTCCCAGGATCAGCCCGAGCAAAAGCTTGTAGCCGAAGGCCGTGTTCGCTATCTGCGCCTTGCGCTCCTCTTCAACGCTGGCGATGAATTTTGTAACGGCGATGTTCTCCAGGGCGAGGCTGCTGAGGGCTGAGAAAAAACTGGCGATGACCTGAATAAGGACAAAGACGCCAAATGCCTCTTTGCTCACGTAACGAACGGCAATCATCAGGCTCACGAAGCCCAGGATGGATTGGGAGAAGGTGCCCACGCCCGAAGAGACGACACCCCTGATGAATCTGGAGAGGAAGGCTTTATCCATGAAGCTCTTTTTCCGCGGTTTTGTTCAGGTTGATGATGGACTCCGACAGGCCGATCATCAGGGCGATGATCACTATGGAGAACCATTGCATGAACATAGGATTGACGATGACCATCAGCAAGATTCCGATGCCGGAGAGCGAAAAAGCGATCACGGCGGATCTCAAAAAATCGTCCTCCACCGTTTTCCATTGCTTGAGACCTCTGATCACGAAGAGAAGGTAAAACCAGATGAAGGGAACAAAACCAATGATCCCCGTGCTGATCAATACCCAGAGGTAGCCGTTATGAATATAGCCCAGAGGATTCCAGTCGATGTTGTGAAGGCTCTCCTGGAATATCCGAGGCCTGTAATCATTGGCCAACCCGATCCCCATCAGAGGGTGTTTGACAATCTGTTTGAGAGCATATTCGTTTTCGACTCTTCTCCATCGGAGGGAGGGACTCGAAATGACCCTCTCGCCCGAGAAGAGAGAGGTGAACCTCTCGGAGAGCGAAACGAAGTATTCCCTCGGCCTTCCGCCCAGACTCAGGAAGGCGAACGAAAGCACCCCGACAAGAATGAGAATGATCACGGACCAGGCCAGCACTCTTCTCTTCGTTGTCTTGGATGTCAGGAGGACAAAGATACTGAGGGTTAAGATGATGGAAGCCCAATAGCTTCTGTTGTAGGTCAGCAAGACACCCATTCCCGAAATCACGAGTGCCATAAAATAAGCGGACTTTGCCAACGATTTGCCCAGATAGGCAAGGACACAAAAACCTAAGACGAAAGCGACGTACACCGCAGTCTGGCCAGGAGGAAGTATTCTGGTCGATGAGTAGAGCCGCTCCCAGGTCATGGCTGACTCTATCCGGCCGGGCAAGATCTGGATGGAGTTGCCAACGATGGCTTGGACGACCATGGCCAGTCCGACAACGGTTCCGACGGCCAGCAGGCCGTTGATCAGGAACTTGATCTGCCTCTTGTCACGGATGAGGTTTGTGACCGCAAAATAAATCAGATAATACGAAACACCGCGGAATTCCCTGAAAACGACATTGAAGTTGAGATGGTAATTCATGATGGCGTTGAATGCAGAAATGAGAACGGCAATATAGAACAGGAGGAGCGGTATATCGAGCGGAGTCCTGACGAAGGCAAATTCTTTATCGATAAAGAGCTTTTTAAAAACCAGAAAGAAGAGGCCCAGAAGAATCAGGTCGGTGACATGAACACTCCCGATCGGAATCGGAATCAAGGGCAGGGCTCCTTCGGAGATGATGCTGGATATTATGGCCACTATGGCTAAGAGCCCCAACTCAGGCCTGGAGAGAAAAACAACGAGCAAGAGAGCTCCGGCCGCCGTAGCCAAAACAACCCAGGGAGTCAGCATGAAAAACAGGCTGCTCGCCAGGATTCCCAGGGAAATACAGAACAAAAGTTGTAGGGCTTTCGTTAAATCCAAGGGAATGGTCATCCCCAAGGCTTTATATTTCGCTGGGTTCGCCATGTCTGTTATTCATTTGGCTGGGCCAAAACCGGGCGATCTCTCTGGGCAGGGCCGGCCAGCACCGGCTGCCATATTCGTTCTTAATATAAGACAAGAGATTCAGATAGAATTCCGCTGGATATTCATCCACCGCCAGTCTCGTTCTTTCAATGTTCATATAATCCGGATGGGTGAGGAGCAGCGCCATCCCCCCGTTTTCCGCGATCCAATCCAACTTTCTCTTCCAGATCTCGATGTTTTTCTGGCGGAGGAGAATGAAAATCGTGAAATCCTGGGGCAGCGTATAGGGAAGTTCGACATATTTCCTTCCCGAAGAATCGTCGTTTATAACGCAGGGGAAGATCGTGTCCAACCCATCCGGTTGAGGTTCGAACGGGTCGACGTCAAACGTGGAGGCGTCATAGAGAATGTTGAGATCGTGGATCCAGCTCAGATTGTGATGCATCGCCGGAGACCTGAAGCCGAGGGCCTGCCACTGGGATATGAAGCGGTTGATGATGGCCGCTCTCCTTTGAAAAATAGTCCTGGAGCGAAACAGCCTGTCGTCATGGAAGAGCCCGTGAACGCCGATTTCGAATTGGTTCTTCTTGAGCTCACTAAATATAGTCGAACAGTCCTGGCATATTCCGGGAACAAAATAAAACGCGGATCTTAGTCCCAGCCCCTTTTCGAGGTTCATCAAATCCAGACAGCGCTCCTGGCCCCTCAAGGAGTCGACATCGTGGGTCAAAACAAGGGCAAATTGCTTCCCCTCCGGCCACCCCTTCCAGCCTTCGGGCGCCTGCCCGGCTCTTTCATGAATCGGCCAGATATCCGAGCAGGCGTTCAGCTTTGAACGAACCAGGAGTCTTCGCAGCGAAATCTGCAGCGGCCTGGGGATGATCGGCTTGAGATCATAATAGAGGCTTCTGAGCGATCGGCCCCTTCTCTCAGGCGTCTGTTTCATGACTTTCATGGCGATGACTCAATGGGTCTTGGTCACCAAACGGCCCCACATCTTCCCGATGAGACTCAGGGTGAACGCAGCCCCCGGTTTCCAATCGTCCTTTGAATAGATGGCCGACATCTTCTCGCCTCGCAGGGAAACAAGCCATTGAGCAATCGTGAGTTGATGTTTGCGCCAATACTCGAGAGCAGCCCGGAGGTCTCGCTGCCAATCGATCCAGATGATATTCTCTCGATACCGGAACTGAGGCTCCACCGGGAGACCCGACGCGTCGCGGTAGGCGATGTAGGGAAGATCAATTCCGCATCTGACGCCCAGTCCGTCCCACATTCCGAACCGGGTATTGAATTCGATCAGCTTATAGACCCCATCGCGAGGATCTTTTTTGAATTCGAGGCCGCCCAGCCCCTGGTAGCCGATCGCTCGGAGGATTCTGATGGCCGTTTCGTGCAACTCGGAATCTTGGAAGCTCCGGACATAGCTGGCCGAGCCGAAGCCTGAAGGTATGATCCTGTATTTCCGGCCGGCGAAGGCGCCCAAGGGCCTTGAATGACGATCGAGATAGAATGCGACATAGAAGAGACGATGATCTTCGCCGGGGATCACTTCCTGCACAATAAGGCGGTCATCACGAGCGGCAATCAGCCGGTAAGCTTCAACGAGTTCCCGGGCATTTCTGCACGGGATGACTTTGGCCCGTCCGTTGAACAGACCGCGGCGGAGCAATCGGCTGATTTTTGGGTCATGCCAGTAGGTGCTTTCGGTTGGCTTCAGAAGGGCGGGATAAGAGATGTGCCCGGCGATTTGGTCCATTTCTTTGGAGTTGTTTATCGAGAACGTCTTCGGCGCCGGAATCTTGAATTCCTGAGCAATGGCCTGCAGACCGTCTTTAGTGGTGAGCTTTTCGACCAGATCATAATCCGGCATGACATAATCGTAGAAATTATTTAAGAGGACCCGATGGCGGGAGCAGAGGAGGACGTGCCTATCGCTCACGGGGTAAAGAACCGGCTTTTCTCCCAGTTTATTGGCAAAATCTGCGAGGAACTTGATATATCCTTCTTCACCTTCTCTCTCCAGACTTGGGCACTTTACAAAACGGCAGCATTTGGAAAACCTGCCGGCGACACGCCCATCCGAATCGAGCCCGTAGACGGAAATCCCGTGAGCCGCCAGCGAGCGGGCGATGTCGAGCCCCATGTGATCGTCCAGGGGCGTCACAACCGCAGGTCTCATAGTGTTCCTAAATTCTGAAGTCTATGATTCCGTCCCTGATCGGATAGGAGAGCTTGCAGGAGAGGCATTCATAAACGTCCGTGCCCTTCCTGACGTTACCTCCGCAAGAAGGGCATTGGAGGATGTCCTCCAATGAATTTGCTTCGGCCAGAAGACCATTGCCTTTGGCCACGGCGTTCTCAAAAATCCAAGGTGCCAGCTTGGCCTGCCCTAAAAGAGGAGACAGGCCCTCCCCGGAAGGCAGGAACCTGGCCCAAGGTCCTAACCTGGCCGCAACTCTATCAAAGACTCCCACCCCCCTGTATCCGGATGGGCAGAAGCCGGTTTCTTGCAGGATTCGGCTAATAACCTTGGGATGGCGCGAAAGAAGCGTGGCACTGACTTCCTCAGAGTCAAGCGTGAAAGGACTCTTTTTTTCCCTGGAGATGAGCCATCTCAAGACTCTCCGGGCATTGAGTTTGTTGTGATAGGAAAAGGTCAGACGTCCATTTTGACAGAGAATACGATGGATCCTCTTGAAAGAAGCCCGTAAATCGGTCATGTGCTGCACGACCCGGATCACGAGAGCCGCATCGAACGAGGCCTTCTTGAAGGGCAAATGATTAAAGTCTCCGGCGATGAAGGCGGCATTTTTGAGCTTGCGCTCCCGGGCCTGGCGCAGCAGGTGCGGGGAGCCGTCGAACAGGATCACATCCTCAAAGCGGCCGGCATAGCAATCCGACATTCTCCCGTAGCCGCAGCCTATGTCGATGAGGCGGCGGCCGCATTCCGGCAAGAGGTCGGCGGCAACTCTTCTCTCGAGCTCGTCGAGGCTCTCCAGGGATGGGTCGTTCCAATACTCCTGATAGTCGACGCCCTCATACAAGGCATGCGGTTTCCTCTCCGGATAAAACCTGGCCGGCAATTTCATGATCGATCTGCTTTGATAAATTCCAATCTCAACCCTAAAGCACGACTTTCCGGATTTTGGGGCGCCCCTGAACCTGTTTTTTTTGAAAGCAAAGGATGGGTTCCGAGGCGAAGCGCGGCGCCAGGAGGCGGTGTTTCATCCGCATGATATTACGATACATGAAGGCTTTGAATCTTGATTTAGACTGCAGGGCCCGATAACGAGCACTCCCTTCGGGTATCGCAAGATAGACCGAGTCCGGAGCAAATCCAAAAGAGCGCACGAAATCCAGCAGCGTTTTGTAAGTATAATATCTGACGTGACTATAAAATTCGTAGCGAGACTCTTCTGAGAACATCGGGTCATGAAATGTTCGGCCCGAAAGCAAGAGCTTCAGCGCATATTCTGGAGCCGCGTAATTGGGCGTCGCTATATAAAAATATCCTTCGTTCATCAGGATGCGATGGACCTCTTTCAAAAAATGTTCGGGATGGATCAGATGCTCTATGGTCACAAGCGAAATCACCGTGTCGAAGTTGTTATCCGGGAACGGAAAGGGCTTTTCTTGATCATCGATATCGAAAGAAACCGTTCGTATCCCCTGCTCGCCCAAGATCTTCAAACACGTCGGAGAGATATCATTACAGACTAAATCCGCGGGATAATACTCCCGAATCCGGGCAGCCGCACACCCCACTCCTGCGGAAAGGTCGATTATTTTTTTGTGCTGCCGATCTTCAAATAGGGCGGGAAAGACCCGGTGCCTTTCTTTGAACCAGGGGTAGTCTCTTATGTGACCAATTCCGCGCAGCCTCCTCTCCTCCCATTCAATAGCGTTTTTTTTCATGTGAGTTGACTCTTTTTTCGGGCCCTGGCGCCTATCCGTACATGAATCGGCGCAATATTTTGTAGCCCCATTTGCTCATGCCCAGCAAAATTGGCGAGTGAACACAGATGTTGCGGCCGAACGAGACAAGATCTCCGCCGAACTTAGCCTTGAAGTCCCTGACTCCATATTCTGCGTCGGGATCTCCGGCCCCGCCAAAATCATAGACCCTGTATCCGTTTTCAGCACCCCATTTGAGAATATTCCACATGAGCACCTCATTGGGCACATGGGAGCGATATTCTCTGTCCACTCCCCCATACCAGCCGTAGATGACGCGGTTGTAAGTCAGGTCAACCGAGACACCGACCGGTTTCTGATCGATGTAGGCCAAGGTGAATCGCACCATGCCTTTGGGGCTCAGGACGTCATAGGCCGCTTCGAAGAGGGAACTGTCGGCGAGAGGGACGCGGGCCGCTTGATAGGTTTTGCGCAGCAAGTCGTAGCAGGCGGGTATCTTGTCTCTCTCCTTGACAACTTCGATTTTGACCTTGCCCTGGTTCAGGGCATGCCTGATGTTTTTCCTCGTTCGAGCTCCTATATTCTGGAAAACAATATCCGGCGGGAGGTCAAGGTCGATGAGATAATTGACGTGGTTTTCGTACCGAAAACCCCGATCCTGTAAGACCGCTTGAACAGAATCCAGGCTTGAAATGTTGCGGAGCTCCGTAAAGAGAGGTTTTTCATTTTGGCTGTCTGCATAGACACTTAATAGCTGCGACAGCGCCTCTCGGCCTTCTTGATCCGGCTGGCAGAGCACGCTGCCGTAGGATACGGCTCTCATGGTCAGGCGGCGCAGGAATCCGTTCAACAAAGAGATTTTTGTCGGGATGAACATCGCCAAGATGCGCTTGTTGTTCGCAGCCGCCCACAGCTCCGGCTGGTGCCCTTTTGTCCGGGCGAAAACCTGAAACATCTCGGGTGTATGAAAGATGTTTCCGCGCTGATGCTGCCAGACGAACGACCGCCATTCGTCTTCAGGCAAAGTGTTGATAACGTCGATGCTCATTCGCTTATGATTGCCGCTTCAAGCGCTCATCGGGGTATTCATCTGCTCGACCAGGTTGACGTGTTCTGCTCCTGGGCTTGTCCAGTTGTAGGACGAATTGAATTTGCGGATGCCGGCTGATAGCTGGGACAAACGCGCCCGGTCATTGACCAATCTTTCAAGGCAATGAGCCAATTCCTTCACGTCCCCGGGAGTAAAGAACTCAACCATGGTCTCGTCAGAGTACCTGGAGATCTCCGTCGTTTTGGCGACAATGGCTGGGAGACCAAGCGCCGCATATTCCAGCAATTTTGTAGGAATCAGGCTATCCGTATCACAGCATTCAGGACCGATAGAATTCCTTAATCGATTTCGTTACCCATTCGATCTGTTCAGGGCTGAGTTCCGGAAACATCGGCAGGGAGAGGATCTCGCTCTGGCAGCGATAGGCCACCGGAAAATCGGACGGCGTGTGACCCAGGTGTTTGTAAGCCGTCAAAAAAGGAAGCGCCGTCGGATAGTGTATCCCGGTTGAAACTCCTCTTGTCCCGAGATAACTCATCAACTCATCACGTTTCTTGGCCCGGATGACATAGAGATGGAAGATGTGATCGGCATCCGGTCGAATCTTGGGACACTTGACGCTCCGGCACTCCGAGAGCAATTCATTGTACGTCAAGGCGTGTTCGCGCCTCGCCTTGTTCCAGCGATCGATATAAGCCAATTTCACCTTCAGGACCGCGGCTTGAAGCCCGTCCAAACGACTGTTGATCCCCTCGATATCGTGTTCGTGCTTTTTCAAGGAACCGTGATTCGCGAACATCCTGGCTGACCTGGCCAGGTCCTCATCGTTCGTGATGATGGCGCCTGCGTCGCCGTAGGCCCCCAGATTTTTCCCGGGGTAAAAACTGAACGTCCCCGCGGCTCCCAGGGTGCCCACTCTCCGGCCCCGGAACTCCGCGAAATGAGCTTGGGCGCAGTCCTCGATGAGCAGGAGTCGATGCTTGGCGCAGATCTTCTGGACCTCGTCCAGCCGGGAAGCCTGCCCGAAGAGATGAACGGGAATGATGGCTTTTGTCCTGGAGGTGATCTTGTCCTCAATCTTCTGAGGATCGATATGATAATAATCTTCTTCGATATCGACGAAGACGGGCTTGGCCCCGGTCTGGCTGACGGTCTCCGCCGTTGAAATCCAGGTGTTGGCCGCCGTGATGACCTCATCCCCTGGGCCGATGCCGAGGGCCTTGAGGGTCACATAGATTGCATCCGTGCCGTTCGCACAGCTGACGCAGAATTTGACTCCGTATTTTTCCGCAAAGGCCTTCTCAAAAGCCTCGACGTATCTCCCGCCGACAAACGCCGTGTTATCGATGACCGATTGAATGGCCGGGTCGATTTCCGATTTTATCGATCGATACTGGGCCTTCAAATCAACAAAAGGAACATCCATTTGGCGACCTCCCTTGGGACCAATTCTCTAAGATCTCCAGAAGCGCGAGGAGTTTTTTCTCGCCCTGCGCTTTGAACTCGCCTTGAAGAGACTTGATGTCTCCAAGATATCTCGGGTAATTGTCTCTTACCGTGTTGATCGCGCCGACGATGCCCTCGACGCTGTTGTCGACGAAGACCGCTCCTCTGGGGTACGCTTTCCTTAAGACCGGCGAGTCCGATGTGATGATCGGCCGGCCCAAGGCGAGGGCCTCGTAGGCTCCGTTTTGCATCGTGCAGTCGCTTGCCGTGAGGCTCAAGACAACATCACTTCCCTGGAGCAAGGCATTGTAGTCTCGATCCGGGATAAAGTCTGTGAAGATGACGTTCTCGGAAGCCTTTTGGATGATTTTCTGGGGCGCGCGCTGCAGAGAGCCGGTAATATAGAAATTCACGGAGGGCATCCTCCTAGCGGCTTCGATGACTTCTTCAAGTGGCTCATCTTCTGAATAAGCGCAAGCAAAGACCGCGTTGAAACCGTGGCGAAGGGAATAAGCCTGATTTGTTTCCAATTGATAGAAGATGTCTCCCAGGCTTGTTGCGCGTGCTCCCCATTGAGCCACTTCGAGTTCCAGAGGCTCATTATGGAGGATATTCATCAATGCCCGCCTGGAAAGAAAGCGATAGATCCATAAGAGCCGTGACCAACGCTTGGCCGTGAAGGCGCCGGAGTGGGTATCGACGACATACGCGCACTTGTGGAAAAGACAGTAAACCCAGGCGCTCAGGACTGCAAATACAGGGGGATTGACAACAAGAACGACCTCGGGTTTCTCCCTGCTCAGGACCCGCAGCATCGCGGAGGAATTGACAATATACTTCAAGGGGGCCAAGAATTTTGAGCGAGTCCTCAGTTTCTGGATATAAAAATTCTTTGCCTTAAGATAGTGGGCCAAGCTTCGAGCTCTGGATCCGTGGTCATCCCAAGTAATAAAAATCCTTTTTTGTGTTATCTTATCATTCATAAGAAAATTTCTGTGGTTTTATTCCCTAATAGAACCTATCATTTTCATTAATTACTGATCAGCCTGCACCTCCGCAGCAAAGTCCTCAGAGCACGCATAAGGCTAATATGAAAAGGAAATGGATTGATTGGCGTATCTAAGATTTCCGGCCACATATGCGCCACTAATCGTCTAATCAATTCATGTTTGGGGGGCATTCTGTATTTTTGTTCAGCAGAAAGCAATATGGTTAATAAACGATGGCAGTTATATGGGAAAAATGACTCATGGGCAATATCCGCTTCGGCCTGATTCATACTTCCCCAATTTGCCTCTCCCTGTTCCCAAACAAACAAATCTAGTATATTTATGCCATAATCTTCCGGTATGCTTTTTGTTTTTGATCGCCAATTTTCAAATTGATTGACGGCAAAGGTATTATCTTTCATTCCCGCGAGTTTTGCTAATGTTTTGGCAGATACTCTCGAATTATCTCCAGAATATTTCCACCTGTTGCCGAATATGCACCTGAAAATTTCACCACCGCTACCTAGGATTAGGACCTTTCCCGAGGAACCCCAATATTTATATTGGCCATACATGCTTAACGCACGACTAAGACGCCCTGTTGAAACATTTTGTTCATAGCACTCCAAGAAATCGTCATCTATTTTTTGGGGACATGTTACCAGAGTGTGTTTAAGACCTAGTTTAGAAAGGATCGCATCGGGGACCCAAATATCCATATGACTTGTATCAATCCCTGGATGAATCTGTGTGAAAATCACTATTTCTTTGCTGATTTCTTTGCATGCAGCGAGAAGGAGTCGTGTGTCATATCCTGCGGTCAGCGATAATGCCAATTCAAGCCTATGATTTGCAGATTTCATAAGTCTCTTCAGCAAGTCGGACGCTTGTTCGATGCATTCTTCAATAGAAATGGAATCTATTCTTTTTCTTGGCCAATATCGGACGACTTCTCCATTCTCAAAACTAAGATAATGATTTGGCAATAGATGAAGAATCTTCTTGAATGGGGATGAATCTCCTGGATACCAATATTCGGGATTGCTCCTAAAGTGTCCCGAATCAAGAAACTCATTCCACGTATCCCTATTCAATTCCAATCCTAATTGTTGCGCAATTGCTCCCGGTTGAGAAGCGCACCATAGGATCCTTGTGGAATCCCTTAGAAAGTAGACGGATCTGTAACCGATTGCATCGGTAAATAATCGCATATCGCCTTCAACGTTAAGCAAAACTACGAACCTTCCACCGAGATGGTCCATTTTTTGAAAGGCATCCTCTGCAGAAACAATCTGCCGTACCAGACGGTTACATATATCAAGGTTGTTTGATGAGGGATTATATGGGTCCAAGATATAACCAATAAGAGTTAGGCACTTTCCATTGTGGGCAACTTGAGTGATTTCTAATTCAGGATGAGCCGTTAAAAACAGAGTATTATTAACAACAAGTTTTTTCCATGTTGACAAATGATCTATGAAATGTGGACCCAGAATAAATTGACGCCGCCAAAACAGCTTTTCTTTTTCAGCATCCGTAAGACTCACGCTATTACGTCCTTGCACAATCCAGCGAAATGGCCAAGCACCGTTTCTGCCCTTTCATGAACAGTCAATTTTAGGTTTGCCCCCGCAGAGGATTTTGATATTTTATGACTTTGAATTAATCAATCCAATATGCTCCAACCATTTCACTGATAATTCTAATCCTTTATCCAAATCATATTTGGGCTTGTAACCAAGCAAATGTTCTGCTTTTGTTTTAAGATAAACCGCCTTTCGATTGAACAAGCCCAATTCTTCCAATCGAGGCGTTGTTTTTAAAGATTTTTCAACGGACTTCATCAATTTTTTTGCATGTTTGTATCTCTGAGATATTTTTTGCAGAGGACTTTTAAAATGATAAAGAACAAACTTGGCTGAAGTCCTTATAGGAGTCATTATGGAGGCCCTAATTTTTGCGCTGGCTGGATTAATAATTCTGAGCTTTGAAAACCCCAAAGCACTATTAAAACCTTGCAGGTACTGATTCCAAGTTACCAAATCGGGGCCGTTAAAATTGAACGCTTGACCAGTCGCCTGCTCATTTTGGATGGCCATGAGAATGCCTTCAACTAAATCTGAGATATAAACGATATTGCATGTTCCTTCGCCATAACCTTTAAAAATTCCCCAATTCCCAGATTGGAGGCTCTGGGCAAATCTGATAGTCCACTCTTTACTAAATGGCCCATAAACGATAGAAGGCCTTATGATAGTAATAGGTAGTCCTTCCGCACTATACTTCCAGCATAGTTTTTCTGCCTCAATCTTTGAATCGCCGTAGGCATTTCCGGTATATTGGAAAGGGAAGTTTTCATCAATTTCTCCTCTTGGGTTTCCATAAACCTCAGCTGTGCTTAAATGGACAAAACGCTTTACTCCAATTTTTTGGGCCGCATCTAACATGTTAGCAGTTCCTTGGATTATGACTTCTGGCGATCCGCTTGCGCAATGAATCACATGCGTCACTCCCCGGAGGGCTTCAGTTATTTGTTTTTTATCCAATACATTACAAAGAGTGATTTCAAGCGGAAATCGTCCCAACCGCGCGCCGCTTGCCCAGCTCCTGATTCCCGCACGAACATTGGCATGGCCGTTTAAATATAGAGTTTCGACTAGCCATCCGCCTATAAATCCACTCGCACCTGTTACAATAATCTTATCTTTAGGATTCATTTTTGTGTTCTGAAAGGTCGTACCAAGGCATATCAAATCTGGTAGCAGACCTATAGCAATCATCAATAAATTGGAGTGATTGCAAGACTTCTCTGCCGGAAATTAAGGGCTCCGCTTCTTTATTGAGCACATTGATGAAATTAGTAACTATTTTGTCTCCAAGGTCCAATTTCGCTTGCCCTTTTGACTTAAGTCGCCTTTTTTTCCCTGATTTCAGCGTCAACAAGCAAGTCAAATAATCATAAATATCACCCTCAATTGTTCCGTCTTGACACTGGACTATATATCTGCAGGGAAAACTGCTGAGCCAACTGAGCTTAACCTCTCCAAAACAATTGTTATGCTTGAATTGAATATGAGCAACTGCTTCTGATCCCCCGAAAGAGTCATTTTTTGAGGAGATAAGGCTGGGGCCTCCTCCCAGCCACCAACAGATATGATCGATCACATGGGCGCCTCGGTCTCTTAGAATTCCCCTTGCAGAGTTTCTAGAATTAAAGTAAAAGCCAGATACAGTTGGCCAATCAAATATTTCGCCCACATAATATTTTATCGCCAGAGGTTCACCAAGTGAGGCGTTTGCCAACAATTCCTTTACTCGTGCAAATGATGGTATCAATCTCTGAAAATAATTGACTGAGAGGACCGCTCCGGCCTTCTGAGCCTGCTCGACCATTTCTGTACCTTTGTCTGCCGATTCAGCCAAAGGCTTTTCGCAAAGGACATCCACACCTCGCGAAAGGAAGTCCATGGAGACCGGATGGTGAAGTTCGATGGGCAGGGCAATTATAGCACCATCAATTTCAGAAAGGATTTCCCGATAATCAACAGTACCATTTTTTAAGTCGAACTGGGTAGCCAATTTTTCTATTCGTGTTCGCTCGCGATCAACCGGGATCAAATTTTGCATTACAGATGGATGTTTTGCCAAAGCAGGCAGGTAGAACCGCTCGGCTATAGCCCCGCATCCAATGAGCCCTATTTTTGGCCGCTTCTTAACTGAATTATCTGAGCCCCCCGCGCCCGTTATCAAAACTCGCTTTGATTCCGCCATTATCAGTTTCTGCTTAACTTTCTTTAAGATATATAGCTTTCTCATAAGCTTCAAGAGTTTGCCATGCGACTTTCTTCTGTAACTCATTTACCCATCGTTTCGCATTTTCCCCCATGCGTTGACGTTGCAGATCGTCAGAAAGAAGGCGAATTATCGCATTCGCTAATCGTTCTATATTAGAGGCCGGGACCAAGAGACCCGTGATGCCATCTTGGACATATTCCGGAAGACAGCCCACGTTTGTAGCCACGACAGGCTTGCCAAAGACATACGCCGTCATCAGAACTCCACTGGTCGATGCTGATAAATAGGGAAGGGCTAACAAAGAAGCTCTTTCAAAATAGGCATTTGCTTCTGTACCTGGCAGAAAGCCCTCATGTATTTCATATTTGCTTTCATCCTGGATCATCTGTCGGTATCTGTCCAGATCTCTGCCATGTGCCACAATCAAAATTCGAGCATGGGGAACTTGGCTAGAAATGATTGGCTGGGCCTGGATAAGATATTCAAGCCCTTTATGAGGATGCGCCCGGCCAAAGAAAAGAACGGTGCCTCGTTCTTCAATACTCTTCTGCTTAGCCCATTTGATAGCCGTAGTCCGCGGACCTAAGGGTACATGGGCTATGCGGACATATGGAATGCTGTAGGTTTCTTGTAGATACTCAACCTGATCAGCGCCATTCACAATTACCAAATCGGACCCATTAGCCAGCAATTTGCTAATCGCCTTTAATAGCCAAACTGGTAAATCTTCTCCAATATTGGGCTTCGGAATAATCATCGTGGAAACCACGGGTTTGCTACGTATAAGGTGAGCCAATACGGCACTCCACAAATCTCCCGGTCCTATAAGAAGATGTGCTACGTCAATGCCATCGTTAAGCATGCATCGTTTAATTCTATGAATCACTTTAAATGAACGGGGATCACGAATTCGAGGATACCGAAACAGGCGTACTCGACATTCAGCAGGCAGGAGCTGCAATTCAAAAATATGCTCTTTGAGTTTTTGAGGAGTGATCAGGTTGACCTGGTCACTTGTGGACAGGTATTCAGCCATACGTGTAAAAGAAAGATACAACGTTACGGAAACGCCAATTTCATTTAGGGCGTTCGCGATATCAAGTCCGTAATCGACATCGTTGGGGACGACAATTCCTACATGCATATTTTTTTTCTCTTCGTCTTTCGCAAAACCACCTTGCTTCAACCTGCAAATCGAGCCTATTGCATCATATTAGAATAAACATCCAATAGTTCGTCGGCGATCGCATCCCAACTGTATTTTTCTTCAACTAGCTTTCGCGCTTCCTGGGTGATGCGTTTATATAAATCCTCGTCCTTAAGAAGGCGGACTGTCTTTTCTGCAAACTGAACGGGGTCATCTGCGACCATTAGGTGCTTGTTATCTATCATATCAAAACCTTCACAGCCTAGCGAAGTGGAAACGACTGGTCTGCCAAGAGACATTGCCTCCAGAATCTTGCCCCGCGTGCCTCCACCTGCTCTTAAAGGAACGACTGATACGTCGCAAAATTGGTAATAAGGACGGATGTCATCCACATGTCCGGTAACAACAACGTTATGATCTTTTGAGAGTTCTAGGATCTGCTTTTGGGGTCCTTTGCCGACAATGAAAAAACGGGTTTGGGGTATCTGTGCTGTAATAAATGGAAATATCTTTCTATAGAAATAGAGCGCTGCATCATGATTAGCGTCGTACTCCATGTAGCCAATGAATAGGATATTTTTTTTGTCGGGATTAACAGGTAGGATTTTATTGGAGTCGACATCCGCAGCATTTTGTATAATCGAAATATCCAATTGCGGAACTAGTGAACATAACATTTCTTTGTCGAGTGAAGATAGGGTGATGATCTTATCAAAATTCTTAAGATATTTTGCTTCCCATTTTCTCATCAATAACCAATTGCTGAAAAAGCGGAGCTTTTTGCTGGTCTTTTTCGCTATTTTGAACATCCTTTTGTACTGCACAAATCCTATATTGTGGACTACTATTATGATTTTTGAATCGCATAATTTACGTATTGTTTTCAGGTACGGCGCCATAAATGTATGTTCTATCTGGACAATATCAAATTTCTGAGTCGACAAGAGTTCAACGAGTTTCTTCTGCATCGCTTGTTCAAAAGCCAGCTTGCTCTCCAAAGGTTGCCCGGAGAGCAGACTCTGGAAGAGGGCGTACAATTTGCCTAGCTTCGATCGATTTCTCAGAAGGACTGTGTCCACATGAGAACAAAATGACTGCAATTTCGGAACGAATTGTTCTTCTGGTTTGGACCATATCAGGGAGAGAATTGAAACCTCGTGCTTGAGTGCCGTTCGTTTAATTAGATTATAAAGTCGTATCTTTACCCCATCATCAAGCGGATACGGCAAAGTTGGGGAAATAACCAATATTCTCAACTTAATCCCAAAAAGTGCTCAACTTCTTATTTCAATCCCAAGACTTTGTTTCGTGACTTATAATAGCTTGTTGCTTGGAACAGATAAGCATCCGTAAACTTTAGATATCTAAAAAATCACCCCTAAAATCACCCCCGAAATCACCCCTGGGGGTGAGGTTCGCTCGCTTTTCCCGGCGACTAATAGGATGAAGATGAAGGTTGCGATTTGGGCTAAAGACTTTTATGGAGGATAAATTGAAAAAAATTTCAGCTCTTTTCATTTTTTTTCTGGTGGTGGCAGCAACTCATATTTTCGCAGGAACTTTTTATTATGTAGCTGCCTCTAATGGCAACGACAATAATCCGGGTACTCAAGACTTACCGTGGAAGACAATTCAGAAAGCGGCCAATGGAATGATCGCGGGCGATACGGTTTTCGTGATGGGCGGCACATATAATGAAAGAGTATCAATTACAAAGTCTGGGAATTCGGGCAACCCAATTAGTTTTCGTATAAATCCGGGTAATTCAGTCACAGTGAACGGGGGCTTCACGATTACCGGGAATTACGTGAATATTGATGGATTCAGGGTAACGGGCGCTTGGACATGCAATTGGGGACAAAATGACTACAATATATATGTTGATTCTGACTTCGTAGAAATAGCAAATATATACTGCTATGGAGGCAGGCACGCAGGAATTATGCTCTTTCTCCATTCAGATTATTGTATTATTAGAGATAGCGAATTCAACCAATGTGAATTTGTTGCAATGGACGTCCGGGGTAACAATCACATCATAGAAAATAATGACATTCATGATTCAAGGTGTTCCGACTGTGCTTATGATGCCGGTGGTTTGCTTTTTTGTGGCTCGGGACATGTATTCAAGCGTAACTATATCCACGATATTACCTTCGCAAACAGTCCTGGTCACAATCCTCACATTGATGGTATGGAATGCAACTACGATTCAAATCATCCACTCGCCACGGATTGTCTTTTTGAACAAAACTTAATAGATTTGCCCGATTATAAGGGAACTACTCAGGCGGAAGTCTGCGGTGGATTCCAATTTAATGCCGGACTCCGGTTGACGGTCAAGAACAATATCGTCAGGGCGTTCAGGGGGACGAACACTGGAGCCTATGGTGTCACTGATATAAAGATCATAAATAACACTTTCATCGGCAGCATGAGCTATCCCTCGAGCCTGGGTCCCGAGGGGATTAACGTCAAAAAGTCCACAAATCCATATATCAGGAACAATATTATTGTTGACCAACCAACATATCCAATCTCCGTAGACGGAGCGACAGGCGTGGATACGGATTATAATCTCATTTTCAACAGCAACGGCGTGCCTCCCAATCATCAGGATACTCGAAGAGCACATGATTTATGGATGATGGATCCACGGTTTGTTGATCCCGGAAA
>Ga0315282_10005419_pt1 | contig 21753 bp, 21 predicted proteins | sample YL17G07_20_MG_FD_203693 | JGI IMG/M metagenome (GOLD analysis project Ga0315282, IMG submission 203693) | Sediment microbial communities from Yellowstone Lake, YNP, Wyoming, USA - YL17G07_20 | ecosystem: Environmental > Aquatic > Freshwater > Lake > Sediment | place: USA: Wyoming | collected... | reverse complement strand
CGGCGGTCCCACCCGGGTCGGCGGTCCCACCCCGGTAGGCGGCCCCACCCCGGTCGGCAGTCCCACCCTGGTCGGCAGTCCCACCCTGGTCGGCGGTCCCACCACGGTAGGCGGCCCCACCCCGGTAGGCGGCCCCACCCCGGTGTCATAGTTGCAGGATGGGTTGAGCAAATGCGAAACCCATCACTTCATACAGCCACCCTCACCCCCACCCGCGGAACCGAGTCGTATGTATGGGTAATGTCCTCGTAGAGGAAAGTCCTCCGACAGGGGGATAAGTTCAGGCCAGCGAAAGCCCTCGAGGAGGGTTCGAACCTGGAATAAAGCGAATATGAGAAGCGCTCTTTGCGAAGCTCATATCATCCCCTTGCGGGACAGCAAGCTGAAAGGGAGGGCGCTTTTAATTTTTATATCTAGAAAAAGACGTTTGATTTGGAAGTGATTTTATGTACAATGATGATACATCCGAATCAGTATAATATTTTTAAAACTATCCTCATGTTGTTAACTTAACAAAAAAGCTGCAGGAGGAAGACATGATCTCTCCAGAGTACTCCCATACCTCCACCCTGGGGAAGTGGATTACCATCGCAATTTGGGCGGCTGGAATCGCACTCCAGCTTGCCAGGCCGTGGCTCTGCACCCATTTTGCGTTGAATACTGACAATTTCATGGTCTCCATCGTTGGACCGTTGTGGTCGTTTATGCTGGTATGCTTGCTCGCTGGGCTGTTGCGGGTGTTACGTAAACCGGCCGAAAAGATGGGCAGTCTCTGGCGGGTTGTGTTTGCACTGGTCTCTGCTGTCGTGTTGATGCTACCGCAGGCAGACCTCATCATGGTTTTCCGTGAGAGCGGGCACTTCCCGCATTATATCGGCCCTATGCGGTATATTCTGCTATGGACCACACCGCTGACGTTTTACGCAGTGCCGGTGGTGGTTGTGGTGGTGTCGTGGCTGCAGCATAATCGGTTGGTTTCCACCATGCGGGCACTGGGCCTGGCGCTGGTGGTCATCGGAGTGGTATATGTACCGTTCGGCCTGTGGCTCAATCAACTAAGGTTGATGTACATGCAACCGTAGGGTACAGTTCGTGCGTTCGCATTTAAACGCATCTCTTTTTTGTTCATAAAACTACCCTAACCCCAGCGCGGGCCGAGTCGGACCTGCGGCGGGTACGCTCTTCAACGCGCCCGCACCCAGGGTGCACCAGAAATGGTGAAGGGGCGTAAGTTCAGACCTGTTATTCGAGCCTGAAACAAAGAGAATGTGAGAAGCGCTCTTTGCGATTCATGGAGGGCGCTTTTTTATTGACTCTCGGGGTTTGTGTAATGTCTGCTACAATTTGAATGTGGGTAAATCGTTCGGCACTTCCTCAACTGTTTCTAAAAATGCACTACACCAATTTTCGCCTATGATCCACAAGAATATTCCTACAAAAGTTGCCCTTTTAGCTGATATCCATGGCAACTCCCCGGCGCTTCAGGCTGTCTTGAAAGATATTCAACACAATGAGTGCTCTCAAGTGTTTGTATTGGGCGATATCATCAATGGCGTTGATCCCCATGGCTGTATCGAACTCCTGCAAAAATGGAAGGCGCTCCTTTTTTATGTTGTAGACCACCGATTGATATAATGATGGATAATGTTCCAGACAGAGGATCTATCGGATGAATGATAAAGGGCATGCATTGCAAAATCGATTCCCATCCATGCGATTGTTAAGTGATCCACTTCGTATTCCTGTGGAGCAGATTGTTTCTGAATACCGGGGTCGGGAGTGGAAGGTCAGTGATGTTAAAGACATGCAAGATTTCGCCTGCCACCAGGCTGCTATCCTTTCAGATGGTTCCTATTCCGTATTTGTAAAGCTCAGCGAAGCCGCCAATGGGGTAGAGCAGTTTGAGATTGAATTAGCAGGCTTGCGACTGCTCACGCAACGTTCAGGTGTCCTGACGCCAATCTCGATCGGCAACATATTAGTTGAAGGCGGAACCCTTATGGTCCTTGAAGCAGTCCACGCGGTAGACCGGGGACCTTACCAATGGCGGCAAATTGGGCAGACGCTTGCCCGCATCCATAAGGTAAAAGGGGATAAGTGCGGTTTGGAAACCCAGGGTTACTTTGGACCCCTTTACCAGGATAACCGGCCCACGAGCAACTGGTCAGTATTTTATGCAGAGCGCCGCCTCCGGCCGCGGCTGATGGGGGCAGTTGACTCCGGAAACCTGCCTTCAGATGTAATCCGAAAGATAGAAAAGTTGATCTCACGCCTGCCCGATCTTTGCGGTCCTGAAACAACGCCTTCCCTCTTACATGGCGATGCTTCACAAAACAACTTCATCAGCACCGAAATGGGCGCCATGGTTATCGATCCAGCCGTCCATTACGGAAATCCGGAATTTGATCTGGCCTATATCGATTATTTTCAACCCGTACCGGAGGATGTTTTTAGGGGTTATCAGGAGATAATGCCCATCGATGCGGGGTTTCGCGAAAGACGCGACTTATGGCGGGTATATGGCTACCTGGCTGCCGTCACGGTGGAGGGACCGGTGCATCTGAGTAAGTTAACCGCTGCTGTTCAAAAATACGTATAGAGCCTGCATTAGTTTGTTCAAAAGGCAATCATTCTGGTGGGACAGCGTGCTGAAAGGGAGAGTGCTTTTTGGTTTGCCCTTTTTTTAGCATTTAGGTACAATGATTTCATGGCCACAAAAGCGGCGTGCTTAAATGCCACCCTACCACTGATCGAACACGGTTACCACCTAGCCCACCAGGCAATGACTGCCAGGCTGCCTGAGGCTCAAACCTACCGGGGCTCCGTTAGGGATTAAGGCCATGCTGGAAGAGTAGATTGAGGTGATGTAACCACAAGGAATTATTCGTCTGCGGAGGATCCCATGCTGGACAAACGCGATTATTATCGTCTCCCCTGGTCGATGAACGATAACCCCATCGCCTGGATCGAAATTACCGATATCTGCAACATCCACTGCGAGGGTTGTTACCGCCAGTACATGACCGGCCATAAAACGCTGGAACAGCTCAAGGAGGAAGTGCTGTTCTTCAAGCAATGGCGCAACCCGGATAATTTCTCGATCGCCGGCGGTGAGCCGTTGATCCACCCACATATCGTTGAGTTGGTGGCCTTCATTGCCCAACAGGGCATCAAACCGGTGATCCTGAGTAATGGGCAGGCGTTGACACCCGAATTGCTGCATGAATTGAAAAAAGCCGGTCTGGCCGGATTCACCATGCACATTGACAGCCAACAGAACCGCCCATACTGGCAGGGCAAATCTGAAAAGGAACACAACGAACTGCGCCAGAAGATCGCCGACATAGTGGCGGCGGAAGGTGGGCTGTACCTGGTGTTCAACTCCACGGTGTATCCTTCCACCTTCCATGAAATCCCGGATGTCGTGCGCTGGGGGCAGGCGAATATCGAGAAAGTGCAGGGGCTGGTGTTCATCACCTACCGCACCGCCACTACCTCTGACATTATTGCCACCGACAAAAACGACCAGATCGTGGATATAACTAAGCTTAGCTATACCCGCGAAGCGTTTGACGAACACTTCATCACCGCCCCCGAGGTCTACCAGCTCATTAAAGATAATTTCCCCGAATATGAAGCCTCCGGCTACCTGGGCGGCAGTATCCGCCACGACAGTTACAAGTGGCTAATCGGCGCGATGGTAGGCAGCAATCACCAGATGTACGGCTCGGTGGGCAAAAATACCATGGAACTGGCGCAAACCGGGCATCACCTGTGGACCGGGCGCTACCTGGCCTACCTTTCGACAGCCCGAATTGGGTCAAAAATATTCTGGCTTTCGCCCTGGGATAAAATCCTGCGCCAGGCCTGGAAAAATCGGGCCAAGGATGTGCTCAAACACCCCGGCCGTATCTTCGACGGCATCTTCACCCAAAGCATCGGCATTATCCAGGGTCCTGACCTTCTGCCGGATGGCCGCGCCGATATGTGCGACAGTTGCCCGGATATCACTTTCTACGACGGCAAGTTTATCAACTCGTGCCGCATGGATGAATACCGTCTGTTTGGTGGGTTTGTTTCGGTGTTGCAGAAGAAGGAAGAAAAGATCGCGCCATGAACCAGAAGCTGGGCTTGATCGCAGCCATCCGCAGCCTGGCCCGGCTTTTGGGCGACAAACCCAAAGTCCCGCCTTCCCTGGCCAGTAACCCACTGCTGCAAGTAATCCTCAACCGGCGCAGCGTGCGGTCCTTTACCTCTCAGACCATCCCCGAGGATGTTTTTGCTGCCATCCTCGAAGCCGGACGGCTGGCCCCCTCCACGGTGAACCTGCAAACCTGGGCGTTTACCGTGTTTGATGCTGCCTTGTGGCAGCAAACCTTTGGTAAGTCCATCCCGTTCCATGGCAGCCGGGCGGTGATTGTCATCGCCGATACGTACCGCGCCCGACTGGTGCTGGATGTGTTTCCTTACAGCCCGCTGGTAGAACACACCGTAGCCGTGATGAACGCTTCGCTGGCGGCGATGAATATGAATATTGCCGCCGAGGCTCTGGGGGTCTCATCAGTGATGCTGTCGGAAACCGGACGCACCGGCCTACTGGACGCAAAATACCTGGAAGAGAAATTGTGCCTGCCGGAGGGTGCTGTTCCATTGATGACGATCGTGTTTGGTTATGCGCGTGGGCCACACCCGCCTATGCCGCCTAAACTCCCGGCAGAACAAGTCTTTTTCAAGGGGCAATACCAACCCGCGGACCGCGAGACGATGGAAAGCTGGCTGTCACAGATGATTGCCGGGTACAAAGCCAGTCACATGCGCTCATCTTTCCAGAACCAGGTGAGCATCTATCAACAGAAGATTGGGCAGGCTGAAATAGATTTGCGTGAGATGATTTTCGATCGAGAAAGACATTCGAATGGTAAATAATCGTATTTCAACATCAGCCGGTAGGATGCATTCGCTTATATATATACACCACTACAAAGCCACACTCACAACTCCATCGCGGACCAAGTCGAATGTAACAGTAAAGTCCTGGTAAAGGAAAATCCTCCGGCAGGAGGATAAATTTAGGCCGGCGGAAGCCCTCAAAGAGTGAAGCCTCCTTTCATGGGGAAGCCCTCGTAGAGGGTTCGAGCCTGGAACAAAGAGAATGTGAGAAGCGCTCTCTCGCGAAGCACATATCATCCCCTTTTGGGACAGCTGCCGAAATGGAGGGCGCTTCTATTATCTCGCTGGCTTTAGAATTACGGGCAGCTAAAAGGCGGATATCTTTAACTTCACAGAAGGTTGACAAACTGTATCAATTTTGATACACTACAACCATGATAGGAGAACCGCGCTGAAAGTGGTCTTTTACAAGTCTCAAACCGGTAAAGAACCTGTTCGAGAATGGCTTCAGTCACTACCGCCCCAAGATAAGAAAACCCTTGGCGAGGATATCAAAACGCTTCAGTTCGGTTGGCCGTTAGGGATGCCGCTGGTTCGAAAACTAGAACCGGGATAGTGGGAAGTTCGCTCGAACATAAGCCTCGGGATTGCCAGGGTGTTTTTCACCGTCCAGGCTGAGTTCCTGGTGCTGCTGCACGCTTTTGTTAAGAAATCTGACAAAACTCCGTTAGACGACTTATCATTAGTGCGAAAGAGATTGTCGCAAGTGCGAGGTGAAGGATGAATGAAAATTATATCGGAAGCGATTTCGACGATTTCCTGGCCGAAGAAGGGCTGCTGGAAGAAGTGGAAGCCAAGGCGTTGAAACGTGTCCTGGCGTACAAGATCAGTGAATTAATGGAAGCGCAGAAGCTTAGCAAGGCTGAGATGGCTCACCGGATGAAAACCAGTCGGGCTGCGTTGGATCGGCTTCTTGACCCCGAAAATCGCTCCGTTACACTGAATACGTTGAATAAAGCGGCCCGGTCGCTGGGCAAACGTCTGCGTTTGACGTTGGTATAGTTGAGCGCTAAGAGTATATCGTCTGCCCAAGAAATGAATATGAATTTACAAATTCGTCCCTTCACTAACAACGATATCAACGATATAGTTCAACTTTCTTTACTGGCTTGGGAACCGGTATTCATCGCATGGGAACAAATACTTGGCCCCAAACTCTACCCAATCGCGATTTATCCTGATTGGCGTAAAAGCCAAAAAGAGGTAGTTGAAAAGATATGTAATGATGAGAAAATTATGACTTGGGTTGCCGAAGTGGATGGGAAAGTTGTTGGCTTTGTGGCATATGAAATCAATGACAATAATAAAATTGGGGAAATCCAATTGCTCGCCGTCCATCCTTAATATCAAAACCACGGAATCGGCACAGAATTAAACACCTTTGCGCTACAAAAGCTGAAGGAAGGCGGAATGAAACTGGCTGTGGTAGGCACAGGTGGAGATGAAGGCCATGCTCCCGCCAGAAGATCTTACGAGAAGGCTGGATACACTGCCTTGCCTTTAGTTCGGTATTACAAGGATCTGTAAGATGGTGACGAATGTCAGTCAAAAGCAATAAACCGACATCTTTCTCCGAAGTTAACGCCTTACTTCAAGAATTGCTCAAGAGGGTACAGCGTATTTTGGGGAGTCACTTTATTGGCATGTATCTGGATGGCTCCCTGACGAGTGGTGATTTTGACCAGGATAGCGACATTGATTTTGTTGTTGTTACCGATGTGGATATTTCCGGGGATTTATTTCTGGGATTGCAGGCAATGCATGAGCGTATCGCTGCGATTGACTCGTGGTGGGCCATGCAATTAGAAGGCTCATACATTTCGCAGCACGCAATTCGACGCTATGATCCAGAACATGCGCTCCATCCAAATATTGAGCGGGGAAGCGGTGAGCGTCTTAAGATGGTTAATCACGACGAAGCTTGGGCAATCCATCGCTATGTCCTACGCCAACGTGGAATAACGGTAATAGGCCCATCTCCTCAAACTCTCATTGACCCTGTCTCGCCAAATGAACTTCGGCGGGCCATGTCGCCAGCATTACACGGTTGGGCAACGCAAATTCTCAATAATCCGAATTGGATTATTAGCCAAGGGTATCAGTCCTATACAGTACTAACTCTTTGTCGCATACTCTATACGCTTCAATCTGGTGATGTTGTTTCAAAGCCCAAAGCGGCAAGATGGGTAAACGAAACTGTAGGTGAGAGATGGAAAACATTAATTGATCAAGCCTGGGTAGGACGACATAATTCACAATTAACAGCCGATAGGGATAATATAAACCAAACGTTGGATTTTATAAGATACGCGCTTGAGCGCGGTCAACAATTCGAGACACTTGCGAATGATGCGGATATATAAGATTCGTACAAAATGCGGTAATTACCAGGAGTCTCGCCGGTCTCGCCGCTGCCGCTGAGCCAAACCGTTAGAGTTGTAGGATGGGTTGAGCGAATGCGAAACCCATCATTTCATATAGTTGCCCTCAACTACCCCGCGCGGACCGGGTCGTATGTACGGGTATAAATTTAGGCCCGTCTTCCGGCACTATATAGCAATTCACATATGCTGCTGATCGGCATAGCAGAATGCCTTTACAAGGCTTAGATTAATAGGTGATAGCCATACATAATCATTCCCCGTGCATAAGCCTGGGGGAGTTTTGTTGGCGATATGAAGAATAGTTTTGCTGGATTGATCATTTGCCTCTAACGAAGAATTTAAAGGTAATGCAGGATAATTTGTATGGGATAGATAAGTATCCTACTTTTTCATAATATCTTGAATATTAGAATTGTCGCTAAAAACACTTTTAAAAGGATAATTACGCTAATTCATGCGAAACTCTTGAATCAATGTTTCACAGAAAAAAATGCTCGGGTTTAGCCATTCTCATTCTTTTGGATTCAACCTTCTACATCTGGATATCGAACGCCTGTCCGACGTTTAACCCCCATATATGGGGGTTAATTTTAGCCAGAGCCCTGCCTGTAGAAAACCCCGCCGCTTTTTTTTAGGTTCGCATATCTATTAATATCTGGCGATTCTTTAAGATTAGATTCCTTAAAATTTTTACAATTTTTAGGCTAGCGTAGGGTAATCGCCTTGTTTCGGTGGGTTGATTAAGGTAGAATTCTTTTATCCCAAGGTAATACAAAAGGTAAAGGCGTCGTTTAGTCTGGTGATCAATTTAGCTTTAATTAAATAGCCCCACTGCAGCTGCAGTGGGTTCGTGTCCCTATTTCTTCGGCGCCAGCCGGGAGGGAAAAATAACTTTCTTCGGTAGGAGATGCTCTTATGAATGAACAGCAGGCCTGGCAGGCAACCCTCGGACAGCTCCAGATGGAAATGTCGAAAGCCGCTTTTGATACGTGGGTAAGTAATACTGAGCTGATCTCTTTTGACCGGGATAATTTTACAGTAGGCGTACATAACGCCTATGCGCGGGACTGGCTGGCGAGTCGGCTTTCCTCCACTGTGACGCGCATCCTGACCGGCCTGATAGGTCGGCCGCAGGATGTCAGCTTTGTGGTCTGGCAGCATGAAGATGCGGCGGCAGAGGTTGAGGATATGGTTGAAGATGAAGTCCCCCAGGCTCCCAGCATCCGGCCGAATGGCAGTATCAATGGACGGTATACCTTCGATAGTTTCGTGGTTGGTGCCAGTAATCGCATGGCGCATGCTGCCTGCATGGCCGTAGCTGAGAACCCGGCACGGGCTTATAACCCGTTGTTCCTTTATGGAGGAGTTGGCCTGGGCAAGACCCATTTGTTACATGCTATTGGCAATACCACGCACCAGCAGGGTCTGCAGGTATTGTATGTTTCATCAGAAGAATTTACCAATGACCTGATTAATTCGATTCGCAGCCGCACGACAGCTGCCTTCCGAGAACGCTACCGCCGCTGTGACGTGCTGCTGATCGATGATATCCAATTCATCGCCGGAAAGGAATCAATCCAGGAAGAGTTCTTCCATACTTTCAACACGCTGCACGGTCAGGATAAACAGATTGTGATGACATCCGATCGCCCACCTAAGGCGATGAATACCCTGGAAGAACGCCTGCGTTCACGCTTCGAATGGGGACTTACCGTAGATGTACAGCCGCCAGATTTCGAGACTCGCCAGGCGATCCTGCGCTCTAAGGCTGAACGCGCCGGTCATGAAGTACCTGACTCGATCGTTGAACAGATTGCACGCCAGGTGCAATCTAACATCCGCGAATTGGAAGGCGCACTGACACGCGTGATCGCTTTTGCCAACCTGAGCGGTTTACCGTTGACTACCCAATTGGTCAATGCCGCTTTGGCCGATTTACTACCACAACGCAGTGGGGTGGAACCACGCCAGATCGTGGATGCGGTTGCCTGCGCCTTTGGCCTTACATCGGAAATCCTGCTCGGGCGCGACCGGACTCGGGAAGTTGCCTTACCCCGCCAGGTGGCTATGTACCTGATGCGCGAGGAAGCCAATGTTTCTCTTCCGCAAATCGGGGAGGCGCTGGGCGGTCGTGACCATACAACGGTGATGTATGCCTGCGACAAGGTGGCCGATCTGATCGAACGCGATGATCGTCTGCGCCGGCAGGTGATCCAAATCCGCGAGCAGCTCTTCGGTCGTTCGCGCTTGGCAGCGTGAGGCAGGTGTAGTTACTTTAAATCTTTACTTACTTGCTAACTGGTCGAGGTAGGCTTTGTCTTCGATCTTTAACAGGTAAGGATTGAAGAGTTGAGCGGTACAGAAGAGGGCTCCAACCAGGCCCAGGCCAGCAAAGACCCAGCCTGGATTGATAGTCCCGCCCAGGGCGCCTGCCAGGACTGTGCCTAACGGTAAGGAGAACCGCGCAATTAACCGGCGAACCGAGAAGACGCGTCCTTGCAGTTCGTGCGGTGTTTGTGACTGCCAGATCGCCTGGGAGTGAGAATTCATCACTGGGATCAGGGCATCGAAGAGGAAAGCTGCCACGGCGGTCAGGTAGATCCACGGTGAGAGGCCGTAGACGATCATAATCAGTGAGACAGCCAGGATCGGGAGTACTACACCATAGATGCGGTGTTTCTTCAAGCCGCCCCAGGTGCTGATGATGATTCCGCCTACCAGGCCGCCTATGCTGGCGATTGAGCCCAGCAAGGCCAGGGCGGTTTCGAAGGTGAAACCGCGCGCGATCCAATCGGCGGCCAGGTTGAACTTTACCAGTATGGGTTGGAGCACAAAAGCTCCTGCAGAGAAGTTGCCTACCGTAAAAGTGGCAAGCAGCCACAGCATGGGATAACGCTTAATAATGAATACTGCGCCTTCTTTCACATCTGTCCAAATGGAAGGTCTGGGTTGGCTGTTGTCATCATTGAGGTCACTGCGATGTGGGGAGGGGATAAAGAGAAAAATCAAGGCGGATGAGGCGAAAAAGAAGGTAATGGCATCGATCATGATCGCTAATGGAATACCAGTCTGAAGTCCGGCCAGGAAGCTGCCAATGCTGCTGCCGATAATACCCTGGCGAGCCAGGGCAGGCAGAGAGATGATAGTGGCTGCAATGGCTGGAGAAAGGATGCTGGAAAGCGACCACATGGTCTGCATCATACCGTTAGCGCGCGGAAGTTGGGTTTCTGGTACTAGCATGGCGTAGGATGTATCGAAGGCGGCATTATGGAAGGACCCTACAAAAGATGAAACTACCATCAAGGTCAGCAGGACCCATAGGCTCAGTTTATCTGCAGCGATCAAAGCCACCAGGGAAAGGCTGATCAAACCGTTGAGAAAGTCCATTGCCATCATGGTGCGTTTGCGGTCGTGGCGGTCAGCCCAGGCACCAGCCAGAGGGGCGCCGAAAATAGCCGGCAAGCCAAAAGCCAGGCTGACCGCCGTGAGGGCGAAGGCGAGCTCGGATTTTTGCTCGGGAGCGCTATACAATATCTGGGTCAGCCAGATGGTGAGAGAAAAGAAAGTCAAGGCAGAACCAAAGACTGAGATTGACTGGGTGCCCCAAACAATCAGGAAGGTACGGAAGCCATTTTTAGGTGGTTCGTAGGTGGACATAATGGGTTAATTATATAGGACACTCATGGAAATAGGATAATCGTGCATTGTGGTTATTTGGGAATAAACCCCAATTCACCTGACCTGTGGGTTGTCTTCCCGTGCTAAAAAGAATAAAATAAGACTAAGGAATTTTCATGCAGGTAAAGTTTAAGGAAGGAATACGATGTCAACAAAAATCCTCGATTACCGCCTGATCCCTGAACTGCAACCAGCCTTTGGACTGTGGCAGCAGTATAAACCGGATTTTGCTACTTATCACTTCAGTGCTGGCAGCCGGGCAGAAGCCGAAGCCTGGCAGGCTGTCACCCGCCCGGCTCTGCTGGAAGCAATCGGTTTTCAAGACTTGCCGCCAGCTCCACTCGAACCCCAATTGGTTGAAGAAGTGGATAAAGGTGATTATGTGCGCCAGAAGATCATCTTACGCACCTGGCGGGATGCACTCATGCCAGTTTACCTGTTAATCCCTAAAGGGATCCAGACGCCGCGCCCGATAGTGGTTGCTTTCCACGGGCATGGTTATGGGGTCAAGGATATTGTTGGACTGTGGAAAAATGGCCAGGAACGTCGCCTGCCACATGGCTACCACAAAGATTTCGCAGTCGCGTTATGCCGGCAGGGGTTTGTTGTGGCTGCACCAGAGATCTCCTGTTTTGGTGAGCGCCAGACGGATTTTTCATACCTGGATAAAGCCGCCGGGCAGGAAGACCCGGGCACCTGTACCCATACTGCCATGCTGGCTTTCCATTTGGGTGGATCAGTGGTCGGTCTGCGGGTCTACGATGGCAGGCGGTTAATCGATTACCTGCAGACGCTGCCGTTTGTGAACGGCGGGGCGATTGGCGCGATGGGTATTTCGGGAGGGGGGATGCATACTTTCTTCTCGACCTGTGTAGATGAACGCATCCGCGCCTGTGTGGTCAGTGGTTACTTTTGCACCTTCCAGCAGAGCATCCTGGCAATGCATCACTGTGCCTGTAATTTCATTCCCGGGCTGGCGAAATTTGGGGAAATGTACGACCTGGCCGGGCTGTTAGCACCCAGGCCGTTACTGGTTGAATCTGGCAGCCTGGATGCGATCTTCCCGCGCCAGGGGGTTGAAAAGAGTGTGGGGCGCGCCCGCCAGGTCTATGAAGTATTTGGTGCGGCGGACCAGGTCGAGACTGATTATTATGAAGGTGGGCACGAGATCAGCGGTCGACGAGCCTACGATTTTCTAAAAGAAAAATTGGGGGAATGATGTTGAAATATCTCAAGGTCTGGCTCCCTAAAATAATCCTAGCACTGGCGATCCTGTTCCTGATCCTCCAGTTCGTCCCGGCGTTGAAGATGTTTTTTATAAATGGATGGAATGCAATTAAGTTCCCATATACGTTGGATTATGGCGAAGGTCCACTGCTCGATCAGACGCTTAGGTTGGCTCATTTCCAGAATATCTATCACAATAACCTCGGCGTTCCTCCTTACACCATTTCCAACTATCCACCCCTTTTTCCGCTGGTTCAGATACCCTTCCTGTGGATTTTCGGCCCGGCGCTGTGGTATGGGCGGCTTTTATCGCTGCTCAGCGTTCTGGCGACCGCCATGTTCATCGGGCTGACTATGCGGTCGATCACCAGCAGCAACCTGGCGGGAGTTATCGGCGGCTTGATGTTTCTGTCCATCCCCTATGTGATGTATTGGGGTAGTTTCAACCGCATCGACTGTCTGGCGCTGGGATTGAGTTGGGCGGGGTTATACTTGCTGGTCAGCAAACCCAACAGCCGGCGCGGGTTGATCATGGCCGCGGCGCTGCTCACCGCGTCAATTTTCACCCGCCAATCGTATGCGCTGGCGGCGCCGCTGGCAGCTTTCGTGTGGCTGCTGCGCCAACCTCCTCGCCGCAAAGCTTTTGAGCTGGCCTTGATGGTGGTTGGAGCCTGCCTGGTGCTGGGGCTGCTACTCACCCTATTTACCTGGGGAGGTTTTTACCTCAATATTATTACAGCCAATGTCAATACATTTAAATGGCAATCGGTGCTGGACACGGCCAAGGAAATTTGGAAGTATCTATATTACCTGGTCATTGGCGAGGGAATTTTCTTGCTGGCTGGTGCAATTCCATTTTCTCGGGCGAAAACCTGGTGGCTGGTGGCGCCCTATCTGGTGGGAGCTGCATTATCGGCAATGACGATCGGCAAGGTCGGTTCGAATGTAAATTACCTGTTGGAATTGTCGGCGGCACTGGGAGCGGTTGGTGGAGCAGTTGTAGTCTGGTTGAATCAGAAATATTGGATATGGCGCGTTATTATGGTCATACTGCTGGCTTTCCAGGTCAACACACTGAACCAGTGGAGCCAGAAAGAATATTATCCACGTAATGAGATTCGTTATTTTGTGGATTTTAGAGATTTAGAACGACTGAATACCATTGTTAAGGAAACCAAGGGGTCTGTGTTGGCGGATGAGCACATGGCGCTTATTCCGATGAATGGTAAGAATCTGGTTTTCCAACCCTTTGAATTTAAACAGATGTCAAACTCCGGCTTGTGGGACCAGCAGCCATTTGTTGAGTCGATCCAACACAAGGAGTACGCCTTGATCATCCTGTATGATCCGTCAACCTGGGATTCTCAACGGGAACGATGGACGGCAGAACAGTTGGATGCGATTTATACCTATTATGATCGCGGTCGACGACTGGCCGACACGGTTGTTTATACGCCATTGCCGTAAATAGTATCACCGCTGAGATTCCTAAAGAATCGAAATCTTTCTTCTCGGCTTTAAAAGCCTTTGTGGAGGAAAAGATGGAACGATATAAGATCAATAGAGGCCAGAAGATCAACCTGGCAGAGTGGGACCCTGAGGATAAAAAGGGCTTTGATGGCAGCAAGGAGGATGGCCTGGCGAAGCTGCAGTCATTGATTGGAGAACTTGAACCGCTGCAGTCGGTGCTGTATGCAGAGCATAGACATAAAGTCCTGGTTGTTATTCAGGCGATGGATACCGGAGGTAAAGATGGGGTGATCCGGAAATTGTTTGAGGGAGTAAACCCACAAGGGGTACATGTAGCCAGTTTTAAAGTCCCTACCCCAATCGAAGCCGACCATGATTATCTGTGGCGGGTGCACCTTGATGTACCCGGCAAAGGTGAGCTGGTGATCTTCAACCGCAGTCACTACGAAGAGGTGCTAGTCGTGCGAGTGCATAACCTGGTGCCCCCGGAAGATTGGCAGCGTCATTATCACCAGATTCGTGAGTTTGAGCGTATGTTGGCCGAAGAAGGGGTTACGATCCTGAAATTCTATTTGCATATCAGCAAGGACGAGCAGAAAAAACGCCTGCTGGACCGGATTAATACACCTGAAAAGCGTTGGAAATTCAATGCGGGAGACCTGGCGGAGCGTAAGTTGTGGGATGCTTACATGCAGGCCTACCAGGACGCGCTTAGCGAGACCAGCACCGATTATGCTCCCTGGTATGTCGTGCCGGCTAACCACAACTGGTACCGCGACCTGGTGGTTGCCAGTGTGTTGGTAAAGACGTTGAAAGAGCTGAACATGAAATATCCTCAGCCAGTGGAGGATGTGGAAAAATACCGGCCCGGGTTGGAAGCGGAATAAAAAAATTTTCTGCTTATCGTGAATATCCGATGAGCCAATCTTATTTCTGCACCTGAACGACGAAGGTCCATTTACAGATGGTCGTATCACCGTAAATCAATCCCCAGGCAGCAGTATAGATACCTGGATCAGAAGGGGCGACCATATCAGCTAGCAGGTCGGTTTGTCCACCAGGGGCTACATCCTTGGAGAAGCTGACAAAGTCATTCCCTTTCTGAAACTTGGTTCCGCTGAGATAATGTGCTTTGGTTTGCCCACTATCCCAGAATTTCGAGCCATCATTAGTCAGGGTCCATTTTCCATCGAAGTCAGCCCCGGTTTTTAATACACCACCGTTTAACGGGGCTTGGATAGTTACCTTGCAGTGATATTCTCCAGGTGTGCTGGTGGCAGATGGTAAAGGCGGGAGAGGTGTGGTAGAAGGGTAAGGAGTGAAAGTAGGCAGGCTGATAATCGTAGAAGTGGGTACCATCGTCCAGGTAGATCGTGGGGTACCCGTATCTAGAACGAATGGCGTCCAGGTGGGTGGGAGCGTTTTACCAACCAGCGTGGCGGTTGGAATGGTGATTAATGCTGGTTCAGTAGGCGGCGGGAATGGATTTAAGGTCGAATACGGGTTAAAGAAAATGATAGATACAACGCCTACCAGACACAGAATTGCCCATAAAACCAGAACGGCCAGAATATCCCAAACTGAAAGTTTCATATCACACCTACCCCAAATGTCATAAATGCAGCTTGTTAATAGTAGTGTAGCATAGCCTGGCGAAGCGGGTCAACTAAATCTCAGGTCCTTTTTTTGTCAACTTCCTTCGCTCGATGGAACCGGTTTTTAAGCTCCGCAGCTGCCTTCGGCTTGCGGGCAGTCACCGGCATCGATCTGAATCGTGGTATGTTCGATGCCAAATTTTTCAAGTAACTGCTGCTGGAGTTGTGCCATCACGGGGAGAGGCGCGCCCTGGTTATCATCCGCTGCCAGGACGATATGTGCGCTCAGCGCTACATGACCCGAGCAAATGCTCCAGATATGCAGGTCATGCACACTGTGTACCCCGGTTACCTGTCCCATCATGGTGCCAACCTGCTGGATGGACATTCCTTCGGGCACACCTTCAATTAAGATATGCAGTGAGCTGCGCAGCACACGGTAGCCGCTGAAAAGGATCAGAGCGCCAATTAAAACGCTAACCAGCGGGTCCACCCACTCCTGACCGGTCAAGGTTATGATAACCGCAGCCAGGATAACGCCGATGGAAGATACAGCATCCCCGATCACATGTAGGAAAGCGCTGTGCAGGTTGAGATCCTGGCGAACAGGCTTATTTCCCCTTTCCTGTTCGTGGGAATGACCACCCAACACAAAAGCTACAACCACGTTTACGACCAGACCTAATATGGCGATCACCAACATTTCGCCACTGCGGATATGCTGGGGCTGCTGCCAGCGCTGGACCGCTTCCCACCAGATGCCCAAGGCGATAATTCCCAACGAAGCGCCATTTACCAGGGCTGCCAGGACTTCCAGGCGATGGTAACCGTAGGTATGGCGATCATCTGCGGGCAGGGCTGAAAGGCGCAGCGCAAGGTAGCTGAGCCCGAGGGCGAAAATATCCATGAAAACATGCGCTGAATCGGAAAGCAACGCCAGGCTGCCTGTCCACAGACCGCCGCCAACTTCAACAACCAGGATAAAGATCGTAAGAGCAAGTGAGATTATGAAGCGTTTTTAAACGCCGGTATTGAGGTGAGGTTGCATAATGGAATATCTTACCACACAGGGTAAAGTGAAAACAGAGGGGAGTCACTAAACCCTCCCATTATGCTAAGAAGGGCAGCAGACGACCTTTACCAACCAACACTGCCAATACTATGTCGAACAGGGTGACAGCCAACCCCCCCAGATATCCCAGGGACGGTAGCGGAACTGGTAGGTGTGTTCACCAGCTTCGGCCACCATACTTAGTCACCTGCCAGACTCAAACTGCCGGGGTTTGCCATCTTGCCAGGCTTGCCAGCCAGGAAAATAATTTTCCTCGATCACCAGAATTCCGGCAGCATCCGATTTACATTTTACGTCAATGTTGCCGCCCATTGCGGAGGCGCTGCACGGCAGCATGCGCCAGATGATATTGGTCTGGATGACCCACGGGAATTCAGTTCCTGGAGGGATTCTTTCAACATCGAATTCGAGCATTCCACGGCCAACCCGGATTGCCGATATGGCGATCAACAGGACCTCGAACAGGGCGAGCCAGGTGCCTTTGGTAATTTTGATGGTAGGCCATTTCAAGTGGTACTGCGGAAATTTGAAACGCTGCACAACCCCTTCGTGATCTTGTGTGTGCTGAATTTGCTGGAAAAAAAGGTGGAGCTGTCCGAAAAGTAACGGTCAGCCCTTCACATTTTTAAGGAACCGTGATTCAATTGTGAGGTTAAATGTGCACGGAAGGGCTGGGGATACGGCCTGCCTGATCCCGCATTTGGAAGGGTTGCGCAAAGGGCTGAAGCGGCTGCCGAAGAGGATCGTAGCCGATGCCGCCTAGGGTAGTGAATAGAATTATGCCTATCTGGAACAGCACGGAGCCGGGGCTGCCTGGATGTTCTTTTTAGGCAGCCCCATATTTTTTATGGATAACTGTCAAACCCATATGGAGCTAAAAGCCCTCGGCGATCAGCCAGTCTTTGGCTTGTTCAAAATCGTCGAAGAATATGGCGTTTTGGGGCCAGGCAACACACTTTTCATCAGGGAAATCTTGCTCCTTCGGTTTCGCCGTGATTGGTGGCGGCGTCGTAATCAATGTCAAATTGGCGGATGGGCACGAGGGCGGCCTGGGCCGCTGCCTCAGCAGTCTGGCAGGTGGCGCTCTTGATAGCCGGCTCTACTGATTTGTACCTGGTTATGACTGAGTTGACGTGATTTTTCTCATGTGCAGCCACGGCCTGTACATATTGGGTCCATTTCGTCACCAGCTCGGGCGAAGCGTTCTGCGGCGGCATCCAGCGTGGAAGTGTGACGCGAACTGCCAACGTAACCGTGGCAGCACTTAAATCGCAGATATTTTTCCCTCTTCCTGGCCAATTCCAGCGGATATCCCAGGAAGTAGTGGCATCGCCCCGGTAGCCATCGTAACCTACCGGTTGTTTCGCATCCAGTTGTTTGCGCAGCTCAGCTTCGGTAGAACCATAAATATCGTAGAAGATCATCGCCGCGCCTGGGATCTGGATATTGCCGATCGGAGTTGGCAGGGGCAAAGGTGTTGCGCTGGCGACGGGTATAACACCTGGCGACTGGGTAGGTGTAGCCTGGGCAGGTTGGATCGGGGTTGGGAGCTGTGCCGGCGGGAGCGTTGGAGCGGCAGTCGCCGGGGATGGTTGGCTGGTGGCCCTGATGGGAGCCAGATTACAGGCTGCCAGGAGGATGAGCAGCAAGGATAGGAACAGCTTTGGTTTCAAAGTTTATCTTTCGATACCTGAACAGTTGCCATTGTAGATGGTAATCTTTTGGGCAGTCGGTGATTCAAGTAATTTTCGGAAGAGAAAATAATCAACGCCAGCCAGTTAATCGCCAGTAGAATGCCGGTGACCAGGTAGATCAGCAGTGTGCGCGGTTTTAGAGCAGATTTTAAGGAAGGTATATCTCTCCGGACAGCCACCAGTGAGATTAAAAACAGGAAAGACCAGACTATACGGTGTGCAACTACCTGCTCGGAGGGCACCTGGCGCAGGGCTTTGAAGTAGATGGGGAAAATCCCCCACAGGGTATAAGATACGGCAGCAGATATGGAGCCCTTGCTCATCAGGATATGGTCGAGCTCGCTTTCGAACGGCAATAAACGCTATCATACCAGAGAACGGGTGGATTGGGCCAGCGGAAAGCGTAAAAGGCGTAACATCCGCCTGAACATGCCGGGTGGGCGAATCGTCTGCGTTCTGAAACCGGAGGCCAGGTGGCGGGAGGTTCTTTACGAGGCAGGAGTGTGGCGCCAGGTCACTGTTTGGGCGTTGGCATGGCCGGCAGGGAATGGATGTACATCCAGGCTGCCTTGATTTCGTCGTCGGTCAGGGTGCTGAAGACCTTCCAGGGCATTGCGTCCGTCAGGGTTTTGCCGTTGGGCAGGGCGCCGGTCTTGATGGCTGACAGGAAATTGTCTTCAGTCCAGTTGGCCAGATCCCCTCCGGGTGTCAGGTTGGGAACAAAAGGCCCCTTTGGATCGTTGTTCTTAGCGCTTGCCAGATCAGGCCCATGGTAGCCCCGGCAGTCCCTGGTTTTCACGATGTAATCACCATAAGCCACGTTTACACCGGGTTGAACTAACGCCGGCCGTTGACCGGTCTGGTCGATATTCTCGGCGCTGATCAGTCCAGTAAGTTGTCCTAAACCCATCAATATTTTACCGAAGGAGGTGAAGGTGTGTTCTGGCACTTCTTTGTCCACAGGTGGTACGGTTTTTTAAATAAGCAATGATGTCTGCCAGGCCCTGGTCGTTGAAATAATAGAACATAGGTGAAGACATGATCAGGACCGATTTTCCTTCTTTGTCGATGCCGTGGCAGATGGACAGGACCCAATTGGCATCGGTATATGTGCCTCCTTTGCCGCCTTGGCCGGGAGTAAGGTTGGCTGATTCGATGTGCCCGAGCGGGGGTGCATCGAATATTTCCACTTCCCCAGGAAGATCATTCACATGGCATCCCGTTCAGACTGAATTGACAATATGTTTCCCCTGGGCGATCGAAGCCGCATCACTTGGAATGATAATGGCTTCTGCCTGGATTTTATACGTGCGCAAGAGGCGGCTGTTGCCCAGGACAATCCCGATCAGGGCGACTACGATCACCAGAAATACCAGACCGCCCAAAACGATGGCGATCCACTTTAGAACCTTTTTCATCCTCCCCTCCCTTTCCAAATCCAATGATCGAAAAAAGGATGTGGAACCTGGTGCCCAGCCAGGCTAATAATCTCCATGAATGTATAGAAGTATTGTGCGCTTATTGCTACAGGATTGCATCCGTCCTTTGAAGGATATTTCCTGCCAGTATCGATCACATGCTTTTGTAGCTGCTAAGGCTCAAGCCTAAGCAGTTGAAAAATTCGCAAAAAAAGTGTACGGGCGGGGCATGTGCCCCACCTGCACACCTTTTTTGCGATATCTCTCGCCCAGGCTGAGCAGTTAGCTAAATGATTATTGAATGATCCGGCGGGGAAAAACCCGCCGGATCATTCTAAATATCGCTTGTTACTCCACCCCGGTTGAGGTGGGGATTGATGCTGAGGTGACTAATAACCTGAATCTGATGACGATTTTGAGCTTGAGCTTGGGGGCACGACAAACCAGACACCGCCTACACCCTGTCCGGTGGTATCACCGGCTTTGGTGTCATGCACATAGTAGTAGAGCGGCATGCCATCGTAGGTGACAATCTTCCAACCATTCGCCTGGGTGGCTGAGCCTACTTTGTTGGCATCAACACCTGCACCGAGGGTGGGATGGCCCAGGGTCATGAACGGAGGCCATGCTTGTAGACAACCAGCGCTGCAGTTGCTGACACCCGCCGTATCCTTTTTGAAAAGGTACAGGGTCATGCCCTTGCCATCCACCAGGATGTTACCAAGCTTGGGATCATTGGCCGCATTCAGGGTCACATCTTCGGCCATGGCTGCGACCGTGGGGGTGGCAGTAGGGGCGGCAGGTGCGGCTGCTGGCATAACTGGCTTGATAGAGGGGTCGATAACAAACCACACCTTGCCTACATTCTCACCGGTGGTATCGCCGGGCTTCTTGTCATACACCCAGTAATACAGGGGCATTTTGTTATAAGTAGCCATCTTGCTGCCGTCGGCCAGGGTGGCGGTGCCGAACAAGCTGGCATCTACACCAGGGCCGGCTATCGGGCTGCCATTGGTCAATAAAGCAGGCCATTTTGCAAGACAGCCAGCGTTACAATTGCTCACGCCAGGAGTATCTTTGGTTTAAATATACAGGGTCATGCCCTTGCCATCTACCAGGATGTTACCTAAGGAGGGATCGGCAGCTACATTGATGGTTGGTTCTGCCATTGTTTGGGGAGCCGTGGTAGCGTTAGCCTCAGCCGGCAAGGGGGCAGGCGGGTTAGGTATGGCAGCAGGGGCGGGGGTTACGGCAGGCGCACAGGCCGCCAGGATTAATACTGCTACTGCCAATACGGCCATCAAATTAAAGGTATTGTAAGTAGAAACTTTGCGGCTCATTTTAGCATCTCCATTCATTATTGATTCTTTGAATTTCTGCTTATAAGTACGCAGTGACCTTCATATTGGATTTATAAGATAATATTTATATGGATATTAATCGATTTTATTAATTTACTTTAATCCAGGCAGGAAAAGCTGCTTCTTGTGGCGGTAATGAAGTAGTGTACAGTTTATACAAACGTTGTACAATAAATGGTTATTCCTTCCACAAGCTGGTATGTTGGACATTGTCTTCATCCCTTTCTACCAATGGCAGCAAATGGAAGCGAACTCCTGGATTCCATTCGTCCAGGATTTGGAGAAAGGGAGGACAGATCTCTATTATTACGAATTACCCACGATTGAAGACCGGAATACCCTGTCGAAAGTTTTTATCAATGAAGGCATGCGGGTGGGCATACCTAACCTGACCAGCCGGGAGAGGACGATCACGCTCTACCTGGATAAGCCAGCTTTCAGGCATGCCCTGGAAATGCCTGGCTTTTCACCAGCACACTCCAACTGCCGCGCTGGACGACCTTATCATCCTGGTTCAGGACCTCTATCTCCAAAGTGACAAGCCCGCCGCCCAGGCGTGGGACTGGCCGGGCTTCATGAACCACAGCCTGCACGTGGATGGTATCACCCAGGAAGACCGGCAGGGCAAACTTCCAATGGTTGATCTCGCGAAAGGCGAGAATGGTTTCTTCCAGGATGCCCAAACGGATTGCCAGGGCGCTGGCAATCGAGAGGCCGAGCATGCCGTGCGCCACACGCTGCCCGAAGGGCTGTTGAGCGGCATACACTGCGTCGGTGTGGAGGCGGGTCCAATCACCGGTCAAGGCGGCGAAACTGACCACGTCGGCCTCAGTCACGGTGCGCCCAGGACTGGTATAGGTCTGGCCTGTTTCAAATTCTTCAAAATACAATCCCCTGGGGACCT
>Ga0315282_10005418_pt1 | contig 21754 bp, 23 predicted proteins | sample YL17G07_20_MG_FD_203693 | JGI IMG/M metagenome (GOLD analysis project Ga0315282, IMG submission 203693) | Sediment microbial communities from Yellowstone Lake, YNP, Wyoming, USA - YL17G07_20 | ecosystem: Environmental > Aquatic > Freshwater > Lake > Sediment | place: USA: Wyoming | collected... | reverse complement strand
GCCTAAGATACTTAAGGAACAAAAGCAGAATATCCATTAGCTCTGTATTCATCTGTTGTTTCACTCCTAATACAATATATGAATACAGGGCAATAATATAATTTACAGCAAATAAATTACACTACCAGCGCTCTTCGTGCTATAAACGTTTTTCGTGGACTTACGTTTCTTCGTGTGCTTATTCTTCGTGGGGTTTTAGCTGTCTTTGAGAACTTTGTATCTCAGTAAACGTTATATCTGAAGAATATGATTATTATACCGAGGGTACCCCTTCAAGTATTTGTCATGTAAAAGTCCCCGTACTTTTACTTATGACATCTATAAGCGCTTCTCGAAGGAGAAGCCCATCATCACGATAAACAGGTTTTGTAGGAGGATAATTGGATATGGATTATACCATACTTGCGCCTATCGCGGGCATCCTCGCGCTGCTGGCCTCAGGCTACTTCGCCTACTCCGTGCTCAAGGAGAACCCGGGCACCGAGAAGATGAGGGAGATCTCCGGCGCGGTCCAGGAAGGCGCGATGGCGTTCTTGAACAGACAGTACAAGACCGTAGCGGTCTTCGCTATAATTATCGCGATCGTCCTTGGCTTTTTCATTAGCTGGTACGTCGCGGCGGGTTTCCTGACGGGAGCTATACTGTCTGCTTTAGCGGGTTACATCGGCATGAACATCTCGGTCCGCTCCAACGTCAGGACCGCCGAGGCGGCCAAGGGCGGGCTGGCGAAGGCGCTATCGGTCGCCTTCAGAGGCGGCTCGGTCACGGGGCTCGCGGTCGTGGGTTTAGGGCTACTGGGCATCAGCTGCGTCTATTTAGTGGCCGCTAACGTGCTCACGCCAGCAGGGCAGCCCGTAGACCTCAAGCCGCTCATCGGCCTGGGCTTCGGCGCCAGCCTGGTCAGCCTGTTCGCCAGGGTCGGCGGAGGCATATACACCAAGGCGGCAGACGTGGGAGCAGACCTCGTGGGCAAGGTAGAGGCGGGCATACCCGAGGACGACCCCAGGAACCCCGCGGTCATCGCCGACAACGTGGGCGACAACGTGGGCGACTGCGCGGGCATGGGCGCAGACCTTTTCGAAACATACATAGTCACGGCGCTGGCCGCAATCTTATTGGGCAGCATACCGGCCGTACAGGCCGCGCTCACAACGACCTACGGCATGTCACAATCCGCCATCGCCAACCTGGCCACATTTCCGCTCATCCTGGGCGCAGGGGCCATCGTGGCCACCATCATAGCCATCTTCTTCGTAAGGCTCGGCTCCGGCGGCAAGATCATGAACGCCCTCTATAAGGGCCTCATCGCCGCGACAGTCATATCGGTCATACTATTCTACGCGGCCGACTACGTCCTGCTGGGCGGCAACATCGGGATCTTCATCGCCTCGCTCGTAGGCCTGGCCGTGATGGCGTGCATCGTCGTCATCACCGAGTACTACACTGGCACGGGCCACAGGCCGGTCAGCGAGGTAGCCAAGGCCTCCCTCACCGGCGCGGGCACGAACATCATCACGGGCATCGCAATGGGCCTCGAGGCCACGGCGCTGCCAGTGCTGGTCATCGTCGCGGGCATTTTCATAGCGTACAACTTCGCAGGCCTCTACGGCATCGCCATCGCCGCGGTCGCCATGCTCTCGGTCACGGGAATCATCGTGGCCATCGACTCCTACGGCCCAATCACGGACAACGCGGGCGGCATCGCCGAGATGGCCGACCTGCCCCCGGAGGTCAGGAAGTACACGGACGCCCTGGACGCCGTGGGCAACACCACCAAGGCTGTCACGAAAGGCTACGCCATAGGCTCTGCGGCCCTCGCGGCGCTGGCGCTGTTCGCCGCTTTCAAGGCGGACATCCCCCTGCCTCCCGAGCAATTAAACCTCTCGGTCGACAACCCGATCGTGCTTATCGGGCTATTTATCGGCGGCGCCATGCCGTTCCTGTTCAGCGCTCTCTGCATGCTGGCGGTCGGCAAGTCGGCGTTCGACATCGTCGAGGAGGTCAGGCGCCAGTTCAAGGAAATCCCTGGTATCATGGAAGGTAAGGCGAAGCCGGACTACGGCAAGTGCGTGGATATCGTTACCCTCGCAGCTCTGAAGCAGATGGCGCTGCCCGCATTGCTCGCCGTGCTGACGCCGCTGGTGGTCGGCTTCATCCTCGGCCCCGCCGCCCTGAGCGGCCTATTATTGGGCGTCATCATCACCGGGTTAATGCTGGCCCTGCACATGACGTCCGCTGGCGCAGCCTGGGACAACGCCAAGAAGTTCATAGAGGCGGGTAACTATGGCGGCAAGAAGAGCGATGCGCACAAGGCCGCCGTGGTGGGCGACACTGTGGGCGACCCGTACAAGGACACCGCCGGACCGTCGCTGAACGCCCTGATCAAGGTCATGAACACTATCTCGCTGATCTTCATCGGCCTGATCACCACGTACTACCTGCTGAAATAAGTTGGTGCCCAAACACCAACTTTCTTTTTTTATTTATCGCCGTCTCTACTACCGGCAGGCCTTAGAAGAAAACAAATATAAGGGGACCATAAATAAACTACCAGGGGATTTGTGCATGGTATTCTGGTGCAAGAAGTGCGAGCTTTTCATCCGCCCGGTCATGGCGCAGGAAAAAATCGCCTGCCCGCACTGCCTGGGCTCCGACGTCGTCGAGAAGGAGGACAGAGAAGCCGTCGCCTGGCTGCTCTCATCGCTGGATAGGTCGTACAGGCACATTACGGACTCGATAGAGCAAGAAAGCATTGGCGACATCGAGAAGGCCTACGAACTGAGCGACATGGCCGTTAAGGATATGCCCGGGCTGGCCGACGCCTATGCGAGGCGGGAGTGGATGGCGCTCCAGATGGACGACTACAGGGAGCGGCTGGACCAGGTCATCGAGGACTGCGGCAGGGTCCTCGAGCAGCAGCCGGATAACGCCTACGTTTTAAATGACCTCGGGCGTGCCTACGACAGAAAGAACGACCGGGAGAAGGCCAGGGCCATCTACCGCCGGGTACTCGAGATCGAGCCGTCGATGACCATCGCCGCGCTAAACCTCATGTCCCTGGAGGTCCGGAGCAAAAGGTTCGCCGAGGCAAGAGACATCTATGCGGCCTGGGAGGGCCGCATCCAGTCCCCGGCCTACGCCCTCATCTCCTCGTACCTCCAGTGCACGGCGCTGGCGCTGGACGGTAAAGAGTACATGCAGTATTACGCGCCGCTCCTGGACGACAGGATAGCCATCGGCTCGACGGCGACGTGGAATAACGATAACATAGACTCCTTCATCAGGTCGCTCGAGGACGAAGGGTATTACCCGGAGAGGCTTAAGGTCGCCAAGAGACACCGGGAGCTGTTCAAAGAGCACTATTGCTTGCCGGGTTAGTGTATAAAATAATCGAAAGCCCGGGCGTGATGGCCCGGGCCTCATCATGCGTGGTAGTACTCGCCGCTCGCGGCACGCTGCGCCGGCGATAGCGACTCTTCCTGGCCAGGCACGCCGCAGGCGTCCGCGCGGCACTGCTTGCACAGCCTGAACTGCGGCAGGTACTTTTCGGCAACGGCCCGGGCCTCTTCCAGGTCCTTACACTCGGGCGGCTTCATGTCCTTGAACTTATACAGCGGGATCATGGGAATAATATTCATCAAAATGGCCCCCCTGGCCGCCGATTCTTTGGCGATCTTCTCCATCTGGTCGTCGTTGATGCCCGGCACCAGGACGGTGTTCACCTTGACTATGAGCCCGGCCCTGGCCGCCAGCTCGACGCCTTTGAACTGGTTATCCCTCAGTATCTTCGCCCCCTTGGCGCCACAATAGGTCTGGTTATGATATCTGACGCATTGGTACATCGCGCTATCACTCGTCGCCGTAATATTAATGTCGCGGTAGGTCTTGTTATGATACCTGACCCATTGGTAGATCTTTGCGCCCACTTCGGGGTCGTAGGCATTAATCGTGACCGTCAGGCTGGTCACGCCCACCTTTACGAGATCGTCAATCCGCTCCGGGAGCATGAGCCCGTTCGAAGCGATACATTTTATAAGCTCCGGATGCCGCTCGTGCACGATCTTAAGGGTTTCGAAGGTCTCCTCGTTCGCCAGCGGATCGCCCGGGCCGGCGATACCGACCACCCTGAGGTTACCGCCTAGCTCTTTCAGCGCCTCTTCTACCCGTTCGGCCGCCTGCTGGGGCGTCATGACGCCCGCCGATACGCCGGGGCGGTGCTCGCACTTGTCTATCTTACGGTTACAAAAATTACATTGAATGTTACATTTTGGCGCTACAGGCAGGTGAATCCTAGCCTTAGAGAAATGTGCTTTCTCGTTGAAGCACGGGTGCGCCGAGGTCATGTGTGAAAATTTAGACCTTCCCCCTTCGAACACTTTTAATTCTTCCATAAATCATCTCCAACAATGTTAAGGGTTACGTTACCCGGTTTTTTGCATCGTTATAAAACTTTAGTTAAAAAGGTGAGCTTTTATGGTTAAATACTTTACGAGCCCCGAGGAGATGGCCCCCGCGGCGGCCGTGGGCACGGGCCTGGGCATAGGCCTGCTGGGGCTTATCTTTGCCAAGCTGATGGGGATGGGTGGCTCCATTTTCGAATGGGTCAGGAACTTCATCGGCGGATACCTGATGACGCACGCCCAGGAGAAGGCCAGCGACATTGAGGCTAACGCCACTAAAGTGGCCGTTAAAAAGAGAAAAACGCTGATACTGGGCATATCGGGCCTGGAGATACTCGTTGCCCTCGTGTGCACGGCCATCTTCGGCTTCGCCTACGTTTTCGCGGATAGGGACGCATTTACCATTAGCAATGTCGCCATGTACCTGGTGGTCGCTGGCGTCGTTACCGTGGGACATGACTTCGCCCATAAGCTGATGGCCTGGAAATTCAAGACAGAGACCGAGTATAAGTTCTGGACCCTTGGCACGTTAACGATGATCCTCACGTCGTGGCTGTTCGGCAGCGTCTTCGCCCAGCCGGCCAGGGCGATCATCAATACAAAGGATATGAAGCCGAGCGGTGTGGCGCTCGTCGCCCTTGCGGGCCCGACGATCAGCCTCGCCCTATCGCTCCCATTCCTGCTGCTGGTGCCGTTAAGGTATACGCCCTGGGGAGGCTGGATCGCGGCCCTGGGCGTGCTGGGCTTCTCCATGAACATGCTATCGACGGTCTACAGCTTGATGCCCTTCGAGCCTATGGACGGCGGCAAGATCTTCGGGTGGAGCAAGATACTCTGGGGCCTGCTGTTCATGCCGCTGATACTGTTCTACCTGGTCATGCTGGTCTTTGTATTGTAAAATAATATCGAGGGCCCTGTCCCGTTTTTGTAATTTTTGATAATTAGTGTAGCTTAAGGTTATGCTGTCGTGGTATGGATGATATGGACACGGAGGCACGGAGATTTCTTTATAACTTAAGGGGGCTTCGCCCCCTAAGAGACCCCTTGAGACACGGAGTACACTGAGTACTCATTTTTCGCTTACCTGAGGCACAGAGAAGACAGAAGCACGGCTAATAAAAATGATTTTAGCATATAAAAAGTTTGCTATATAGAAGTGGTTTATTCCTCAACAGTGCCGCTGTCATCTCCGTGCCTCTAAAACTAATAAACTCTCCTCCGTGTACTCTGTGTCTTGGGGGTCTGTCAGGGGCGAAGCCCCTTGACTCATAATAAATCCTCCGTGCCTCCGTGTTCATATTATCCATACCCAGACAGCATAACGGGGCATGTATCGAGCGTCATGCCCCGAACTTTTTTGTCTTATTGATGAGGTCCAGGGCGATGAGCATGACGTCCATGCCTTTTATGCGGAGCAGCCCGCCCTTGTACGCGATCAGCTCGTTATAGTGGGCTACGTCGTCCATGCGTACCCCCGGCCCGTTCATCAGGATGGGCACGGGGTCGGCCGAGTGGTCTTTGATGGAGACGGGCGTGCTGTGGTCCGCCGTGACGATGACCAGGACGTCCTTCAATTTGAGCACGTCCTTGAAGGCGGCGTCCGCCTGCTCCAGGAATTCCGTCTTCTTCCGGAAGTCGCCGTCGTGCCCTGCCTCGTCCGCGCCCTTTATATTTACTAGAACGAAGTCGTGTGTTTTGAGAGTTTCCAGGGCTTTTTTCATCTTGGCCATGGCTGAGGAGCCGGAGGTTTCGATTTCCATGCTGCCGACCGGGACGTACTCCAGGCCGCACATCTTGCCGATGCCTATTATGAGGCCTGCGGCCGCGATCACTGCGCCTTTGAGGCCGTATCGTTCATCGAATGGGGGTATGTGCGGCACTTCGCCCGCGCCCCTTATTAAAATAGCGTTACCCGGTGGCAGCCCTTGCTTTTTCCTCTCCAGGTTTGTCGGCATATTATCTAGCAAGTCGATAACCTGTTTTGAGATGCTGTTCACGATCTCTGCCGTACGTTTTGCCCCGGGCGTATCATCCGTTGCATGGCACTCTTTCATCGGGTTGCCTTCTTTTTTAGGGTCGGTGTCGGCGATATCGGGCGATAGCCCCTTTCCCCGCAGGATCAGCGCGCCCCTGTGCCCAGTCGACCGCTTGAAGATGATCTCCACGCCGGGGACCTTGACCTTCTCGTTGATGGCTTTTGCCAGCTCGTCGGTATCCGATATCCGCCCGGCCCTCCTGTCGGTCACGATGCCGTTCTCCACGGTGGCGAAGTTGACCCGGAAGGCGATGTCGCCTCCCTTCACGTCGATGCCCACGCCCGCCGCCTCGAATGGGCCCCGGCCCGTATAGTACTTATAGGGGTCATAGCCGAGGATGGCGAGATGGGACGTGTCCGAGCCCGGCCTGATGCCCGGGCCCACGGTGTCCATGATCCCGTTGATGCCTCCATAAGCCAGGGCGTCCAGGTTCGGCATGTCGGCCACGGCGAGCGGCGTTTTACCTCCGATGGGCCGGTCCGAGGCCCCGTCCAGCACGATGAGAATGATCTTATTCGCGACGTCAGACATAAAAATCACATATATACATTTACTCGCAACAGATAAAAATTGTGAGCCATTAAGTCTGCGAAGTTGAAGAGGACACTATGAAGTCTATTAAGGCACAAAGGGTTCACACCAAGCCCGCCAGGACGCAAAGCACACAAAGACTTTTTTTATATGCAAGACAGCAAGTGCTTGAAGAATAAGAAGGCTAAGGTTATTTTATGCCGATGCATATTCGAGCAAGACTGTAGGGTGATTTAACTTTTATAACTTCGACTTCTTCGCTTCATAAACTTAGGGCCTTGCATATAAAAAAGTCTTCGCGTACTTCGCGGCTTAGCGAGCTTTGCGTGAAACCCTTAGCGCCTTAATAACCTTCATAGTGGGCCTCTTAAACTTAGCGGACTTCACACACGCCTGCTGGATTCGCCGAGGACGATGCCAGTCGCTATCAGGTGCGCAACCCTGACGGGCTCGGGTATGCGGCTGTGTGTGGCGCTGCTGCGGACAATGCTTATGGCAGTCTCCTTGTCGATGCCCCTGTATTGCATGTAGACGGGCTCTCCCCTGCCCGTCGATACTTCGACGGCCCTGCCTGCCTTTAAGATCAAGCCATATCGATACTCCGGCTCGCTCAAATGCTCGAGGGCACTCCGGATGCCCGCCATGTCGGGCAGCTTACGCATGACGCTTATGACAGGAATGCCGGTGCCCTCATATAACGTGTCCATGTCGACCACGTTAAAGCCCCCCATGGTGACGCCGTTAAGCATGACCACGCGGACCTGGCCATAGTGCTTGCTCTCCTTTACCATCTCCACAAGCCGCCCGGTGGCGTCCAGCCCATCCTTCTTAATATAAGTGCGGACGACCCCCTCCAGCCAGTCGCCGCCGCGCATGATGGCGCCGACGACGAGGATGTCCTCGCAGACAAGTGGAGAGTCGTCAATGCCCAGTATCCTTATCTCCGGCTTTATGTGCGTTTGGCACGCCCCCATATTTTTTATAGAGCCAGTACAGGCCGGCCAGGCCGATCAGCCCCATGACGACCAGGTAGGCTTCTACAGGGAAGAACTCATAGGCCTCCAGGTATCCCAGGTAGTGATTAAAAAGCGGCAGGGGGCCGTCGATCAGTCCTTTATATATAACGGCTATGCCGAGCCATTTTAAGTCCGCCAGCTTGGCCGCATAGATCGTCAGCACGGTGGCGAAAATGTGGCCGGAAAGCACGGATATGCGTTCGATGATGGGTATCGGGATGAAGATCAGCTCGAACTGCTGCTGGGTTGCGACGGGCAGGTAATACATCAGGTCGGGAATGAGGAGGAACGTCATGACAGAGAGGAGGCTCAACACGCCAAGAAATAGCGCCTCGATGCCGCCGAAGCCTATGCCGGCGGCCACGGCATCGTTGAAGCTCATTCCCTTGAACCGGGTATATTTTACTCCCAGGTACGTGATGCCGTTCTCCAGGATGCCCGTCCGCAGGCCGAGGTAGAGGCCGGATGCGAGAATGACCGCGTCAATGGGCAGATCCCGATAGAGCCAGGAATAAAATGTCGCCGATACGGTAAAGTCCATGACGAGCTTGATGCCGATGGCGACGGTCCAGAACAGCGCGCCATAGGCAAAATAAATGGCCTGCGGGCGCTTTTTCACGTACCAGTATGCGGCCGGGATGTCGGCGACCGCGAGCATCCCGAGGCCTGAGATTAGGTTTAAATAGCTGACCATTCGAGCCCTCCGCCCTCAATAAGGCATTAATCTATATACTATTTTCAAGATACACTTGTTCGTGTATAAGAATATCCTCATCCCCGTCGATGACCGGGAACAAAGCTATTCCGCTGTCGGCGTCGCCGGCATGATGGCCTCCTGCGAGAAGGCGGGCATTACTCTGTTTCACGTGCGCAAGCCGCCCGAGGAGGTCGTGACCGACATCGTGACGAAGGATAAGCTATTCTCGTTACCCCTGCAAGCAGAAGAGAGCAAGATGTTTGCCCGTTTCAGGGAGGTCCTGTCAGGCTTCGGCATCGAGCCGAAGGTAAAGCTGGTTGAGTCCGAGAACGTGGCGGCCGAGATCATAAAGGAGTGCAGCTCGGGGGATTACGACGTCATCGTCATGGGCCACAGGGGCCGCAAGACGTTAAAGCAGCTCTTGCTCGGCAGCGTGGCCAACGGGGTGATGGTGGAAGCGACGTGCCCCGTCATCATGGTGCACGTGCCAAAGGCGGGCGAGAGTTAGCTCTCACAATATTTATAGGATGAGCCGTATTTTTATTAAGGCGTTTTATGACGGCGCAGGGCACTTTCCATCTGGACGTGGGCGATGGCCTCCATATACGGCTGCTCGAAGAGAGAGACGCGGAAGGCATATTTTCCCTGATGGACTCGAACAGGAGAGAGCTGAGGGACTGGCTCCCCTGGGTGGACAGGACCCGGCGACAGGAGGATAGCGCCGTTTTTATCAGGAACGCCCTGGAGCAGCACAAGAATTGTACCGGCCTGCATGCGGGCATCTGGCAGGACGGTAAGCTGGCGGGCGCCATCGGCTACATGAACATCGACGTCAACAACCGCAGGGCGATGATCGGGTACTGGCTGGCCGCGCCCTACCGGGGCAGGGGCTTGATGACCAGGGCCTGTATGGCCATGGTTGACGTGGCATTTAACAGGCTGCTCATGAACAAGGTGGAGATCTATTGCGCCTTAAATAACGATAAAAGCAGGGCCATACCGGAGCGCCTGGGCTTCAAGCCCGAGGGTATTTTACGGCAGTACGAGTGGGTGAACGACCATTTCGTCGACGTCGTCGCCTACGGGATGCTGGCGGGCGAGTGGCGGGAGCTCCGTAAGAACTATAAGATCCCGGGTCGATGATGACACGATGAGCGACGAAAGCGTTAAGGATTTCGTGAGAAATACGCTGGGCTGCGATTGCTCCGAGGACGTCTTCGGGCACATCGAGAACGAGAGGGGCGTGGAAGCGGGCGGCGTCACGCTAAGGAATAAGATCAACGTCGGTAACCGGCTGCTCGTCTATGTCGTGGAGGCCAATACTGATATTTTAAAGGAAATGCCGGCGCTCATTTCGACGGGAAAGAAGGAAAGGGACTCCCATGGCTTTAATCGCTTCAGGCTGGTGATGGTATCGGACGATAAGAAACTGAGGAAGCCTGCCTTCGAGGCATTCAAGGCCACGGGCGTTATTGATGAAAAAATACACCTTCATTTCATACGCAAAAAAGAAGCGACGGTCCTTTAAAAAATTATTTATAGGCGCATCGGCCTAAATTATTTTTTACAGAGCTTATCTGCATAGGTAGTTAAAATGAGAGACAGTGGAAGTACAGGCTCTACAGGCGCCCCATTTAGAGCAAAAGGTTAACATACGAAGAGCAAAACTTCGTATTCTTATTTTAGGATATCATAAGGGTTTATTCCACAATGTTTAATATAGTTAAAGTAAAATTGATTAATCCACGGATGGCTTACGTTGAGGGTCAGGAAAGAGCTACTTGACATCGCTTTATGCGCACATGGGGGCAAGCTGAGGGAGATCGCCGCCCGCCTGGGGGTCGATGAAGCGTCGCTCATCGATTTTAGCGTGAACCTCAACCCGTACATGCCCGACGATGCCCGGGAGGCGGCCGGGCGGGCATATGGCACTATATTTACGTACCCGGATAACAGCTATTGCAGGTTCCGCGAGAGCGCGGCCCGGTTCGCCGGCGTCCATGCGGATAACGTCATCCCGGGTAATGGCTCAATGGAGATCATCCGGCTCGTCGCCGAGTCCATAGTTGAAAAAGGCGACATAGTGGCCATTCCATGCCCGACCTTCGGCGAGTACGAGCAGCAGTGCAGGCTCTTTGGCGCCAGTATACGGTATATGCGTACTAGCGATTTAGTAAATAACGAACTCTGGCACATGAAAGGCTGCAAAGTAGCCTTCTTCTGTAATCCCAACAATCCAGACGGCCGGCTGCTCCCGGCTAAAGGGATGGAGGCGATCCTCGGGTATTGCCAGGAGAACGATGTCATCGCGGTCGTGGACGAGGCGTTCATCGACCTTGCCGACCCGGGGCAGAGCGTGGCAGGGCTCGTCGAAACGTACGATAATTTGCTGGTAATGCGGTCGCTCACCAAGAGCTTTGCGATCCCGGGACTGAGGCTCGGCTTCGGCATCGCCTGCAGGGAGTCGGCCGACGTCCTGAATAAGGCCCGGCTGACCTGGAACCTGGACGGGATCGCCGCCGAGGTGGGTATTTATTTTATGGATAACGCCGGCTCGTACCTGGATGTCTCCCGCTCCTACATAAAGAGGGAGCGCGAGTGGCTCATGGGCCGCATAGGCGCCATAAAAGGCGTCAAGCCGCTGCCGGCGAGCGCGAACTACTTCCTGGTCGACATTAGCGGTACCGGTATGACGTCGGGCGAATTCGCCGAACGGATGCTACGAGAGCGCGTCGTTGTCCGCGATTGTAGCTCTTTTAAAATGCAGGGGGATTCGTACATTCGCCTCGCCGTGAGGAGCCGCGAGGATAATGAGCGCCTCGTCGACGCCCTCGGGAAAGTGGCAGGTGCTGTGCATTGATCAGGTTCATTATCGAGGCGTTCCTGCTGGCCGTGGCCCTTGATCTCGTTTTCGGGGAGCCGAAGCCGGCCTTTCATCCGGTCGTCTGGATCGGCACGCTCATCGGCTTCCTGGACCGGCACGCCCCCAAAAAATTAAAACGCCTGTACGGCATCGTGATGGCATTGTTCTGCGTATCGCTCACGGCCGTCGCCGGTTATGGCATCACATTTATATTATACATGGTTTCGCCATTCCTCTCGCTGTTGGCGACTGCCTTTCTTCTCAAGTCGACCTTCAGCCTCTCGTTCCTGTGGCGGGTGTCCTCGGACATTTTTGGCGACCTTAAGGGGGGCAGGTTGGACGCTGCCCGCGCCAGGCTCCCCGCCCTCGTCGGCAGGGACGTGAGTAAGCTCGACGGGGGCCATCTGTCGTCGTGCGTCATCGAGTCGCTGGGGGAGAGCTTCGTCGACGGGATCTTTTCGCCGCTATTTTATTTTGCCATTTTCGGCCTGCCCGGGGCGCTCGCCTACCGGGCCATCAATACTCTGGACTCCATGGTCGGCTATAAGGACGAAAAGCACCGGGAGGTCGGGTGGGCGTCGGCCCGCCTGGACGACCTGGCGAACTTCATCCCTGCCCGCCTGGCCGCGCTGCTCATCGCCATAGTATCGATCCGGCCGGTCAGGTCGGTCGAGACAGCTATCAGGGACGGCAGGAAGCCGCCCAGCGTGAACTCCGGCTACCCCATGGCGGCGTTCGCGGGAGGCCTCGGCCTCAGGCTCGAAAAGCTGAACTATTACGTACTTGGCGAAGGCTTAAAGCCCTGCGGCGTCGACGACATACCTAAGGCTGTCCGGCTCAACCGGCTACTATCGGCCTGTATCGTGATCATTATTGCTGCGGCCCTGTGGCTCACGCCATTGCCGCTCATATGAGGTAAGACATGGACTTGCGACAATACCCGGGAGGTATAAAGGCAGGCCTGGGCTTTCTCACTACCCTGCCGGCCAGGTTCGAAGAGGCCGATTTCGAGGCCTTCATGGGCCATATTTACCTCTTTATAATTGTAGGCGCCATGATCGGAGTTACGCTGGGCGCCGCCGGCTTCATATTCAGGTGGCTCCTGCCCGCGGCGCTCGTGCCGGTGCTCGTCATCGCATGTATCTACCTGTTAACGGGCATCAACCATCTTGACGGCCTGTCCGACTTCGGGGACGGGGTGATCGCCCACGGGACGAGGGAGAAGAAGGTCGGGGCCATGAAGGATGTCCACGCGGGCGCGGGCGGCATCCTCTTCATAGGGATGGACCTGCTGTTTTTATATGCAGCCTTATCTTTGTTTTCTGGCTTTGGCGCCCTTTACCTCCTGGTTGGCCTTTTCGCCGCTGAAGTATGTGCCAAGGTGTCCATGATCACCGTGGCCGCCTTCGGGAAAAGCCTGGGGCCGGGGATGGGCTCGATGCTGATAGAAAAAACGAAGAAGGAGCATTACCTGCTGGGGCTCGCCACCGCCATCGTCGTTTGCGTGGCCGCCTCGGGCCTGCTCGCCGTCCTGCCGTGGCTCAGGCCAAACTTTTTATTGTACGCCCTGGCTGGCTTCCTGGCGGTGTCCGTGTCAGTCGCCCTCGGCCTGTTCGTGGCAGACATCGCGAGCCGCCACTTCGGGGGCGTTAACGGCGACGTGATGGGGGCGGCCAACGAGATAGGGAGGGCCGCCGCGCTCGTCGTACTGGGGGTGCTGGTATGGACGCTGTGGTGATGGCGGGCGGTAAAGGCGAGCGGATGGGCCGCGTGGAAAAACCTATGGCCATGCTGGAGGGTAAGCCCTTACTTGCATATGTGTTAAAAGCGCTATTAGGGAGCTGTTCTATGGGCCGTGTATATGTGGCCGTATCCCCCAACGTGCCGCTGACGGTAGATTATATCCGGAATTGCCCGTCTGGCAAGGTCTCCCTTGTTATGACGCCTGGCTCCGGCTATATCGAAGATATGGCATATGCAGCCCGTGCGCTAGGCCTGGATGAGCCATTTTTGGTCGTATCGGCCGACCTGCCGCTCATTACGCCGGACATCATAGACCGGGTCGTTTCTGAGTATGCCAAATGCGGCAAGGAGGCGCTGTCCGTAAGGACTGAGGCGGGCGGGGCGGCCATGCCGGCCGGCATAAACGTAGTACATGGGGCCCACATGGACCGGGCCCAGGAAGAATACGCGCTGGCCTTGGGCGACCCGGCGCTCGCCGTCAACGTGAACTACCGAAAAGATTTAACCGTCTGTGAGCAATTATTGAAGGCGGTGCGCCGATGAAAGACGATACGTATGCGAGTAAGAAGTGGGTCGTGCCTTACAAGAACATCGTGGCGGTCTGTAATGGAGACGGGTACGTGGAGATCGTCGAGCAGACCAATTGTTTCGGCGGGGCTTGCTGGGCCGAATATCACTATAAGCGCACGAGCCCCCTTATCGTGAGCGTCCGTAACGTCGGCAATACGATGAGGTACCTCACTCGTATAGGGAGAGAGGAGCTGAACCTGACGTCCTCTATTGCCGCCGCTGGCATCGAGGCCGTCGAGGTGAACGACGATACTGTTTCGATCACGTATGCCGGCCTTGGCGGGGGCGGCGTCGGCGCCACCATAAGCAGGGCCCTGGCTGAGGACGTCATCGATTACGATTATTCGGAAATAGGTGGGAGCCGGAGAAGCAAGGGCACCATCGTGCTGCCTAAAAGGAAGCGGGTGCTCATCGGGGTGGACGACACCGATACGAAGGAGGAGGGCGCCACCTGGTCGCTCGTGCACAACATAGCGGCCGAGCTTAATGGTAAGAATGCGTATTATATTTCTCATGCGATCGTCCAGCTATATCCCGTGCCGTTCAAGACCCAGAACTGTGTCTCCACTGTCGTCGAGTTCGCCTGTATAGACGAGAATAAGATCATCAGGGACTTCGAGGCATTGCTCAGGAAGCATACGCTTTCCGCCGAGACGGGCATGGCGGCGCTCGTGCGGTTCGACGCCGAATCGCTCCGCGATTATGGCAGGCTCGTCAAGCAAAAACAGATATCGAAGGAGACCGCGGAGAAAGCGGCTGTAGAAGCCGATGCCGAGGTAGTGATCAATGGCCGGGGCTTCATCGGCGCCCTGGCTGCGCTGCCCTATTTCGCGGACCCAATGAACTCGGTGATCCTCTAATGCTAATGGATGCAAGAAAAAAAGCCGAACTGGTCGCGGCCGGAGTGGTAGAGGCCGATGAGTCGGTCCTGCCTTACCTGAGCAGGTCGACCGCCGGCCCCGGGGCAGGCCTCGAGTCGTTTTTCTTTAGCTCCGGGGGGCATCGCGTGAGGCTCGGCGTCCGGGCGTCCTCCAGGTTTAGGGCGGTATCGCAGGGCGATGACCTGGTTATTTTAAAGGACGGCAAGGAATTTGCCAGGGGTAAGCTGGAGGAGGCCATCTCCCACTGCCCCGAGCAAGTCTATGTGACCGTGAGCGAGCGCTGCGTGTTCGACTGTAAGTTTTGCCCCGTGCCTAAACTGCAGGGCCGCGTAAAGACGCTGGACGAGGTGAAGCGGCTGGTGGACGAAGGGTTGAAAAGCCCCTCGTTCAAGGCCATCTCGGTCACATCCGGAGTATGGAGGTCTCCCGAAGAGGAAGTGCGCCGTGTGGCCGGACTTGTAAAGGAATTGAGGAAGTATAACGTGCCCATTGGCGTGTCCGTCTATGCGACCGATGATTCCTCCGAGGTCCTGAAAGAGGCGGGGGCCTGCGAGGTCAAGTATAACGTGGAGACCATCGACCCGGCCATTTTCAAAAAAGTGTGCCCCGGATTGTCGCTCGATTACATAAATAAGGCACTGGAGCATGCAGTGTCCGTATTTGGGCGGAACCATGTGTTCACCAATATTTTGATCGGCCTGGGAGAGACCGACGAGGCGGTCATCGGCGCCATAGAGGAGCTCGCCGGTAAAGGCATCATCCCCGTGTTGAGAAAAACCAACCCCCACCCGCTGCGTGCAGGCGAGGTTTACGTGGAAAACGTGAGTGACGAGAGGCTCCTCAGGCTGGCCGAGGCGGAGCGCCGGATACTGGATAAAAATGGATTGAGGGCCGACCTCGCTCTGACAGGATGCCTCATGTGCACCGGGTGCGACATAACGCCGCACCGGGATATATGATCTCTAAAAGGGAAAAATAGGGGCTATTTCTTTTTCTTTTTCCGTAGATAGTATTCCCTTCCTATAAGTACGACAAGCACGATGACAATGGCAACCAGTACCACGATGCCGGCAATATAGATCCAGTCTCCCGAGCTCATCATCGACTGTACTGATGACCGTACTGATCCTCCTCCGCCGAACCGCACACCCACCGGATTAGAGCCTCCGTCACCGATCTTCACTTGCATCATATCGCCTCCGGGGCACATCTATTAAAGGATATATGCAATTCATTTCCCGGTTTCCCGGGATAATCTGTCTTTATCCTATTTCTCATTTTGAATCCTTCTTACATCGGGATACCAGCATTACTTTCGAATGACGATCGTCCCGGCGATCCTGTCGAATATCCTCTGCTTGTCCTTTCCATGGTACAATACCATCAGGATAGCATCGGCCACGATCGCCACGATAAACAATTTGGGGATGGTCCGGAGCATCGCCTCTTTGTAGCCGGCCGTATTACCATCGGCCCTCAGCACTTTCAGGCCCAGGACCCATTTACCGGGCGTAAAGCCAAAAAAGCCCTCACATACGACGAAATAAATGAATATTACGATGAGGTTAAGGTATATGATCAGGTAAAAATACTCGGAAAAGATGGTAATACGTATATTACCTGCCGGCGATGTAAAGATCCTTAGCGCGATGATCGGCGACGCCATGATCACCGTTAATATCGTGACGATGACCGTATCGATGGCATAGGCGAAGAGCCTTGACAGTAACCCGGCCCTTTTCAACGATTTTGCGTATGAGGCCATATACATCGACGCGATCTCTTCGGGGTCGCTGGAAGTCTCAAAAGCCGACGCCACGTCGACGCCCTCTACCCGGGAAGCGCCCCTCGCCTGCGCTTTTACCGTGGAAGCGTCGACATAGTTAGAGATGAGCTCCCTCATTATCTCGTTTTTATCGCTCTCGGGGACGTCGATATCCTTCAATATCTTATTCGCCCTTTTTTCTATCATTTTCATGGCATCTTCACTGATTTCCATCCTTTCGCCTCCCGATCCTATTCATCGCATTAACATACCTGTCCCATTCCACTACCATCTCGTTCAGTAAGTCCTCGCCTTTTTCTGTCAGATGGTAATATTTTCTGGCCGGCACGCCGGACCCGCTCTCTTTCCAGTAGCTCGTGATCAGGCCCTCGCTTTCCATGCCATGTAAAGAAGGATACGCGTTACTTTCGGTAAGTGTCATGGCGCCCTCTGTCCGGGCCTCGACCTCATGCCTGAGTTCATAGCCGTACATGTCGCCATCGCGCAAAAGGGCCAGTATGGAAAACTTCGTTGCGCCTTTTTTTAACTCCTTCATCCACCTATCGATATCGTCCTGCATCGATACCTCTCGTATTAAATGCATCACGTTACCATATACATTCGATACTGATGTATACGGTATAGTGATGTATGGATTGCTGTTAATATATAATCTTTTTGGCAAGTATGGCTAGGCTCTTCTTCGCCGGAATGCCCGGAGCATCTATAAAATCAAGTCGCTAGCCCCATATCATCACGATGGGGTAACAACCCTAGCCCCCGCTCCCCTAAAAACAAAAAATAGTAAACGTTACAAGTTATTCGCCCTTAAAAATGTCCGACACGGCCAGACAGCCTTTATAAGAGCCCATTTTCAAGCATCGACCATAACTATTATAGCTATAAAAATAAATTATAATTTGTTGACTCTCAGTTCTAGTCAACTCCTTTAAGGTTGTTTAGTAAGTATCTAGACTTTACAGGTTCTCGCTTACTAAACAACCTTAAAATCGTATAAAAGACAAAAAATCCATTTTCTTCTATTTACCTTTTCTAATAAATTGGTATATAACGCATCCAATAAGGGCTAACATACCTATTAATCCGGTTGTATTAAAGCCAAATCCATTACTCTGAGGCGCACCAGCACTAGGATTATTTTCATTTGAAGTCGGGGTTATTGAAATGGGGATTCGAGTATTTTCATTTATTAATACTTTTACTGGTATTAGTGAACCCGTCCCATCGCCTTTCACTTTGCCATTGCCCAGCTGTCCATTAAAGTTAAACCCCCAGGACCATAGAGTACCGTCATCCTTTAATGCTAGAGTATGTGATGTACCGGCAGATATTGCTTTTACATGGTCGATAAAGACTTTTTGCGGATTCGGATAAATAGCGCCCAAATCGCTCGTTTCGCCTATGCCCAATCGCCCGTCATTTTTTCCCCATTCCCATACGGTCCCGTCTTTTTTTAATGCCACAGAATAAAAGGTGGCAGCGTCTATAGCCACGACATCGCTCAATCCTTTTACCATTACAGGAATATTGCTCATTGTGATTGTGCCATCCCCGAGCTCCCCATGATCATTATTCCCCCATGCCCATACAGTACCATCATCCTTTAAGGCCAGGGAATGAAATGCTCCGGCACTAATGGCCTTTACGTTTGATATAGGGACTCTTTCAGGAGTAATTATGTCATTAGTAGAATTAGGTCCCACGCTTGTTGTGTTATATCCCCATGTCCACACATTTCCCCGGTCATCAATGGCTAGAGCATGAAAAGCATAGGCTTTAACATCCGTAATATTTTTTAATCCGGTCACCCGGGTAGGAAACAGCTTGTCTGACTTCGTGCCATCCCCAAGCCTGCCATCCTGGTTATAACCCCAAACCCATACCGTACCGTCATCCTTTAAGGCTACGATATAATAGCTTCCGACGGATATCGCTTTCACGTTTGAAATATAAGCCTTTGTAGGTATGCTGGTAAACACTTTAACGCCCTGGCTACCATCCCCCAGTTCACCATAACCGCAACTTCCCCATATCCAGACAGTACCGTCTTCTTTTAACACAGCGACGTTATTTTCGCTCGTCGATATCGCGCTAACGTTCGATATGGGGACTTTCTCTGGCAAAGGATTAGCCACCTGGATAATGCTATCGTTTCCTATAAGGCCATAAAAGTTAGAGCCCCATGCCCATAATGACCCATCGCTCAATAATGCCAGGGAATTAGCATGCCCGGCGCTAGCCGCCACAATGCCGGGCGTTTGAGCGTTAGAGCATACGCTCGAGAATGCCATTAACATTAAAACTAAAAACAAATAGCTCCATCTCGCCAGAACATCACGCCCTATGACTCTTCTTTATTGAAAACGATACAGTTCGCTAAAAATATTACGATTATTTCCAGGATCAAAAAGCCGATCTCTAAAGATACCGAGTTAAACCATGTTACTACAGGGATCGACACGTTAAAAATCCCAATTCCGCTCTCAAACACGATGCCACAGTATAGCCTATAAGGGTCTAATAACTTTAGGCTGGATATAGTACCCTTAAAATAATCAAAATAATAACATAGGATCCATCCAAAATACATGTAACTAAAAGCGAATATCAATGCCAGGGCTAGTTCCTTAAAATAAGCCCCGATTAACATGGCAATGCCCAGCGTCAAAACGCAATATAAAAATAATACGATGCCATAGCAGGACATCCTTACGGCCAGGTCCGAAAGTGATACAGGCCCGTTAAAAACCAGTAGCGTCGTAACGACACATAATACGAGGGCCATAGAAACGGCGACAAGTAAAAAAGCGCTGGCGCCTAAAAACTTGCCCGCTATCAAATCCCTCCTATACATGGGTTTCGATAATAAAACCCTTATATTCCCGTTAGAGCGCTCTTCGCTGATCGATGTAATGCCGATACCCATGGCTAGTAATGAGCAAAAAAGCGTAGTATACCAGAAAGAATTATTCATGGCACCGCTAATAAATACTTCCGACGAACCATCCAAAATCCACTGGGGTAATAGTACCATATTCCCTGCGGCATGGACGAAGGATAATAAAACGATGACAATACAGATTATCCATATCAGGGGCTGCCTGGCTAAAACTGTAAACTCCATATTCGCTATGGTAATAACCGGCGACCTTTCCAATATATTCACGCTATGTCACTCCTTAAAAACGTAATATAATTCACGAAAAGTATTACGATAAAATAGACAATGAGAAGTAAAACGCTACCATTAAAGCTAAAAAGCGTATGAATCAGGTCGCCGCCATTTGAGCGAAAAACGGGTAAAAGAATGTAAGTAGGGCAGATCATTGAGACCATATCCCATACTGCGTTTACCGACTCACCGAACAAAGCGCCTATGTACCAGCCGAAGTCAGTCGTTGGTATAACCTCAGTTAGAAGAAGCCACACGATAGCACATGTGAATAAAGAGACGGTCTGTCTTTTAATTAAAATAGTGGTCAGCAAGGCAAAAGAATAGAATATCATCACGCAGAACAACGATAAAAGTATAGAAACAGGTATACTTAAAATGTAAGACTCTAAGATAGGCCCAATAGCCCCACCGACGACGAGGATCATGCCCGATGTATAAATTAACGACATCACAAGGAAGAAGAACGATAGAAACCCGACGTCCCCCAACAATTTCCCGTTAATGACCGAGTCACGATATACCGGTTTGGTAATGAGGGTATTTAACGCGTTGGCCTGCCTTTCACCCGTGATCGATAAATAGCCGATAATAAGTGCTATTATGCTGCCGAACATCGTTAAGAAATACCATAAACCGCCCTGCATAGATGCCAAGAGATTATTTTTATTCGGCCCGTCGCCGAACTGGGAAACTAAGCCTACCGCATGGTACCCTATGTTAATTTGATAGATATCGATAAGGAATAAAAGTAGGTAAATGGCGGTTACTATTAAAACAAATTTACTACTTAATAGATCTGTAAATTCTTTCTTCGCTATGTTTAGTACGTTATTCCCCGTTATATCACCTGCTAAAAAAATAAAGTTTTTCTATTTTATTAAGTCGTGTAAGACTGTCCATCCCAGGTTCCGGTGTTCGGGTAAGGCTGGCTGCCATACTGGTACTGGTGCACAACGCCCAATCGACCCCCTCCGCTTACTGCGGTAACAGTAGAGGTCGCATCATGCCCATGGTAGTAGTAGTTGGCGCTTATTGTATGGTACATGTTATCGATGTTACCGCTTCCCGTGGTGTCAGTGACGATAATCCTTCCCTGTACCGAAATTCCTTTGTTATTATGCATATAGTTATCCCAGTCGAAGTTACTGCCTACGCTTACGCTAATGCTCTGAGATATTTTGTTGTTCCAGGATGCTGTATCACTACTCGATAGAGTAGATTCATCCGTACCGCTATAGTACCCGGTTGAGGCCAATGCACCTACCGGCACCATTGCCGCTAATATTAGGGCAATAGACGCAAACGTTATTAAACTTTTCACTTTCAATTCAAACCACTCCTTTAAGGTTGTTTGGTAAGCATTCGTTATAGTAGGTTCTCGCTTACCAAATAATTGATTAATATGGTAAGTATTTAAAAAATATGGTCACATATATAAGTACCTGTATAGGTACCTATGTATATATCTAAAATTAATTATATAATTTAAATATTATATACATGTTATATAATTTTAGAGTACATCTGGGATAAGTTTTAATAAGACATATTTACCCCCCCCATTATTATTTAGACATAATTTCTAATATCACCTCTTTTTTAGTGCCATATAATATATTGCTCCAATGGTTAATATCGCCAAAATTAATAATCCAAATATTTTTGCATAGTCTAAATTATTGAATAAAGACGAACCATCTGAGAGTTTTACCTGACTATTTATTGACGTATTATTTGCCGGATTTGATGCACTTGTTTCATTTTGTTTCTGAGCTAATTGAACCATTACAGGATATCCTATTATACCGTCGGTACTACTCGTGTTCCCGATCTGGACATTACCATTCTGTCCCCATGCCCATAAAGTACCGTCGCCCGTTAATGCCAAAGCATGCAATCCACTAAAAGAAACCATTCTCACGTTAGATATTGTCAATGGCGATGTAGAAATGCTCAATTGTGGCGTTTTAAAAATGCCCAAATAAAGTATTAAAGGTTTCGCCTCCTATTGCCTTGGGACCAGGCCCTGTTTTCTTCGTTCTTTCAACCGGTAACT
>Ga0315282_10005417_pt1 | contig 21756 bp, 17 predicted proteins | sample YL17G07_20_MG_FD_203693 | JGI IMG/M metagenome (GOLD analysis project Ga0315282, IMG submission 203693) | Sediment microbial communities from Yellowstone Lake, YNP, Wyoming, USA - YL17G07_20 | ecosystem: Environmental > Aquatic > Freshwater > Lake > Sediment | place: USA: Wyoming | collected... | reverse complement strand
GGTCGACAATGTGCGAAAAGAACGCAGAAGGCGCGAAATTGCCGAAAACAGCCCGAAATCGCGATTTACTTTGAGCACCGGGAAGCCGCGCCGGATCCCACTTTCTCTGCCTTCAGAATCGAAGTAGCATGTGGAGCGAAGAAAATGCAGCTATCCAGCGTTGCGTAACATCAGAACCCAAAAGACAATTGCGACGGCGATCCTGTAGACGCCGAACGGGCTGAACGAGTGCCGCTGGATATACCTGAGGAGAAGCTTGATGCTCGCAATCGCAGCGACAAACGAGACCACAAAGCCGACCGCCACCATGTCAATTCCCCCGATCGAGAAGGCCGCCGCATTCTTCAGCAAATCATAGCCGGTGACTGCAAGCATAGTCGGAACAGCAAGTATGAATGAAAACTCAACGATCGTCTTTCTTCGAAGGCCGACGAGCAGCCCGCCGAGAATTGTCGCGGCAGAGTGCGATACTCCCGGAACCATCGCAATTGACCGGAACACGCCCACGAGCACAGCCTGTCCGTAGGAGACCTTTTCAAGCTCCTCCTTCTCCTTGCCCATGTCTGCCGGAGAGGAGGGCTGGGCCTTGCGCTTGCCGTGAAGATACTCTGAAAGTTTCTTTGGACATTCAAAATTGCGCGCACGCATGCCATGAGGTATATTGTCAGCTGTGTTGAAACCAGACGCGTACCCAATGTCTCTTCTTACAGACTCGCCACGGATCCTTCTCACACGGATGATGTACATCGGGGACATTGTCCTCACGACTCCCGCAATTCGGGCGGTTCGGGAGGCATTCCCTGGCGCATTCATCGCTTATCTCGGTGAAAAGAACTCGGTGGAGCTCCTTGAGGGGAATCCGCACCTCGACCGCATCATTCCGTTCGACTTTTCGCGTCCCGCAATCCTTGAGCAGCCACGCGTTGTTCGTCAGCTCCGTCAGTTGAAGTTCGATGCTTCGGTGGATTTCTTCGGAAATCCGCGAAGTGCGTTCCTGACGTATCTCTCGGGTGCCCACATCAGGATCGGAGGGGATTTCCGCGGGAGGGGGAGGCTCTTCACCACCAAGGTCCCGGACGACGGAGTGCGGCGTACATCCACTGCGTTCCACCTACGGTACCTTGAGCCGCTCGGAATCAGCGTCGAGCATCCCCACTCACCTGAGCTTTTCGTTTCCGCCCACAAAAAAGGTTCTGCCTTCGAATTCCTCACACAACAGGGGATTGACGTTCGGAAGAGAATTATCGGGCTGCATCCCAGCGCCACGTGGCCGGCCAAGATGTGGCCAAAAGAGCACTTTGTGGCGCTGGCACGGGGAATCGTCAAACGCACGGGGGCTCAGGTCCTCTTCACACAGGGACCGAAGGACGGCGAGCTAATATCCTACATCAAGAGGGAGGCCGACGGACTCGCCTCGATTCTGCCGACAGTCCCGCTTCAGAAGCTCTCCGCGATTCTTTCAACCCTCGATGTATTCGTATCGAACGACTGCGGACCGATGCATGTTGCCGCGGCCGTCGGTACAAAGACGGTCGGTATCTTCGGCCCCGGAGAGGAGGATATCTGGTTTCCGTACCAGGAATCGAAAGGGCACATCACGGTCCGGCATGATGTCCCCTGCCACCCCTGCCATCTCGATTTCTGCAACCGTTCCGGTGACGATTTCATGGCGTGCATGAAGGGCGTTACGGTCGAGCAGGTCCTACAGCTCGTCGAGGAACGGCTCCGTTGATTCTCCCCATCGAAACATGATTCTCCTCGCCAGCGTTGTTCTGCCTCCAGGCTTCTTTGATTTTCATACTTGGATTGCGTTTATTTAAGCGCTTTGCTCCGGTGACATGACCGGCAGCACCGGGTTGCCGCGTGTTCCTTCTGTCAGGACCACCTCATGCATGCGGCCGTAAGCGAATCATCATGTGCGAACGTGAAGGCATAAACCTGTCAATGGAAAGGGCGTATCTATGACGACGATTGAAGATGTCTGGGCCCGTGAGATACTTGATTCCCGCGGCAATCCCACAGTTGAAGTGGAAGTCCAGCTCGCTAGCGGTGTGGTCGGGCGCGCGGCCGTCCCGAGCGGCGCTTCGACTGGAGAGCGCGAGGCGCTCGAGTTGCGCGACGAGGACCCATCGCGCTACAACGGCAAGGGAGTGACGAAGGCGGTGGAGAACGTCGTCACGACGCTCGCGGAGGAGCTCGAAGGATTCGATGCACTCGACCAGGTGGGGATTGACCAGAAGATGATCGAGCTTGACGGGACTCCGACCAAGAGCAAGTTCGGCGCCAACGCAATCCTTGGTGTCTCCATGGCCGTCGCAAAGGCGGCGGCGGAGACACTCGGCCTTCCCCTCTACCGCTATTTGGGCGGCGTCAACGCGAAAGTCCTCCCCGTCCCGATGATGAACGTCCTCAACGGCGGGGCACACGCGGACAACAACGTCGACATCCAGGAATTCATGATCGTCCCGGTGAACGCGGTATCTTTCGCGGAGGCGCTCCGCATGGGAGCTGAGGTATTCCATGCGCTGAAGTCCGTCCTCAAGAAGAAAGGGTACGCCACCTCCGTCGGCGACGAGGGCGGCTTCGCGCCGAACCTGAAGTCGAACGAGGAAGCGGTTGATGTCATCCTTGAGGGGATTCAGAAGGCGAACTACAAGCCGGGTGAGGATGTTTTCATCGCCCTTGACCCCGCCGCGAGCGAGTTCTTCGAGGATGGGAAATATGTCTTCAAGAAATCGGACAAGTCGGCGCGGACGGCAGAACAGATGGTAAGGTTCTACGAATCTTGGGCAAGGCAATATCCGATCATCTCGCTCGAGGACGGACTTGCCGAGAACGACTGGGATGGCTGGAAGCTTCTCACGAAAGAGCTCGGGGGGAAGATTCAGCTTGTCGGCGACGATATTTTCGTGACAAACACCGAGATCCTCGCCCGCGGCATCGAGCAGGGCGTTGCCAACAGCATCCTCATCAAGCTCAACCAGATCGGGACCGTGACCGAGACCCTCGACGCCATTGAAATGGCCAAGCGCGCCGGCTACACCGCAGTCGTGAGCCACCGCTCGGGTGAGACAGAGGACGCGACGATCGCTGACCTTGTCGTCGCTGTGAACACCGGACAGATCAAGACCGGGTCGGCGAGCCGCACTGATCGCATCGCGAAGTACAACCAGCTCATCCGGATTGAAGAGGAGCTTGACACCGACGCCGTGTTCGCAGGCATCTCCGCATTCAAGCAGCGGAAAGGGTGAGCGGGAAAGGGGAAGTCCATGGCTATTGAATTCGGAACCGACGGGTGGCGTGGGATCATTGCCGACGATTTCACGTTCGAGAACGTTGCGAAAGTCGCCCTTGCCGCCGCACGCTTCTTCAAGCGCCAACCGAACCTCAGGAACGGGGTGGTGGTTGGCTACGACGCGCGATTCCTCTCGAAGGAGTTCGCAGAGACGACCGCGCAGGTTCTCGGCAGCGCGGGCATCCGTGTCCGCCTGGCGCCGGGGATCGTTTCGACACCGATGGTGTCACTCGGCGTGAAGAAGCTCAAGGCCGCCGGCGGCGTTGTCATCACCGCGAGCCACAACCCCGCGAAGTACAACGGCTTCAAGGTGAAGGGGTACTTCGGCGGCCCGGCTTACCCCGAGATGATTGCGGACGTGGAACGTGAGCTTGCAAAGGTGAAGAGCGTCCGCAGGAAGCTCTCCCTCGAGGAGCTCCTCGACCGGAAGATCGTCCGGTACGACGACCTCGCCTCGCTCTACATTGAGGACATCAAGGGAAAGATCGATATCGACCTCATCAGGAGCGCCGGATTCCGGATCGTCTTCGATGCAATGCACGGTGCCGGACAGGGGGTCATGCAGCGGATTCTCCCAGGTCTTACGCTTCTCCACAATGACTTCAATCCGTCGTTCGGCGGTGTGAACCCTGAACCGATCGCGAACTACCTGACCGAACTGACGAATACGGTAAGAGAGGGGACATACGACCTCGGGATTGCGACGGATGGCGATGCGGACCGGTTAGGCGCGGTTGATGAAAAGGGCGAGTTCATCGATTTCCACCGCGTCTTCGGCATCATTCTAAAGTACCTCGTTGAAGTGAAAGGGCTTCGGGGCGAGGTAGCAAAGTCGTTTTCCGTGAGCAATATGATCGACAAGATGTGCGCGAAATACGACCTGGCGCTCCATACGACCCCCGTCGGATTCAAGTACCTCTGCCGGCTCATGACAGAGCGTGACATTCTCATCGCATCGGAGGAGAGCGGCGGGCTTGGCATTCGCGGGCACATCCCGGAGCGGGACGGCATCTTCGTCGGACTCCTCATGGCGGAGATCATGGCGGCCCGGAAGAAGAAGCTGAGCGAGCTGACGCAGGAGCTGTTTGATGAATACGGACAGCGGACGTACGATCGCATCGACGCGCACGTGACGCCCAAGGAGAAGCAGGCGATCATCAAGCGGTTCTCTGGGAGACCGAAGACCATCGGCAGCCTGGTCGTTCGCGACGTTCAAACAATCGACGGCTTCAAGTTCCTGTTTGACGAGGGTTGGCTTCTGGTGCGAGCCTCGGGGACGGAGCCGCTGATTCGCTTCTACGCGGAGGCGAGGACGCCGGACGAGGTGAAAGCGCTCCTCGCTGACGCATCGGGGCGCACGCCGGTGTAGGGAGGGAGTTCAATTCCTGGTTCCGCGGGGGATTTCTCCAAAGAATCCCCCTCAAGTCGTTCAAGGCGAGAATTCCGCCTGTTCCCCATGGAAGCGATTCCAAGGAAAACCTGCACAGCGTGCGTATATTATCTGTTGTAGTAGATGGATCAGTCCATAATGTAAGGGAAATGCCGTGAACTCGATGCAGTATCATGTGTTCTACCACATCATGCCGGATGGAACCGTGAAGCAGATTAACCCCTTCACGGGGACTGAGGTGTGGTCCGTACCGGGTCGAAGCAGCAAGCCGATCACCAACAGCGTTCCTCCCACGGCAAAGAAGATTGAGCGCCATAGTCCTGAGGACTATTGCAGCTTCTGCACAACGCGGATGTTCGAGACCCCGCCGGAGAAGTCACGCCTCGTACCGAAGGACAGCACGTTCGTGAAGCTCGACCGCGTCCCCGCCGACGAATACAACAAGACCACACCCGCTTTTCGGCGGGTCGGAAACCTCTTCGAGATCGTCACCATTGACTACTGGCGGAAAAACTACAACTACCGGATGACCGAGGACCTGCTCAGGTGGCGTGAACAGTACGTGAACAATCCCCTCGGCATGAAGCATCTGCAGGACGTTCTGAACTACAAGCTCCGCCAGTCGGGCAAGACCGCCGAGCAGATCGACAAGATCTCTCTTGAAGAAAAGCTCTCCGTGGCCGATGCGTTCTTCGCGGGCGGCCACGAGCTCATCATCGCCCACCGCCATTACAAGGATGGTGCGGAGTACGACTCGCAGCTTCAGTCATCCGGCGAGATGACACCCGAGGAGCACTTCTGGTACTTCAAGTTCACGGTCGACGCGATGAAGGACATCATCACGCACAATAGGTACGTCCGCTACATCAGCGTTTTCCAGAACTGGCTCCGGCCCGCCGGTGCGTCGTTCGACCATCTTCACAAGCAGCTCGTCGCACTCGACGAGTGGGGTGCGTCCATCCAGCGCCAGATCAAGATGGTACAGGACAACCCAAACGCGTTCAACGAGTTTGCGGCAAACTTCTCCGCACAAAACAACCTTGTGTTCGCAGAGAACGACCACGCTATCGCGTTCGTTGGCATCGGACACCGTCATCCGACGATCGAGATTTACTCGAAGTCGTACACCAGCCGCCCGTACGAACACACCGACGAGGAGCTCCGGAGCGTAAGCGACCTCGTGCAGGCGTGCCACGCAGCCATCTCAAGCCAGATCTCGTGCAATGAAGAGTGGTACTACACTCCTGTTGACGCCGTCTACAAGATGCCGTGGCATATCCTTATCAAGTGGCGTGTGAATGTGCCGGCGGGTTTCGAGGGAGGGACGAGCATCTTCATCAACCCAATGACGCCGCTCGATCTTCGCGACAAGATCGTCCCGCGGCTCTACGAGCTCCGCGCAGCGGGGAAGATCGCACGCCTTGCAATCGCGGAAGAGTGCCGCATCATCCCGAACCCGCTCAAGTACTATCTCCGCTGAGCGTCCGTTGTAGACACGCGGCGGACGGAGCTTCCATGTCATCCGTGGTTTCATTTGGCTACTTCTTCCTCTCCCTGGTTCCGGCCTTGCTGCGATGAGCCTCTTTCGGCCGAACATCCGCCTTCGCTCTCTCTTCAGTCCGGCCGATGCCCTGATTTTGCTCGCTCTCTTCGCTTTTATCTACGGGCTCATCGGCATAGGGAAGGAATGGACTGGCATTCTCCGCCCCGTTGTCGAAATTGACCTGAGCCCCTGGGCCCTCCCGAGATACACTGCGTTCTCTCTCTTCCGTGGATTTGCCGCCTATGCGATCTCGCTTCTTTTCACGCTCGCGTACGGCTACACCGCAGCCTATGTCCCAAAGGCCGACCGCATCCTTCTGCCTCTCCTCGACATTCTGCAGAGTATCCCGGTCCTCGGGTTCCTCCCCGGACTCGTTCTCACGCTTGTCGCTATCTTCCCACACAGCAATCTCGGGCTCGAGCTTGCCGCCGTCCTCATGATCTTCACGGGACAGGCATGGAACATGACGTTCAGTTTTTACAGCTCGCTCAAGACGATCCCGGCGGACCTTGTCGATGCTGCCGGAATCTACCGGTTCGGCTGGTGGCGGCGCTTCACAAAGCTCGAGCTTCCCTACTCATCCATCGGTCTGGTCTGGAACAGCATGATGTCGATGGCGGGCGGGTGGTTCTTCCTCACCGTGAGCGAAGCGTTCATCCTCGGCACGCATGACTTCCGCCTTCCAGGCATCGGGTCGTATATGAGCGTCGCCATTAACGCAGGGAACCTGCCTGCGATGATTTCCGCAATTATCGCGATGACACTCATGATCGTCGGCGTCGATCAGCTCTTCTGGCGGCCCGTCGTCGCCTGGTCCCAGAAGTTCAAGTTTGAGCAGACGCAGTCCGAATCGGTTCCACATTCCGCCATCCTGGATCTCCTGGAGCGGTCTCACATCCTCGCGGCGGTTCGGGACAGGATCACGAAGCCGTTCGTCGAGGCGTTGTCGCGGCGTGTCAGGCACCGGAGCACTGGAACGCTCGTGAAGAAGCTTCAGAGCTGCATCGCACCACGTTCGGCGAGGAGGGCGGCGGGCTGGGGTATCGGAGGTATCATGATCCTCATTGTCGTCTTCGCATCTTACAAGTTCGCCGTGCTTGTGAGCGGCCTCGGGCTCGCCAAGTGGGGAATGATCCTCGGGAGCGCCGCCCTTACGTTTCTCCGCGCTGCCGTTGCCGTGGTCCTCGGATCGCTCTGGACCATCCCCGCCGGTGTCGCAATCGGCCTCAAACCGAAGCTGTCTCGCTTTCTTCAACCCGCTATACAGGTTGTCGCTTCATTTCCGGCCCCCATGCTGTTTCCGCTCGTCCTCATGGGGCTCGCAGGGCTCGGCATGAGTATCGACTTCGGCGCCATTGTGTTAATGCTCCTCGGGACACAGTGGTACATCCTGTTCAACGTGATCGCAGGCGCGATGTCGATTCCAACGGAGCTCCGCGACGTCTCATCGATCTTTCGCGTCTCGAGGCGCGATCGCTGGAGGCGGCTCATACTCCCGGCGATTTTCCCTTCGCTTGTGACCGGCTGGGTGACAGCGACCGGCGGGGCGTGGAACGCAAGTATCGTCGCGGAGTATGTGCAGTTCAAGGGGCGGACGCTTGTCGCGCACGGGCTCGGTTCGACGATCAGTCTTGCGACCGAACGGGGAGACTTCGCACTGCTCGCGGCAAGCATCGCGCTTATGGCGGTGGTCGTTGTCGGATTCAACCGTCTCGTCTGGAAGCGGCTCTATCGAATAGCCGAGCAACGATTCAGCCTGAACGTGTAGGGAGCAAGCAATGGCAACTCAGAACGGCGTTCTCGGCGAGCTTGTGAACGTTACCAAGTATCTGACTCTTCCTTCGGGGAAGTCGGTGGAGATCCTTGACTCGATCAACCTCGAGATCAGGCACGGGGAAGTCCTCGCCGTCCTCGGACCCTCGGGCTGCGGGAAGTCGACGCTCCTTCGCATCCTTACCGGGCTTATCCCGCCTACATCGGGACAGGTCATCTTTAAGGGGGAGCCGCTGCTCGGCATCAATCCGGACACGGCAATGGTCTTCCAGAGTTTTGCCCTCCTCCCGTGGCTTACCGTGTACGAGAACATTGCTATCGGGCTCCAGTCGAGCAGCACTGAAGAAGGGGAGATCAAGTCGCGAGTCACAAAGGCGATCGACATCATCGGACTTGAGGGATTTGAGGAAGCGTATCCGAAGGAGCTCTCCGGAGGGATGAAGCAGCGGGTCGGCATCGCGCGCGCACTGGTCGTCCAGCCCGAGCTCCTCTGCATGGATGAACCGTTCAGCGGACTCGACGTCCTCACGGCCGAGAACCTGAGGGGAGAAGTCATCAAGGTGTGGCTCGACAGGAAGGCGGAGATCCGGAGCATTCTCATCGTGACGCACAACATCTCGGAGGCGGTGTTCCTTGCCAACAGGATCGTCGTCCTTGGCTCGAATCCCGGCCGCGTCCGGGTCATCATCAACAATGAACTCCCATTTCCGCGCGACACACACTCGACCGGCTTCCTCGCAATGGTCGACAGGATTCACGACATTATCACCAACGCGATACTGCCAGACGAGGCCGAGGTCCCTGCCCCGGAAATTCATCGAGCCCCTCCGCGGGTCGAGCCGCTTCCAAATACCGGTGTAAGCGAGATCGTCGGACTGCTCGAAGTCCTTGACGATCAGAGCGGGCAGGTCGACATCTTTGACCTCGCTGTCCACATCGGAAAGGACTTCGGGACTGTGATCGCCGTCGCGAAGGCTGCGGAGATGCTTGACTTCGTCGATACGCCGAAGCACACCGTTGTATTCACGGACCTCGGCAAAAAGTTTGTGAAGGTTGATGTGAACGAGAGGAAGAATATTTTCAACGAGCAGCTCCGGAAGCTCCGCGTTTTCCAGATCATTCTTTCGATGCTTTCGAACGCTGAGAATCGAGAGCTTGACGAAGATATCGTCATTGAGGAGCTTGTGCTCGTTCTGCCGACAGAAAACCCCGAACGGCTCTTCGACACAGCCATCGCGTGGGGACGCTACGCCGAGCTCATCGGCTACAACGCTGACGAACACACTGTGTATCTCGACACGGGAGAGGAGAGGGATTAGCCGAAGGAGTGAAACCGCGAATCGGACGGAAAAGGCGGAAAAGCACAAGAAGCCACACCTTTGCCGGCAAGATTCCTATCCATCCTCTTTTCGTGCTTCTATCGTGTCATTCACGGCTGCGTTTTCTTGTACTATCTCTGAGTCCTACTGTTGCTTATCCGTCATTTTCCATATAGTCCATGGATCCATGTTGCATGATGAATACTCCTCCTTTCCACCGCGGCGATATCGTTGAGCTTGAGGTTCGTTCTTTTGCTTTTGAAGGGAAAAGCGTCGCCCGGGTGAATGATTTCGTTGTCTTCGTCACGAAAGCGGTCCCGGGCGACCGTGTCCGGGCCCGCATCGTCACGGCCAAGCGCACGTTTGCCGAAGCCGTCGCCATCGAAGTCCTCGAGGCTTCGGAGCACCGTATTACTCCGCGTTGTCCGCACTTCGGCATCTGCGGCGGGTGCAAATGGCAGCATGTCAGTTACGAAGAGCAGCTCGCGTTGAAGCGTCAGAACATTGTCGACTCCTTCGAGCGTATCGGTGGATTCCGCGGCGTCGAAGTCAGGCCGACTCTTGGCTCAATCGACCCGTACTTCTACCGCAACAAGATGGAGTTCTCGTTTTCCGACCGGGCCTGGCTTACGGAAGCAGACCTCGGCCGCGAGGTGAAGAGCCCATCCTTTGTCCTCGGCCTTCATCCAGCGGAGCGGTTTGACAAAGTCCTCGACATCAACGAGTGCTTTCTTCAGTCGCCAGTGAGCAATCATATCCTGAGCGTGACCCGCCGCTTCTTCCAGGAGCGGAACGTTTCTGTCTACTCAAACAAAGAGCATGAGGGGCATCTCAGATATCTTGTTATCAGGGAAGGAAAGAAGACCGGCGACAGGATGGTGAACCTCGTCACGCTCGACGATCGACCGAAGCTGCTTGGCGAATATGCGGAGGCCTTGCTTGCGGGAGTTCCTCAGATCACGACGATCGTGAACAGCATCAATACGCGGCGGGCGCAGATCGCAGTTGGGGAACGGGAGAGGGTGCCCTACGGCCCCGGCACGATCACCGAAGAACTTGGCGGATTGAAGTTCCGAATCTCGGCGAACTCATTCTTCCAGACGAACACGCTTCAGACCGAAGTCTTGTATGAGACAGCCGTGACGCTTGCAGAGTTGAACGGTAATGATGTTGTCTACGACCTTTACTCCGGCACCGGCACGATCGGGATCTTCGTAGCACCTCGTGTTTCCCGTGTTATCGGGATTGAGCTTGTTGCGAGCGCGGTTGCCGATGCACGCGAGAACGCACGTTTCAACGGCGTCACGAACTGCGACTTCCTCGAAGGAGATCTGCTTGACCTGTTGGCGAGGTCAACCGGCTGGATGAAGACATCTCCGAAGCCGACCGTCCTCATCATCGACCCGCCGCGGAGCGGAATGCATCCCGATGCAGTCACCACCGCCGCGCAAATGGGGGTGGACAGGCTTGTCTATGTTGGCTGCAACCCGGCGACGCAGGCGCGCGATGTGAAGATCCTCGCGGAGCTCGGATATCAGATCGAAGTCCTCCAGCCCGTCGACATGTTCCCCCACACTTACCACGTGGAGAATGTGGCGTTCCTTCGTCATAAATGACCTCCCCGGTCCGGCCGTCATTCTGAGGAGGTCCACCCACGGCAGGCCGACCTGTCTGCGTGCAGCCACGCACAGGCAGGCGTGGAAATCCCCTCAGGACAAGAGTAAGAGAGCGGCATAGGAGGTTCTGTGTTGTTTGAGAACAGTGGGCTTCCCACGCTCGCTCGCCTTGCGGCGACCTCGCTCGGAATGGCACTCGGAGGTGAGTTCGATTCACGGCTTATTCTCCACCGCCACGGCCTCCCCCAGCTCGATCACCGCGTAGTATCCCTTCCCCGCCGGTCCGCAGTTGATCACCTGCGTCTTTCCTATCACATCCTTTCCGCGTCCTTCGTGGATGTGTCCGCAGATTGTGACATCGGGCTGGTATTTCTCGATGAACTCGCGCACCGCCGTACTTCCCGCATGCCTCGCGAGGAATGACCTGTCGACGTTCGTATTGTGGGGAGGAGCATGTGGGACAAACACTTTTCGTTCCGCTTCTGCAATGTCCTTCCAGCCGGCTACGGCCCGCCGCATAATTTCATCTTCGCAGATTTCGTTCGGCGTGTGAAGCGGAGAGAGCGGTGCCCCGGAAACACCGAAGAAGCCGATCCTGTCGATGATCACTCCGCGGCCGTTGATCGAGACGCTGAGGCGCACAAGTACGTCGTCCAGGGCCGGCAGATCCATGTTCCCGCAGACAGCGAGGACCGGTTTGCCGAACGACTTCAGCCGCTTGATCACATCTTCTGCATCCCTCGGGCTTCCGACTGTCGTAAGGTCACCGCTCGTAACCAGCACATCGCCGGCAGTTTCCTGCGAGAGGATTTCTTCAACCTTTCTGTACGACCCGTGAATATCCGATAGGGCAATAATGCGCATAGCCGCTCCTCTTCGTGGATGGAGATGGGCCACACCTGGGAGGTGGAGCCCATCTCTCCCTCATCGCTCATCGCTCCTCGATCCTCCAGTACTCGCCGCCTCCCCCTTCGCGCGCCATCAAGTGATGGTCGACGAGGCCGCGGCGCAGTTTGGCGGTGTCCTTGCTGAACCGGGAGAGGATTTCGTTCACCCGTTTCTCGCTGTAACGGACGCCCGGCTTGAACGACTGCACGACATGCCGCAGGATTACCAGGAACTTCTTCTCCTGTGCAGGAAACTGCTTGATCTTCCCGTCCGGACCCGTGAACGTGGCGAGCACTTTCCGGTCGAAGGAGTCAAGGTCAACATCCGCCGCCAGCTCTGGCAGGTCCTCCTTGTGGAGGAGGCGCTTTGCCATTGAGCTCAGAACATCCATCTGGAGTGAATAGACACTGTAGTACCCGTCCGCCCGGGCAGATACCAGGCCCGCCTTCGACAGCCGTCTGAGATGATGCGATACCGTTGATACACCTACCCCCAGGAGCGCACCGAGCTGCTCCACGGTGTACGGTTGCTTCGCAAGTAATCCGATGATCTTCAGCCGGTTCGCATCCGCCAAAGCCCTCAGCAGGTTAAGAAGTTCCTCAGAATGGTTTTCGATCGCCATTTGTTCACCTGTAAAACTAATTAGACTGTTGTAGAATTAATATAACATACTTTCACTTTCGTGTCAAGACCTCTCTCGGTGAGCCCCTCTACAGGGAAAAGAGAGCGCCCTGGTGCCAGAGACTCCTGCATTCAGCAAGAGAAGCAATGGTGGGGAGTGGCAGCCTCGACCGGCACCCATTCTTCGAGTCGCGGGACTGCTCCGTTGACGCGTCTCTGGCGGACCTCCCCGCGATGACGCAGGAGAGACTCCGCGTCACTTCGTTGCAAGGTATAGAATCGAGATGCCGAAGGTCTGGGGTTTCCAGGCGGCTTCGCGGAAGCCGGATTCTTTCAGAAGGGCGATGAACTCCTCGGGAGACGGGAAGTTGCCGACCGATTTCGGAAGGTATGTATAGGCAAACGAACTGCGGGAGAAGATCCTTCCGACCAATGGAAGGAGATAGTTGAAGTAAAGAAAGTACAACTGCCTCACGACGGGCATCCGCGGCTGTGAGAATTCAAGGACAAGGAATTTCCCTCCTGGCTTCAAGACCCGGAAGACTTCCTCGAGACCTCTTTGAATGTCTGCAAAGTTACGCACACCGTACGCCACCATCGCTGCATCGAATCGCTCAGCAGGAAATGGAAGGTCCTCGACTCCTGCTTGCACCGGCATGACTGGAGTGCGCACTCCGTCGAACTTCTCCCGTCCGCGAATGAGCATTTCACGAGAGACATCAACACCAACCACGAGGGACGGGCGACCTTTCAGAGCACTCAACGCAAGGTCGCCGGTGCCCGCGGCAATATCGAGGATGCACGCTCCCGGTGCGACGCCGAGCCTTCGGATCCCCTCTCGCCGCCAACGCCTGTCCATCCCGGCGCTGAGCAGATGATTGAGAAAATCATACCGGTGTGCGATTGAATCGAACATTGCACGGATGCTCGAGCGCGAACGGGGAGCCCTAGGGTCGAAGGAAGGAGAGAACTGATGATCGCGCATGTGATTATTTTGCGTCACGGGATGGAGCATTTGCTGAACGGCTGGTTCCCTCTGAGACAACAAGCAGGGGCAATTCGCGAATTGCCCCTGCAGTCAGGATTGCTCGTTTGCCCTTCTTGGCTTCAAAGGCGATTCGCGAATCGCCCCTACACGTGATGGACGCACTCGGAGTCGAGTACGATCATCATCGCACCGTCAACGATGCGCCGAGCGTCAACACGGGCTGATCCGCAAGCGTGTAGTCAATACTGACGTCGAAGATGACGATCTTCACGCTTGCACCGATCGCATAGCGCATCTTGTTTTGCCCCTCGAGGTCATAGTGCAGAGCGAGGTTCGGCAACTGATAGCTGTACGTGTAGTCAAGTGTCATCTTCGACGACTCAGCCCCGACCCCACCGTAGAGCGTGAAGAACTCGAATTTCTTGCTTGCGATCAACCCGTACACGTAGGCGTCAGCAGTAACAAGCGATCCGCCCTGCTTGTTCTTCAAGAGAAGGTGCTGATATGAACCGTGCAGCGCGACATCGAGCGGCAGGACCGGGAAGTACTGGCTGAGACTGTGCTTGAGCCCGATGCCGTAAAAGCTCACCTCGCCGACGTTCGCGTTGAACCGCACGGGGGGGACATATCGGACGAGCGCTTCCGTCCCCATGATCAACCCCACACTCGCTTGCGGGACGGCGATTGAGAGCGTGCGCTGGTCTACCCCGTCGGGAAACTGGAACGGATTGCCGGCTTGGATGGCGGTCCCTACTCCTCCGAAGACTGTCGCCGTCTGCACCGGCGAACCGGACGGCGGATATCCCATGAACGTGAGCTTGTCCGACGGAATCAATGCAAACATGACTCGAACGCCAACGTCGATTCCAAGAAAATCGTGAACTCGTGCAGTGTGGTACAGTCCGGAATTGAGGTCCGCTCCGAACGCATCGACGAGCGGCTGGAGGTACCCTTTGTTTTTGTCGGAGATATTCGTGACCTGGTCGCTGACCGTCTGTGCGTACATCGGCACGCAGAGAAGAGCTAGAATCGTTGCACAAATCATGAAGCGTTTCATTTCGTCCCTCCGTAATCGGTTCAACGAAGATTGCGCGCCTTCAACACCTCGGACGCCACATCCGGTACGTTCGAAACTACTCCGTCAGTGCCAAGATCAAGCGCCATGTTGATGTGCTCCGGGGTATCAAGGCCGTACACAATGACCTTCAGGCCATTGTCCTGTGCGTTCTTCACGAGTCGTTCCGTCATTTCACGGCGGCTGCAGATGAACGCTTCTGCCCCCGCCAGCCGCGCCAGCTCTGCCGGTTTCTTCCCCATGTCGCGCGGAAACGCGTAAAGGACACCGGTCTCTATCGCTGGAAAGAGGCTCTTCATTCGCCCGACGGCCCCATGGTGAAACGACGAGACAAGTACACGCGTTTCGAGATGCCGCCGCACGATGAGTTCGCCGAGCAGCCGTTCGATGAGATCGACGCCATCGCGCACCGCGTCGGATTTTATCTCAACATTGACCAGCGTCGGCTCCGGAAGCGCATCGAACACTTCAGCGAGCTCCGGGATGCGCTCCTCTCCGAACGAATGCGCAAACCACGAGCCGGCATCCAACTGCTTCAGCTCGGCGAGAGTGTGGTCACGGACTGCACCGTGGCCGTTCGTGGTCCGCTCGAGTGTGGCATCGTGAATAACAACGATGTGCCTGTCCTTCGAAAGGTGGACGTCGAGCTCGACCATGTCCACCGGCACTTCCAGTGCAAGTCTGAAGGACACGAGCGTGTTCTCCGGCGCTTTTGACGGGAAGCCGCGGTGACCGATGAGAAGAACCCGCTTCTCCGCCTTCGGAGCACCTTCCGTCATTTCCGTCCATCCACCGGCAACCCGCGGAGGATCGAGCTGATCCGCTCGCGGACCACTTCAATCGAACCGAGTCCATCCACGGATTTCAGCAGCCCCTGCGCGGCATAATGGTCCCGGACGGGAGCCGTTGACTGCTGGTAAACCGCAAGCCGGTTCCTCACAACCTCCGGCCTGTCATCATCACGCTGGTACAGCTCGCCGCCGCACTTCGGGCATGCACCGCCGGGAGCCCGTGAAAGATCGCCGTTTGTCAGGATTGCACCGCACTTCCGGCACGTGAGCCGGCCGCTCAGCCGGCGGACAATCTCATTCTCGTCAGCTTGAAGATCAATCACTGCATCGAGCTTGATACCGATCTCTCGCAGGATTCCATCAAGTGTCTGGGCCTGCGGGACAGTCCTGGGAAAGCCGTCGAGAATGAACCCGCCCGCACATCTCGACGATGCGAGGACTTCGCGGACGATCCCGATCATGACACTGTCAGGCACGAGCTCACCACGGTTCATGTATGCCTTTGCCTCGACACCAAGCGGGGTTTTCTCACAAATCGCCTCGCGAAGGATGTCGCCTGTGGAGATCTGGAAAATGTTATGCTCGTCAACGATGAACTTTGCCTGTGTTCCTTTGCCCACACCCGGCGGGCCGAAGAGTATGACTCTCATGCAATCCTCATAGGAGTAGATCCGGCCACGGTTGACATGAAAGAAGAAACGCAATCGGGTTTCAGTTCACACCCGCCGACAGGCCGCGCAAGCATCGCCCTTTCGAGAGACCGATTCGCACAAGCGGCGGTTGTGTCCTTATTCTTGGTCTTTTCCTTTGTCACAATTTCTATTCGCGCAACTTTCGTGCCGTTCTCGCATCATCCGTGATTACTTCTGCCTCCTACTGTTGATGCATTGACGAGAGCCGGGCTATCGCGTTGCGCGCCGCGCGCTTCACGCGGCCGTCAAGCTCCGTCCTTTCCGATTCCTCAAGCGGGTGCAGTGCCCTCGTGTCCCCGGCGGCAGCGAGTGCATCCATCGCCGCCGTTCGCACCCAGATGTACGGGTCACGAAGCAGCGCGATGAGCCGGTCGATGATCTCCTCCGACTTTTCACCGTAGCGTCCAATGCGTTGAACAGCGAGAATGCGGAGTCCGTTGGGCTTTCCGTATCCCGTATAAGACTCCAAAATAGGCAAAACCCGCGGATCATGCAATTCAGCGAGACCGTTCAGCGCAGCAGTACGAATCACGTCAGAGTACGAATCGCGTGAGAGTCCCTCCGACAGAATCTCGAATGCATGTGTGAAATCCGCCTTCGCGAATGACTCCAGCGCGCTTGCAGCGACATAGTAGCTTGAGTCGTTCTCGAACGCGCCGCGCAGCACTTCGATCACGTCGGACCCGCGGAACTCTCCGAGCGCAGAGAGCGCGGCACGCCGAACCTGTGACGAGGAATCGCGGGCCGCGCGGAAAAGAGCGTCTTTCGCCGCAGGGAGCGGCGTGAGCTTCGCAAGCCCACGGCACGCTTCGACACGAACTGCTGCGAACAGATCACCGGTCGCAGAGGAGACGAGTGCGTCGACTGCTTCCTTCTCCTGCTTCGGCGAGAGATTCCTTGAGAGGGTGCGAATCGCTTCCACCCGTTCAAGCGGCGTCCCGTGCGCCCGTTGGTAGAGCCATTCGTCCTTCGATTTTTCAAACGTCAGCTTCTTAAGAATCCAGTCCCCTTTGTCGAAGATCACATTGCGCGGCTTTGAGGAACACGGGAACGTGAATTCCTCCTCTTCCCTACTCACCGTGATCTGGCGGACGACCGGCCCCGTTTCCTTTGTCACTTCGACGTCGACCGGCATGGTGAAAAGGGGTGTCCCATCGTCGACCCGCTGAACCTGCCGGACCACGAGGTGAAGCTTCTTCTCGCTCGGATCCCACCGTTTTGTGACGTCGTACTCCGGATACCCCGCCCTGTAGAGCCACTCATCGAAGAACCACCAGAGGTTTTCCCCTGTCGCCTCTTCAACCGCAAGCTTTAGATCGTTCGTTTCAACATTCCGGAATGCGTGCGCACGCGCGTAGTACCTGAGCGACTTCCAGAAAAGCTCGTCACCGAGGACGAAGCGGAGCATGTGGAGGACGGACGCCCCCTTCTGATAGATCTGAAGGCCAAAAACATCGGTCGGGTCCGTGTACCCGCGCCAGACGACAGGCCTCCGGTTGCTGCCGGCATCGCCGGTGATGACACTCCTCATGATGCCGGCCACTTGCTGTTGGAAGGCGTCCTCACCGGACTCCTCCTCCGTCCAGAGGGCACCGAAGTAGGTTGCAAACCCTTCATTCAACCAGGCGCTGGCCCAGTCGCAGCATGTGAGAAGGTCCCCCCACCACTGGTGCGCAAGCTCGTGAGCGACGAGCCCCTCGCTGTTGACATCCAGCTGTGCACGCCCGTCGTGGATCGTCCCGTCGGTAAGCGTGGTTGCCGACACGTTCTCCATTCCTCCGTAGACGAAATCATGAACGATGGTCTGGTCGTACTTCGCCCAGGGATAGTCGTACCCGATCGCGCGCGAGAAGAATCGTATCATGTCGGGTGTCTTCCGGAAGGATCGCGGCGCGTTTGCTGCGTCCGCCGGATAGACAATGTAGTCGACGGGGATCGAACCGCAGGAATCTCTCAGCACGATGTAGTCCCCCGCCGCGACTGAAATGAGGTACGAGGACACCGGTTTCTCGAGGAGCCAGTGGTAGGTCTTCGTCCGTGCTTCTCTGTTCTCCGCGGCACCGAGGAGCCGTCCGTTCGAGACGGCATACTGTGTATCAGGGACGGTGATGAACACCTCGCTCGTCGCCTTGTCGTTGGGACAATCGTAGCAAGGGAACCAGAAATGGTTGTCGTCCACCGCCCCCTGTGACCAGACCTGCCATGGCTTGTCCGGATAGGCGGAGTCGGGCTGGATGAAATAGAGTCCCTTCCTCGGCTTCGCCCTGTACGAGACGATGACGCTGAGCGTGTCGGATGGTGTGTAGTCACGCCCGAGGTCAATGGCAAGGCTTTCCTCCGCGGGATCGTAGTCGAACGTCAGCGGTGTGCCTGCAGGCATGACAACCCTGTCGATCGTCATCTCGGCCGCATCGAGTACCAGGGATCTGAACTCGCTGCGGAGTGGGACGAACCGGATTGTAACGGAGCCCCTAACGTTGCGCATATGCTCATCCGGTTTCACATCAAGACGATAGTGGATGACGTGGTACGTGCGTGATCGCGCATGATGTCCGGGATCATCCCCGTAGGAGAATCCGGGCCGCGTGAAGAGAACCAGGCCTGTGAGGAAACCGGCAAAGAGCCGCACGATGCGATGACGCATGTTGACCCCTCCCTACAAGTTCCAAGTTTTCGATTAGAGTGCCGCTTTCCGCTTTTCTGTCACCGCGAGTTGACCGCAGGCGGCGTTGATATCCTCGCCGGCGCTTGCGCGAATCATGACGGTGAGTCCCGCCGAGCGAAGCCTCTCCGCGAAGCGTTCGATTCTCTCCGGCGGAGTGGTTTGGAGCGCCGCGGCAAACCCCGTGACACCCGCAAAGTCAATCGGATGGAACGGAATCAAGTTCACTTTGCTCGGCACGCTCCGTGAGAATGCACCGAGGGTGCGCGCATCCTCCTCGCGGTCGTTGATCCCCTTGAGCATAATGTACTCGAGGGTGACTCTCCGGCGGGTGCGGCGGTAGTACTCCTGCAGTGCATCACGAAGAGCCTCAACCGAGTATTTTCGGCCGATCGGCATGAGGCGGCCACGGACTGCGTTGTCGGCACTGTGGAACGAAAGTGCGAGCTTGACCTTGACCGATTCCCCCGCCAGCCGGATGATCCGATCGGGGTAGCCAACGGTGGAGACGGTGATATGCCTGGCGCTGATTTCCAGCCCGCCCTCGGTGGTGAGTATGGCGGCAGATTTCACCACATTGTCGTAGTTGAGGAGCGGTTCTCCCATCCCCATGTAGACAACGTTTGTGATGTGCCTGCCGGCAACCCGTTCAGCCGCCAGGATCTGTTGAACGATTTCCCCGGCAGTGAGGTTCCGGTGGAATCCCATCGTCCCGGTGGCACAGAAACTGCAGCCGAGCGGGCATCCCACCTGCGTGCTCACGCAGAGTGTGAGGCGCCGCCCTTCCTCAGGCTCACCGTCGTCGGCCGGGGCAGCGGGCCAGAAGGCGGAATGCGGCGGGATGATGACGCTCTCGATGCGGTAGAGATCGGGGAGCTCAAAGAGGAGCTTCGTCGTCGAATCAGTAGCGCTCCTGAACGAAGTGACGAGCGGCAGGCCCGAGAGGCGGGCAGTGTGCTCCAGCTTCTCGCGGAATTGCCGGGGGAGGTTTCTCATCTCATCGAAGGAGGGAGTGCGGTGGGCATAGACCCAGGAGAAAAGCTGCCGACCCCGATACCGGGGCTCGCCCAACTCTTCACTCAACTCCTCCATCTCGTCGAGCCCAAGGCCGACCAGATCGATCTGCGCAGCCGACTTCATCAATTGAAATCTATGAAAACACGCTCTGCAGCGCAAGGGGTGCCGTCCGCAGCCTTGATTCGGAGGCCCTTTTTTCGTAAGATGTTCGTTGTGCCGTCGCGGGACTTCCTCCCTGCACAGAGCAGCCGCGAAGGAAGTGATGAGGTTGGCGCTCACCGCCCCCTGATCGACCGGAACAGTCTTCTACTCCTACAGATCGACGAGGATTCGGGATGAGTCTTCTTGTTGTCGGATCGCTTGCGCTGGATGATATCGAAACCCCCTTCGGGCGGGCCACGGCGGCACCGGGCGGCTCTGCGGTCTATGTCTCTCTTGCAGCAAGCTATTTTGACACGCCGGTCCGCATCGTAGGCGTTATTGGCGAGGACTTCCCGAGAGAAGGACTCGCCGAGCTTGAGGAGCGGCAGGTCGATCTTGAAGGGCTTCAGGTCGTACAGGGGGGCCGCACATTCCGATGGCACGGCCGGTACCACTACGACCTCAACGTGCGGGACACGATCAAGACCGAGCTGAACGTTTTCGAGTCCTTCGATCCGGTCATCCCTCCGACGTACCGGAAAACCCCATACGTTTGCCTCGGAAACATCGACCCGGTCCTGCAGTTGAAGGTCCTCGACCAGATTGAGAAGCCGCGGCTCGTCCTCGGCGACACGATGAACTTCTGGATCGAGAGGAAGCGGGACGAGTTGCTTGAAACTCTGAAGCGGATGGATGTCCTTGTTGTCAACGAGTCGGAGGCGCGACTTCTTACGAAGGAACCGAACCTCATCAAGGCGGCAAAGATCATGATGGGGTTCGGCCCATCCATCGTCATCGTGAAAAAGGGCGAACACGGCGCCCTCCTCGTGACCGAGTCGACGATCTTCTCCGCACCGGCGTACCCGCTCGAGAACATCCACGATCCCACCGGCGCAGGCGATTCGTTCGCCGGAGGGTTCATCGGATGGCTGGCGAGAACCGACGACCTCTCAGACGAGAACTTGAAGCGCGCCGTCATCTACGGGAGCACAATGGCCTCGTTCTGCGTGGAGGAGTTCGGGATCGCCGGTTTGCAGGACCTGAGCTATCTGAAAGTGCAGGATCGGTTCCGCGAGTTTCGCGAGCTGTCCCGTTTTGACGAGGTTGAAATCGCGTGATGCTGCGCGCGCTTACCTGGACCGGAACTTCTCTTCGCTACATCGACCAGACAAAACTCCCGCTCGAAGAATCCGTCATTGAGACTACAGATTACCGCGATGTGGTGCAGGCGATCAAGCGACTCGCCATCCGCGGTGCCCCCGCCATCGGCGTTGCAGGTGCATTTGCCGCCGCACTCGCCGCTCGGGAATTCGCCTGTCTTTCCAGTGTGTACTTCACGGCCGAACTTAAGAAGGTGGTCGACGATATCCGCACGGCACGGCCTACAGCTGTCAACCTTCGGTGGGCACTCGACCGGATGTGCCTCGTCCTCTCGAGCAGTTCGAATGAACCCCCGGAGCTCATTGCTGAAAGAATGGTGCAGAGAGCACAGGAGATACTCCACGATGATGAAGAGCGATGTCGTGCAATCGGTGAGAACGGCGCGCCTCTTTTGAAGGACGGATGGGACATTCTTACACACTGCAATACCGGCGCCCTCGCAACCGCCGGAGACGGCACGGCGCTCAACGTGATTCGGACGGCGGCTGAGCGCGGGAAACATCTCCACATCTTCGTCGATGAGACGCGGCCGCTTCTGCAAGGCGCACGCCTTACAACGTGGGAATTGAGAAGACTAAGCATCCCGCATACGCTGATAACAGACGGGATGGGCGCTTTTCTCATGCAACAGGGGCGCGTGAATGCCGTGATAGTCGGGGCAGACCGGATCGCGATGAACGGAGACACGGTGAACAAGGTCGGAACGTATTCGGTGGCGCTCGCGGCCCTTTATCATCGGATCCCTTTCTTTGTTGCGGCACCCCTCACCACCATCGATGCATCC
>Ga0315282_10005416_pt1 | contig 21764 bp, 16 predicted proteins | sample YL17G07_20_MG_FD_203693 | JGI IMG/M metagenome (GOLD analysis project Ga0315282, IMG submission 203693) | Sediment microbial communities from Yellowstone Lake, YNP, Wyoming, USA - YL17G07_20 | ecosystem: Environmental > Aquatic > Freshwater > Lake > Sediment | place: USA: Wyoming | collected... | reverse complement strand
ACAGGCCCTATCCCGACAACCTACCGCTGCTCCCGCCCGACCGCCGTTGGCGTCGTCGGCGCCTCGTCGGCAGAGACCGAAGAAAGCCTGCAACAGGGCCAACTCCTCAAACTCATCATCACTGGCCTTGATGTGCGCGCGAGCGATCTGCGTCACAAGACCACCGATGATGTGAGACCCCCGAGCTAGGCTCGGATTGGGCGCTCTGCCGACCGTTCGCCAACGTTCGGGCCCTCGCCGTCACATGGCGACGAATTCGTGATCACGCTGCGCCTTGGGCATCCCACAGTTGCAGTACTTTCCTTCCGTCTTTCCACGGTGGTAGCCTCTGTTCACAGTCGGCATCTCTCGCCGGGAAGGGGCGATCGTGCAGCCATGCGGCCAGGGCCACCGGGAGGCACAGCATGAGTGAGTCGCGCGACTGGGTTGCGAACGACGAAGCGAATACGCGGCTTGAGGAGGCGAAGGCTTCTCTGGTCAACCTTGCGTCGGCGCTGGGTGCAGGGTCGCCGGCCGGCCTGAAGCGTGCTGACGTCGTCCTTGCGGCCGCTCAGGCGGAGTTGTCGCGTCCCGACTGCGAGTTGGTCACATCCTCAATGCTCAGCACTCTCCGCGGCGCGTTGACGCAGCTGCGCGACTTCGCGCAGGCCGTGACCGTCGCGGTCCAGCAGGGGCAAGGGATGGATGTGGATGGCCTGCGGGTGAGACTAGATGACGTATCAGACGCCCTCGCTCCGTGGCCTCCCCGCCGACGCGGGAAGTCCATCCAGCTTGCCGCAGACGCAGTGGACCTAATGGCGGAGCAGGCACGTGCGGCCATTCAGCCCGTGGAGAAGCGCAGTGAAGAACTGTCCGATTCCCTCAACGAGAAGAACCAGGGGATGCTCCAGCGGCTCGCAGAAATCGGGGGCCATGCTGACGAGCTGAGCGGAAGGCTGGACGCCGTCAACACGAGGCTGACGCAGGTCCAAGAGGAAATCGACGGCGTCACAAATGAGTTCCGCGGCGCTTTCACGACGGAACAGGCCGCGCGAACAACGGGATTCGAGGAGCAGATTGGGAAGGCACAGGCCAACCTGGACTCCTTCTTGGGGAAGGCGCAGGAGGACACGGCCGCGCGGTTGAACGAGCTCGACAGCTACATCAGCACCACGCGGGCCGAACTTGATGGACAGATGGAAGAAACGAAGAAGCTTGTCGGCGCCATCGGCAGAAAGGCCCAAGCTGGCGGCTATCAGGAGTACGCAAACGCCCAAGATTGGTGGGCTAGCTTCTGGCGCTGGCTGACGATGGCCTGCGGGATGGCTGCCGCTGCATTCGCGGTGGTCATTGGGCTAACGACGACCACCACCACAGGATCAGACGTTTGGACAGCGCTTCTGAGGGGCGTGGGTGCGGCCGCAGCTCTGGCGGCTCTGGCTGTGTATTCCTCTCGTCAGTCTGCCCACCATCGCGAGAGTGCGGTAGAAGCACGGCGATTGCAGCTGTCCCTGACTGCCATCGGGCCGTGCCTTCAGCCCCTCGAGGACGAAGAACGACACAGGGTCTTGGAACGCTGTGCGTACACGTTCTTTGCGAACCCACCCGAGCGGAGGAAGCGGAGTAAGACCGAGTATCCAGTCCTTCCGCAAACGGCCATTGAGGCCATCGTTGATCAGCTCGCCGACGCCCTCGCAAGGCGGAAACCGGTCGAGTAGGCGTCTCGGGGCGAGAGCCCAGCGGGTGCTTGCCCGGGCCGGTCGGCATCAGGGCGGCGAGACCGTTCTAGTGCAGCAGGATCCCGCGCCCGAGAGGTTCGGGTGACTGAGCGGGCCCGTGACCTCGTCACACGTGTGCTCACAAGAGGACGCCGCGACGTACGAACCCCATGGACGGGCTCTGACCCAGCTTATACAGACTGCGTATCCAGCCACACCGCGACTACGATGACGTGCTACGCGGAAAGGCGTAGGGTGTGCCCGACGTCTTACACAGTCTGCATACTCACTGCTAGACACAGAGGGTAGGGATGGCGATACTCGACATCTTTTCGAAGCGCCAGAAGCGGCTGCGGGGCGAGGAGCCGGATGTCTACTCGTACGATAGCCTGCCTGCCCCTCTGCGCGTTCAGGTATGTCACATCGTCCATGAGTCGCTGGGCGATGGCGATCCGTATACCGGCCGATCCGAGTCGGCGTACAAGGCAATTGTCGAGGCTCTTTGCCGCGAGTACGGGGTATTCGTCCTTCCCCCGTCCCGCAGGCGTGGGGACTACGTTGAAGAGCTGGTGCAGTTCGTCTTGAACGAACCGAATGTCGAACGAGTGCTCGATGCAGTCGAGCTTGCGGCAAGAGTGATAGACACCTCGACACGTGAGTACTCCTTCATGAGCCGAAGCAATGCGTCAGAACGCGCCGACGAGGCTCTAGAGGAGCTGAACGCCCGGTTCAGAGAACACGGGATCGGCTTCGAGTATGCGAGCGGCAGCATCATCCGCATCGATTCCGAGTTCGTGCACTCAGAAGTCGTGAAGCCTGCGCTCGCGATTCTCTCAGAGTCCCGCTACGCGGGTGCGCAACAGGAGTTCCTTAGCGCGCACGCCCACTACAGATCAGGCAACACGAAAGAGTGCTTGAACGACTGCCTGAAGGCGTTCGAGAGCACGATGAAGGTCATCTGTGACACTCGGAAGTGGGCGTACAAGAAGGGTGCGACCGCGAAGGACCTCATCCAGGTCTGTCTAGACAACGGCCTCATCCCGTCATTCTGGCAACAGCACTTCACATCCCTGCGCTCCGGACTGGAAAGCGGCGTACCCACGGGGCGCAACAAGCTCGGGGGCCACGGGCAGGGCGCTGCGCCCGTTCATGTCCCCATGTATCTCGCTGCCTACATGCTTCACATGACTGCCTCGGCCATTGTCTTCTTGGCAGAGGCTGATGTCGCGCTGAAGTAAGTCGTGTCTAGCAGGGCGTCGAGCAGACTCGCAGAAGCTGTATCCAAGACCGGAGCGTGAGCGCTCGCAGCTCAACGCCCCGACGTTAGACCCACTCAAGGGGGGAGCCATGCTTGAACAGTTCGGTGTGACAGCCCTCGTTCTGATTGTGGGCGCGCTGGGGTTCATGCTACGCGGGTTCTTCACCTCATACGGGAGCGAGAAGGGCAAGAATCTCGCGACGAAGCAGGACGTCGAGCAGATCACGTCTCAAGTTGAGAGCGTGAGGGCGTCCGTTCAAACGCTCGCGACTCTGCGAACGGACTATCAACAGCAGCGACGCGAGTGCCTTCTGTCCTTCTACGACTCTGCCGTAGAGATGCTGTATGAGAAGCTCTCCGCGAACTTCGGCGAGATGCCGGGAGATGGCGGCAAGACACTCTTTGAGTTCCAGCAGTCGTTCGGAGGTCTGGTTGTCGCGCTTCTGAAGCAGTACCAGCGCATCGTTGTCTACTTCGAGCCCGGCAGTTCGCTACGGGAGAGCTCAGAAGCGATTGTGGATCAGGCCGTGAAAGCACACGGCGTGCTGAGGAAACGCTTCGCGAGGGTGAAGGTAACCCTCATGGCTGAGTGCGAGGCGCACGATTCAGGCGATCGAGACTCATATCACCTCGCCGTCGGGGAATCGGACCAGGCAGCAGAGGCTTACTGGAACGACATGAATCCAGTCGTCGAAGCGTACAGAGAGAGTCTTCAGGTCTACCTCTCTCACCTGAACATCTTCCTGAGCGCATCGGGGTCCAATAAGCGCATCGCAGACCGGCCCGAAGGTAGGATAAGCCGCCAAGCGTAGCAAGCCGGCAGCTCATGCGCCCGACGCTAGACCGATGAGGAGGCACGCGCCATGAAGTCGGTGCTGTTGCGGCGAGCTGCACGTCGCTTTGCCCGCATCCAGACGCGACTGAAGGGCGAGGTCTCGTCCGAGGACCTGACTCTCCTAGGAAGCATTCCGGAGTTCGATCTGGTCTTCGCTGACGACTCGAAGCAGGACTCACCGTCCCGCCCGGGGATGGGCCAACTCGTGGCCGTCGGCGGGCTGAGCGTCGCAGCAGCAACGGTGGCTGAGCTGGGCAACGCGATCGAGGAGACGTGTTCGGCCGCTGGCTTTCCTCCCGGTGAAGAATTCAAGTGGTCCCCTGGACGAGAACTCTGGATGCGGGACAGCTTAGTTGACGCCAATCGACAGGCATTCTTCAGCCAGATTATCGCCCACCTCGTTGAACATGAGGTGACCGTTGCTGTCGTGGTGGTCGAACGCGGCCACAGGTCGGCAACTGGTGCATCCACTCCCGAAGAGGATGCAACGCGGCTCTTTCTGGAGCGAGTCGAGTACTGCTGCAGCAACAACTTCTCGAGGGCGCTCGTTGTGACGGATCGTCCCTCAGGAGGCCGAGGAGACGAAGACAAGTTCCTCTCCGGCTGTCTCGAGATGCTTCAGCAAGGGACCGCCTACGTTCAGCACAAGTTGATTGTCCACAACGTGGTCTCCACGCCATCGCGGCTCTCTCGCCTTCTCCAGGCAGCGGACCTTGTGACGGGCCTGACACTCGCAGCGACCGGTGGCGAGAAGACCTATGCTCCTCCGCTCTTGGCAGCGATTCGCCCTCTGTTCTATCGAGACGGGAATCGCATTGGCGGGTATGGCCTCAAGATTCATCCAGCCCTCCGCTACATGAACCTCTATCACTGGTTGGTCGGCGACACGCACTTCTGGCGTGGCCAAACCGGCTTTCCGCTGCCTATCGCAGACCATGCCTATCACGCGGGCCCTTACACCCCTTGAGAGCACGGTCCCGACGAATGTTCTAGTGACACCCTCCTCCAGACGACCGATATACCGTAATGCGAGAGTCTGCGCCAAGGAGGCGAAGCCGTGACACTGGGGGTCGTACGCGAGGTGGGTCAGCCGGCCTTGTGCTGGGCGGCAGGGCTCAGGTTCTACTTCGACGGCGAGCGCGTCTTCATAGCAGATACCATGGTATCTCCAGAGACCGGCCGGGCTCCCGCCTGGGTCCCCCACGACGTGCCCTACGACGGCTGGCAGCATCTCGCCCCATGCCAGTGCCGCTTCTGCAGCTCAGCCGTTGATGGCCGCTAGCTGGAGGGCGTTCGGCCGGCGCACCGGCGATGCCCTGACGCTGGCCGTGAAGGGTGAGAGCCGGCTCTTTCGCTATGAAGGGCACATCTTCGGCCTCGACGAGTGCCGTGGAGTAAACGGTCTGCACACGATGACTCTCAGTGAGCTGAACCGCCGCCCCGGGCAGCGTCCGGTGGCCGACGTCTCGGTCACCTACCAGGAGCCCATCGGACGGCCGCTTGCCCTGCGCCTTCTGCTCATGAGCCGGCGTGCCGCGGTCAAGGAGCTCTTCGGTGAAGTTGAGAAGAAGGCGATCGCGGCAGGGGGCGAGCCTTCCTAGGCCCAAGGATCTCGGCCGAGAGCCGAGCTGGGGGAGCGGCCCCCCATCCATGCTGGCCGCCCCCCGTCTCATCTTGGCACAGGGGGATCCAGTGTTGTCGAACTGAACGGAACTGCTCCCCGCGTGTGCCGTAACGGCCGCGGGCCGGGTCTTCCTAGCAAGTCACGCGGGTCGGCTGCTTGCCGGCAGAACAGAACAAATACCTGCAATGAGGTTCGTTCTGCCGGCGCCACATCACGTGGCGTGATGTGCACGGCCGCGTGCAGGTGGGCGCCGGCGCGAGGTCCCCTGCAGTGAGGGGTGACGTTGCGTTCAGAGGCCCGTCGCCCTTTGGATGTCTGCTACGGTCTCTGTGCTCGGCAGCCCGCTCGAGAGGGTGACGACCATGACGGTCGGCCCATAGGAGCGCGCCGCGCTGAACGCGGCCTTGATCGCCGCAAAGACCGCCTCGTCGCCGCCGTCGGCGAAGGTGCTCAGCCTGCCGACTGTCACGGCGACGCCCTCTGCGGCCGCCGCCCGCACGGCGGCCTTGATGGGGGGGCGCACGTGCGCCTGTCGCAGCGGGTAGGGCGAGAACTGCAGACCGACCTGTGTCTCCTCCATCGTTTCAGCTTCGGACATCGCATGCCTCCCTGTATGCTCGCCGGGCGTCCGCGCTTGGTTGCGCGGCGCGTGAACGCCGGTAGAACTGGCGACCCCTGCCCTCCGTTGCCCTGCATCCGCAAAGCTACCCAAGGTCGAGAACTGGCGGCAACTCTACAGCGGCCTGCGCCCGCGTAGCTCGCTCGGGCAACGCCCGCCGGCGCAGGAGACGATCGTCCTGGCCGAAGTTCTCGCTGGCGACCTTCGGTCCGCCGGCACTCACACCGAAACCGGCTTGCGCACTATGATAGAAGGTAGACCAACGAATGGGGTCAGGTCAGCGTCTCATGGCGGAAATGGATAGCCTCAAGCAAGTCCTGGCAGCCGCCGACGCAGCGGCCTCCGCCTACGAGCGTCTCGTCCTCCTCGTCGGCCCGGCCGGTTCCGGTAAGTCGACGCTTCTCCGCGAAGCCGCGGGCGAGCGTGATTGGCCGGTTGTTAATTTGAGCTTGGAGCTAAGCCAGCGACTGCTCGAGGTCGCCCCGGGCCAGCGCGCGACCAAGGTGCTGGGCGCCATCGAGGGGATCGTGGCTGACGCGTCAGGCAACCCAGGCGACGCGTCGACCCTATGCCTCGACAACATCGAGTTGCTCTTTGAGCGAGCGCTCCAGCTCGATCCACTCAAGCTGCTGTTGTCGCTCTCGAAGCAACGAACACTCATCGTGGCGTGGCCGGGTGAGCTCGCGGATGAGCCCGGCGAGCAGGAACTCACCCACGCTGCGCCCAGCCACCCGGAGTATCGAGCCTACCCCGTTCAGGGTCTCACCCTGCTATCTATCCGACGCGAGTAATAAGCTAGGCACACACGGGTGACGATTCGTGTGCCGGTGCCCGCCGGCTCACTTCGCGACGGGGGGAGTCAATGAAGTACGGAGACCTCATCCAGTTCGACCCAATCGAGACGGTCATCCAGCTCAAGGATGCCGACAAGGTCGACGCAGCCAGGCGACTCGTGTCGACGTTCGTGATCTCCGAGGACATGGCTGTGCGGCTGGCCAACCCTGACGTGCCCGATGCGGTGTTCCGCAACCTGCAGTTCGACGAGCCGGCGGACAACAAGGGCCTGTTCATCGTCGGCAACTACGGCACCGGCAAGTCGCACCTCATGTCGATGATCTCGGCGGTGGCCGAGCACGCCGAGCTGGCTAACCTAATTACCAATCCCGAGGTGGCCGCGGAGTCTGCGCAGATCGCCGGCAAGTTCAAGGTCATCCGCCAAGAAATCGGCCCGAGCACCATGCCGCTTCGCGAGGCCATCACCGGCTGGCTTGAGGAAGGGCTCGCCGACCTAGGGGTCACGTTCAACTTCCCAGCTCAGGACAAGGTTCCCAGCAACAAGCCGGCGCTCACCGAGATGATGGCAGCGTTCAATGCCAAGTGCCCGGACCAGGGCCTGCTTCTCGTTGTCGACGAGTTGCTCGACTACCTGCGCGGCCGCAAAGACCAGGCGCTCGTTCTCGATCTTGGCTTTCTCCGTGAGATCGGCGAGGTCTGCAAGGACACGCGCTTCCGCATCATCTGCGGCATCCAGGAGGCCATCTTCGACAACCCCCGATTCGCGTTCGTCAGCGAGAGCCTCTCGCGCGTCAAAGACCGGTTCGGCCAGGTGCTCATCGCGCGCGAGGATGTCGAGTTCGTGGTCTCGCAGCGGCTCTTGAAGAAGAACGCTGACCAAGAAGCGAAGATTCGCGCGCACCTGACGCCGTTCGCCAAGCACTACGGCGGCATGAACGAACGTCTCGACGACTTCGTGCGCTTGTTCCCCGTCCACCCCGACTACATCAAGGTGTTCGAGCAGATCCGCGTGGTCGAAAAGCGCGAGGTGCTCAAGTCGCTGTCTACGGCGATGAAGATGCTGCTGTCTGCCGAGGTGCCGACCGACAACCCGGGGCTCGTCGCTTTCGACAGCTACTGGAAGATGATCAAGGACAACCCCGCGTATCGCACCATCCCGGACGTGAAGCAGGTCATCGACGTCGGCGACAAGCTCGAAGGTCTTGTCGATGTTGGCTACCCGCAAGGCCAGAACAAGGAGTTCGCGCGCCGGATCATCCACGGGCTCTGTGTGCACCGGCTGGCGGTCGGTGACATCCAGAAAGAGACTGGCCTGACGGCTGAAGCTCTTCGCGATCAGCTCTGCCTCTACGACCCAGTCGCTGCCGACATGGGTGGCGACCCCTCGGAAGACCTGCGCGGGGCGGTCGAGACGGCGCTGCGCCTGATCAGCCAGACGGTCAACGGCCAGTTCATCTCGGCGACGCAGCGCGACGAGAAAGGGCGTCTTGGGGGCCAGTTCTTCCTCGACGTGACCAAGATCGTCGACTATGACTCACAGCTCGAGAAGCGGGCGCTCACAATCGACGACGACGCGCGCAACCGCTGGTACTACGAGGCGCTCAAGCGCGTGCTCGAGTGCACTGACCAACCTTATGTGGGCGGCTATCGCATCTGGGAGCGTGAACTGGAGTGGCGCGACCGCAAGGCCACTCGCAGGGGCTATCTTTTGTTCGGTGCGCCGAATGACCGCTCGACGGCGGTGCCGGAGCGCGACTTCTACATCTACTTCCTGGAGCCATTCGAGACGGTCGGTTTCAAAGACGAGAAGCGTGCTGACGAGGTCTTCTTCAGGCTCGACACTGGCGACGAAGTCTTCGGTCGAATCGTGACCAACTACTCTGCGGCCCTGGACCTCGCATCGACGTCGGCTGGCCAAGACAAGACCGTGTATCAATCCAAGGCAGAGACGCTGCTCAAAGAGCTCGTCGCGTGGCTGCGTGGCAACATGAACGCCTTCAAAGTGACCCACCAGGGCAAGACGCGCCCGTTGCTGGAATGGGCAAAGCAGGCCTCGGGTTCGGTGGTCTCGGAGTCGTCTGGATCACTGGCCAACATCCGCGACGCCGTCTATCTGGTTGCGTCGATTTGCTGTGCTGACCACTTCGCCACGCAGGCGCCAGAGTACCCGCGCTTCTCGGTTCTCATCACCAACGCCAACCGTGCTCAGGCAGCACAGGACGCGCTCCGCTGGATGCGCGGCGCGGGCAAGTCGCAACAAGCCGTGGCCGTGTTGGACGCACTCGAGCTTCTCAAAGACGACAAGCTCCGGCCTGGTGAATCGCGCTATGCTGCTGGCATTACCGAGTTGCTCGCGGGCAAGGGCGAGGGCCAGGTTCTCAATCGCAGCGAGATCATCGGTGTCGATCACGGCGTCGAATACATGGATCCGCATCGATACCGTCTTGAGCCCGAGCTGGTTGCCGTGCTTGTTGGCGCGTTGGTGAACAACGGTGACCTCACGGTGAGTGTCGCCGGTCAGACCTACGACGCGACCAACGTGGATACGCTCGTCGTGAAGCCTGTGAGCGAGATCGTCGACTTCAAGCATGTCCAGAAGCCGAAGGATTGGCAGCTACCATCAATCAGGGCCGTGTTGGAGCTTGTCGGTCTGCACAGCGGCGTCGTCAAACAGATCCAAGACGGAGACGACGCCCCCATTAAGCAGCTACAGACCAAGGCCATCGAGTTGGCTCAACGCCTGGCAGTCGCCATCGCCAAGACGAGCGATGGCTTCGTGCTCTTTGGCCGTGATCTGCTGAGCGAGACCGAGCGTGCAGCGCTCTCTACGGCCATGACTTCGACAAGGGAGCTTCTGGACTCCCTGCAGGCCTACAAGTCACCAGGGCAGCTGAAGAACTTCACTCTGCCGGAATCTGAGGTGGGCGCTAGGAGTGAGGGACTGAAGGCGTTGGAGAAGGTCGAGGGCCTTGAGAAGGCTGTGGGCGACCTGACGCTGCTGGCCAGCTACATCGAACAGGCGAAGATGGCCAGCGTTGTGGACGACCCCTGGGCCTCAGAGGCCGACGGCGTCATGGGCGAGTGCACCGAGCGCATCGCCGTCGCTGGCGGCGAGATCGACGCTCCTACTCGGCAGGACCTCTTGCGCAAGCTCGGTGAGTGCAAGGCGCGGTACGCCACTCGCTATGCTGACCTGCACGCGCGTGTCCGACTGGACCAAACGCACGACAAGCGCAAGGCGAAGCTGCTCTCCGACACGCGGTTCAAGACGCTGGACTCATTGGCGACGATCGACCTGCTGCCGGTCGCTCAGCTGCGGGCTCTCAAGGATCGCATGGGTGAGCTCAAGTCGTGCTGGTCGCTCACCAAATCCGATCTCGACAAGAGCCCAATCTGCCCGGCCTGCCACTTCCGACCGGACATGGAACCGGCAGGCGCGTCGGCTGACGCTGAACTGGACGACATCGATGCTCGCCTTGACAGCATGCTCGCTGATTGGTCCGACAACCTCATCCGCAACATCGAGGATCCACTCGCGTGGCAAAGCGTGAACCTCCTGGATGGTGAGAAGAAGGACGAGGTCGAGAAGTTCCGCAGGACGAAACGTCTGCCGGATCCGATTCCGCAAGCCTTGATTGACGGTCTAAGAGATGTTCTTTCGGGGCTCGAGAAGCTGATACTGACCACCGACGAAGTTCGCGCTGCCCTACAGGAGGGCGGCACACCGACGACACCCGAGGAACTTGCGAAGCGCTTCACCGCCTTCCTCGATAAGAAGCTCGTCGGCAAGGACCGCGAGCGCGTCCGCGTCGTGATCGAGTAGTGGGCTGATGACGACCCAGGACGATTCCTTGTTCGAGCGCGAGGGTGACGGCACCAGCCACGGTCCTGTGGAGTGCCTGGGCCTCTATTTCGCCAATGACGACGAGCGCCGTGCGCACTTCACCGAACTGCTGCGGGAGAAGCTAAAGGACCAGCGTTTCCGCGACATCGAAGGCTTTCCGATCGGTGCGGACGAAGATATCCTCGCGCTCTCAGACCCGCCGTACCATACGGCGTGCCCCAATCCATGGTTGGCTGAGTTCATCGCACAGTTCCAGAGTCAGTTGCCAGCCAATCGAGAAGACGTGTCCGTCGCTCCAATCGCGTACGACGTGACGGAGGGCAAACGAGACCCCCTTTACGAGCATTACTCGTACCACACGAAAGTCCCACATAGGGCGGTCGCGAAGTACATCGCTCACTACACACGGCCCGGCGACATCGTGCTGGACGCGTTCTCGGGCAGCGGAATGACGGGCCTTGCGGCCAAGTCGCTGTTGTCTTCGGCGCCGTCCGGTTCCGAGAGGGGCGAACGTCAAGCTCTCTTGGTCGATTTGTCGCCCTACGCGACCTTCATCGGCCACAACTACAATCGCCAGTCGCCCCAAAGGCTAGATAAGGCCTTCTCAGAGGTCGCCACCGAGCTCGGCTGGATGTACCAAACGAAGGATCCTGCGGGCACCTCCCGCGAGATCAACTACACCGTTTGGTCAGACGTCTTCCTCTGCTGGCACTGTGGGCGAGAGATAATCTTCTTTGACGAGTTCGTTGATGAGCAGACTGGGGCAGTGCGAGCCAAGTCGCAGTGCGGCGGGTGCGGGGCCGAGATCACGAAGTCGAATCTCGAAGCCTCTTGGATCACGGTGACTGACGACTTGCTGGGGCAACCGGTCAGAATCGCCAAGCAGGTGCCAGTCCTCATCAAGTACTTCGTCGGCACTCGACAGCATCAGAAGACCCCAGACGCGTCGGATCTCGAAGTGATCGAACGGGTTGCGGAACACAGTCTAACGACGTGGGCTCCCGTCTTCGAACTCCCGCTTGGCTTCAACACCAATCAGCCAAGGAACTCGCATGGTGTCACTCACTCACACATGTTCTTTACTCGGAGAAACTTGATTGCAGTCTCCGCGCTCTGGGACGTGGCCGAGAAAGCATCCAGTGCGTTCTGGAGATTCGAACTGCTGGGGGGATTCCGCGTCTGGACTCGCCGTTCGATCTTCTTGACCACGGCATGGAAGCAGGGCGGCACCGGCGCCTTCAAGCCGAGCACTACGGGGATTCTCTACATGCCCTCGATCTCCGGAGAACGGAACGTCTTCTCCTCATTTCGGGAGAGGCAGCGCAAAGCGATGGCTTTCGTGAAAGGCCTGCCGGTGGCCTCGACACCGTCAGTGTCCAGCACTCACTCGTCCACGAGTCTGCCCATGATTCCGGACTCTGTTGTCGACTACGTCTTCGTTGATCCTCCGTTTGGCGCGAACCTCATGTACTCGGAACTCAATACTGTGTTTGAGCCTTGGTTGAGGGTCGTCACAGGCGCGCAAGAGGAAGCCATCTGCAATCCGGTCCAACATAAGGACGAGGCCTTCTATTTGGCGAGGATGACCGAAGCATTCACGGAGATAGCCCGGGTGCTCAAGCCAGGGCGCTGGATGACCGTGGAGTTCCATAACTCCAAGAACAGCATCTGGAACATCATTCAGCTTGGCCTTCAGCGGGCCGGACTAGTTGTTGCCGAAGTCGGTCTTCTTGACAAGAAGCAGGGCACGTTCAAGCAATACACATCGGCGAACATCGCCAAGAGCGACCTGGCGATCAATGCCTACAAGCCGACCGAGGAGATAGAGGCGGCTGTCCGCAAGCCGGGGGATGTGTCAGGAGGCATCTGGGCATTCATTCGTTCGCACTTGGAGCGCCTCCCGCTCGCGGTGACCCAGGGGTCGGTCATTGAGATCGTGGCTGAGCGTCAGGCGTATCTACTCTACGATCGCATGGTTGCTTTCCACGTGCAGCGTGGGATCCAGGTGCCGCTCTCTGCCGCTGACTTCTACGCTGGCCTCGAACAGCGCTTCCCGTGCCGCGACGGCATGTACTTTCTGTCGGAGCAGGTTGCCGACTACGACAGAAAGCGTCTTCAAGCCCAGGATGTGCGTCAGCTCGAGCTCTTCGTGACCGATGAAGCCTCAGCAATTCAATGGCTAAGGCAGACGCTCTCCGATCGATCGATGAGCTTCCAGGACCTTCACCCCTTGTTCATGCAAGAGATCGCCGGCTGGGAGAAACATGAGAGGCCGCTCGAGCTCTCCGAACTGCTCGAAGAGAACTTCATCCGATATGAAGGCGCGGGAGAGGTCCCGAGCCAGATCCACGCCTACCTCTCCTCCAACTTCCGTGAGATGCGCGGCCTTGACAAGAATGATTCAGCCCTGCGGGCCAAGGCCAAGGATCGTTGGTTCGTGCCCGATCCGCGGAAGGCTGGCGACCTGGAGCATCTCCGCGAGCGTACCCTGCTGAAGGAATTCGACGACTATGCTGCCGGAAAGGGCAAGTTGAAGCTCTTTCGCGTGGAGGCGGTGCGCGCTGGATTCAAACGCGCGTGGCAGGAGCACGACTACGAGACCATCATCGAAGTCTCCGAGCGGTTGCCCACCGACGTGCTCCAGGAAGATGCCAAGCTGTTAATGTGGTACGACCAGGCGCTGACGAGAGCTGGGGAGTAGGGGTGGCCGACGCGGCACAGCTCTTCTGGAGCCTTGAGCATCGAGAGCCGTGCCGACTGCTGGATTCACAAGGCTTGTGGGGACAACGGTATCTCCGCGTCTGGTTGCCTCAAAGCGACGCCATCGTGCGCGTGGCAGCGGACTCCATGGTGCCGCTGGACGAAGCCGCGCCGATGTCGGCGGAGCAACTCGCCTATGTCACGTCTGCCGCGCGTGTTGCGCAGGCCCTGACCCAGGACGTTCTTCTGGCGCCGATGGAGGCCAACGTCATCCCACTTCCGCATCAGCTGAACGTGTTGCAGCGCGCCATCTCGGGCCAGCGTGTTCGCTATCTGCTCGCTGACGAGGTAGGTCTAGGCAAGACGATCGAGGCTGGCCTGATCATGCGCGAGTTCAAGATCCGTGGGCGCGTGCGACGTACCCTGGTGGTCGCACCGCGCGGGCTAGTGAAGCAGTGGGTCTCGGAGATGAAGACGCACTTCAACGAGACGTTCCGTCTAGTCGACCCCGGCGAGCTTACTGCCTACCGGCGCTTTCTTGACGACGACAACATCTGGCGGGCGGCTGACCAGGTCGTCTGTCCGCTCGATTCGGTCAAGCCGATCGACGGTCGTCGCGGCTGGTCAACCGAACGCGTGGCCGAGTACAACCGCGAGCGCTTCGATGATCTGATCTCGGCGGGGTGGGACCTCGTGATCTGCGACGAGGCTCACAGGCTTGGCGGAAGCAATGAACAAGTGGCCCGCTACCGTCTGGGGCGCGGCCTCGCGGAGGCCGCACCCTACCTGCTTCTCCTGACCGCGACGCCGCACCAGGGCAAGACCGACGCTTTCCAGCGTGTCATGTCACTCCTCGACGAGGTCGCGTTCCCTGACGAGGAGAGCATCTCTCGGGAGCGCGTGCAGCCGTTCGTGATCCGCACCGAGAAGCGGCGCGCCATCGACACCGAGGGCAAGCCGCTGTTCAAGCCGCGCCAGACGCGGCTCATCTCGGTCCCGTGGCAGTCGAAACACTCGCTGCAGGAGCAGCTCTACGAGGCGGTCTCTGAGTACGTGCGTCTCGGCTACAACCAGGCGATGCTGGAAAAGAAGACTCACGTCGGCTTCTTGCTCATCCTCATGCAACGCCTCGTCTCGAGCTCGACGCGCGCGATTGCAACCACGCTCGAGCGGCGACTCGAGGTCTTGCAGTCGCCCGACGAGCAGCTTGCGCTCTTCTCGTCGATCACGCTCGAGGAGTGGGCGGATCTCAACGGCGACGAGCAGGTCGATGCGGTGATCGGTGCGCGGCTCGCGGCGCTCAAGGACGAGCGTGCCGAGGTTGAGCTGCTGCTCGACCTGGCGCAACGCGCCGAAGCGGCCGGGCCAGACGCGAAGGCCGAGCGGCTCCTCGACTTGATCTACGAGCTGCAACGCGACGAGGGCGATCCCGAGCTCAAGGTGTTGCTGTTCACCGAGTTTGTGCCGACGCAAGAGATGCTGGCCGAGTTCCTCGCCGCACGCGGGTTCTCGGTCGTGTGCCTCAACGGCTCCATGGACATGGACGAACGCCAGCGTGTGCAACGGGAGTTCGCCGAAGCGGCTCGAATACTCGTCTCGACTGACGCGGGCGGCGAGGGTGTGAACCTGCAGTTCGCCCATGTGGTGGTCAACTACGACATGCCGTGGAATCCCATGCGCATCGAGCAGCGCATCGGCCGCGTCGATCGCATCGGGCAGACCTATGTGGTACGCGCCCAGAACTTCATGCTCGAGAGCTCGGTCGAGTTTCGCGTGCGCCAGGTGCTCGAGCAGAAGCTGGCCGTGATCCTGCACGAGTTCGGCGTCGACAAGACCAGTGACGTCCTGGATTCCGCCGACGCCGAGGAGATCTTCACGGACCTGTTCATGGAGACCCTGCTGCACCCCGACCAGCTCGACGACGAGGTCGACCAGACCGTCGAGCGCGTTCGCGAGCGGGTTGTCGATGCGCAAGACGCCGCCGGGCTTCTGGGAGACGTTGGAGAGCTCGACCCGATCGGCGCGCAGCGGGTGCGACAGCACCCGCTGCCGCACTGGGTCGAGCGCATGACCGTCAACTACCTGCGCGCGCACGGGGGAGAGGCTGAGGAGCGCCGCCGCGACGGCGGCCGCTCGTGGGATCTGCACTGGCCGGACGGCGACGCGCTGCTCGACGTCGTCTTTACGCCAGACGCGGCCGAACGCTGGCCGGCTGCCCGGTACCTGACGCTCGAGGACCCACGTGTACGCGGTCTGGCGACGTCGCTGCCGGTGTTCGTTCGCGGGCAGCCGCTACCCGTCGTCTCGCTTGACGGACTGCCGGCGGACGTCGTCGGCACGTGGTCGCTCTGGCGGGTTTCGCTTGAGAGCGCCGATCATCGCGAGCAGCGTGTCGTGCCCGTGTTCGTGCACGAGGACGGGCGCGTGCTCGGGCCTTCCGCGCGCGGTGTGTGGGATGCGCTCATGTCCCGGGAGTGCGCTCCCCTGCGTTCGCTGACGGGCGATGCCGCAGTGGCGGCCTACGACGTTGCCTTGGCGTCCGCCCAACAGGGCGGCCGGCACGCCTACGACGAGCTGACTATGGCGCACCGGGCCACGCTTGCTACGGAGCGCGAGCGCGGTGCGATCGCCTTCGAATCGCGTCGCAAGGCGATTGGCCGTGTCGGTCTCGATGCCGTGAGGAGACACCGCCTGCGGCAGCTCGACGATGAGCAGCGGCGCTGGGAGTCACAAGTGGCGGCCGGAGAGAAGGTCATACCCGACCTGGCGGCCATCCTGGTGCTCCAGATCGAGGCGGGTGAGCGGTGACCGACACGACGTCGGCTTGGGCGAATGCGGTAGCCGGTCGCTTCACGGCGGAAGTAGCTCACGTCATGGTTGCCTTCGATCCCGACCGGTTGCTTGCCGAAGAGACGATCCTCAGCCTGCTCGCTGCGCGCGGGTTCGACGTGGTCTGGTACGAGGATCCGATCAAGTTCCGCTACGTCTATGAGTCGCAGTACCGCGAGAGTGTCGAGGGGCGCCGACGCTGCAACCTGCTGCTGGTCCTTCCATCTGGCGCGAGCGACCAGGACAAGCTGCCGTTCGACATCGTGAGCGCCGCCGAGTGCGTGTCGCTCAGCCTTGGCGAGCTCTTCCCGGAGCTAAACTACCCCGTTGTCGAGGCGCTGGATTCAGCGGCCCTCGGCGCCCTGTACGAGGCCGTGAGCGTCTTCAAGCCAAGCAACCTGGGCGAGTTGGCGACCAAGGACTTCGTCCTCAAGCACGTCTTTGAGGTCGTGCCCGAACTGATCAAGCAGCCGTCCGATATGCTGCGCTTTCTCGCTCGCCGCCACTACCGTGGCCTTCGCCTGCCGGCGCTGCTCGACCAGTACATCATCGACACGGTCCGCATGCGCGGTCGGTTCAGCGACTGGCCGCTCGAGCAACTGCTCCCCGATCGACAGGTCTTCTTCGCGTTCCTGCAGGAGCGCTGGCCAATCTATCTGGACCAGGTTGCTGCGGCCAAGGGGTTTGCCTCACCAGATGGATCGGACACAGCGCCTACCCCGGGCGGCAGCCGAAGCGCCAGCACTCCCGCAGTCTGGCGATTGGCGGTACCGGGTCCTGCCGACTTGCCGTTCGGCCACGACGACGTGCACGTCTACATCGACGATCTCTTCTACGCCGGTCTGCTGACACCGGTAGAGCACCCACTGGCCGACAGAATCGGCACTGACTGGATGGCCGCCGGCCTGGTCGGCACCTCGTCGACCGCGCGGTCGAGGAACCTCGAGGCGATTGTCGATCACACGGCGCTCCACCTTCCGGGCGACGATGCCCGGCACGCCGACTGGGTGGGCTTCGCGCTCGAGTGGGCCGAGCTTCTCGTTGAACGCTGGCATCCAGACGCGGTGGTTGGCGACGAGCTCAGCAGCCAGATCGAGCGCCTGGTGGCGCGCCTAGACGAAGGCTTCACCGCCTGGGTGCTGGACCGCTACAGCGGGCTGCACAGCCTGGCGAGCTCTGACCCGGTCATGGTGCACCATGTGCCGCGCGTGGTTGCCCGCGAGACGCAGGACGCAGGCCGACAGCGAGCCGCGGTTGTCGTCGTTGACGGCATGTCGCTGGATCAGTGGCTCATCATCCGCGAGGCGCTTGGCGAACAGTTGCCGGGAGTCGACCTTACGACGACGGGCTCGTTCGCGTGGGCGCCCACGCTCACATCGGTCTCGCGCCAGGCGCTGTTCGCGGGTGAGGCGCCGCAGTACTTCGCCGGCAGCATCCTGAGCACCGCGAAGGAGCTCGCTCTGTGGGCGAGCTTCTGGGCTGGCCGTGGACTCGCTGCCGAGGAGGTTGGGTTCGAGAAGGGGCTGGGCGAGGAGGGCGGCGAGCAGAAGCTCGCCGCCCTCCTCGCCCAGCCCAAGCTCCGTGTCGTCGGCATCGTCGTCAACGCGGTGGACAACATCATGCACGGGGCGACTCTGGGTACACCCGGTGTGCACGGACAGGTTCGCCAGTGGGCGAAACAGGGGCACTTCGCGCAGTTGCTGAGCACGCTGCTCGACGAGAACTTCGCCGTCTATGTGACGGCGGACCACGGGAACGTCGAGGCACGCGGCATCGGCAGTCCAGCTGAGAAGTCGCTGGCCGATCTTCGCGGTGAGCGTGTGCGGGTCTATCCCAACGCGACGCTCCGCGATCTGGTCGCCGGCAAGTTCCCGAGCGCGATCCCCTGGGATGCACCGGGTCTGCCTGAGGAGTTTGTTCCGCTCATTGCGTCCGGGCGCGATGCTTTCATCACACAAGGTAAGCGCAGCGTGACTCACGGGGGCATCGCGCTTGAGGAACTGGTCGTGCCGTTCGTGCGCGTCACGCGAAAGGAAGGTGCGGAGTGAGCCGAAGCGACGCCGGAGTTGGCTTCAGCATCGGGTTGGACTACGCGTGGCTTGAGCAGGCCGCGGCGCTGGTCTCTCTCGGGCGCCAGCCGGCGGAAGTACGCGGAACGCTGCACGATATCCTCAGCACCCAGCTCGCCGAAGGAAAGGACCCCGGGACCGGCAGCCGGGGTCGCGCCGTGAGCGTCATCTCCAAGATGTGGGCCGAGCCGATCGGCGACCTCGTCGGTCTCCGCGACCGCGCGGTACAGCTTCTGCCGCAAGTTCCCCCCGCTCAGCACCTGGCGCTGCACTGGGGCATGGCACTGGCCTCGTACCCATTCTTCGCTTCTGTCGCCGAAAGCACGGGTCGGCTCCTGAAGCTGCAGGGCGTGGTCGTGGGACGCGAAGTGCATCGCCGAGTTGCGGAGCGTTTTGGCGATCGACCCACGGTCGTTCGAGCGACCGGCGTCGCCCTCGGCAACATGGCCGACTGGGGTGCCCTTGCGGCCGATCGAGCACACCGCAAGTACACCTCGGTTGGCCGCGTTGCGCTGGGTGTTGACGTTTCTGTGTGGCTGATCGAGGCATTACTGCGGGCCGGCGGCACTCAGTCGGCCTCGATGAATGCGCTTCTGCAGAGCCCGGCACTCTTTCCATTCGGGCTCGCCGACGTGATGGCGGCTCAGATGGCCGACAGGTCAGAAGTCCGGGTCGTCACGCTGGGTGTCAACGAGGATGCGGTGACTCTGTCGTGATGCCGTTGATGTCATTGGTGCCGACTGTGTGGGCAGGTCAGGGGGGATCGTGAATCAATACGGCAGAGTCGCCGCGCGAGCGGCGCGGATGCTCGCGGCCGATGTCTCGCTTGCGACTCGGGCAGCATGGGACTCCGCCGCGGCAGAGCTGGTGCGGGAGAGCGACTCGGCCCGAGACAAGGGGTGTCCGCGGAGAGCGTTCCTTGGCCTGTGCGCCGCCGGCGTCGTGAAAGGTGTGGGGTGCCCTTCACTTGACGCCGGAGGGGTGAACGGCGACTACGCCGTCCGTGCCTACAGAGCTCTGTGCGCGAACCAGGCGCTGGAGGGCAGTCAGGTCGAGCTCTGGCGGCAGGCGTGCCCCGGCAAAGCGAAGAAGCACAATGGCCAGATGGATGTGCTGGTCGGCCTCTGGCAGGCTGGGCTGCTCATCGGCGGGCGACTTTCAGGTTACTCGCATCGTCCCGAGACAACTTCGTCGCTTGGAGTTGGCGACTATCTGAGCGACACGGGGCTCGCGTGGCCACCATCAGTCGGGAACTGAGAGCAGTCGAGGAGCCGCTCACGCCGACCCAATCTGGAACTGCTCGAGTGGCATGCGGCGGAGGTCTCTTGGGGGGTCAAGACGCCCATGGCTAGGTGGAACCAGCCGAGCTCGCATTGCCGCCAATCGACCACGGAAGGATTCTGATGACGGCACTGCTCGGGATTGACTGCTCCACAGATCCGAAGAAGACCGGACTCGCCTTGGGCGAGCTGCGCGGCGAGAAGGTTCGAATCCTACGGTGCACGACCGCGACGAAGGACGAGCCACCGTGGGCAATCGCCAGCGACTGGCTCAAGGGCTGCGACGAAGTGCTCATCGCGCTGGATTCCCCGCTCGGCTGGCCAAAGGCGCTTGGTGCCAACCTCGCCAATCATCGGGTCGGCCTGCCCATCAAGGCTGACGCAAACCAGATGTTCCGGCGTGCAGCCGACGTCGAGATAAAGCAGCGGTTGGGCAAGTTGCCACTCGAGGTTGGCGCCAACCTGATCGCGCGAACTGCCGTCGCCGCCCTCCGGCTGCTTGATCGGATCCGCCAGGATTCGGGGTACCCGATTCCTCTCGCATGGGCGCCGCACGAGACAGAGTCGTGGCGCGCCATCGAGGCGTACCCCGCCGCGACCCGCATCGCCCACGGGGCGCCGGACGTCGGGGGCAGCCTGGAGGGGCTGGGCGCCCTCCTCGATTGCTCGGTGGTGCTGTCGGCGGTCACTGAATCCAAGGACGCAGCCGATGCCGCCGTTTGTGCGCTGGCCGCCGCTGATTTTCTGCTCGGTCGCGCCATCCCGCCCGTCGACGTGGAGACAGCCTTGATCGAGGGGTGGATCTGGGCGCCCGGGCCGCCCCGAGGCTGAGAGGAGCCGCTCGCGAGGGGCAAGTCGAGGGCCGACACCATGCCCACAAGGAGGATTGTGACGTGAAGGACACCGTCGCCTATCAAGGCGCGCTCGCGCGCTTGCGTGAGCTGCTCGCCACGCGAGCGCTCACGGACGACCAGTACGCGCAGATGAATGCGTCGCAGAAGCAGGTTCTCGGTCGCTATCAGCCCGCCTTCGCCTCTGCAAACCTCGAGCAGCTCACACCCGAGGAGTTCAAGTCCTTCCTCTCCTTCGACAACAACCAGCACTGGACAGGGCTCTATCGGCTGGGGTGGAAAGCCTGCGAGAACATGGCCGGTCTGCGCAACGCCCTGCGAACGTTGCAGGACGGATCACGGCCGGTCGGCGCGCGCCTAGACGAAGCGATGCGCGGGGTGCCCGGCATGGGGCGTGCCTTGGCGACCGCCCTGCTGCTCGTCATGTTCCCCGACAAGTACGGCGTCTGGAACAGCACCTCCGAGAGCGCCCTCAAGACTCTAGGCATCTGGCCCGAGTTCGAGCGCGGCCTGAGCGAAGGGTGCCGCTACGAGCGCATCAACGCGGTGCTCCTGGACCTGGCCGAGGACCTCGGCCGCGATCTGTGGACCCTCGACTCGCTGCTATGGCATCCGCTCGCGACGACGGAGGCCGACGGAGCGATTTCGGCATCTGCCGCAAATGAGGCGGGCAACGTCTCAGGCGCCGTCCAGATGGGGAACCGCTTCGCCCTCGAACGCCACCTCCAGGACTTCCTGTTCGCCAACTGGGACCACACGGACCTGGGCAGGGAGTGGGAGCTCTATTCCGAAGACGGCGAGAGGGACCGCGCCGTCGAGTACCCGACGAGTGTCGGCCGCATCGACCTGTTGGCGAAGCACCGCAGTCAAGCCCGCTGGCTCGTGATCGAGCTGAAACGCGACCAGACAAGCGATGCCACCGTTGGCCAAGTGATGCGCTACATGGGGTGGGTGGCCGCCAAGCTGGCGCAGCCGGGCGACGAGGTCCGCGGCCTGGTGATCGCACACGAGGCCGACGAAGGTATGAGGTTCGCTCTCAGCGCCGCCAGCAACGTCAGTTTGATGTTCTACGAGATCGAGTTTCGGCTTCGTGGTACGTGATCGAGGGGCAGCTGGACCCGGCAACCAGCCAGGCAGCCGTCTTAGGTCGGCTTTGCGTCGGCGGCTAGTGAAGAGGACCTGCATAGTGGAGAGGACCTGCACTCGGCGCACTTCCTCCGGCCAGACATCACGGCGGATTATCCGCAACTTGAGAGACCCTCCTGGCGGACATCGTGGCGAAGCCCTTGTCGTAGTGGTCAACGCGTGGGCTCCGACCGGGAGAAGGCTGCTATGTGAACTCGCAAGGTTCCACCTGGCATCT
>Ga0315282_10005415_pt1 | contig 21769 bp, 14 predicted proteins | sample YL17G07_20_MG_FD_203693 | JGI IMG/M metagenome (GOLD analysis project Ga0315282, IMG submission 203693) | Sediment microbial communities from Yellowstone Lake, YNP, Wyoming, USA - YL17G07_20 | ecosystem: Environmental > Aquatic > Freshwater > Lake > Sediment | place: USA: Wyoming | collected... | reverse complement strand
GTGCGGTATACTACCGCGCCGTCCGGTTTTCTCAACTGTAGACCGCGAGATTAGTGGCTTTGGGCTCTTGGCTATTGGCTATTGGCTATTGGCTGTTCGCGCAGCGTGCGACCCCTATCCAATAGCCAATAGCCGACAGCCTATAGCTGATAGCGGAACACAGGGGGGAGTGGCGCGTCAGGCCGGCTGCTGTTTTCCCCCTCCTTGTTCAAGCGGGGGCAGGGGGGTGACGACGCCTCACGACAGGTCCTGACCAGCGTCGGAAGTGGGGGCGGGAAGACTGGCGGGAGGCGGAGGGGCGTTGCCTGCAGACAGTGGCACGGAGGCACTGTCTGCGGACAGTGGCACGGAGGCACTGTCTGCGGACAGTGGCACCGGGGCGGCGGAGTCGGCGGCGCGGCTTTCCATGATCTGCGCGGCGGCCCAGGCGGCGACATCGTCCTGAGTGCGCGCGATGTCGCTCAGCCGGCTGAAGTCCTGCGCCTCGAGGCACAGTTCGTAGAACGAGGGCACGACGGCGCCGGGCTTTTCGGGTGGCTGCCAACTGAGATGCTGCTGCCAGATGTCCAGCGCGTCGTCCTTGCGGCCCAGCCGCCAGTACAGGAGCATGACCATCTCGGCCGGGAACGTGTCGGAACTGCCGTGGTACGTGTACAGCTTGTTGCGGAAGTAGTCCACCGTCTCGTCTGCGCTCTCGCCCAGCAGCGCGCGGGCGAAGCGGGCGTGGTCCTGGTAGCCGGCTTCGAAGAGCGGGAGCGATGGGGGGTGATGGGGCGTTTCGAGCAGGCGGCCGTATTCGCTGATGCACAGCGACATGATGAGGTCTTCGCGCGCTTCGCAGAGCAGGCCGATGCGCGAGATCGCGATGACGGCTTGAGCGTCGGCGTGCACCTTCGCGCCTTCGAAGAGCCACGTGCGGCCGCGGACCAGTTCCACGAGGTCCGTTTCCCCGGGCAGTTGGCCGGTCTTCTCGAGGACCGCCTTGCAGACGCCGCGCACGAGTTCCTTGTACAGCGTTCGCACCAGCAGCGCCGCGGCGTACTGCTTGTCCTGGAACGCCGGCGAGAAACCCGTCTCAAAGAGGCGCAGGGCGCGGTCGAGGCCGTGCCGTTCCAGCGTGAGCTGGAAGCCGCGCTGAGGATGGACGCCCTGGGCGAGCGCGGCCGCCAGGACCTCGTCGGACGCCTGCTGCGGCTCGAGATTCTCCAAGGCCGCACGGACGGGCGCGGCGTCACCGAGCGCGCCGTAGTAACGCCACGCCTGCGCGATGTCGCCGTCGCCTAAGGCGCGCGCGCCGACCTCGCGGCAGACGCTGTCCACGAAGGCCTTGTATTCGGCCCGCGCGCTATCGGGGCAACCGCGCAGATCGGCGGGGTTAAGGAGCGGCAGGCCGAGTTCGTGGCGCTTCTTGAGCAGCAGGGCGCGGAACAGGGCGTGGTGGTCATTGCCGGCGCGCAGCGCGGCGATCAAGGCGTCGAGGCCCGCTCCGGTGCCGCCTGTGGAGAACGCCATGGCGAGTTCTTCGTAGTGAAGGTGGGTGCTCATGCGCAATCAGGCAGGCTCGTCCTCCAGGCTCCTTTCGCACCGGGAACTGTCTTACGCGGCTTTACGAATCCGCGCGGCCCACTATACCAGTTCCCGTGGCTTTCTGCAGGGATTCTATGCGAACCGCGGGGCGCGAACGGGACGCGCGGATCTTTCCACGCCGCGTTCTGCGCGTCTGTGCGTGCGGCGTTGTGTGCCTCGCGCTGGAGGCTTGCGTACGCTACGACGAGACAATCGAGGTTGACGCGCGGGGCGGCGGGACGGCGACGCTGGTCCTCTCGCGGCCCGAAGCGGCCGCGCCGTCCGCCGGTCCGTTCATCGGCCTCTTTGACGCCCGCTTCAGCGAGGGCGCCATGAAGAAGGACTTGCCCGAAGGCGTGGCGTGCGACTACACCCGGACCGTGAGCGGCGGGCGCATCGAGATACGCGCGGTCTACACATGCCGCGATTTTGCCGGGTTCCTGAACTGGGCCGCGAGGACGGATATGCCGTTCGGCAATGTGAGTCTGCTGCGCAAAGACGGCGTCCTCGAATACAGCCGCGCCGTCAAAGCGCTGCGGCCCGAGGAACTCGCTATCGTGCGCGCGAGCCTGGCTGACGCGCAGTTGACCTTCCGCTTCACCGCGCCGGGGACGCTGGAGCGGACCAACGCCGGCCGGCGGGAGGGCGCCACGGCGGTGTGGGACTTCAAAGCCCCGGAGTTGTTCGAGGGCCGCAGTCTGACGGCGCGCTACACCTCGGGTGCGCCGTGGGTGTGGGTGTTTGCCGGCGCCGGCGCCGCTGTGATTGCGTTGGCTGTCTGGTGGTACGCGAAGAAGCGGAGATGACACAGTGCGGATGACGCACGGGCAGCCAACGGCAAACAGAGGCTGCCCGTGGCACACAGGCAGGGAGGGGATGGCGTGAGCGCAGCATACGAAGACCAGTGCAGGAAGACGGTAGCGCGGTGGCTGACGATTGCGCGCGGGTTGCTGGAGCAACCGACGGCGCCGTGCCATGAGGAACTGCCGCAGGACTACGTGCGGTCGTTTGCGAAGGCGCGGCCGGCGCTGTCGGCGAGCGCGGACGCCGCCGGCAACCTGGTGCTGAAGTACCCGGCCCGCCAGGTCCAACAATCCGGCAGATTGTTGAACAACCGCGCGGCGGGCGCGCCGCTGGTGCTGGTGGGCCACCTGGACCATCCAGGGTTCTGGATCACGTCGGCCACGCGAGACAAGGCGGAACTCTGGTTCAAGGGCGGCGTGGCTGCCGGCCACACGCGGCGCGGCTGCAGAGTGCGCTTTTTTGAGATCGGCCGCCGCGAGCCGACGGGCGCGGGCGAACTGACGGCGGTCGTCGAGGAGAACCAGCGGCTTGCGCGCGCAAGGGCGAGGATTGTGGAAGGTTCGGCGCAGGCGGGCGGTTTTGCGATGTGGGACTTCCCGGCGTTCACGGTCAAGAACGGCTTCATCGTGTCGCGGGGCTGCGACGACCCGCTGGGCTCAGCCGTGGCGCTGTGCGTGCTGGACGAACTGGCGCGGCGCAAGCCCGCCGGCACGGCGGTGTGGGGCTTGTTCACGCGCGCGGAGGAGGTCGGTTTCCTCGGCACCATGGAAGCGCTCCGCCTGAAGACCGTGCCCCGGAATGCCTGCGTCCTGTCGCTGGAGTGTTCGAAGGCCGCGGGGGTGGCGCCGCAGGGCGACGGCGTGGCGGTGCGCGTCGGCGACAGGGCCAGCATCTTCGACCCCGACCTGACCGACGCTCTGTGCCAGGCCGCCGAGAGCGTGCGGCACAGCCATCCCGGCTTCAGGTACCAGCGCAAGCTGATGGACGGCGGCACGTGCGAAGCGACGCCGTTCTGCGCGTCCGGCTACCGCGCCTCGGGTCTTGCCGCGCCACTGGGGAACTACCACAACCAGAGCGAGGGGCCGGACGGGCCGGGCATCGGGCCGGAGACTGTCTGCGTGAACGACCTGGTATGCGAGATTCGCCTGCTGCTGGCTCTGGCCACCCAGCCGCAGTTGTTGCGCAAGCACGCACGCAGAATGCCGGCGTGGGTGAAGGAGCGCGCCAAGGCGGCGCGGAAGCTGCTGTACCACGGCGGGGAAACATAGCTATTGGCTATTGGCTATTGGCAGCAGCGCGATGTGCCGTTCGCCAATAGCCAATAGCCTGTAGCTGATAGCCAACAGCTTACGCCGTGGCGCTGCGCGCCTCGGGCGCGTCTTCGTCGGGCGCCACAAGCGGCTTCGCTGCCGACGGCGGCGGGACTGCGGCGGCGTCGAGCGGCCGCACGTCGAAAGGCAGCGCCTCCGCTTTTGACGCGCCGAGGTAGCGCCGTTCGACGGCGGTGCCAAGCTGCGTCGTGACAACATACGGGATGGTGCCCGATTTCTCCGCGACGTCCTCGACAGTGATGCGGATGGCCGGCGGGCCGCCGATAAGCGTCACGGTTTCGCCAACCTCCGGCACGCCGGCGGCGCCGTTCTCCAGCGCGGTGATATCGGCCACGATGCAGTTCATCGAGATGGTGCCGACGACAGGGGCCAGTTGGCCGCGGATGATGACGTTCGACCGGCCGCTCAGTGCGCGGCGGTAGCCGTCGCCGTAGCCGATGGGCAGCGTGGCGAGGAGCGATTCCTTCCTGCAGACGTGGGTGCGGTTGTAGCCGACGGTCCAGCCGGCGGGGCGGCGTGCGATGTGGATGATGCGCGTATAGAGCGCCAGCGCCGGCAGGAGTTCGAGGCGGTCGCGGTCCGCGGACCAGGCGCGCAGGCCGTGCAGCAGGACGCCGCAGCGGACCATGTCCAGGTGCGCGTCCGGATGGAAGACCGTGCCGGCGGAATTGGCGGCATGGCGCACGCGGAAGCGGAGGTTGCGGTCTTCGCAGTAGCGCAGCAGGTAGCGGAAGAGTTCGATCTGTTCGCGCGTCGGCCCGGGGTCGGGCTCTTCGGCGCTGGAGAAGTGCGTGAAGATGCCTTCCAGCTCGAGGGTGTGCTCCGAACAGACGCGGTCAACCGCGGGCCAGATTTCGTCGGGTCCGAAGCCGCCGCGGCCCATGCCGGTGTCGGACATCAGATGCACCAAGGCTTTCTGTCCGCGGCGTTCGCCCTGCAGGATGGCGCGCGCGCGGTCGGCGACGGCGCCGATCTCGTCGGTGCTGGAGACGGCGACGGTGAGGCCGGCTTCGATGCCCGCGCCGATCTCTTCCGGCAGCGCGGACGTGAGCAGTTGGATCGGCGCGCGGATACCGGCATCGCGCAGCAGGATGCCTTCGCCGACGTCGTTCACGCCCAGGCGCGTAGCGCCGGCTTCGAGCGCCGCGCGGGCGACTTCCACGGCGCCGTGGCCGTAGGCTTCGGACTTGACGACGGCCATGAGCGCGGCGCCGTACTTCAGCAGGCCGCGCAAGGTACGGACGTTGTGGCGGATGGCGGCGAGGTCAATCTCGGCCCAGATGCGCGCTGCATCGGGAACGTTGGTTAGCCTTGAACCCATTTGTGTGTGGATCGGCATGCGGTGCGGATGTCCTTGAGCGGAAAATCGCGCAAAATTCGTCACAGCAAAAGATTATAGGAACGTCCGATAAGGCGCTCCACGGAAAGAAGGCTACTCGGGTCGCCGGAGCCGGCGAGGCACGGGCGGTCCCTGCGACCCCGCTTTCGGCTTCGCGGGCGTGTCCGGGGGGATGCAATAGGCTTCCAGCTCGACTGCGTGGAACTGAAAGTTGGCGGAATCGAAGAGGCCCTTGAGCTTGATGGTCTTGACGGGCCGTGGCGGAAAATCTATCTGCTGCCAACTGCGCCACTGGCCTCTGCTGCGGTCCACCAGCGGGATGTACTTCTGGCCATCATGCGAGGTTTCGAGCGCAAAACGGTAGAACCTGTCGTCTTCGCCGTCCCAGAGCAGCACACGTATCTGGCGCAACACATAGACCTTCGGCAACGTGACGATGAATTCCCCCGGGTAGGAGAAGTACGCGTAGCCGCTGCCGGTGTCATATTCAGTGGTGTTGCCGTCAATCAGGTTCATCGCGTTCGGGCTGCCTGTGCAGGTGGCGCCCCGTTTGGCGAGGGCGACGTTGCCCGGTTCGCCCACGGCGCCTGCCTGCTGGGCGACTTTCAGCAGCTCCACCAGATCGTCAAGCTCGCCCCCCCGCTGCTTCATGACATCGCTGTCGGCGTACCTGGCGCGCAGCGCCGCGACCTTCGCCGCGATTGCCGTGAACTTTCCGTTCGCTATGGCGTCGTCCACTTCGTAGAACAGCTTCTCGGCGTACGCGTTCTGCACGGCCTGCTTCTTGGCAAGCGTCACCTTGTCGCGCAGGACGATGAGTTCCAGGAGTCTGCGCCCCTCCGCGCTATTCGCGCCGGCCAGCGCCTTGCGCGCCAGAGCGTCGTCCTTGTCGGTGCCCTGGTCGTACGCAGCCACGCTTAAGCCCAGGCTCACGTCCGGCGGCGGAGCGCCCAGGACGAGGGTGTTCAGCGTGAGAAGCTCCTCCAGGGAAAGCTGCTCCCATTTCCACTGGAGTTCGACGCCCTTGTCCTTGATGATAAGCGCCTTCTCATTGCTGCCTGCCAGTTTGCCGCCGAGCGCCTTGGGACGCACACTCCGGGCATCAATCTTGTTCGGGTCCGCTTTGAGGCGGTCTGCGACGAGCGTCTTCATGTCGGCCAGCCCGCTGTAGCCTGCGGCGTGGATCCTGGTCAGCTCGCGGTCGAAGGCGTCAAGCGTCTCGAGCTTCGCGGCCGGCAGCGTGAAGAGCTGCGCGGCCTCGCGGAACTTGCTCTCCACGCTTAAGCCCGCCGCCTTGGCGATAAGCGCGGCGAGTTCCGGTCCCGGCGCCGCCCTGCTCGCGTCGTCTGTCCTTTGTACCGCGCTTGCGGCCTGCGGCGTTGCGGCCCCAACGCCCGGCACGGTGGCTGCACCGGCGGGCGGCGTGTCAGTCTTCCCGGGCTGGCCGGCAGCGCCTGCCGTGGCCGCGGGCGCAGCGCTTGCCGTCGCGGCCGGCGCGGGTTCCGGCACCTGTGGCGGCGCGCTCGGTGCCGGAGCTTCCGGCCGGCTGAGTCCGACCACATCGGCGGTCTTGGGCACGGCGGGCGCCGTGATGTTCTTCGGCGGGACTCTCGATACGGCCGGCACCGGCGCGGGCACCCTGGGCGCCGGCGTGCTGACCGCCGTCCTGGCCGGCGGCGGCGGTGAGGCCGCGGCGTTTTCCGCGGGCGGCTGCGGCTTGCTTCTGCCGAGAGACAGCAGCAGCACCACCACGGCCGCGCCCGCCAGGCCGACCGGCAGCAGCCAGCGCGCAACGCCCGCGGCGTCCTCGGCGCGGCCGTCCCGGCGGGATGTGCGTCCCTTCTCGATGGGCGCGACCGCGGCCGTCGCGCCGGCTTTCTTCACGGGAACTGTCGCTGCCGCGCTGGGGAGGAACGGCGACTTGCCCGGCGGCAGTTCGGCGTTACGCGGCGGCTTGCCCTGGATCACCCGGTCGAGGTCTTCGAGCAGTTTTTCCGCGGATTCGTACCTGTCGGCGCGGTCCTTGGTGAGCAGCCTGGCGAGCACGGCCACCAGCCCTTTGCTGGCCTGCGCGCCGGCGTCGTTGGGGTTCGGACACTTGTCGGTGACGTGCTTGGTCATCACCACGGCGATCGTCGCGCCCTCGAACATGGTCTTGCCGGTGACCATGTGGTAGAGGGTCGCGCCGAGGGAATAGAGGTCGGTCTTGGCGTCGAGGTCGCGCATGCCGCGCGCCTGCTCGGGCGAGATGTAGTGCGGCGAGCCGACGGCGAGGCCCTCCTGCGTCAGGGCTTTCTCGGCCTCGCTCTGGGTGTCCAACCGTGCCAGTCCCAGATCGCACAGCTTGGGCGTGCCGCTCTTGTCAATCAGGATGTTGTCGGGCTTGATATCGCGATGCAGGATGCCGTGGGCGTGAGCGTGCACGAGCGCCTGCGCCATCGCTCTGCCGATCTTCAGCACCTGCTCTTCGGTCAGCTTGCCCTTGGCAAGGACCTCTCTGCCGCTCAAGCCGTCCACGAATTCCATCGCGAAGTAATACACGCCGCCGTCCTGGCCGACGTCAATGCCGCTGACGATGTTGGGATGGTTCAGGCGTGCCGAGGCGCGAGCCTCGCGGACGAAACGTTCAGTGAAGCTGGCCTGTTTGGCCAGGCTGGGCGGCAGGATTTTGAGCGCCACGATGCGGTCCATCGAGACCTGGCGGGCCTTGAACACCGAGCCCATGCCGCCCTGCCCGACGCGCTCCAGCAGTTCGAAGTTGCCAATCTTGCGTACTTCGGCCATCGCCCCCCACCTCAATCCTGCTGCTCTTTATGTACAACGACAGTGCCCGCCACGACAGACATAAACCGGTGAATCCGGCGCCGTCAACGCGGTGGAGCATATCGTATAGCCTTGGCTTGCGGGTTTCGGTTTTGGCTGTTGCCGAGAGGCAACGAACTGGCGATACCTTGCACGTTGCGGAGGTAAGGCGGGAGAGACGCACGATGAGCAGCAGCGGCCACATTGCAGCGACGCCAATCGCCATCGTCGGCAATGTCAACCTCGATATCAAGACAAGCGTGCTGCCGGCAACGCCGGCACTGTTCGCCGACGGCGAGACGAGCGCGGCGGAGATTTACGAAAGCCTCGGCGGCGGCGGGGCGAACACGGCGGTCGCTGCCGCGCAGCTTGGCGGGCGAGTTCACTTCTGCGGCTGTGTGGGCGAGGACGCGCTCGGGCAGCGGCTTGAGCAGGCGCTCGAACAGTTCGGCGTCATTGCGCACCTGCGCCGCAAAGCGGCCGCGACGGGACGTTCCATCGCGCTCACGTGGGACAATCACCACCGGCACTTCGTCAGCAGCCTCGCCAACAACCGCGCGCTGACCGCGGCCGACGTTGACGTGGCGGCACTGGCGCGCGCCGGGTGCCGCTCCCTGTACCGCGCGGACGTCTGGTTCGCCGAGGCGATGCTGGCCGGCGGCAACGCGGCGCTGCTGCAGCAGGCGCGCGCGCTGGCGATGGAGACCTCACTGGACATCAACTGGGACCCCGAGTGGAGCGGCGGCGGCAACGCCGAGCATGTGCGCCACCGCAAGGCGCAGGTGGCCGCCGTCCTGCCGGACGTCTCGTGGGTCCACGGCAACGAGCGGGAACTGGCACTGTTCACAGGGAAGGAGCCCGTCCTGGATGCCTGCTCAAGCCTTGTGGACCAAGGCTGCGGCGGCGTCATCGTCCATCGCGGGGCGAAGGGAGCGGCCGCGTTTGCGGCGAAGACGGGGTGGCTCGAAGTGCCGGCGGCGCCGGTCGCGACGATCGTCTGCGAAACCGGCCCGGGCGACGCGTTCACCGCGGCTTTTCTGCTGCTGGACGGGCTGCCGCTAGACGAGCGTCTGCGGGAATGCGCACGTATCGCCGCCGCGCACCTGCAGGGCACACCAAACCTGATCCCGCGCCTCGCATAGGCAATGTCTGCACAGGCTTAGCTACCGCAACTGCCGCACGGCAAATGCTTTATATACTACACACGTTTCCGTGTCTGCACCCACGCAGACCAACTGGCTTCCCGCAGTAGATACCTGGTGGAACGAGTAAGGCGCGCTGACCGGTCGGCCGCCGAGCATGGGCCAAAGCAGTCTCAGTCATTCCTTGTGGAGTGGCCCGCTTGGCCTGGAGTGAAACGGGAACAAACGTAAGTGTCGAAAGGATGGGTAAGAACATGACAAGCGCACGGATGACGATGGCGGCCCTGGTGGCCTTTGTGGGTTTGAACGCTGGGCTGGCGTTTGCCGCGGCGGACGTTGTGGACAAGCTGAGCATCCAGAAGATCATCAAGATGAAGATCGAGAGGACGGAAGACGGCATCTACAACCTGAAGGTCCTGGTGTGCCTCTCGAACAAGGGCAAGAACACGGTGCGGATCCGCGACGCGGAAGTGGGGGTGAGGCTGGAAGGCGGCGGCGAGAAGATCAAGGTCGGGACGACCAGGTTCCCCGAGGTCGAACTGGCCAGGGCCGATCCAGACGGCGTGCCGAGCACCAAGGATGTCGAGTTCACGGTGGAACTGGGTGGTTCCAGCGAAGAGACCGTCGGGCGCATGATTGCCCTGTTCAACATGATCTGCAATCCGAAAAACAGCCCCGCGATGCTGCTGGGCGGCAAAGGCGTGGTTGGGATCAAGGTCGAGAGGGGCTGGGTCTACCAGGACGGCGTGTCCGTGGACCTCAAGTTCGTGCCCTCGATTCAGCGCGAGGTCCTCGTCCCGTAGGAGCGCTCGCCCGGCTTGGGTTCCGGGCAGGCGAACAACAGCCGTCTTACCGATCGAAAGGGGGATCGGTAAGACGGCTGTGTTTTTCGCCCGACCGCAGGCTACTTCGACCGCCACGCCCTGATGGGCAAAGGCTGGAAGAGTTCGCCCAGCGAGTACGGCAGCGTGGTCTCCGGCTCGAACAGCAGTTGCCAGCGCAGCCGCGTCTGCGGCACCTTGAACGCAAACACGTTCTGGCCCAGCACCATGTCCACGCCGACGACCAGCCGCGAAGTCTCGATGGGCGCGTTGCCGTCCTGCCGCACCACCAGCTTCCCATTGTGCCACGCTTGCACGCAGTCGTCGCCGGCCAGCACGAGCGGCATGTGGTGGACGTCGGGCGCCGGGATGTAGAGCGCTGTGACCGCATACGCCACTTCCGGACGGTTCTCCGCGTCTTCGCGCCACCGTTCGTTCGGCCGGCCGAAGACCTTGTTCAGGTCCACCACGCCGAACTCGTCGTAGCAGCTCCCGTCGTCCACCACGTTCCACTCCAGCCCGCCGACCGGCGGCAGGGCCGCGAACGAGGCAACCAGGCGTTCGGCCGGCGGCACGAAGTCGAGGCCCTTGCCCTCGGGGTCGGGGATGGGGCCGAGGAACGCCCAGGGCAGCGGCCGGATGAAATGCAGGCTCTGCTGGTATGCGCAGCCGCCTGGCAGCAGCACGCGCATCTGCAGCGGCACAAAGTAGCCGGTCCGCGGGCTTAAGCGCAATTCCCACGCCAGCAGTTGCGTGCGCTTCTCCGGCGTCAGACGGAAGTCGCGCAGCTCGAAGCACCCTCCGCGCGGGCTCTGCAGTTCCACCTGTCCGCTGACGGCCTCGCTGCCGTTGAGGCGCAGGAAGACCGTCAGCGCGTTGCGGTGGCCTCTGCCGATGACCAGCGACTCCGACGCGAACATCTGCGCCGTCACTGCGCCAATGGCCGGGAGGTTGGGCGCCGCGGGCGGCAAGTTCTCGAAGAGCGGCGGCGCCGTCACCGGCAGCCGCTCCAGTTCGGCGTCCAGCAGCGGGCGGCCGGACACTGCCACGCGGTCGAACTCCATGCCGTCCTCGCTGGTCTGCACTGTCAGCCGGTGCGTCCCGGGGCGGACCTGGAAACGGCGCATCGAGTGGTCCCAGAGCCACCGGTCGTACTCTTTCCTGTCGCCCACGCGGGTCATCGCCCCGCCGTCAATGTAACAGCGCAGCGAATTCCCGCAGTCGTCCGTGTAACGCGCGTGGACATACACAATCACGTTCGCGTAGTCGTCCGTCCGGAAGACGAACTCGCACAAGCCGTTGTCGCGGCCGCACAGCCGGTTCGCGCCCTCCCGGACGCGGAAGTGCGGATGGCCCACGGCGGGACTGGCCGGCAGCAGTTCCATCGGCCAGACCGCCCGCACGCACTCATTGGCGGTGAAACACCATGCGCCGGGCGCCGCGGCCGGGTCGCCGCGCTCCAGTGCCGCAGTTGGCGCGCTTGAGCTCCGGCGCAGCGCCTCCTGACCGCGAGCGAGAGCGTCCGTCGCCGTGCTCTCCTGTTCCGGAACGACAAGCGACTCCGCAACCCGGAAGAGCCGCTCCTTCTCGGCCTGTCTGCCGCGCTCCTTCCCCGTGTGGTAGGCGTAATAAGCCAGCGGCAGGGCCAAGGCGACGGCAAGCAGCAGACCCGCAAGGATGCCAGCGAGCAACGCCGTCCACCACGGCCGGCGGCGCGGTGCTTGTTGCGGAGCCGCAGAAGGATCCGTCGCTTCCGTCACTGACCGCTCTCCCGCCAGGGCTTTCCCTGAGCTGTAGAGCTTACTTTCGTTGGCGCCGTGCGGCAACTGTCATGCCGCCTGGACAAACGCCGCGCTCTTGCGTACAACTCCTGTTCATGCGCTACAGGAAATTCGGCACGCTCGACTACCAGGCCTCCGTCCTGGGCTTCGGCACCATGCGCCTGCCCCTCGTCGGCGACGACAGTTCGAAGGTGGACGAGGAGCAGTCCATCGCCCTCATCCGCTACGCCATTGACCACGGCGTCAACTACGTTGACAGCGCCTACGGTTACCACGGCGGCAACAGTGAAGTCGTGACAGGCAAGGCCCTGGCCGGCGGCTACCGCGCTCGCGTCAAGCTCGCCACGAAGCTGCCGAGCTGGTCGGTCGCAGCGGCCGGCGATTTCGACCGCTTCCTCAATGAGCAGCTCCAGAAGCTGCAGACCGACACGATTGACTTCTACCTCCTGCACTGCCTGAGCAACAACTTTTGGGCCAAGTTCAAAGGCTTCGGCGTCTTCCGCTGGGCCGAGCAGATGATCGCCAAAGGCCGCATCGGGGGCTTGGGCTTCTCCTGTCACGAGGAGCTCCCCGACTTCCGCAGTTACGTGGACGGCTACGACGGGTGGGCCATGTGCCAGATTCAGTACAACTACCTCGACCAGCACAACCAGGCCGGCACCGCGGGCCTGCAGCACGCCGCATCAAGGGGCATCCCGGTCGTGGTCATGGAACCGCTGCGCGGCGGAAAACTCGCGGCCGAGCCGCCGGCGGGCGTCCGCGCAGTCTGGGACGCCGCGCCTGTCCGCCGCACGCTCTCCGACCACGGGCTTCAGTGGGTGTGGAACCATCCGGAAGTCGTCGTGGCGTTGAGCGGCATGAACAGTCTGCAGCAGGTCCAGGAGAACCTCGCCAGCGCCGATCACGCCGCAGCCAACTCCCTCAAGCCGCAGGAACTGGCCTGCTACGACCGCGCTATCGCCGCGTACCGCATGGCCGGTCCCGTGCCTTGCACCGCGTGCGGCTACTGCATGCCCTGCCCGAACGGCGTGAACATCTCGCGCATCTTCGAGATCTACAACGGATTAGCTATGTACGCCGATCCCGGCGTCTCCAAGTACATGTATGGCAAGCTGGAGGAGGCGGCACGCGCCGACAAGTGCAAGGAGTGCGGCGAGTGCGCGCCGCGCTGCCCGCAGAAGATCGAGATCGCCAAGGCCCTTGCCGAGGCGCACGGCAAACTCAAGGGCTGAGAAACAGTGGCGGGTGGCATCGGTTAGAGCGTTAATCGCGCCTTGCGCCGGTTTTGGGTGCCATCGGTCTGGAGCTGTTTCCAGACCGATGCAACACGGCTGCTGCCCGTGACTTCTGCGTTCTGTTTTCCGCCGTCCGCCTGCCACGTGGTACAATGCCGTTATGCACCGAGTCCTCGGTCTGCTGGCCTTCGTATGGTGTGCCACGGGCGGCCAATCCGGTTCCGGCACCGCCGGTTTGCTGTTGGCTGCCCGTGCCGCCGAACCCGCTGACACGCAGGCCGCGTTTCCCCTCTGGGACGGTCACGAATCCATCGAGCAGTACGCCAGGCGCGTGAACCTCCCGCCGACGAAGACGCTCGACCTCGGCAACGGCGTGAACCTCGACCTCGTCCTCATCCCCGCCGGCAAGTTCATCATGGGCACGCCAGAACCGAAGCCGGTGGACGAAGAGGGCTACCACAAGAAGATCGTCGTCGGCCGGACCGCGTTCGCCGCCGCCGTTGGCGTGCTGCTGGTTCTGATCGCGACGATCATCATCCGCGCCATCCGAAAGCGCCGCAGGCCGCAGTATTCGCTGCGCCGGTTCATGGCGATGACGGTCGTGGCGGGCGTGGCCGTCATGGGCGGGATGCACTGGTGGTTCTCGACGAAGGCGCTGGCACAGGCTCAGGCCGACTACAAGGCGGCGCTATCACGCTACCAGAGTTCCTATGACTGGGAGAAGCCCGCGCACGAGGTGACGCTGACGAAGCCGTGGTACATGTGCAAGCACGAGGTCATGCAGGAGCAGTATCAGCAGGTAATGGGCGTGAACCCCAGTCACTTCAAGGGCGTGAACCTGCCGGTGGAGCAGGTGTCCTGGGACAATGCGACGGAGTTCTGTAAGAAGCTCAGTGAGAAGACCGGCATGACCATCCGACTACCAACCGAGGCGCAGTGGGAGTTTGCATGCCGCGCCGGAACAACGACGACGTATTACACAGGCGATGCCGACGCCGACCTGGGGCGAGCCGCGTGGTACGACGCAAACAGCCGCGGCAAGACGCACCCGGTCGGCCAGAAGGCAGCGAACGCTTGGGGCCTCCACGACATGCACGGCAACGTGTGGGAATGGTGCGCAGATTGGTACGAAGAGTACAGGCCCGGCGCAGTCGTTGACCCGCAGGGGCCGGGCGAAGGCCAGTACCGCGTGCTGCGCGGCGGGGCCTGGGACGGCCATCCCAGGGGCTGCCGGACGTCGAACCGTAACGGGCTCGACCCCGACTACCGCGGCTGCTACTTCATCGGCTTTCGGGTGGTGGTGGTGGCGTCCAGGACTCCGTGACCTGCCCTTTGCCGCTATGCCGCTGGTTTCACGCGGCGAAACCTGATATCTGCCGAGTAGCCCAACGCCGCCAAAATACGCAGCATCAGATCTGTTGAGACATGTTGCGTATTACCGTTGAGAATCGCCGTCAGCCGCGGCCGGGACGTGCGAGCCGCAGTCGCAACCTGCTGCTGCGTCAGGCCGCTCTCGGAGACTGCCTCGACGATCTTTTTGGCCAACCGGAGGCGGACCTCGAACGCGGCCGCGTCCTCGTGCGGCAGACCCAGCGCCGCCACCAATTCAGCGACCGTATGTGTAACCACTGCTTTAGATCGTTTCATGGGCCAACTCCCTCAATCGCTGCCGCGCCAAAGCAATCTCATGCTCGGGCGTCGCTCGCGTCTTCTTTACGAAGGCGTGCGGGACCAAGATCCCCCGCTCGTCTCGCGTGTAGTAGAAGGTCCTGAATTCACCGCCGCGATCCTTTACGCGTAACTCAGCGACCCCTGGCGTGGGGCAATCCTCCGGATTGCCGACGCAAGCCGGACGCTTGCGCCACGGGCGAGATAACGGCATCCCCACCCGCGCACCATGTTGAATCCTCAGGATAGCCTCGCCGATCGCCCGTCTGGCCGCATCAGGAAAACCGCGAATCGTCTTGAGCGCCGCGGGATGGAAAATCGCAGGCTTCATTATGCTATAGTCTCATATATGAGACGTGCAGTCAACTCCCAAATGGCCTATATCCCCTATTTCCCTCCCGCTTCGACCAGCCCCGACAGCCCCACGTCAACATACTGCCCGCCGGTGGTCTGATGGCAGTGCACGGCGATGACGTTTCTGCCCGTCTTGGCGGCGGCGAGCGCCTCGGGGCTGACGGCGAGCTTCGTGTAGTCTGTCAGGAAGCCGCCCTGCTTCGCGGCCAGCACGCCGTTGATGTACACCTCGACGTCCTCGTCGTGGTGTATCAGCAACTGCGCGGACTTCAGCATCCCGTCCTCCAGGTTGAACTCGCGCCGCTCCAGACTGGACCTCGCTGTCTGGGATCCGCGCGCCGCATTTCTCGCAGTACAGGATGACCATTACCTGTGCCCGTCCGCCTGCTTTGCCGCCTCCACCAGGAACACAGAGCGGACCGGCTCCAGCCGCAGACGCACCCGCGTCACGTCGCCGCCGTCGGGAAGGAGCGCTGCATCGGCCGGGCCAATCTCGCCCGTGTGCGGGTCCCACGTTTCCAGCGCGAGCTTGCCCCGCAGCCGCACATGAACGTCCACTGCGGTCTGCGATGAGTTCGCAAAGAAGTACACGTGCCGCCCGCCAATTACTTTGTGGATGTACGACAGGTTGCCGCCGGAGACCTTCACCTCCTCCTCGAATTTCACGTCAGGGACCGGCAGCAGGTCGTCGAGCGCCGCTTGCAGCGCGCCTGGGCCGGGCGACGGCAGGAAGTACGCCTTCCCGCCCTTGGCGTTCGCCTGAACGCTGTGGTTTCCGCCCGCTCGGGCGATGTTCTTCCCGTCCGCGCCGGCGACTTCGAACTCGACGATGGAGACGCTGTCGGACGCGATGGCATCAATGCAGAGCCTGACCTTGGATGCCGTGACGGGGCCGAACGTGTCAGTCTTCTGCGCTCCCAGCCGTTCGCCCTTCACGCAGTCCACCCACTTCGCGCCATCCCAGTACTGGATGCGATACGCTTTCGTCCGGTCATACGCCTCACGCACAGTCGTCTTGCCGAAGGTCTTCGCGGCGCCGAAGTCCACCTCCAGCCACTGGTCGCCCTTGGCGCCGTCGGCGGCGTTCCAGCGCGTCTCGGGGTTCCCGTCCACGGCATTGGCCGGGTCAAAGCCGCCCGCTGCCCACGCAGTGGATGCCGACACGCGCGGGAAGTCCGGCCGCTTCCCCGTGCCCGCGCCGAACATCGCCGCCACGGCCTCGCGCACTTCGGCATCCTTGCCGAATTCCGCCGACGTATCCGGCAAGCGCGTCGTTGCGATCACCTTGCCGCCGTTGTCGTAGAACTCCTTGATCTTCTTCAGACTGCTCCAATGGATGGTGCGCGAGCCCGGGATGACGAACACCTTGTACTGTTCGGCGTTGAGCTTGTTCTCCAGCTTGATCTCGCTGCCCGCGACGGCGCACTTTTCGTCGAGCACTTCCGGATGGACGAACGTGAAGTCGCGCCGCAGCGTCAGCGCGAGCCGCTCGCCGACATCCATGTAGTCCGCTTCCGGGGGGATGACGCCGCCGTCGTAGGGCTTGCCGGGCCCGAAGTAGTAGCCGCTCTGCAGCGTCGCGATGGGGTACAGCACGCCGATGTCGGCGACGTGGCGGCCGTGCTGGAGCATGCACTGCAGCCGCCCGACGTAGGTGTTGTACGCGGGCAGATGCGGGCCGTAGGCCGGACTGGACGGCGACAGGTCCGGCGGGAAGATGATCTTCGCGGGGTCGTACCAGACCGCGTGCGGCACCATGACGTTGATGCCCTTGGCGAACTGGTCCATCGCCTCCTTGTACAAGTTCGCCACGGGCAGCTTGTCCATCGCGCCGTAACATTCCGTCAGCACCAGCGGCCGGTCGTAGTTGTACGCCGCCGAACTGACGATCTTGTAGGCTCGCGATGCACGTCCGTACCCGGAGATCTGGTCTATCGCCGGAATGTCCTGGTGCTTGAACGACTTCATCAGGTCGCCGCACAGGCCGACGGGGTTGACGATTTCCTCCTGGTCCACGTGGCCCGTGAGCTGGATGCGATGCGCTTTGGCCCAGTCGTTGAGCGTCTTCGGAAAGCCCGTGGCGTACAGCTCCGCGCGGAATCCGAACAGCGCGTTCCGCGCCGCCGCGGTCTCGGGTCCGATGTCGTACCACAGCGCGGGGTAGTGGATGACCGGATCAACGCCGTGCTTCTGCCGGAACTTTTCGTTGAACCCTTCCGTCCAGGCCCGGCCGCCCTGGATCCAGTGAAACGTCGGCTCGTCGTAGAAGGCGCTGTCTATCGTCGTGCCGAAATGGTCCGGGAACTTGGCGTAGTACGCCTCGTACGTCAACTCGACGAAGCGCTTGACGGCGTCGGGGTCCAGATAGTCCACCAGCCCGCGGGCGCCGTCGCGGACGCAGGTGAACAGCATCACCTTCCAGTCGCCGGCCGGCGCGTCCCAGACGAGTTTGCCGTCCTTCGCGTGGCCTGAAATGTTCTCGCGCTGCTTTGTCGCCATGTTCATCGCAACGGCGCCCATCAGCGTTCCCGCGGGCACGGCCTGCTCGACCGTCTTCGGCCCCGTCACGTCCACGGCCAGCATATCCAGGCGCTTGCCCAGCGCCTCCGGGTATTTCTTGGCCAGCAACCCGCCCGCGGAACCGCTCGGGAACCAGTATTCGTCGTACAGGCACAGCTTCATCCCCAGGCTCGCCGCCTTCTCCACCGCGGCCTGGTACTGGTCGAGGAACGCCGGCGTCATGAACGCCGGTGTCATGTGCTGCGCGGGCAGGATGCCCACGCCGTAGTAGCCGCGCTGCTTGCAGGCTTCGAGCTGCTCGCGCGTCCGCTCGGCGTTCAGCGGGCCGTTCCAGAACCACAGCGGCCTGGACTTGAGCTGCAGCGGCGGGTCGCGGAAGTCGCGCCGGAGTGTCTCCATGGAAGGTTGTTCCTCGGCTCCGCCGCATGCGCACGCCGCGAGCGCACCGATGAGCAGCCAGAGGCGCGTCCCCGCGCGCGGCAGGTCAGGCGGGCGAGGATCGGGCCGAGCTGGCGCAGGCCCGCGCCGCTCCCTGGTGTGAGGACTCACACTTCCCAGCCCTTGCGGTAGTCGCGCTGCAGGTGCTTGTTGAGTTCCGGGATGTTGGTGCACTTCATGTTCGGGCCGTCCCACTCGACCTTCTTGCCCAGGCCGGCCTTGATGGCCAGGCAGCCCAGCAGCACGACCTCCGTGAGCCGCGAGGCGATCTCGAAGTTGGAGCAGGCCGGTTCGCCGCCCTTGCAGGCGCGGAAGAAGTTCTCGTGATGGCTGCCTTTCATTCTGGGGAGCGTCTTCTCCGGCGCGGGGAACGCCTTGTGCTTCTCCTCGGGGACAATGCGCGCGCCGCCGCCATACGTCTCCGTGAACATGATGCCCTTGTCGCCGACGTAGAGCGAGCCGTTGCCGCCGAAGTCGCGCTTGTGGGCCTTCTCCAGCTCCTCGGCCAGCGGCGGCCGGTTGCGCGCATCCTTGGCGACACTGTCGGGCGTGTCGCCCTGGCCGGCCTTCTTGATGCCCTTGCGCTTGCCGTCATACCAGTAGAGTTTGACGGGCGGCATGTCGCCGCGCGCCGGGAAGTCCCAGCGCAGCTTGGTGCCGACGGGGTAGCGTTCGTCGCTGCCGCCCGCCATCTCCTCGACCTCGATGGACGCCGGGTGTTCGAGCTTCAGCGCCCACACGGCGCCGTCCAGCACGTGGCAGCCCATGTTGCCCAGCGAGCCGTCGCCGAAGTCGTGCCAGCCGTGCCATTCGTGCGGATGGAGATCCTTGTGGAAGTCGCGGTACGGCGCGGGGCCGATCCAGTTTTCCCAGTTCATCCCCGGCGGCACCGGCAGGCTGGGCGGCCGTCCGCCGAAGCCGCCGTTGGCGCGGTCGCTCCAGCAGTACACCTCGGTGACCTTGCCGATGGCGCCGGCCCAGATGTATTCGCACAGGCGCCGGTAGCCTTCGCCCGAGTGTCCCTGGTTGCCCATCTGCGTGGCGACCTTGTACTTCTTCGACCACTCCGCGAGCATGCGCGCTTCGGCGATGTTGTAGCACATGGGCTTCTCGACGTACGCGCCCTTGCCCAACTTCATCGCCATCAACGCCGGGAGGGCGTGGTGGTGGTTGGGCGTGGCGACGGAGATGGCGTCAACGTCCTTGCCCATCTCGTCGAAAAGCTTGCGGTAATCGGTGAAGGTCTTGACGGTGGACGGGTCGAAGTCAATGTTGCTCTTCTTCGCGACTTCCTTGGCGTTGTTGAGCGCTTTGGCAAGGCACTTCTCATCGGCGTCCACGATGGCGACGAGGCGTTCACGCAACGCGGCCGGCACGTGAGTGCCCGTGCCCTGGCCACCGGTGCCGATCACGGCCACGCGCAGCTTCTCCGGCACCGCAGCTCGAAGGATGTATGGCGCGCCGATGAGCTGCGTTCCGGCCGCGGCCCCCGCATAGGCCGCCGCCGCTTTCAGGAAACTCCGCCGGTTGTGTCGCGCTGTCATGCTGATTTCTCCGAATGTGGCGTGGCCTCCGCCACGTCTGCCTGTGGGTGCGTCCAAGCCGAGACCGATGTTATCTACACCCCGGCGCCGTTCAAGCGCGCGCCTTCCCGTTTTCCGGTCGTCGCAGCCCGGGGAAAACGGTTTTCTTTCACGGAATTCCGCATGGTCCCAAGCGCAATAAAGTCCCGCCGCCACAAGGGATATAACAGTCGTACTGTTATTTAGAAGAACTTTAGCACATTTTTTCCGTTTTTCATATTGACGCCCCTCACGACGAATGGTATAAGCCGCGTTCGGAGTCACCATTCATAGTAGGTAGGACGGTTGCGGGAGGAACAAGCCAAAGGCATCTCGAAAGCGGTGGTTGGACGGACTTTCTCCCCCCCACAGGTTCGCGCGAGCCACCGTTGAGAGAGAAACCGGAAACCGAAAGGTTTCCGGTTTATTTTTCGGTGAAACCCGCAAGCCACAGCGCTGTTGAAGAACACTAACGCACAAAAGACGCGGTCCTTTTCGGATTGCGCTACTTCTGACGCTGGTCTTGACCCTTTAAGCGGGCGCGTCATAATCTCTGCTTCGGGGGTGCGGCGCGATCCTCACGTGTCAGCCGGCACGCCGCGATAGTAAGGGGCTTTCCTGGGAATGGTCCGTCCGCTGCCTGCACGCGCCTGCGCACTGCTTTGCCTGTCCCTGGGGCTTGGCGTTGCCGCGTTCCTCTGCTGGCGGTATGCAGCGGACGCGGCGCCTCGCACTCCGCACGCAGCCGTTGCCGCGGCGGACTCGGCGCCCGCCGCGGCTCCCCGGAGCGACGGGCCATTCTGCTGGGGCGGCGCGCTGAACTCCGCCCGGCTGGAGGGGGCCGGCTTCTTCGACCGCCGCGGCGCTGCGGCGTTTGCCGCGGGCGTAGGGCCGGAACTGCGGAAGTACGTTGTTGAGCTGAATGCGCGCGCTTTGCTGCCGCTTCCCGGCGACGAACACCTTGCCGCTGTATGCAGGGGGAACGCGGCCCAGTCTGTCGTCTACCTGCAGTTCGTGAACCATCCCCGCCCGGACCAGCGTGCGCGTGTGGCGGATGCCGGAGTCGAACTGCTCTCGTACGTCGCCGGCTACGCCTGGGCGGCGCGCGGGAAAGCCCAAGCGTTCCGTGCGGCGCTGCAGCTCGATTTCGTGCGCGCCGTGGCGCGCATTGACCCGCGCGACAAGCTGCACCCGCAGGTGTTCCGGGGCGATGTGCCGCCGTATGCCGCGGCGCCCGGCGGGCGCGCGCGGCTGACGCTCCTGGCACGCCCCGGCACGACGGCGGAGGAAATCTCGGCGCAGTTGAGCCGCGCGGTGGAGCGTCCGGCGCCGGCTGCCAGTCCCCGCGACGCGAGCGTGCTCGGCCCGCGCTTCGAAGTCGTCGCCGCTATCGCCCTGGCCCCGCGGATCGCCGCGGCGGACAGCGCGGCCTTCATCGAATTCGCCGCGCCGCCCGCGGGGTCGCGGGATGCCGTTACCGACGTGGTCTCCAACATCGGCGACGTGCGCGACAATCCGCCGAACCTGGACGGCAGCGGCGTGTGGGTGGCGGTCCGCGAAGTGGGCGGCATCAGCGCGCATGTGGACTTCAACCCTCGCCTGACGCGCATTGACAGCAACGGCGCGACCGATGCCACGAATGTCAACCACGCCACCGCCGTCGCCGGCCAGATCGGCTCGAACGGCGCCGCTCAAGCCCCGGCCAAAGGCGTCGCGCCGGCCGTGACGATGTACGGGTACGTCGTCGGCGGGAACGAATCGGACTTCGCCACCACGGACGCCGTCAACGCCGCGGGCAGAGGCGCCCGCGTCTCCAACCATTCGTACGGGCCCGTGGGCGTCACGGCCTGGGGCGATTACCAGACCATCTCCGCCGACTGGGACGCGGTCATTGCGGCCAACAACCTCGTGGGCGCGTTCGCCCAATACGAAGAGACCTCGGGCAACGTCTACACGCGCACGGACTTCTTCGTCGGCGCCAAGAACACGATCTGCGTCGGCGCGGTCAATTCCTCCGCGCGCGCCGGCGACGTCAACCCGTTCATCGTGCCTGCGGGGGGCCTGGCGTACTTCACCGACTTCGGCCCGATGAACGACGGCCGCATCAAGCCGGACTTGGTGGCCTACGGCGAGAACGTGACCCTCGACCAGGGCACGAACAGCACCCAGGTCCTCAACGGCACCTCGTTCGCCACGCCGGTGGTGACGGGCGTCGCCGCGCTGGTGTTCCAGCGGTACAAGCAACTGACGAACGGCCTGGAACCGTCCGGCGCGCTGACCAAGGCGCTCCTCTGCAACTCAGCGACCGACGTCGGTCCGGCCGGTCCGGACGCGCAATACGGGTTCGGCATTCTGAATGCCGACGAAGCGATCAACACCGTCAACCTGCTGACGAACCCCGGCGGC
>Ga0315282_10005414_pt1 | contig 21769 bp, 22 predicted proteins | sample YL17G07_20_MG_FD_203693 | JGI IMG/M metagenome (GOLD analysis project Ga0315282, IMG submission 203693) | Sediment microbial communities from Yellowstone Lake, YNP, Wyoming, USA - YL17G07_20 | ecosystem: Environmental > Aquatic > Freshwater > Lake > Sediment | place: USA: Wyoming | collected... | reverse complement strand
GCCGTGATATCCTCATGAAGGCCGGCATGGACAAGGATGAGGCCAAGAACGTAAAGGACATCAAGGGTACCAACATGCTCATCGATATGACCAAAGGTATCCAGTACCTCAACGAGACGATGGAACTGCTCCTTGAGGGCGTCCACGAGGCGCTGGCCGGTGGCCCGCTTGCGGATGAGCCAGTCCAGAACCTCAAGATGCGTCTTGTTGATGTCAAGCTGCATGAAGATGCAATTCACCGGGGCCCGGCGCAGGTCATTCCGGCGACCCGCAGTGCGATCAAGGCTGGCCTCCTCCTTGCAGGTGACTCGCTTCTTGAACCCGTCCAGAAGATCCAGATCACGGTCCCGATGGACCAGATGGGTGCCGCAACCTCCCAGATCCAGGGACGGCGTGGTCAGGTATTTGATATGCAGAGCGAGGGTGACACGATCACGGTAGTCGGGAAGGCACCCGTTGCCGAGCTCTTCGGCTTTGCCGGTGATATCCGGTCCGCAACCGAGGGTCGTGCGATGTGGAACACGGAGTTTGCCGGATTTGAGCTGGTACCCAACAGCATGGTAAAGGAAGTCGTGCTCGCGATCCGCAAGCGCAAAGGTTTGAAAGAGCAGCTCCCCACACCAGCCGATTACCTCTCGGCATAATTTATCCAACGTCCCTTTTTTTCATGCCCGTATCTTTGCACTGTTACTAGCTCATCGGCGGTAAGCAAGAAAATCGCAATCGGGATTTTTTAATTTTCACGCCTGTAATTGAAGATCTCATGGATGTTTTATTAGAATGTGCTGCACGCTGTACTTTTGTGTGCATGTAATGATCGACAACTCATGTGCGGTCACCGGCATGGGAGCCGGTCATTTTGCCGGATTCACAATGACGCCATCGTTGAAATCTGCCGTGACTGGATGGTTTTCACAGGATCCGGAGAGGATCCGTTGCATTCACTCTGGAAATGGCTCCTAAAAAACGAATCCTGATCAGGACTGACAAGGGTCTGCATCTGCATAATTCTTCACGCTATTGACATCTCCTAGATTCAATAATAAATTCCCACGGGTATGGATAATATTCTGAACTTATCAGAATAGAAAAGTGGATCAGGGCGCCTTTTTCACATTCCATTTCAGGATACAGTAAACCCCGATAAGGATCAGGATAGCGCTGATACCCACGATTACATACGCCCCAATCTCAAGCCCACATGTCTGGCGCCCCCCGTTTTCTGCTGCAAGCCTGCGCAGTCTGATGGGATGCTGTACAGGAAGAACCAGATAATCCATGCATTGACAAGAATCACGACAATAGCTCCGATCGTAGGGAGAAATAGTGATGAGAAATGAATGGGTTCCATCTCATCGGGTACGGTTAAACTCATAGACTGCTTATCAGGCAAGTCTCTAGAAAAAGGATTTCATTGCTTTAAAAAAAAGAAAATGAAAAGTGAATAAAAAAATTAGACCATAACAGCACGAATGATCGTCACGTTCTGGAGCGGATGGTCACCGGCACCGGTCTTCACTTTTGCGATCTTATCGACCACGTCCATTCCCTCGACCACTTTCCCAAAGACCGGGTGCTTGCCGTCAAGGAAATTGTTATTTACGAGGTTAATAAAGAACTGGCTGCCACCGGTATTCGGACCGGCATTGGCCATCGCAATCGTGCCACGGTCGTTCCGGTTGTTCGATGTAAACTCGTCTTTTATCACATAACCGGGTCCACCGCGACCGGTTCCGGTTGGATCGCCGCCCTGCAACATGAAACCATCGATGATCCGGTGGAAGATCACGCCATCATAGTAGCTTTTCTTTACGAGTGATTCAAAGTTGCCTGCGGTAATCGGCATATCCGGTGCAAGGGCGATCGTGATATTGCCCATGTTCGTTTCGAGCCGTACCAGTTTCTGGGATTCTTGTGGTGTAGGTATCATAGTAGTAGTTCCGGCGGGGGATGTCCCGCTTGTGCTGCTGTTGGTTGATTGTGTGCACCCTGCGCATACAAGTAGGGTGACGACGAGCAGTGCAGAGATGAAGAGTGTTCGCCTTTGCAGCATACCTGTTCAGGTTCGCACTGCGAAAAAAAGAGTCTTTTGTCTGCCCATGCATTACTTCTGAACTGGTTCGTCTGCTTCGTCTTGTCTTCTGCCAAAGATAACAATCGCACCTACTGCAAGGATGATGGCGACAAGTCCGGTAGCGAGAATCCCATTCCCGGTGGATGTGGCGGCGATATATGCCTGTGCGGGCATATCGATTGCAAGCACCGCTGACGTGTTGCCGAGCGAGCCGGTACTGGAATCGTCAATCGGGGCATATGCAGACATAAATGATCCGTACTTCGTGGTATACGGTATTTTTGACGCTGTAGGGGTCGAGAGTGCAGCAAAGATCTCTGCCTTATCCGGGCTTGTGGAAACCTCCCCGATCCGTGCCGAACCTTGCGGATCCAGCGGGTACAGGTCATCGACGAGGAACGTGATGGACTGATCAGGGTTCACTTTCAGGATATATGCGTTTATGATTTGATCGTTCATGCTCCGCATGGTCCACAGGTTGTTCACGACCGCCATATACTTCGGGGACATCTCGTCTCCCGGCTTCATGTTGGCGAGATCGCTTGCGTTCACCTGTGTCGCCATGACGCCCGCAGTGTTCTTCAGTCCGGTCCGGACAGAATCCCTGAGCGCGTCCTGTGAACCCGTGTAGGCAAACAGGGTGAGCGCAGAGATGATGATGATCACAAGGATGGAACTTATCCACAGTTTTGTTGATTTTGAGCATTTGCAAGCCATGATATTATTTCCTCCTCAGTGCAATGACGGTCCCGATGATCGCACACAACCCCCCGATCATGATCGCCGGGGACGGTGCTGACTTCGGTGTCGGTGTTGGTGCCGGACTCATCGTGATCGCAACCGGTGTGGTCTGCCCGGCGTTCACCATGGCGGTCGTGGAGTAATCGACATACCCGGTGTATTTCAGCACTACCGAGTGTTGACCGACTGAGATGTCCGTAAGGGTTGCCGGAGTATACCCCCGAAGCAGGTTATCGACATATATCTCTACACCCGAAGGTGATGATACAATGTTGAGCCCCCCCGTTTGCGGAATCGGGGTGGGGCTCGGTCCTATCGGGGTAAGCATTGCAGTGATCGGGGTCTGATAGTTAGGCTGGATATACACGGTATTGATCCAGTCATTGTAGCCCGTCGCGCTGACCTTGAAGAGATGGTTTCCCGAGGTGACGCTCGGGAGGGTGAGGGTTCCGCCCGAATTGATCTTTCCTTGGGAGATGCTGTCCATGTACACACTGGCGCCGGGCATGGAAGTAATAAGGACCGAGCCAAAGATAGCGGGTGTCAAAGAAACCGGAAGGTTCTGCGCCTGGCCGGCGTTAACCCAGACATTAGCGGAATAATCGTTGTAGCCGGTCAATCTGACGAGGATAGTGTGGCTGCCGGGATACAGCGTGAGGGTTATCGGGGTCTTCCCGTAGTAGTTTCCGGTCCCGTCAACGTAGACCGAAGCATAGTTCGGGCTTGATGTTACATAAACCGTGCCCGTGTTGCGGGACGGGGATGGCTGGAGGGTTGGGGAGTAATATGCTGTTTGTCCCGAATAGACGTTTATCACCGTGTTGTCGGAAGTATATCCGTTCAGCGATGCCCGCATCGCATAGGAGTTGGGGGGCAGGTTCGGGATGGTCATCGGTGCGTTTCCCTGCAGGATACCGTTCATGTAGATTGCCGCACCTGCCGGGTAGGACTGGGCATAGATCGCACCTTTATTGACTGGCTGGATAGTGGGGGCGGTGGTTACGATCGGAACGAGGTTCGCGTTAATGGTGACGTGCTGGTTTGCGGGGGGGTTACCGGGAGTCTGTTCCCAGGTAACGTAGTTGGGAGCACTCACGGTTATCGTCGCCGGGGCACCGGTTGAGTAGACCTCCGCAACGATCGGGTTAGGTGGCGTCGTACCCACAACATTGTTATTGACTTTCACTGTGGCACCGTTGACGTTCACGTAGATATCGAAGTATCCGGTCCCACCCCCAATCTGGGTAGGTGGCTCAGTGATCGTGATGGTGGGCTCCGTTGTCTGACGTGCCGTTGTAGGAACTGTTGTAGGAACTGTTGTAGGAACTGTTGTAGGAACTGTTGTAGGTTCAGTAGTCCTGACGGTTGTTGGTTCCGGTGTGGGTTCAGTTGTCCGGATTGTCGTAGGTACTGTAGTAGGTTCTGCCGTTGGTGCAGTCACGGTTGGGAGGATAGTGACGGTCGTTTCCGGTTCAGTCACCCCACCGATAATTGGCGGCTCTGCGCCGGCTACCGGAATGAAGTAGACCAGGAACAAAATCAGGATAAAAAGTATGAGCAAAAATCGTTTCTTCACGTTATCGCTTCCTTTACTCTAATTTCAGAAATTTCGCTATTTATAATGACCTGTTTGTCGGCAGAGGAATTTCCCGGAGACGGGGAGATCTTCGAAACGGTGCAATGATTGCAGCACAGTCATCTTTTCGGAAGTTCTCTAAAAAAAGAGAACCGGGAAATCCTCACTGACTCAGGTATCCCGGTACATCCTCTCCAGTCAGGAGCAGGTGACATCGTTTACGTTGATCTTTATGATTTCCGAATGAATGTCGTGAATCGTTGACTGTAATTCTTCGTACTGGGCTTCACGTACCAGTTCAATGGCTTCTTTGATGTTGGCGAGGGCCTCACCTTTGTTTACACCCAATGTGACAGCCCCCGGTATCTCCACGCACCGGGCGGTAAACCCGCCGGTGTCCTGTGGGCCGAGGACAATTGTGTATTGCATAACTTAAACATTTGTTTTCAGGCTATACAGCCTTTTCCGTTAAAAAGGGTGACGGAAAATGGAAGAAACCAGTCTGATACGGGGAGCGGTTACGAATGGAGGACAGGAGAATATGCGTCCATTGCCGGTACCCAACGGTTCATCCTTCCCGTGAGAACCGTTTCTGGATCCATTCCGCCACAGTGACGCTGTGCTCATCCAGCGGCACGAGCCGGATACCGGACACGGAACTTACCCCCACCCCGAGTTCTGCAGCACGGGCAATCTGTTCGAGCGAGAAGATACTTCCCTGCATGACCTCGGGTGTCGAGCCGTACGAACGGAGCAGCGCAACACCGGCGGCATCAATCGCCACCCGGTCCCGGCTCGCGAGGATGACGTTTGGGGAAATGATCTTTCCAGTATCGGGTCCGCCGGTCGAAAAGGCCTGTGCCGCGTCCATGATGATCAGGTCAGTCCGGTAGAATTTGTTGATCTCCGCGATCATCGACCTCTGGCGGGGCGACTGATGAAGTTCCGCCATGTAATCATACGGGTCACGGGGGAGCTTTTTTGCGACAAGTCCAACCGAATTTTTGAGCGAACAGGTAAAATGCCCCCCGAACCGGTGGGTTTTCAGGCAGCAGACCTGGACAACCCTGTCTGATTCGGTGAAGATCTTTGCGATTGAGAACCCGCGTCGCCAGTGAAGCCCATTTTCACGGATTGCTTGCCACCCGCTTTCCTGTATCTTGTCGAGGACGAGTACGTCAAAGTCCATCTCGTCTGCAAGGGAGAATACCCCGCGCTCGGTCAGCACGTCCTCCGTTACTCCCATGCCGCTCCGTTCGGCAAGCGTGATATGCATTGCGTTCTCGCGTAGCACCGTACTTACCAGTGCCCGGAGCGTGTCAATATGGGTGGACGCGGGGAACGGATCCGCACTGTTGTAGTTTGCTTTTATTGCAACCGTTGTTCCCTTGAACGTGGAGATGTTGCATTCACGAAAAACAAGTTCTACCGCTTTCAGCCTGTCTGAAGCGCTAATGATATACACATCCGCCGTGCTACCCATAGCCATACCCGGTGGACTCTCTATCTCCGGATTATATGAATTCTTTCGTCTCACACCGTGGCGATGAAATCCCCATAACAAAATGACATAAATACCGTGAAACGTCAGACATGTGCAATTGAACGGGAACGCCTGCTTCACAGGGTTTGGCACCCATAATCAATCATTTTGCGGTGCGGGGATCGACAGCCGGGGAACTGTTATCGATTCCCTGTCAAATAACAGGTACTTTCCGTGAGAAGGTAGCCGATAAGGGTTAATTTGCCTGTCCTTCAGTCTCAATGCGCCGGACTGCACGTTCGCAATAGTGTTGGTCAATCTCAATACCGATGCCGCGTCGGTTGCATTGCGAAGCGGCAACGAGTGTCGTGCCACTCCCCATGAATGGGTCAAGAACGGTATCACCGACAAATGAGAAGAGTTTCATACACCGCCGGGGCAGTTCCAGCGGGAAAGGCGCCGGGTGACAGACCCTTTTTTTCCTCTCTCCATTAAAAGTCCACAGCCCGTTTGTCCATGCCATGAACTCTTCTTTTGCGATGTCGGACTGTCGAGAACCGCTCGTCTTCTTCCATGAATCTTTATACAGGACGACAATCAGTTCCACCGGGGCAATCACGTACGGCGCCGAAGCGCTCGCCCATGAACCCCAAGCGGTGCGGCGCGATATATTTCCTTCGTTCCATATGATGGTTGAATGATAGGAGAACCCGATCTTCTTTGCAAGGGTGGTGAGATCCGCGCCAACACTCTGCTGCCCGCCCTTGTTCTTGTCGAGCGGGATGTTCAGGCAGAACCGCCCGTCATCTTTTAACCAGCCATAGCAGCGGGTCATCCAGCGGAATGAAAAGTCAAGGTAATCGTCATAGCTTACCTGGTCATCGTGGGAGTTATACTGGATATCGACATTATAGGGCGGTGAAGTGACGACGAGATCGATGCTTTTTTCCGGAATCTTCTGTGTCGTGAAGATGTCTTCGTTAATGATACGCAGGTGCGAATCTTCAAAAAATATACCGGAATCTCCCATGACCTGTCCTCTTATGCATCGATCCGGATCCCTAAAGAATTTCACGGTCACCGGTATAGAGATCCAGCCATCTAATCAGAAATCATTCTGCTGCACGGCATTTTTCACGGCAATTGCACTGGGAGTATACCTCATGTCTAAATCATGAACATTATTAACCCGGATGGCAATTCACATATACCGTAAACGTCCTTGTGGGCTACCATTGAACCGCGTGGTTCAACGAATAACTTTCACTATCATAATGATATTAAATCCCGCTCGCACAATTCCTTAACAGAAATTCCTGTACCAGTGCTGAATACCGGGGGAGGAAAGGGATGATGAAAACTCAAAGAATGATATGTCTGTGTGCTATATTCACATGCCTCATTGCAATAGCCGTCCCGTTCGTGGGCGCTGCGACAGTTCCGTCCTCCCAGTCCAATTCAACAAGCTACCTTGCCCGCGATAACCCGGAACTGATCTCCGCGCTCAAGCTGCATGTTGCGTTTCTCGGACAGGAACAGCAGGCACGGATGGATGGCGTGATCCGGTATATCGATTCCATCAGCGGGGGAACAGGCTCTTTTAACCTGCGGATGATGCAGGAGGATTACATGACATCCGCGTCCTCGATCCCGTTCATGAACAGTGCTGATGAGATCGATTCCGCACGGGAAGATATGCGTATCCAGACCCGGTTGTTCGCAGAGGAGACACAGGCGCAGCTCGTGCTCTTCAATGGCAGCACCGATGCGATGGACGGGAGTATCAATGCATCCACGCGGGCTATCGAGGAATCGTTTTCCAACATAAAAGACTCGCTCTGGCTCGTCCGTGATACCGCCCGGCTCACCGTGTTCAACACGTACTCCGAGAAACGTGCCGAGCTCCTTGCCGGGCTCAGTGCGCAGGGTGTCGATATCTCCCATGCAAAAAACCTGTCGGACCAGATAGACGCACAACGCTCTGCGCTCACTGCGGTAATCTCCTCAAAAAAGTCCGGAACGATCCAGAACGCGAACAGCGGGATAAAGGATCTCAACCGCCAGTTCCGAGATGAAATCCTGACGTATCGAGCAAACCTGAAGATCCAACTGGATAAAGCTGCCATACTTGCGATACCGGATTGATTGGTCGCAAGACAGGCTCTGCCGGCGCTTATACCGGGAAATGACTTACAGCATTTTTACTTTCGAAAAAGCTTCGTGCTGTTTTCATGAGATGTATGGTTGTGTCCCGGGGGGAATCATGTACGTTTTTAATCTCTCCCGTTTGAGATCTGTTCATGCAAGGGCAATCGGGTTGCGGCATGAACTTCACGTATTCCCCTATCGGGATCATCCATTCTCCTTACAAGGATATCTCCGGTATGCCTATCCAGCCTAACGGTGCCCGTGGCGTACGGGGTACAATTGCCATATTCCCTGAGTATCGCGACGGGCTTCGCGATCTTGACGGATTCTCGCGGATCATCCTAATCTTTGCATTCCACCGGAGCTCCGATTACGCGCTCGTGGTGAACCCGTTTCTTGATACAACTCCACGCGGCGTGTTTGCGACTCGTGCGCCGAAGCGTCCGAATGCGATCGGGCTTTCGATCGTGCGGCTTACCGGGATACACGAAGGAACGCTCGACATCGAGGATGTGGATATGCTTGACGGCACCCCGCTTTTAGATATCAAGCCGTATGTGCCGGCGTTCGATGCGTACCCGGACGCTGCTACCGGGTGGCTGGCACCTGTTATACAGGATGCCGAATCGTTCCGGTCTGACGGGAGGTTCCGGTCGTGAGAGCAGATGGTTTCGGAATTTTATATCGGTGGCAATGTTTATCATCCGATGCAGTGGATGCTGATCTATCATGACTGATACAGAAACCCTCCGGGGTGTCCCCGGCATCCTGCGCCCGTTCAAGGAATACCTCCAGCGTCTCGGGCTCAAAGCCGGCGACCAGGTTGTGTACTATGGGTGCGTCGGCACCTGCACGCCATTTGTCGAACTGCTCGCGATTGCTGTCCGCGGGCTCCATCTCCAACAGGTGTTCGTCCCGCTGCTCGATGAAACAAAGGCAAAGCTCCTGCATGATGTTCCGGATGTCGGTATGCAGGTAAACGAGAGCTCGGCAACGCTTAACCCAAACGTACTCGTTATCATGGGTGGACTTGCGATGCCGAATGTGCCTGTCACAAAAGAGCAGGTACAGGCACTTGTCGCACGGCATGGCGACGTGAAGGTGATCGGCGTCTGTTTTATGAATATGTTCGAGAGGGCGGGGTGGCTCGATACCGTTTCGTTCGATCTGATGATCGACGCAACAATCGATCCTGTACGCGTGGTGAGGAAGTAGGGCTGCGAGCATTTATTTATACTGTGCGTGCCTGTCAACGTTTACTGTGCTGTGGATCCTGTATGCAGAAAAAATCCCGGTCAAACGGTCTTTTAATATTGCATGTTACCTCAGCCAGCGTTTGTCGGACAGGGGGTACCCCCTCCCCCCACCTGATCTCATGAGGGGTGCCCACCCCCATCAGCCCACGAGTGGGGGTGCAGAGTGATTACCTAGCATCCACCAAAGCCAAAGTACAAACTCCCGATTTAAGCTCATCACCCCAGATATACAAAAAAATGGTGACCCGGGCTCAATATGGGCGTATTTCCGGGAAAACCGGATTTTCATGACAGCTGGTTTCGGGGTTATTTCGACTCTGTTTCCCAGCGTATCCTTAAAATCGGCCAGAATCGCGGATTGACTGTTTTACGGGGAGAGAAACCGGCTAGTTAACCAGTCTGGACGGGAGGATCGGTTTTTGGATTACCCGCAGACCGTGAAAATGGAAGATAGGGGATTTTGGGTCCGGCATCTGTAAAACAACCACCCGTTTTCCGTATGATTTTTTATTATCCCACACCGTTTTCATTCATCCGGCCCAGGTGGACAGCTGCCAGGATGACGAAAATGCCTATCATGATGATGCCATACCCCTGTGCCTCATCCCCGTACGGAGGAAAAAGCACGACATAAATTCCATCCAGAATAACGAGGATCCCAATAATCAGCCCCTCAACAAGTATGGCCCGTACCATAATCAGATACCTTCTCTGTTAGCTACCCTCTTGTGCGCTTGTATAATAAAAATGCGTATCACAGGAAACGTCGGAGCAGCCCTGCTCCGGAAATAGGTAAAATCCGGAGTGAAAAGAGAAAAAAATTTAGATATATGGGATACGGAGTCCCTTGCCAACGCCGAATGTCTTGCGGGCTTCGACAGTTGCCTTGTTCTTTGTGATCTTCTCGTTTGCGAGCTTCGAAACGAGTTCAAGACCTGGCTTGACCTTGTCGATTGGCTGGGTCTCAAAGCATCCTGCCGCCATTGCCTTGCCCCAGACCGAGTCACCGATCTTTGACCTGACAAAGACTGTGCTCCAGCCATCGGGGCTGCCAACGGAACCGGTTGAGATGTCACCGAGGTTTGCAACGTAGTCAAGGCAGACGTGGCAGCCGGGCTGCTCGTACTTGTGGGTCACCTTAAGCGGCAGCTGGACGACCTGTCCGCGCTTGCCGTATACCCAGAACTTGCCCTTGCCGATCTCCATCTTCTTGACGGCTTCCATCTTCATGGCTGCATGGTCTTCGACAAGCTGGAGAATGCTCTGGTACGGGAAGTTCTCCATGCAGAAGATACCGACCGCAAGAGCGATACTGGCACCCACATCACGAAGCCCAATCGGGTAAAGCTGGCCTTTACGGACTGCCTGCATCTGGCAGGGAGTACCGACAATACCGACCTTGTCCAGGCCGAAGCTGCGGGTCGCTTCCTTGATTAAGGAAACGTTCGGGCTGATATTATACTTGGTACCAGCTGCAGCAAGCATGTCAGCCTTTGTGGTGACAACGACCGGAATTGGCCTCCATGGCTCATGGAACTCCATGTTCGAGTTGTCCATCATGGCTTTTTCCGGGTGCTTGTGCGCAAATTCCTTGGTTGCCGCGACAATCGCGCCGTCAATGATGCCTTCGTCCAGCGCAAATGCAAAGAGCGAAGAGACGATACCTCCGTCCTGGGCGCGCTTGAGAATCTCCTTGTCGGTGCTTCGTGCCGATACGCATAATTTGTATTTACCGAGTTCTGCTCCCATTTCAATCACCTCACTGGAGTGCCGCCATTATGGCCTCGTTGATCGCTTCGTAGTTCTCGACCACATCAAAGCTGAACCAGCTCCGCGGGCACTGGTTATAGCACGCACCGCACTTGATGCACAGGTCACGTACACCCTGGGGTTTCCCGTATTCGTGGGTGATTGCCCGGACCGGGCAGGCTGCTGCACAGCTGCCGCATCCCATGCAGAGACCCTGGTTGATGACCTCGGTCATCAGGTCGCAGAAGCATGCGGTTGTTCCTCTCTGTGCTGCCATCATCAACGGCTTTAAGAATGCAGTTGCAAGGTCCTTTTGCTCCTTGGTTCCTTTTAAGAGCAGGTATGCCATCACGGCTACGTTCCTGATCATCTGGGGGGTCGGTGCGCATCCGGGGATGTACACATCAACCTTGATGATGTCGCCAATCGGCAGGTATGCCTCGTGCGCCGGCTGGTTCTGCTGACCACCGCGGGAGAACCGGGTGATGTTGCCGTAACAGGCACAGCCGCCGAGTGCAACGACCACTGTTGATTTTTCCCGGGTTTCCTTAAGCTCTTCCACTGCGAGTTTGTCATTAATACAACATGAACCCTCGACGAATGAAACATCAACTTTCTGGACGTGCCTTGCATCTGCAAGGGTCGGCATGTACTTCAGGTCGACGTATTTGTCGAGGAGTGTTAACAATCCGGCGTAGTTGTCTGCTAATGCAACAGTACAACCGGTACACCCACTCAGGTGTGTATAGCCCACTGTTATCTTGTCTACCACAGGCTTAACCTCCTTTTTCGTTGTTTCCGCTTTTGTCGCTACGTCAGCTGGTTTCGGTGGAGCCGCAGCTTTTGGCGGTTCCTCGCTGACGTTCTTCTTGAAGACACTTGATAGTAGTCCCATAATCCACCCCAATCATTTCGAGTATTACCTTTATTGCTTTCGGGATCGCGTTTTTCACATCATCTGAAAGCCCAATCTCAACCTCAGCATCTCCCTTTTTGATAACCTTTGCCGGCTGGCACAGGACAACAATCGTATCGATCTGATCTTTGATACGGCAGAGCTGGTCGACACCGTCCCATGAATGCGGGTCGATGTAGGCACCCGGTTTCAGGTTCTTGCCGGAGATTTTTGATATTGATCCTGGCTTTGAATTGAAATCTGCAATGTCAACGACGATGAGTTTCTTCGTCACATCGGGATTAAGGAAATTAAAAATATAGTGCGGGGCGCCAGCGCCACCGTCCTGTATTGTTACATTGTCAGGAAGTTTAAAATTCTTCATCTCCTCAATCACCGCAGGTCCGAATCCGTCATCACCGAACAGGGGATTTCCGCACCCCACTATTACGATCTCCGAATACAGCATCAGGGAACACTCACTGGATGAGCTTCTGAGCCACTAACTTGTTGTCTTCATCTAGTACAATCATGTGGGTAGCACACGATACACAGGGGTCATACCCACGCATGATGACTTCGGCAAGCTGCCAGGGTGCACCGGTGAGTGCAGCGCTGCAGGTCGCGAAGTTCCAGGTGGTCGGAACCAGCATGGAGAAGTACTGGACCTTCCAGTCCTTGACACGTGTAATATGGACATCAGTTCCACGCGGGGCTTCATTGGATGCCCAGCCAAGGGAACCATCACCATCAGGGATGAAGTCTGCAACGACTTTTCCATTGGGGTTCAGCAGGTCAATGCAGTCCATCATCTCATACAGGCAGTCCGGGTACTCCATCTCACGGGCAATGTTCTGACCGACGGTGCCCTTCTCATCAAAGTTTTTGTAGGTGACAAGACGTGCACGCGGACCGACTTCAACGGGCTGACCGTCGTACATCGGGATGCCGGTGCAGGCTTCCATCTGCGGGTTGACCTTGGTACCGAGTTTTGTGGTTCCGCCAATCGGGTACTTGGGCTCTTCGAGCGAGATCTCCATCTCACCCATATACCAGTCCCAGGGACGGACTTCCTTAAACCGGTTGATGTCCCAGCTGGGGCATTCGTCCAGGCTCGAGCTGCCATAGAATGCATGGGTTGCAAGGTAGCCCTGGTTGTGGTAACCCAGAGTCTTGGGCAGCGGGACTTTCATGCCGCCGACATCCACAGACTCCCGTGCCTGGTAGTTGCGGAGGATGGCAATCATGAGGTCCATCTGTGCCTTCGCGAGAACAAGACCCTCTTTTGCGAGGTCGTACATCTTGGTCTTTGCCTGCTCGGAGCAGTTCCGGTACATGCCGCCGACACGGGTGTTGCTCGGGTGGATACATTCTCCACCGGAGATCTGACCAATGGTCTGACCGATCTCACGGAGCCGCTGGATGCGCTTTGCAACGGTGCGCACCGGCTCTTCTGCCGTGAACGGGTTGATCTTGACCTCAGTGCCCGGTAAATACAGGTCGGGCAGGATCAGGATGTCGTGCAGTGCAATACTGTGCAGCCGGTTTGCCAGCTGGAGGATGTGACGGAGCATCAGTGCGTCCTTCGGGATCTCACACTTGATAGATGCTTCCATTGCCTCCGTGGCTGCAATCGTGTGGGCAATCGGACAGATACCACAAACACGGGATGCAATCTTGGGCACCTGCTCGGGTGTCTTTCCGACGGCGAGTTTTTCAACTCCCCTCACCGGGGTAATGGAACACCAGTTACCCGTTTCGATGATGCCTGCGTCGTTAACCTTCAAGACGAGCTTTGAGTGTCCCTCATGTCTTGTGGTTGGGGAAATCTCTACAACTTTCGACAATATAATCGCCTCATTTTATGTTGAGTTGTTCGGATTGCTGTACAAAAATTACTCTATACATCTCTCATCTCTAGAGATAATTGACCGTACAAAGTACGTTCAGCTTAATTGACACGATTGCTGTTATAACGTTTATGATAAGATCCCTGTTTGCGGGAGTGATCCAAATAAGAGGAAATCCACGCAGATATTTGGGACGTTTTCAGGATCCGGGTGTTATTTTGTTTTATATATCCTGTTAGATCACAAAAATAAAAATTTAACAGGATATTTTTACCCCGCATTTATAAATGAACTGGGCGGGAATTTCCGGGAGAAAAATCCGGTAAAAACCGGAAAAACCTTGGGAAAAACCGGAAAAATCAGGATAAAATGTACAAATAATTGAAATTCTCTCTCCATTATGCACGATACGGCATCATCCGGGCAGAACGTCCGATCGTACCGGGGGGTTGCAGGAGCGAATGCGCTCTCTGCCGCGTGCAAGGGAGCAGGGATTCCACCCTTCCCGCCTCCCGAAAGCGCCTGCCGGAATTTTTATTTCTTCGCGAGGGATGATGAGGTGCAGGGAGAGCCCCTCCCGGATCGTTAACTCATTGGTGACACATTCTCATTTTGTCCGGCACTCTTGCGATGGAGTGAGGATAAAAAATTCCGGCAGCGCTTTTGGGAGTGCCGGAGCCGGTAACCGACTGGTATATCGGGTTCCTGTGCCTCTGAAAAATGGTTTTACCCTCTTCATTGCTATTCCCGAACATTCACCGGCACAGGGGAGGCACACGAAAAGATCTAGAAAAAATATTGTTTTGAGGGTAGCACTCCAAAAACAGAACCGCAGGTTTCACGGGTGTTTTTATGCAGCGCTGTTTTTTTCACTGTTCAATTCATCGAACAGTTCGGCAAGAGTCGCCCGTCGTTCGGCATAGGCATCGTGCTGGTGGATACTCTCCTCGTTTGTCTGCTTGATGATGATAACCGAATCCCCTGATAGATAGTCGAACTCCGCGAGCACTTTTTTTGCCATCTCGCGGACGCAGTCCTCCACAAAACGTGGATTCTTATGCGCGGCGAGGACTACAATCCCTTCATCGCCCCGTTTTAACAGTTCATATATCCCGGCACTCATCGAGTCCTTCAGGATATTGATGATCTTTTCAAGATCGACATGCTGGTCGTCGTCCGTCTCGATGCAGAGGAACCCGCGACCACGCTGGTTATGGGTCGCCATCGGGACTTCGGCAAAGAATGCGTCAATCTTATCCTGAGCCATTCCGAGATCCGAGAGGACATGGTTCGCCCGGTCTTTCATGATATTCTGGGCACACGGGCAGGCAGTCATGCCCGTCACCTCGGCACCGATGCTCTTTCGCACGATAGGATCGCGGAATGTGCGCCGCGCGATCGCCCGTGCGTGAACTTTCACCACTTCGTGGCAGACGGTATGGCTCACCGGTGTCTCGCGTTTCACCATGAACTCGCTGCGCATCAGCACTTCGGTACGGTCGGCATACTCGTGATGATCCAGCAGTTTCCGTGCGACCACGCTGCAGAGATTTTCAATCTCATTCACCTTACCGTCGATTGCCTGCTGGAGCACTTCATCGATCACCTCGAAATTCCGTGAAAGGTTGGCGCCTTTCAGGCTTCCGGGCAGATCTACATAGACATCAAAGTTCGAGATAAAAATTACCGGACGCTTTTCCGTACGGGCTACCTGAACAAGCTTTTTGACATTTTTCACGCCGACCCGGGTGAGATTGATCCGTACATCGGGGCAGGTTGACTGCACATCGGGCAGTGTCCCGCTGAATGTATGATCCGGAGTTTCGGCACCAGGTGAGTTCTTAATAGGTCATCGCTCCAGTGGATCTTCCAAGTGTGCTTCTTTAGTTTTTTTATATAATATTTATGTGCTTTGTTGCTGATATCAAATGGAATCATTATGATGAAAAAATACTATGAGGCGGATGCAGACCTGTCCGTCCTGAAGAGCAAGCGTATTGCCGTGATAGGTTATGGATCACAGGGGCGCGGGCAGTCGCTGAACCTGCGGGATTCCGGGCTTGATGTGGTGATCGGGCTGCGCAAGGGCAAGAGCTGGGATGCGGCAGCGAAAGATGGCATGAAGGTGATGACGGTTACCGATGCGGTGAAGAAATCTGATATCATCCAGATCCTCCTTCCCGATGAGCACCAGTCAGCGGTCTACCGGGCAGAGATCATGCCATACCTGTCCGAGAACAAGTGCATCATGTTCTCCCATGGATTCAATATCCACTTCGGGCAGATCGTGCCACCGTCGACGGTCGATGTGATCATGGTCGCGCCGAAAGGACCGGGGTTCATGGTGCGCCGCCAGTACGAGGAGGGAAAAGGTGTACCTGCGCTTATTGCAGTACACCAGGACCACTCCGGTAAGGCTCACGCGATTGCGCTTGCCTATGCAAAGGGTATCGGCGCGACGCGGGCAGTTGTCCTTGAGACCAGCTTCCGGGAGGAGACCGAGACCGACCTCTTCGGGGAACAGGCGGTGCTGTGCGGGGGTACGACCGCGCTCATCAAGGCAGGGTTTGAGACGCTTGTCGATGCCGGTTACGCGCCGGAGATGGCATACCTTGAGGTGCTCCACGAGACGAAGCTGATCGTTGACCTGATCTATGAAGGCGGGCTCACGAATATGCGCAAGTACATCAGCAACACCGCGCAATACGGTGACCTGACGAGGGGACCCCGGGTCATCGGTCCGGAAGCGTACGAGGCGATGCAGGAGATCCTCGACGAGATCCAGAGCGGGGAGTTCGCAAAAGAGTGGATGCTTGAGAATATGGTGAACCGTCCGGTCTTCAACGCGCTCACAAAAGCAGATGAAGATCACCTGATCGAGGAAGTGGGGCGGGAAGTCCGTGGGATGATGCCCCAGTTCAGAAAGGAACCCGCAGTAAAGACAGCAGCAAAGAAAGCCCCTTCGGGCAACAAAACAAAAAAGCCCGTCCCGAAAGCGGTTAAGCGGAAGAAATAATAGCATTTCTCCCTTTTTTCGCTGATTTGAACGGTTTTTTTGATACCTTCTTTTATTTTGCAGTACCTATGCTATCCGGATAAAACTCTGCATCATATATCATAGCGAGACCGGGAATACCCGGCATATTGCACAGCACCTTGCCTCTGCGTGCGACGGTCACCTTGTTGAGGTGTATGACCGGGCCTCGTACTCTGCCCTGACCCGGTTTTTGTTGCGGTGCAAAAAAGCGCGAAGCGAAGATATGACCCCGATTGAACCCACGTCAATCGACGTATCGGCATATGATTTGCTGATATTCGGTTCGCCGGTCTGGGCGTTTAAACCGACACCGGTCATCCATGCGGCGATTACCGCGCTGAAAGGCTGCGAGGGCAAGCAGGCAGTGGCGTTTTTCACCCACGGCGGCAGGCCGAGGCAGAGTGAAGAGATCATGAAAAAATGGATTGAAGCGCGGGGCATGCGCTTTTCCGGGGCAATTGCAATCCAACAGAAGAATATCGAGGACGAGAAGAAGAACGGGGATCTCGTCAGGCTCGTCCAGGCAGCAAACACCCGACTGGATAAATAAGGAACCGGTGATAAGGGTTCAGGAGCTCCACTATGCAGGAGGGTATCGTGCTGTTACCCGGTCCGGATATGCCATCTCCATACCCGCCTGCGATTGTGCCGGATTTCCCATAAAAATGCCTCCGCATTTTAATCGTGCAGGCCGGAATCACGGCGGTTTATCAACGAATCCTATAAAAATTCGAGACACTCCCGACGAAAAATTTTCATAACATATATGTATGACGGTATCGGCTGCTTGGACGTTGTCATAAACGCACCTGCCAGCATCTTCATGTACTGAGCTGGTGACTACAGGTCTAATAAGTATTTTTTAGTGAGATCTTCCACGAAAAAAGCGGATCGCACGGTACTGGAAAGCCTTTTGCATCGGTGGCGCCTCTATATTATACAAGTATGACGGACCCCTATGAAGACCTCCTGAAAAAGGCATATTCCCATATATCGGAAAAAACCGAGTCCTCTGAACGCTTTGTAGTTCCAGAGGCAAAAGCATATGTCGAAGGTAAGACGACAATTCTTGAGAATTTTGCTGAAATAGCCGACAAGGTCCGCCGCGATAAGGATCACCTGATGAAATACATGCTCGGGGAGCTGGGCACATCCGGGAAGATTGACGGTAATCGTGCGATCTTCAACGGGAAGTTTGAGATCTCGCTAATCAAGATGATCATCAAGAGTTATGTCGATGATTACGTGATCTGCTCAGAATGCGGGAAACCGGACACCCGGCTCGTAAAGGACGACCGTATCCAGCTCCTGCGATGCGATGCATGCGGAGGGCACCGCCCGGTCAGGAAGCGCAAAGTCCGCACGGAACCGGTGTCGGAGAATCTTGAGGAAGGACAGGTGATGGACGTGGAGATCCAGTCGCTCTCCAAACGTGGTGACGGGGTCGTCAAGATGGGACGCTACATCATGTACGTGGCAAATGCAAAGCCCGGACAGAGCGTCAAAATCAGGATCTCCCGCATCTCCGGTTCGATCGTGTTCACTGAACGGGCGGAGTAAATACCTGTCCTTCGGTTGAAAAATAATTTTTACAATTCCGTTTGTTTTAAAAAGGTGATTATGTAACATCGCGTACCAACGCGATCTCATTCAACATCAAATCCACAAGGACTCCAAATAAATCTTTCTCACGATTATTGTATCTCCATTCCATCTCTTTGATGTAATAGAGGAATTTCTCTTTCGAGATCCCATGATGTTTGATTAACCGTTCTTTAGCAAAGGACCAGAATCCTTCAATGCCATTGATGTAGACTTTTCCCTGTTGAATTTATAGCGATGATCGATATTCAGATGACGATACCCACAGAACATGAGAGAATCGTAGCCTCTCCATTTATCCGTGTAAACGATCGACCCACGCCGTACTTTCTTCACGGTTTCGTTCATCAATTATTCTGCTTTTACATCATTCACAATACTAACGGAGACTTTGCCTCCGCGTTCCAGGATTCCAAACACAATGGTCTTATGACCTGCGCCTCTCCCTCGTTTTCCTTTTCTTCTTCCCCCAAAATACGATTCATCCGCTTCAAGTTCTCCCTTAAGAAGTTCATCTGAAAGGGCAAGTTCTTCAACAAGAACCCGTCGCAGAATCTCGTAAGCTGTCAAGGTCGTCTTATAACTCAGAGCAACATCTATTGCGGTTTTTCGTGCAGAAACAGATAGTTCGAATAATTTGATGAGCGAGAGCCACTGGGAGGGTGATATCCGTAGCTGAGCAAACCGCGTGCCTTTGAGGGGTGAGAGATCTTTCCGACAGGATTTACACCGTACTCTCCATCGTCCGATGATGTAAAATTCAGATGAGTTGCACCTATCGCAGATTGTTTTCTCTCGTTTCTTCCAGAGATATTCCAATGATATCCTATCATCGGATACCAACTTCCCGATCTCACGGAAATCCATATGTTGCATAGCTCACATCCTAACTTATGGTTAGTATGCGATCCTACACAATCACCTAAAAAATTATAAAAAAAAGAGAAAATCTCACTTCCGTTTTGCTAGGTTTTTCAGGAGCTCGTCGCAGTGACCGGAGATCCGTTTGCATGCCTTTCTGATAATTGTCAGGGGTTTTTTATTCCCTTTTGTCGTGACGAGTAATTCCGGGTCAGAGAACTGGAACTCGATCACATATTTTGCGACATCGACATCACTGTCCCGTAAGATCTCCTCGACGAGGGCATTCATGAACGTGTGCCCTTCCCCCTGTATGGTGAGTCGTGCCTTGTCTTTTTCGAGCTCGAGTACTTTTACAATCATGCACCTATCTTTGGGAACCTGTAAACTATTAAAGTATGGGTGGATGCGGCATATTCCTGGTCAGGGCAGCCAGAGGAAAAGGTCACAGACCCGGACAGACACCTCAGGCAAATTCGAACTCCTCACCATCGTACGCAAGGTGAGGATACTCCCATGGCATGATGTGACTGATGTGGATGCACCGGTATTCCTTGGGGGCGAGACGATCGGCAAGCATGCAGGCATCGAGATAATTCATGTGTTTGTGGACAGTGATATCGGAAGGTACGAGTGCATCGAGAAGGAGCAGATCCAGATCTTTTAAGAGCAGAAGGCTCTGTTCCGGTATATCGGCTTTCGTGTCCGAAGTGAACCCCACCCGGGTGCCGTTCGACGATAACACGTACCCGCAGGTGAATGCAGGCGGGTGTTTCACGACAATCGGCGTGATGGAGATGCCAAACAGTTCGAAGGGATGGTATGGCACAACCGCCACTTTGTCGAACGAGAGGAACCGGAATATTTCACAACAATAGTTGAGCACCGGCTCAGGGGCAAAGACCGAAGGGATCTTCTGGACCCGGTAGAACTCCCCAAAGCCGATGAAATGATCATAGTGCCCGTGGGTCCACAGGACTGCGTCGATCTGCGGCGAACCCTGCCGGAGGAGCTGCTGGCGGAGATCGGGTGATGAATCGATGAGGATGTGCTTACCTTCGTTCTCGATGAGGATCGAGGTACGAAGGCGGGTGACGCCGGTTTGTAGGGCACGGGTGCACTGGGGACAGTCGCACCCCACCTTGGGTGTCCCGATGGCGTCCCCGGTCCCGAGTAGCGTAATCTTCATTCTATAACCAGTTCAGGTGCCGGATCGCTTCGCGGTTTTTGACCATGCGGATACCTTTATCAATATCCCTTTGTTCGATTGTCTCCCTTTTATCGATGAGCGCGGAAAGGAGTGCCTCTTTTATCATAAGCCGGATGTCTGCACCCGAGAAACCCTCAGTTCTCGCTGCAAGTTCCTGCAGATCACCCGCGCAGTCCATCGATGAGGTGACCCGTACGATGATCTCTTTACGCATCTCTTCAGCAGGAAGCGCAAACTCAACCACTTCATCGAACCGTCTCCATGCCGCCTCATCGAGGAGCTGCGGGTGGTTGGTCGCACCAATGAGGAGCACCCCGTTCTTTATCAGGCTGATCTTGTCGATGTTCTTTAAAAGGGCATTGACCGCCCGTTTCATCGCGCCGTGATCATCAGTGACCCGGCTTTTTGCAACAAAATCGAACTCGTCGATAAACAAGATGGAAGGCGAGAGCTTCTTTGCGAGATCGAAGATCTTGTCTATATTTTTTGAGGTTTCCCCGAGATACTGGGATGTGATCATCGAGAGGCGCACTTCGAGAATCGGCATATGCATCGAGTGCGACATGGCAAGGGCAAGGGATGTCTTTCCTGTCCCCGGGGGGCCGATGAAGAGGAGTTTTCCTACTTCGAATATCTTGTGACGACGTAAAAATTCACGGTGATGCAGGGCGTGGTGGATCTTGTCGATGATCGCCTTCTGTTCCGCGGAACAGACCATATCTTCCATCTGCTGCTCGACTTCATCGGGAGCACAGACGATTACGAGGTCCAGTGCACCACGGAGTTTTTCGTCCTCGCCCACCAGCTTGGAGATTTTGGTGTCAAGGTAGGCTTTTGTGTCCTCGTATGGAGGGTTCTCACGCCGGACTGTCTGGTAGGAGATACCGGTTGAGTCAACCCCTTCATAGAAAAATGCAAGAGCAGGATTTTTTTCTATGAGTGCCCTGCCCCCTTGGCTAAGGAACCATTCCGAAGCAGGTTTGAGGGCGGTGATCTTCAGGCGCTGCCCAAAATCCTCGTAGGCGACAAACGGATTGGCGGAGATCTTCAGGTGTGCATCCGCGATTTCTAGTGAGCGTTTGATCAGACCGTCGCTGACATATACCGGGCGCTTCACATCCTTTGCGCCTGTAGAACCGAATATTTCCCGGCACGTAGGTGTCAGGTCGTTGATATCAAGATCCGGGTTCTTGTTGAATATTTCAGCGGTCAGAATGACTTCCATTATGCGCAGGATATCAGGATCACCAGACATGGCTGTAACCTTTATTATTCTTCGCCGGAATG
>Ga0315282_10005413_pt1 | contig 21772 bp, 17 predicted proteins | sample YL17G07_20_MG_FD_203693 | JGI IMG/M metagenome (GOLD analysis project Ga0315282, IMG submission 203693) | Sediment microbial communities from Yellowstone Lake, YNP, Wyoming, USA - YL17G07_20 | ecosystem: Environmental > Aquatic > Freshwater > Lake > Sediment | place: USA: Wyoming | collected... | reverse complement strand
GGCCGCGGACCTGATCGTGCTCAGTCCGGGCGTGCCCCGGGACGAGGCGGCCGTGAAGGCGGCACGCCGCGCGGGCGTGACGGTCGTGGGCGAGCTGGAGCTCGCGTCCCGGTTCCTGCGCGGGCCCGTCATCGCGGTCACGGGCACGAAAGGAAAGTCGACGACGGTGACCCTCATCGGTCGGATGCTCGAAGCCGCCGGGATGACGACGGCGGTCGGCGGAAACATCGGGCGCGCCCTAAGCCTGCAGGCGCTCGCGTCGACGCCAGACACGCTGCACGTCGTCGAGGCGAGCAGCTTCCAGCTCGAGACGGTCGAGACCTTTCACCCCTGGATCGCGGTCTTCCTCAACTTCTCGCCGGACCACCTCGACCGGCACGCGAGCGTCGAGGAGTACCGCGACGCGAAGCGGCGCATCTTCGCCGAGCAGACCGACCGCGACTGGGCGGTGGTGAACGCGGACGACCCGCAGGTCGTGGAGATGGCGCGGAAGGGCCGCGCCCGCCAGCTCCCGTTCGCGCTCGACACGCCGCTGGCGGAAGGCGTGGTCACCAGCGGCGATCGCATCGTGCACCGGACGCCGGCCGGAGACGTGCCGCTCATCCCGGTCGCCTCGGTGCGGCTGCAGGGCCGTCATCTGATGGCGGACGTCCTTGCCGCGGCCTCGGCCGCGAGGGTCGCCGGCGTGCCGCCGGAGGGGATGGCGGTCGCCGTCGGATCGTTCACCGGGCTCGAGCACGCGCTCGAGCGGGTGGCGGAGATCGACGGCGTGTGGTTCTTCAACGACTCGAAGGCGACCAACGTCGAGGCCGCGCGGTGCTCGGTCGAGAGCTTCGCCGGCGGCCTGGTGCCGATCGTGGGCGGACGCTTCAAGGGCGGCGACCTGCGCCTGCTGCGCGAGCCGCTGGCCGGGCGGGCGCGCGCGGTGGTCACCATCGGCGAGGCGCGGGCGCTCGTCCGCGAGGCGGTGGGCGATCTCGTGCCCATCCGCGAAGCGGCCTCGATGGCGGAGGCCGTCCGGACGGCCTTCGACGCGGCGCGTCCCGACGGCACGGTCCTGCTCGCCCCGGCCTGCGCGAGCTTCGACATGTTCGTGGACTACGCCGAGCGGGGACGGGTCTTCAAGCAGGAGGTGGCCCGGCTGGCGGAGGAGCGGCGCGAGAAGCGTGAACGGTGAGCAGTCGTCAGTCGGCCCGAGGCGGTTGAGAGCCGACCGCTGGGAACGCAGGCTGCCCCGGTCTGCGGGGTTGGCGTCTCAGCCCCCGTGCTGACTGATGACTGCTCACCGTTCACGCCGCCCTCCGCACCGGCGGGGCTCAAGCCCCGCCGCTACAGGGATCGGGTGGTTCACGCCGCCCTCCGCACCGGCGGGGCTCAAGCCCCGCCGCTACGGGGATCGGGTGGTTCACGCCGCCCTCCGCATCGGCGGGGCTGACGCCCCGCCGGCAGTTCTTCTTCTCGGTGCGAGGCCGGCCGGGAATTAGGGGCAGCGAGGCGCATGGCGCGAAAACTCAAATCCGACAAGGTCCTCTTCCTCGCCACGCTGCTTCTGGTCTGCGCGAGCATCGTGATGGTGTACAGCGCCTCGGCCGTCGTCGCGCTGGAGCGCTATCACCAGCCGTACCTCTTCCTGATCAAGCAGGCGATGTGGGCCGCACTGGGCGTTGCAGTCCTCGGCATCGTGATGAAGGTCGACTACCACCAGTACCGGGAGCAGGCGGTCGTGTGGGCGCTGCTGGCGCTGGTGACGGTCGCGCTCATCGCCGTGCTGTTCAGCGCGCCGGTCAACGGCACGCGCCGCTGGTTCGGGTTTGGCGGCATCGGCATCCAGCCGTCGGAGCTGGCCAAGCTCGCCGTGATCATTTTCATTGCCTCGACGCTCGATCGCCGCATGTCGCGCATCGACGAGGTGGCGTACTCGCTGTCGCCCGTCGCGATCGTGGTGTCGGTCGTCGTCGGCCTCATCCTCCTCGAGCCGGATTTCGGCAGTGCCATGACGCTCGTGCTGGTCGCGGTGGCGATGGTGTTCACGGCGGGCCTGGCGTACCGGTATCTGCTCGGCGCGGCGCTGGCGGCGCTTCCGCTGCTGTTCCTCGTGCTGGTCGGCGCGCAGTACCGCCGCCGGCGCCTGCTCGCCTTCCTCAACCCCTGGGATGATCCGCTCGGCAGCGGGTTCCAGATCATCCAGTCGCTCATCGCGGTGGGCACCGGGGGCATCTTCGGCCGGGGCCTGATGGGCGGCCGTCAGAAGCTGTTCTATCTGCCGGAGCCGCACACCGACTTCATCTACGCGGTCATCTCGGAGGAACTAGGGCTGGTGGGGGCGACGGTCGTCGTCGTCTGCTTCTGCGTGGTTGCGTGGCGGGGCCTGCGGGTCGCGATGCGGGCACCCGACCGCTTCGGATCGTTCCTGGCGCTCGGCATCACGGCGATGATCGCCGTCCAGGCGTTCATCAACATCAGCGTCGTGCTGGGGCTGATGCCGACCAAGGGGATTCCGCTGCCGCTGGTGAGCGCCGGCGGCTCGTCCCTGCTCATCAACCTGATGGCGATGGGGATGCTGCTGAACGTGTCGCAGCACGCGTCGGCGACGGCATGAGCGCGAGGCGCTGCCTGGACCGGCGCGAGGCGTCGAACGACGATGAGAACGGGGCCGGTGCGCGTGCTGATCGCGGGCGGGGGGACGGGCGGCCACCTGTACCCCGGCATCGCGGTCGCTCGCGAGCTGCTCGCCCGGGAGCCAGGAGCGGAGCTGACCTTCGTCGGCACGGCGCGCGGGCTCGAAGCGCGGGTGCTGCCGAAAGAGGGGTTCGTCCTGGATCTCATCCGGAGCGGCGGCCTGAAAGGCAAGTCGCTCGTCGATCGGGCCCGCGGCGCGGCGCTCCTCCCCCTGAGCGTGCTCGACGCCTGGCGGGTCCTCGCCCGTCGCCGCCCGCAGCTGGTCATCGGCCTGGGCGGCTACAGCTCGGGCCCGGTGGTGCTGATGGCCGCCCTGCGCGGCCTCCCGACGCTGCTGCTCGAGCAGAACGCGGTGCCGGGGCTGACCAACCGCCTGCTCGCGCGCTGGGTGCGCGGCGCGGCGGTCAGCTATGACTCGACGCTCGCGTACTTCGGAGGGAAGGGCTTTGTCAGTGGCAACCCGGTCCGGCCGGAGTTCTTCGCGGCCGGGGACGCTCGCCCCGCCGGGGCGACCAGTGCGCCGCGAGCGGCGCCACAGGTGCTGATCTTTGGGGGCTCTCAGGGCGCGCACGCGATCAACATGGCCATGGTGGAGGCGGCGCCGGAGCTGGGTGCCCGTCGTGTTGCTCTCGGCATCACGCATCAGACAGGCGAGCGGGACCTGGAGCTGGTGCGCGAGGGCTACCGACGGGCCGGGCTGGAGGCCCGAGTCGAGCCGTTTCTCTATCGAATGGCTGAAGAGATGACCTCCGCCGACCTGGTCGTGTGCCGGGCCGGCGCGACGACGCTTGCGGAAATCGCGGCCGCCGCGCGGCCGGCGATCCTCATTCCGCTGCCGACGGCGACCGACGACCACCAGCGGCGGAACGCCGACGTGCTCGCGCGGCGCGGGGCGGCCGAGGTGATCGACCAGCGCGACCTCACCGGGCCGCGGCTGGCCGAGCGGCTCCTCGCGCTGGCCACCGATCCGGCACGCCGGGCGGAGATGGCGGCGGCCGTTCGCGGCCTCGCCCGGCGCGACGCGGCACAGGTGATCGTCGATCGGGCGATGGAGCTGGCGGGAAGGGTTTGATCTGTCTCTGCGCAGATTGAGGGTGCACGAGTGTTGGGTCGAACCAGGCGCATTCACTTCGTGGGCATCGGAGGCAGCGGCATGAGCGGGATCGCCGAGCTGCTCGTGAACCTGGGCTACGAGGTCACCGGGTCCGACCTCAAGCGGTCGAGCGTCACCGACCGGCTCGAGCGGCTCGGGATCGGTGTCCATGAGGGGCACGACGCCAGGCAGGTCGGCGAGGCGGACGTCGTCGTCTTTTCGTCGGCGGTGCGGCCGGACAACCCTGAGATCGTCGAGGCGCGGCGTCGGCGGATCCCGGTGATCCCGCGTGCGGAGATGCTGGCCGAGCTGATGCGGCTCCAGTACGGCATCGCCGTGGCGGGGGCGCACGGCAAGACGACCACGACATCGATGATCGCGCTGATGCTCGAGCGCGGCGGCCTCGATCCGACCGCCGTGATCGGCGGACGGCTGAGCGCCTTCGGCAGCAACGCGCGGCTCGGCGGCGGCGACTACCTGGTGGCCGAGGCCGACGAGAGCGACCGCTCGTTCCTGAAGCTGACGCCGGCCATCGCGGTCGTCACGAACCTCGATCACGAGCACCTCGACAGCTATCAGAGCTTCGAGGATCTGCGGCAGGCGTTCGCGGACTTCGCCAACAAGGTGCCGTTCTACGGCGTGATCGTCGCCTGCGCCGACGATCCGGAGCTGCGCACGCTGCTGCCGAAGATGACCCGGCGCCTTGTCACCTACGGTCTCGAATGGCCGGATGCCGACTACCGGGGTGTGGACGTACGCCTGGGCGGGTTCGGCGCGCGCTGCCAGGTGACGCGCCAGGTCGGGTCCGACCGGCCGGACAGCCCCGCGTCGGCCGTCCCGCTCGGCGAGCTGCGGCTCCGGGTGCCCGGCCGGCACAACCTGCTCAATGCGCTCGCGGCCGTCGCGGTCGGCGAGGAGCTGGGCCTGGCGTACGAGCAGATCGCGGCCGCTCTCGAGGAGTTCCGGGGCGCCGAGCGGCGGTTCGAGTCGCGAGGCGAGGCGCACGGCGTGCTGCTCGTCGACGACTACGGCCATCACCCGACCGAGATTGCCGCCGTCATCGCGGCTGCCGAGGCGGCGCTGGGGCGACGGATCGTCGTGGCCTTCCAGCCGCACCGGTACACGCGGACGCGGCAGTTGATCGGTCAGTTCGGTCCGGCCCTGCGCGGCGCGGCGGAGATCGTCCTCACGGACATCTACGGCGCCGGCGAAGAGCCTATCCCGGGCGTGACCGTCGAAGCGCTGGCCGAGGCGATCCGCGCGACGGCCGGGGCGCCCGTGCACCTCGTCAAGTCGCTCGACGAGGTGCCCGCCGAGGTGGTGCGCCTCGCTCGACCGGGCGACGTGGTGATCACGCTCGGTGCCGGCTCGATTGGCGCGCTTCCGGAGCGCATTCTCGCGGCGCTCCGGGCGGGTGAGAGCCGGGCGCCCGCGTGAGACGCGACTGGCGAGGGGTCCGACAGGACGGCGGAGGAGGGGCAAAGGCGAATGCCCGTTACAGCTCCGACCGACAAGCGCTTCCTGCGCGCGCACGTGAAGCAAGGCCGCCGTCACGGCGCGTGGCGGCGACGCCTGCGCATCGCACGCCCGCTGGTCGTCGCGGCGCTCGTCGTCGGCAGCGGGTATACCACCGCGCGATTCGTGGCCACCGCCCGCGCGCTGCAGATCGACCGCATCGTGATTACAGGCAACGAGCGGCTGTCAACTGGCGAGGTCCTCGCGCTGCTCGAGGGGTTGCGGGGACAGAACATCCTGCGCGTCGACCTGGCGGTGTGGCGGAAGCGGCTGCTCGACTGCCCCTGGGTCGGCGACGCCACCGTGCGGCGGCTGCTGCCGGCCACCGTGGAGGTGGCCGTCGTCGAGCGGCGGCCGATGGGCATCGGGCGGCTGGGTGGCGAGCTGTGCCTGATCGACGAGCGGGGCGCGATCATCGACGAGTACGGGCCGAAGTACGCGGAGTTCGACCTGCCGCTCATCGATGGCCTGGCTGGCGCACCGCGCGGCAGCGGACCGGGACTCGACGAGCGGCGGGCCGCCCTGGTCGCGCGGCTGCTGGCCGCCGTCCGGCCGCGCCCGGAGCTGGCGCGCCGGATCTCGCAGATCGATGTCACCGACCCGCACGACGCGGTGGTGATCCTGGACAAGGACACCGCCATGGTGCGACTGGGCGAGGAGCAGTTCCTCGAGCGGCTGCAGTCGTACCTCGAGCTGGCGCCGACGCTCCGGGAGCGGGTGCCGGCCATCGACTACGTGGATCTGCGCTTCGGCGGGCGCGTGTTCGTCGGCGCCGCCGCGGGAACCGAGTCCGGGCCGGTGGCGGCCCGGACGCGATCGAACGGGCGACCGCCGGCGCCGTTCTGATCCGAGCGATAGGAAGCCGCCCGCCGGCGGCGGCTCGGGGCCCCGGTCCGAGGGCCGGGTGCGGCGGCCCCTAGAGGGGCAGCGGAGGGGGCGTGGCACGCAAAGAACGATACTTGGTCGGGCTCGACGTCGGCACCTCCAAGGTCTCTGCGATCGTCGGCGAGATCGTCGACGGCGGCGGGCTGGACATCATCGGCATCGGCGTGGCCGAGTCGCACGGCATCCGCCGCGGCGTGGTGGTGAACCTGGAAGCGGCCGTCGAGTCGATCAAGAAGGCGATCGAGGAGGCAGAGCTGACCGCGGGGGTCGAGATCGACTCCGTGCATCTGGCGCTGGCCGGGCCGCACGTGAAGGGGTTCAACAGTCGGGGCGTGGTGGCCGTGGCCGGCAAGAACCGCGAGATCACGCGCGAGGATGTCAGGCGGGCGATCGAGGCGGCCAGGGCCGTGGCGCTGCCGAGCGGGCGCGAGATCCTCCACGTGCTGCCGCAGGACTTCGTGGTGGACGACGAAGAGGGCATCGGCGCCCCGGTGGGGATGACCGGCGCCCGCCTCGAGGTGAACGTCCACATCGTGACCGGCAGCGTCTCGCCGACCCAGAATGTCGTCGCGTGCGTGAACCGGGCGGGAGTGGCGGTGGCGGGCACCGTGCTGGGGCAGCTCGCGGCGAGCGAGGCGGTGCTGACGCCCGATGAGAAGGAGCTGGGGGTGGCGCTCGTCGACATCGGCGGCGGCACGACCGGGCTCGCGATCTTCGAGCGCGGGAGCCTCTGGCACACGGCCGTCGTCGGCGTGGGCGGCGATCACTTCACCAACGACATCGCCGTCGGCCTGCGCATGCCGATCCCCGACGCCGAGAAGCTCAAGCGCAAGTGCGGCTGTGCGCTCTCGGCGATGGTCGAGGACGACGAGACGATCGAGGCGGCGAGCGTCGGGGGGCGCCGGCCGCGCGTGATGGCGCGCCGGATCCTCTCCGAGGTCCTCCAGCCGCGGGCCGAGGAGATCTTCCACCTGGTGTGGGACGAAATCCGCCGCGCGGGCTACGAGCGATCGCTCAATTCCGGCATCGTTCTCACGGGCGGCGCGGCGATCCTCGAGGGGTTGCCGGAGATCGCCGAGCAGATCTTCGACCTGCCGATCCGGCGCGGGTGCCCGAGCGGGATCGGCGGGCTCGCCGATCACGTCAACAGCCCGGCGTTCGCGACCGCCGTCGGCCTCGTGCTGTACGACCATCACAACCGCCTGACCGAAAGCGCGAGACTGGTCGGGTTCGGGGCGATGGGCTGGCTCACCGGCCGCGTGCGCTGGTTGTTCAAGGAGTTCTTCTGAGGAGGTCGTAATGGCAGAGCCGCGTGCGAGCAAGCCAGGCATCGATACCGAGCGAGCGCTCCCCCTCCGCCTGACGCTGGAATCGGAGAGCCGCGTCGGGGCGCGCATCAAGGTCATCGGTGTCGGCGGCGGCGGCAGCAATGCCGTGAACCGGATGGTGCATGCCGGCTTCGACGGCGTCGAGTTCATCGTGGCGAACACCGACGTGCAGGCGCTCGGCACGAACGCCGCCCCCGTCAAGCTGCAGCTCGGCGCGAAGCTCACCAAGGGGCTCGGCGCGGGCGCCGATCCCGACGTCGGGCGCCAGGCCGCGCTCGAGGACACCGATCAGCTCATCGAGGCGCTCGACGGCGCCGACATGGTGTTCGTCACCACCGGTCTCGGCGGGGGAACGGGCACCGGCGGGGCGCCGGTCATCGCCAGCCTCGCGAGCGAGCTCGGGGCGCTCACCATCGCGGTCGTCACCAAGCCGTTCAAGTTCGAGGGGAAGAAGCGCACGGCGCAGGCCGAGCGCGGGCTGGCCGAGCTGCGGGAGTGCGTGGACAGCGTCATCACGATTCCCAACGAGCGGCTCCTGGCGACGATCGATCGGTCCACGCCGCTCACCGAAGCGTTCGCGCTGGCCGACGACGTGCTGCGGCAGGCGATCCAGGGGATCTCGGACCTCATCCTCGTCCCGGGGCTGATCAACCTCGACTTCGCCGACGTGAAGACGATCATGAACGGCATGGGCGTCGCGGTGATGGGAACCGGCGTCGCCGCGGGTGACAACCGTGCGGTGGAGGCGGCGAAGAAGGCGGTCTCGAGCCCGCTGCTCGAGGACGCCTCGATCGAGGGAGCGCGCGGCGTGATCATCAACGTCACCGGTGGCCCGGATCTTTCCCTCGTCGAGGTCAGCGAGGCGTCGTCGATCATCCAGGAGGCGGCTCACGAGGACGCGAACATCATCTTCGGCGCCGTCGTCGATCCGCAACTGAGCGGCACGGTGAAGATCACCGTGATCGCCACCGGATTCGAGCGCGCCGGCCGCCAGGCGCCGGTGCCGAGCTCCGGGGTGCAGACGCCGGTCGACCTGCAGAACTACGCGGCCTGGTTCAAGGGCCGCGGCGAAGGCGCGATCGCGCGGCCGACGCCCCGCCAGCCGGTCGTCGAGCTGCCGGTGAGGGAGCCGGCTCCAGCGGCGCCTCGCCTGCAGATGGCGGAGAGCGCCGACGAGCTGGCTGGAGGCGAGGCGGAGTCGCCGTTCGACGTTCCTGCCTTCCTGCGCCATCAGCGGGAGGCGTGACGGCCGCCCCCGCCATCCTCCTCCGGGCCGCCGCATGCGTCCGCCCGGCCGCCCCCATTCCTGGCGCTCTTCCGGCGTCGGAGCGCGACCGGGCCTTTCCACGTACCCGCGAGCGCACCGAGCGCACACGTCGAAGGCCGCCCTGGTCGTCGAAGGCCGGTTCTCCTCGCGTGGTAAACTAAGTAGATCCACGGCACACGAGAACGCCGGCGTCGAAGACTGAGCCGGACAACGGCGCGCGGCGGCGCGACCGGCACGAGGGTGGGGCCGTCTCCGGACCATGAACTCCTGGCAGCAGCGCTCACGGGCACAGGAAATCCTTTCGCGGGAGGTCGGCTACGTCCGCAAGCCACACGCCGGCCGGATCCGCGTCGCGCTCGCGTTTCCCAACACCTACTTCGTGGGCATGTCAAACCTCGGGTTCCAGACGGTCTACCGCCTCTTCAACGGCCTGGACGACGTGGTCTCGGAGCGCGTCTTCCTGCCGGGAAAACAGGAGTTGAAAGAGGCGCTCGCCTCCGGTGCCCCGCTGCTCACGCTCGAGTCGCAGACACCCGTGTCGGAGTTCGACCTGCTCGCCTTCTCCGTCTCGTTCGAGTGGGACTACACCAACGTCCTCACGATGCTGCGTCTGGCGAAGCTGCCCTTGTACGCGAGCGAACGGGACGGGCGACACCCCCTTGTCGTCATCGGCGGCGCGGTGACGTTCCTCAACCCGGAGCCGCTGGCACCGTTCGCCGACGTGATCGCAGCCGGCGAAGGGGAGGTGCTCATCCCCTCGCTCGGCGCCGCCATCGCCGCTTCGGGGGGGCGCGAGGACCTGTTGCGACGCCTGGCGGCCGAGGACGGCTTCTACGTGCCGTCACTGGTCGAGGTCCAGTACGACGCCGGGGGCCGCTTCATCGGACACGTCCCTGCGCCCGGATCCGGCGCGCAGGTGCCAGTCCGCAAGGGCGCGCTCAAGCTGACCGACCGCGCCGACCCGCCTTCGACGATGATCTTCACGCCGGAGACGGAGTTCGGCTCGCGCCTGCTCGTCGAGGTCGTACGCGGCTGCGCCAACCTGTGCCGCTTCTGCTGGGCCGGCTACAACTACCTGCCCGTGCGTCCCTTTCCGACCGAGCGCATCCTGCAGATTGCCGAAGCCGCCCGGCCGCACGCCAACCGCGTCGGCCTGGTCTCGATCGCGCTCTGCGATCACCCGGACATCGAGGCAATCCTCGCGGCCCTGCACGGGATGGGATACGGCATCAGTCCCGCTTCGCTGCGCCTCGACGACCTGACGGAGGCGATCGTCCGGCTGCTGGTGGCGAGCGGCGAGCGGACGATCACGATCGCGCCCGAGACCGGCTCCGACCGGCTGCGCCGTGTCATCAACAAGACGGTGACCAACGCCGAGATCCTGGACCGCGCCGAGCTGATCTTCGCGAGCGGCGTCGAGAACCTGAAGCTCTACTACATGATTGGCCTCCCCACGGAAACGGACGATGACCTGGTGGCGATCCGCGACCTGACGCTCGCGATCCGCGACCGGATGCTCCACCACGCCCGGCCGCGCGGATCGATCGGCCGGATCGCGGCCAGCGTCAACCCGTTGGTGCCAAAGCCGGGTACCGCCTACCAGTGGCTGCCGATGGAAACGGGCGCGGCCATCGACACCAAGGTCCGGCGCCTGCGCGCGCTCGTCGCCGGCATCGACAACGTCTACTTCAACATCAAGTCGGAGCGGCACTCCTACTACCAGGCGCTGCTCTCGCTCGGCGACCGCCGCCTCGCGCCCGCGATCGTCGCGGCGGAACGGAACGGCGGGCAGTGGCGCGCCGCGGTGGCCGAAGCCGGCATCGACGCCGCCGACTTCGTGTTTCGCGATCGCCGCGACGACCAGGCGCTGCCGTGGGACGTCATCGACGGCGGCCTCAACGCGCCCTTCTTCCGGGCAGAGTTCGACAAGGGCCTGCGCGAGGAGTGGACCCTGCCGCCACGGCGTCAGAAGGAGAACGCCCGTCTGCTCCCGACGTTCCCCTGAGCGCCCCGCCGCGCCGCCCGCGTGCGCCTCACCTCGCGGCCGCGGCCTCTTCCTCGTGCTCCTCGAACGCGTGCAGAATCAGCTCCCGCAACCGCTCCTGGGCGGTTGCGTCGACGATCGGCCGGAGGAGCGCAAAGCTGCGCCGCTCGCCGTTGACCGAGTACTGGCGCGCCGGAAACGTCACGTTGCGCCCGGATCCGTTCCGGCGCTCCCAGACGGCAAAGCCAATCAGTTTGAGCCCATCGAGGATGCCTTCGCTGAAGTGCAGCTCCGCGTCGGCGAGCTTGCCGGGCGGGTTTCCGCTCTCGTTGCGCGTGATCTTCACCACCATGATGTTGCCTCCATGGTTGAATCAGGCGAGGCGCGTTGGGCCAGCGCGACCTGGGCTGCCTCAACGACGGGCAAGGGGAGTGCCGCGGGGGGCCGATCGGGTGCGTTCCCGCAAGCGGCTGAAGGGCAGCGTGTTGGCGGAGACCGTCAGACGAAGACACCGGCAGGCGCCCGGGCGTCGGCGGGCGATGACAACTGTGGTTGCGCCCGTCAAGCCTCGCGCAGAGGACACAGAGGCCGCAGAGCCAATCGGAAACGGGCCCTGGACGCACGGCAAGGAGGCTGCCGAGAGCGGGCAGGAACGCGGCAGGTCAATCGGGCCCGAGCAGCAGGACCTGAGCGATGGCCAGGGTATCGGAATGCGTGATCGTCAGGAGTGACCGGTCCGCGCCGAGCATGCCGAAACGGCGCGCGGCGGCGCCGTGAAACCGTAGTTGCGGGGGGCCGCCCTGCCGCACCACCTCGATGTCGCGCCAGAGCACGCCGCCTGCGTGCCCTGTGCCGAGCGCCTTCATCGCCGCTTCTTTCGCCGAGAACCGTGCGGCAAAATGGGGCGCCGGACGCCGACGAGCGGAGCAGTAGGCGACCTCCTGCTCGGTGAACACGCGCTGGAGGAATCGGTCGCCGTAGCGTCGAAGCGTTTCTTCGACGCGCGGGATGTCAGTGGCGTCGATTCCGAGTCCGACGATGGTCATGACGTCTCGGGTGGTCGAAGGGCCGCACAGCGTCGCCGGCGAGCGGCGTGCGTCGTCCTGATTGTACTATCTAGGGAGATGAGCCAGATGCCGGACCGTACCGCGCTCCCCGAGCCTGGGGGCACGTTCCGCTGGCAGCCGGAGCTCTGGGGCTTCTCGCTGCGCTCGCGGCGCCTTGGCGAGGCCGCCGCCCATCTGTTTACCACCCGACAACTGAGGTTGCGCGGCGAGGGGGGCGAGGCACGCCAAGGGTGGGAGCAGGCGGCTGCCTCGATTGGCCTCGACGGCGCGCACGTCGCTCGCCTCAAACAGGTGCATGGTAGGGACGTGGTCGTCTTGCGAAAAGGCGATCGTCTGGTGCCTGAGGACGAGGGCCTCCCCGAAGCGGACATCCTGGTGTCGGACGACCCGTCGATCGCCCTGGCCGTGCAGGTGGCCGACTGCCTGCCGGTCCTCCTCGCCGACCCGCGCACCGGGGCCGTCGCTGCCGCCCATACCGGCTGGCGCGGCACCGCCGCGGGTGCGGCGGCCGCCGCCGTTCATGCGCTCGCGCGGCAGTTCGGATCGCGGCCCGAGGATCTCGTCGCGGCGCTGGGGCCGGGCATCGGCCCGTGCTGCTACCAGGTCGGCGCGGAACTGCTCGATGCGTTCGCCGCGGAGGGCCATTCGCGCGACGAGCTCGACCGATGGTTTTCGCCCGATGGCGCGCCGGCGAACGGTACGGCGAGCAGGGCGGGCGCCAGGCCCCGACTCCGCCTCGACGTCTGGACCGCCAACCGCGATCAGTTGCTGGCCGCAGGCCTGCGGCCGGAGAACATCGACGTGGCGGAACTCTGCACGGCCACCCACGTCGGCAGCTTCTGTTCGTACCGTGCGGAAGGCCCGGGAACGGGACGGATGGCGGGAATGATCAGGGCACGGGCGAGGGGCAGTTGACGGTTGACAGTTGACAGAAGGCGTGGTCGGCAATCACCCGGGGCACGGTCTCTGCGTGTTCCGCGCTGATTGGCAGCCGGCAGCGGGCAGAGTGCAAGAGGCAGCAGCGCACAACGCACAACGAGAAGCGCACACACCGGCAGTGCGAAGAACGCACCCGGTGTCCGTGGGCTTGGGGTTGCCGCAGGGAGCCAAGGGGTCAGAACAGCTTGCCGGGTTTCGGCCGCTCGGTCCCGCGACCGCGTGCGACCGGAGCCGCCGCCTTCCGCTCTGCGTCAGGCGCCTGCCCGCCCTCGACCATGTCCATGGCGAGGTTCGCGAGGCGGTCGGCTTCGGCGTTCCGCTCGCGCGGCACGTGCTCGAACGAGACGCGGTCGAAGTGAGCGACGAGGTCCCGTGCCTCGCGATGAAGCGCCTTGAGGCCCGGATGCTTCACGCGGTATTCGCCGCGCATCTGCTTCACCAGCAGCAGCGAATCGGAGCGGATGTGGACGACCCGGCATCCCCGGGCGCCTGCGTACGCCAGGGCGGCGAGCAGGCCGCGGTATTCCGCGACATTGTTGGTCGCGAGCCCGATCGGCTCGTACATCTCCTCGAGCAGCGTGCCCGCGTTGTCCTCCACGCGAACGCCGTACCCGGCGGGCCCCGGATTCCCCCGCGCCCCGCCGTCGATGTAGGCCACGATTTCCATGGATACGCGTCTGGTGCCTGCTATGTGGTGCCTGGTGCTCAGTGTCTGGTCGTCGCCGGGGCTCAGCTCCTGGGGCTTGGGGCTTCGTTCTCGGATGGCGCGACGAAGTAGAGGATCCGGTGGCAGCTCTCGCACTGGATGATGCTGTCGTTGCGGCGCACGTCGTTGAAGACCTGCGGCCTGAGGCGCACGTGGCAGATCGTGCAGTGCCCGTCGCGCGCCTCGGCCACCGCGAGACCCCTGCGGCCGCGCGCGACGTACTCGAACAGCGCCAGCACCTCCGGTGACGCCTCGGCGACAATCGCCGCCCGCGCCGACGACGAGCGGACGAGCTCCTGCTCGAGCGCCGCCTTCTCCTTCTCGAGCTTCTGCTTTTCCGCCGCGACCGCGGCCTTTTCCCTCGCCAGCTCCGCCTCGGCCTCCCGCACGGTCGCCTGCAGCTCGTCGGCCTCCAGCATCCGCTCGAGGATGCGGTCCTCAATCGCCCCGATCTCCGTCTGCGCGCCTTCGATCTCCTTCTGCATCGCCTGGTATTCCTTGTTGGTCTTCACCTCCATCAACTGGTCCTTGAACTTCGCCAGGCGGGACTGGAGCATCGCCAGGTCCTTGTCGAGCCTGCGCCGCGCCGTCTGGTTGTCAGCCAAGCGCTGGCGGGCCTTCTCGCCCCCCTGGGACGCGGCCGTCAGGCGGGCGTCGAGCGCCTGCACGCGGTCCGGGTAGTCGGCGATGGTGCGACGGGCCTCCTCGACGAAGTTGTCGAGCTGTTGCAGCCGGATGAGACGTTCGAGGTCGGGCAACATCGAAGGTAGTCGACAGTCGACAGTCGACAGTCGTCAGTCCTCGCTCGACGATCGCCTGTTGGCCGCCGACCGGCACCTGAGTCTGCTGACGGTTGACTGTCGGCGGGCGACTGACAACCGTCGCGGCCAAAAAAAAGGCCCCGTGGATCGGGGCCTCGAATAACCGCTCGCGTGGGAGCGGCAACCAGTACCGGTTGCGCCCGCCGGCACCCGAGCCTCGGCCCGGGCACCGGCTTCGTCAGCCGCCGACGTGCGCGTTGGACAGGAACCGGCCGGGAAGGCCCGGCGCCGGCGTGCGCGATGGCTGTCGTGTTGCTGCATCAGGATGGCCGGCGGACTCCCAGCAGTGGTGGGCCCACCAGGATTCGAACCTGGGACAGGCCGGTTATGAGCCGGCGGCTCTGACCACTGAGCTATGGGCCCACGCTAGGCGCTCGGCGTTAAGCGTCATGAGGCCTGCGATCGTGCGCCTCTCGACCCGCGCCAGCTGCCGGGCAGCGATCGCACAACAGTGTAGCGTCAACGCCGACGACCCGCCAGCGTTTGCGCCGCGGGTGCCCGGCCGACTCGTTCGGCCCAGCGCTCGCCGCCTGGGCGCCCGGCGCCCAGCCTAGGTCCGCCCCTCGAGGAACGCCTTGAGCTTCCGGCTCCGCGACGGGTGCCGGAGCTTGCGCAGCGCCTTGGCCTCGATCTGCCGGATCCGCTCGCGCGTGACCGCGAAGTTCTGGCCGACCTCCTCCAGGGTGTGCTCGCTCCCGTCCCCCACGCCGAAGCGCATCTTGATGACGCGCTCCTCGCGCGGCGTCAGCGTCTTGAGGACCGACTCGGTCTGCTCCTTGAGGTTCAGGTTGATCACGGCGTCGGAGGGAGACACCACCTGCCGGTCCTCGATGAAGTCGCCGAGGTGGCTGTCTTCCTCCTCGCCGATCGGCGTCTCGAGCGAGATCGGCTCCTGCGCGATCTTGAGGACCTTCCGCACCTTCGAGACCGGGATGTCCATCCGCTTGGCGATCTCCTCCGAGGTCGGCTCGCGCCCGAGCTCCTGCACGAGCGACCGCGAGGTCCGGATCAGCTTGTTGATCGTCTCGATCATGTGGACCGGGATCCGGATGGTGCGCGCCTGGTCGGCAATCGCGCGCGTGATGGCCTGTCGGATCCACCAAGTCGCATAGGTCGAGAACTTGTAGCCGCGCCGGTACTCGAACTTGTCGACGGCCTTCATCAGGCCGATGTTGCCCTCCTGGATCAGGTCCAGGAACTGAAGGCCGCGGTTGGTGTACTTCTTGGCGATCGACACGACGAGCCGGAGGTTGGCCTCGACCAGCTCCTTCTTCGCCTGCTCGGCCTGCGCCTCCCCGCGGCGGATGGTCTCGAGGGTGCGCCGCAACTGCTCCGGCGTTTCCTCGAGCTCGTCGGCCATGCGCTTGACCTCGGCCTTCAGCTCCTTCTGCTTCAGGGTGAGCGCCTTGCGCTCGTCCTCCTTCAGCTTTGGCCTGCGGCCCTTCGGGTTGAGCTGCTTGTCGATCAGCTCGACCTCGCGCTGCAGCTTCTGCACCTGCTCGACCGAATCCTTGATGACGTCGATCAGGCGGCGCTTGACCTGCTCGGTGAACTCGATCCGGCGGATCAACTGCGACAGCGTCACGCGCGCGCGCAGCGCCTTCCAGCGCGCGCGGCGGTACTTCTTCTTGTCCTTCTTCAGGATCCCCGCGAGCTTCTCGGCGCACTTCTCGTAGGCGGCCGACGCCTTCTTCACGGCGTCGATCTGCTTGAGGATCTCGCGCGTCCGTTCCTCGATACGGTCCTCGGTCAGCTCCTCGTCCTGGAAGATGACCAGCTCGCGGATCGTGTGCTCGCCGGCCCTCAGCTTCTCGCCCATCTCGATGACCTTTCGGGCCAAGGTCGGCGTCCGCGAGATCGACTTGATGACGGCCAGCTTGCCCCGTTCGATCCGCTTGGCGATCTCCACCTCGCCTTCGCGGGTCAGGAGCGGCACGGTCCCCATCTCGCGCAGGTACATGCGCACCGGGTCGTTCGTCTTGTCGAGCGCCCCCGGCGTGAGGTCGAGCTCGAGCTCCTCGCCCACCTCGCCCTGCTTGTCCTCACGGTACTTCTGCTCGGAATCGACGACCTCGATGCCCGCGCTGCCGAACGTGTTGAACAGGTCGTCGAGCTCGTCAGGCGAGGTGATGTCCGAGCGCAGCAGCTCGTTCACCTCGTCGTAGAGCAGATAGCCTTTCTCCTTGCCGATGGAAATCAGCTGACGTACCTCGTCGTATTTGTCCTCTATCGACAAGGGTGTGTCCTCCTCAGTGCAGTCGACGTCTCCCCGGCCCGCGCGCCGGGGCATGTCCGTTTTCCAGGGGTCCTTCTCTCCCTGATGCGCAACCTGTCCGATCGGTGACAGCCCCGGTCCGTTCACGCGCTCAGGGCCTCGATCCGCTGGAGCAACGCTTTCTTGCGCTCCCAGAGCGCGGTAATCCGCTCCTGGGCGGGACCGCCCTGCTCCTGCAGGCGGTCGATTTCCTGCTGCAGCTCGGCGCGTTCGCGCTCGTACCTGAGCCGTTTGATGGCATGGACGCAATTGGGCGCCGGCGCCGGGGGCGCCGTTTCCGCCGCGATCCCGGCCACCAGCTGCGCCTCCCACGTATTTAGACGCGCCAGGAGCGCCGGCGGTATGTCATCCAGAGGTTTATCGTGCACGGTGCGCGCCACCTTCAGCACCTCGCCCGCGGCCAGCCCCTGGAAGTCTTCCTCGTCCAGGTCCGCCAGGGCCCGCATACCCGCCGCCGTCTCGTGAAACACGGCCCAAATCAGGCCTCGTTCCGCCTGCCGGACCTGCCCGAAGCTCGGCAGTTCACGCTCGGTCACCGCCGTCCGGCGATCGACAGCGGCACGACGAATCTCGGCGCGGACCACCTCTTCCGTAATCCGCGCTTGGTGTGCCAGCCGGTCACCGAACTGGTCGCGGGCCGCCGCATCCGGGATGCGGGAGGCGACCGCCAGCATCTTGCCCAGGAACGCCCGCCGGCTCTCATCGTTGCCCAGGTCATGCTCGGCCGCCGCTCGCTCGAGCAGGTAGTCCAGGTACGGCCGGGAGGCCCGCAGCTGGTCCAGGTAGGCCGGCCCGCCATGACGCCGGAGGAAGAGGTCCGGATCCTCCCCGGCCGGCAGCAGCGCCACGTTCACCTGGAACCCCTCGCCCACGAGCAGTTCCGACGAGCGCGCGGCGGCGCCCTGTCCCGCCGCATCCGGATCGAAGCTCAGCACGACCTTTGCGGTGTACCGTCGAAGCAGCTGGGCCTGTTGCGGCGTCAGCGCCGTTCCGCACGAGGCCACGACCGGCGAGACGGCGTGCTGCAGCGCCTGGGCGAGGTCGAAGTACCCCTCGACGAGGACCGCGTAGCCCAGACGGCGGATGGCCGTCTTCGTCACGTTGAGGCCGTACAGGATCCGGCTCTTCGAGTAGATCGGCGTCTCCGGCGAGTTCAGGTACTTCGGCTGCTGGTCAGCCTCCATCGCGCGGCCGGCAAAGGCCACGATCGACCCCGAATCCCGCGCGATCGGGATGATCAGCCGTCCCCTGAACCGGTCCACGACCTCGCCACTGTCCCGCTCCACCACGAGGCCGCTCCGCTTGAGGAGCGCCAGCGTGAAGCCCTGCGCGAGCAGGTCTGCTTTGAGCGCGTCGCGACGCGCCGGCGCGAAGCCGAACGCGAGGCGTTCGCTCGTCTCGGGATGCACTCCGCGGTCACGGAGCTGCTCGCGCGCCTCGGCGCCCGCGGGTGCCGCGAGCTGCCGCCGGAAGAAGGCGGCGGCCGCCTCGTGGACCTTGAGCAATGCCTCCCGCTCGGCCGCGTCGGTCGCCGATTCGCCGGCGCGCGGCTCCTCGGGGACCTTCATCCCGAAGCGATCGGCGAGAAGCCGCACCGCATCCTGGAACCCGATCTTCTCGTGCAGCTCCAGGAACTTGAACACGTCGCCGCCGGCGCCGCAGCCGAAGCAGTGAAAGAAGCCCTTTTCCCGGTGGACGTGGAACGACGGCGTCTTCTCCGCGTGAAACGGGCACAGGCCCTTGTAGCTTCCCCCGGCGCGCTTGAGCGGCACGAAGTCCTGGATCACCTGGACGATGTCCGCCTGCAGGCGCAGATCGTCGATGAAGGAGGGAGGGAACATGCCCACTGACTGACCCGGTCTGTCCGTTCTTCGTGCCTGGTTCTTCGTGCCTGGTGCGGTATTTGGTTCTTGGTTCCTGGTGCGATTCACGCCGCGCTCGTGTTCGGGCACCGGAAACCAGGCACCAGGCAGCGCACTGGGACCAAGGACGAAGAACCAAGAGCTGGCGCTACTTGAGTTCGACGACTGTCACTCCCGTGCCGCCTTCTTCCGCCGGCGCACTCGCGAAGCTGGTCACGAGCGCGTGCCCCTGCAGGTACTCGGCGATCGCGCGCCTGAGCTGCCCGGTGCCGTGACCGTGAATCAGCCGCAACGTTCGCCGCTCGGTGAGCAGCGACTGATCGAGGAATCTTTCGATCCGGGTGAGCGCTTCATCCACCGTGCAGCCGATCACGTTCAGGTCGGTCCCGCTGTCCTCACGCGCCTCCACGTGCACGCTCACCCGACCGGCGGGCGCGACCGCGGCGCGGGCGACCAGCCGCAGGTCGTCAATCCGCCCACGCAGCCGCTTGCCCTGCACGTCCACCTCAGCGTCCGCGTCGTGCACGGCCACCAGCGTCCCTTCGAGGCCGAGGCCGCCGACGGTGACCCGGTCGCCGATCCCCGGGCGCCGGTCCTTGTCGGCGGGCGGAAGCGGCGCGGGCGAGGGCGGCGCGTCGGGCCGGAACCGTGCGACAGCCTCATCGAGCGAGGCGCGCGCCTCGACGCGCAGCAAGCCGGCGTCGCCAGTCGTCAGCGCCGGCGCGCGGCGCACCGCCTGGCGCGCCGCCTCGGCGGCGAGCTCCGCGGTCTTTCTCTTCAGCTCGTCGACGATCTCGTCGATCTGGCGGCGCGCCTCCCGCAGCCGCTCGTCCAGGCGCTCGTCCAGCTGCCGCTTGAAGCTCTCCTCCCGCTGGCGCAGCGACTCCTCGCGGCCGCGGAGCCGCACCTGCTCGTCGGCCAGCGTCTCGCGCTCGCGCGCGACCAGCCGCCGCTCGTGCTCGAGCGCGTGAAGGTCGTGGTCGATCTTCGCGAGGTGCTCGGCGAGCTGTGCCTCCCGGGCGCTCATGTTCTCGCGCGCCATCTTCAGGATCGCCGGGTTGAGGCCCAGGCGGCCGGCGATCTCCAGCGCGAGGCTCCGGCCCGGCGAGCCGTAGACCAGACGATAGGTCGGCTCGAAGGTCTCCGGGTCGAAGCCGAACGCCGCGCTCATCACCCCCTCGGTCGTCGACGCGTACGACTTGAGCACGTCGTAGTGCGTCGTGGCGACGACGAGCGCGCCGCGCCGCCGGAAGTGATCGATCACCGCCGTGCCGAGCGCGCCGCCTTCGGCCGGATCGGTTCCGACGCCGACCTCGTCCAGCAGCACCAGTGCGGGCATCGCCATCGTCTTGTCCATCGAGACGATGTTGTGCACGTGCCAGGAGAAGGTGCTGAGGTTGGCGGCGATCGACTGCTCGTCCCCGATGTCGGCGAAGACCGAGCGGAACACCGGGAGCCGCGAGCCGGGCGCGGCGGGAATGTGCAGGCCGGCCTGGGCCATCACGGCCAGCAGCCCGACGGTCTTGAGCGCGACGGTCTTCCCGCCGGTGTTCGGCCCGCTGATCACCAGCACGGTCGAGGGGGGCGTCAGCAGGATGTCCACGGGGACAGGCTCGGCCGGCGCCGGCGCCCGTCGGGCGAGACCGCCGCCCGCGAGCGGCCGCTCGTCGTCGCGCGCCGCCGCCTGCGAGTCGTTCGGGCCGCCCGCCGCGCGCTCCCCTCTGGCCGCCGCGCGCTCGGCCAGCCGCGAGACGACGGCGGCGATGAGCAACGGATGCCGGGCGGATCTGAGTTCGAGGCCCCCGTCGGGGGCGGGAACCGGTTCGCTGCCGCCGACGAGCTTGGCGAAGCGCGCCTTCGCCTGGGCGACGTCGAGCTCGGTGGCCGCTTCGACCGTCCGCTGCAGATCGAGCGGCCGGTGGCGGAAGGCGTCGGTGAGCGCGAGCAGGATGCGCCGGACTTCCTCCGCCTCCTCCTCCTGGAGCGCCACGATCTCGTTGTTCAACTCGACGGTGCTGAGCGGCTCCAGGTAGAGGCTCGCGCCGCTCGACGAGCTGCCGTGGATGATGCCGGGGATCGCCGCTCGATGCTCGGCGCGGACCACCAGCACGTACCGCCCGTTGCGGTCGGTGACGATCTGGTCCTGGAGGTAGCGCGAGGTCTCCTTTCCACGCAGGAACGACTCGAGCGTGCCCCGAAGGCGCGCGCGAGCCTTGCGCAACCGCTCGCGCAGCGTGCGCAGCGCCGGGCTCGCCTGATCCAGCACCTCGCCCGACGGGTCGATCTTCTGGCGGACGTCCCCGGTTTCGGCCGTGAAACCGGCCGCCGTCTCGGTGAGCGCTTCCATCAGGGGCAGCGAGGAGGGCGCCCGGCGAATCGCGGCGCGCACATGCTCGACCGAGTCCAGGAACTCGGCGAGGCCCAGCAGGCGCAGCGGTTCGAGCGCCCGGCCCTCGATGGCGAGCGAGGCGAGAATCGACTCGAGATCGGGCGGCGCTTCGAGCGGCAGCCCCGGGCTGTCGGCGAGGAACCGGACCGCCTCGGAGGTGACCGACAGCACCTGCGCGATGCGCCGCGGGTCCGAGTAGGGCCGAAGACCGGCGAGCCGGGCATGGCCCAACGGGGTGAGCGCGAAGCTTTGCACGGCCTCGACGATTCGGTCGAACTCGAGGGCCTGCAGTGCGCCTACATGCATAGCTGGCGAGGAATCGGGCTGGGAAGAGGCGGGGAAAACTGGCTCTCGCCGGCTCACCGCGCCCGGGTCGGGGTAATCCATCATAGTACGCCATCTCTCGTCTCCAGATCAAGAGCCCAGACGCCCTGGTAGTGGGTGCAGGCCGTGTTGCCGCTGAGGAGTCGAGGCAATGGCGCATATAAGCATGGTTCTGGCCGACGAGATCCTGAAATTGCTGGAGAACTCTGGCGCGACGCAAGTTGAGGCGTTGGCGGCACTTCAAGCCGCCAACGCCTTGATATTCGTCTACCTGGAAGACGCGACGCGGATCGGGCCAGCTACTGACGGGCCGTCTGTTTCTGAAGCGCCACCTTGATGGAGACCATTTCGACCCTGAGGGCCTGAAGCGTCTGGTTTATCTGGGTCAACGCGCCAACAATGTGCTGTCCGATTTGGTCGTTCATGTTCTGCTCCATTCTAGGTCGTGACCAATTCCGCCACGGACCAAACGTGGTCGGTCAATCCAGCCTCCATCGCGGGCGTCACGCCGTGGAGGGACTGATGCGGCCGACAGAAGTTGTACCAGGCGACGAACAAGGCAACGGCCGCCTTCAGATGCGTCAGCGACTTGCTGAACGCGTTCGTCAGCCGGGTGAAGCGACGCAGATGCATCCGCA
>Ga0315282_10005412_pt1 | contig 21780 bp, 21 predicted proteins | sample YL17G07_20_MG_FD_203693 | JGI IMG/M metagenome (GOLD analysis project Ga0315282, IMG submission 203693) | Sediment microbial communities from Yellowstone Lake, YNP, Wyoming, USA - YL17G07_20 | ecosystem: Environmental > Aquatic > Freshwater > Lake > Sediment | place: USA: Wyoming | collected... | reverse complement strand
GGAGATCAACGAGGCCTATGAAACGCGCGCGGAAACGGTCCCGAGTTTTGCCTCGGCGCCCAAGCCCGATTTCGCCCGCTTGCTCAAACATCTGCCCCGTACCAACTGCCGCCAATGCGGCGCGCCGACCTGCCTGGTTTTTGCCGTGCGCCTGGCCGAGGGGTCTTTCGAGCCGGACGACTGCCCACCTCTGGGCGAGCCCGCCCGGGCCGCCTCGAAGATCGCGCTGGCGGCATATCTGGCCGAGCTTCATCCGGCGACGGCCGCCTTCTAATAAAATCGCATGTAAAAAAATTACACACTCATATCGAAAGGAGTCCATTTTTTTTACAATGGGCGGCCACCAATTGAAAACAAGCTCCGAGCATCGGAAGACAGCATCGCTCGTCCGGCTTGATAAACGCTGCAAAACCGAGGGTGAAACGAGTTGTCCGATTAATTCGGCATCCTGGTGCAAGGCTGGTATGAATGATGCTTAATAATTTGATCTCGAAAGTATGAAAATTCATAACGCGAAAAATAGAGAGGGTAATGATGGACATTGTGACCTTTGAGGGCGTTTCGAAGATTTATCGTATGGGCGAAATCGATGTTTCTGCCTTGGATGGTGTCAGTCTGCGCATCCAGGGCGGAACCTTCACCGCCTTGGTGGGCCCATCGGGCAGCGGCAAAACCACGGCCCTCAACCTGATCGGCTGCCTGGACCGGCCGACAACCGGCCAAGTCATTGTGGCCGGCGTGGACGTGAATGTCTTGAATAAACGGCAGGGCGCCGCCTTCCGCGGGGGAAATTTGGGCTTCGTGTTCCAGGATTTCAATCTATTGCCGGTGCTCACCGTGTACGAAAACGTGGAGTACCCCCTGCTTATGATCCAAAACATGCCCAAAGAAAAAAGAAAACCGGCGGTCGTCCGAGCCCTGGAGGCGGTAGGCATGAGCGACCAAGCCCGCAAATACCCGGCCCAGCTTTCCGGCGGCCAGAAGCAGCGGACAGCCATTGCCCGCGCCTTGGTGGGTAACCCGGCCTTGATCCTGGCGGACGAACCCACCGCCAATCTGGACGGCCAAACCGCGCACACGATCATGGAACTGATGAAGCGAATGCGCGAAGAGTTCGGCACCACCTTTGTGTTTTCCACCCACGATCCCCGGATCATGGACCAGGCCGAGGTATTGTTTCACCTGGAAGACGGACGGTTGCGGGAAGAACCATCCATGGTCAAGGAGGCGGCTCATGGTTAAGGTTATGCGTCTGGCTTTCAAAAACCTCCTGCGTTATAAGCGCCGCACCCTGCTCACCGGACTGCTGATCGCCGTCGGCGTCGTGGCCGTTATTGTCTTCGCGGGGCTCAGCGGATCGTTCAAGCGGGCGGTGGTGGGCCAGATCACCGATTCGGTCCTGAGCCATATGCAGATTCATCGAAAAGGCTATGTGGCCAGCATCGACAATCTGCCCCTGGACCGGATGCTCATGCCTCAGGCCTACGAAAAGCTTTCCGATATTCTGGCCACAGAGCCCGGGGTGGCGGCGTTTTCACCCCGCATCAAGTTCGGGGCCATGTTGAGCAACTACGCTCAAACCACCAATGTGCGCCTCAACGGTATCGACCCGGATAAGGAAGAACGCACGGTTCCGTTGCTCAAACAACGGATCAAGAGCCCCCTCCATAACGATACCTTGTTAAAGCCGGGGGAAGTATTGCTGCCCGAGGTTTTGGCTACTGGCATGGGGATTAAAACCGGCGACACCGTGGTGCTGGTGGCCAACAACAAGGACGGTTCGGTCAACGGCATGACCTTCCAGGTGGCCGGGGTGGTGGAAAGCCTGATGGGTCCGGGCGGTCGGGACGGCTATCTGCACATCGACGACGCCGCAGGTCTTCTCCGGATGAACCAAAAAGAGATCAGCGAAGTCGCGGTGCGGGTAAAGGACATCGACCGGGTGGACGATGTGGCCAATCGCTTGAGAGGCGTTCTGGAGCCGATGACGAACAAGCAGGGCAAGCCCATGTTCGAGCTGCACACCTGGGATCAGCTCACGCCCTTTTCCAACATCATTCGGATGATCGACCTCTTGACGCTGGGCGTCAAGGTGATCCTCATCGCCGTGGTTCTGATCAGCGTGTTCAACGTGATGATGATGAGCGTCTATGAGCGGGTGAGGGAGATCGGCACCCTGGCGGCCATGGGGACACAGCCGCGGCGGATCATGGGGCTTTTTGTGGCCGAGGGTTTCAGCCTGGGCCTGGTCAGCGGCCTGGCGGGCGCGGCCGTGGGGCTGGTCGCGCTTTTAATGCTCAACCTGAAAGGTGTTGAAACCACCATGGGCCAAGGAAACCAGGTTATTGCCCTGGCTCCGAGTGTCGCGCCTATGGAGGTGGTCTGGGCCTGCACCATCGTGCTCGCGGTTTCGGTGCTAGCGAGTTTGCAGCCGGCGGCCAAGGCGGCGAGAATGGACCCGGTGGAGGCGCTGCGCCATGTTTAACTGGAAGAGAAATAAGGGAAATGCAATGCGAAAATGGCTGAGTTCGGTATGCGGTTTGGTTCTATGGGCCCTGCTGGTGCCGGCCCTGCCGGTGAGTGCAATGACCGGCCAGGAGATCCTGGAGCGGGTGGACCACAACTTGCAGCCGGGTGACTTGGAGATGTATCGCAAGATTATCAATATCGAGCCCGACGGCCGGAAGAAAGAGTACGCGCTCTGGTTTTTGAAAAAGGATCGGGACAAGGTCGTCACGATCTTCATCTCCCCGGCCAGCGAGGCAGGCCGCGCCACCTTGCGCCAGGGCGACAACATGTGGCTCTTCATCCCTAACGTCGGCAAACCCATCCGCATCACCAGCATGCAGTCAGTGGTGGGCGGGGTGTTCAACAACGCCGACATCATGCGCTTGGATTACAATGTGGAATATAACGTTGCAGGGCTGAGCGAGGATCAAGGTCAATTCCTCCTGGACCTCAAGGCCAAAAGCGGCGCCGTGGCCTATGACCGCCTCAAAATGTGGGTGCTCAAAGATAAGCTGGTGCCCACCAAAATCGAGTGCTTTGCGGCCACCGGCATGCTTATCAAGACCTTGTATTTCAAAGAGGTGAAGGATATCGGCAGCGGCGTGGTGGGACCGGCGGTGACGGAAACCGACAGTCCGCTCTACAAAGGCTACAAGTCCATCCTGATTTCGGCTAGGCTGAAAAAGCGTGTTCTGCCCGACGAAGTCTTCACCTTGAATTACATGCCCAGACTCAAGGACCTGCGGTGAGGCCATGAGCCGTTCCCTGGTCCGCCTGCTCGCGCTGCTTCTGCTGGTCTTCTGGGCCGGTGAAATCGAGGCGGGAGAGTATGACTTCAGCATTCCGGAAGCGGAAAAGAAGCCTTATGACCTCGGCGGCCGGTTGGAGTTGCGATATACGCTTCACGGCCTTGATGAGGACTCGGCCGGCTATCGACTCACTTACTACCGGGACGCGCCTGGGAGCTACACGCAGGATGGGAAAGCCTTGGCGGAACTCAAGGGTGCTTATCGCCTGGGCATACTGCAAATCAACCTGCTCACCCATCACGATTTTGTCCAAGCCTATGGCGACGAAGAGTGGATCAACGAAATCTACGAAGCGTATGTATCCTTGACGCCTTCCGCGAATTTCACGGTTGAAGCAGGCAAAAAAACGATCCTGTGGGGAAAAGGATACGCCTGGAACCCGGCCGGGTTCGTCAATCGGCCCAAGGACCCGGACGATCCGGAGGTGAACCTCGAGGGTCGGAACATGATCGGCGCGGACATCATCAAGAGCTTTCCGGCCGGGGCGCTGGGCAATCTGGGGCTGACGGCCCTGCTGTTGCCGGTGTTCGGCGATTGGTCCAATGCCGAGCGGGGCCAGAGCGGCGACTTCAACTACGCCCTTAAACTCTACCTGCTGTGGAAAGACACGGACCTGGATTTCATCTATTTGGGCGGGCCGAATCAACCCAACAGCTACGGCTTCGACTTCGCCAAGAACCTGGCCGAAAACTTCGAGGTGCATGGCGAGCTGGCCTTCCAGCGGGACGTGCAGCGCGTTGTGTTAAATAATGCGGGCGAGGCCGCGATCTCGCGGGAAGACCGGTTCAGTTATCTCCTGGGGTTGCGCTACCTCAACGCCCATGATACCACCTTCATCGCCGAGTATTATCATAATGGGGCCGGCTATGACCGAAGCGAGGTGGGGGACTTTTTTACTTACCAGGACAAGGCCTACCAGCAATGGCTGTCCACCGGCAATCCGATGGTTATGAAACGCGCCGCAGGCCTCGCCCAACCCTATTTCCAGCAACGCAACTTCGGCCGGGATTATCTCTATCTCAAGATCACCCAGAAAGAACCCTTCGACATCCTTTACTTCAATCCATGGGTAGCCGTCATCCTTAACTTGCAGGATTGGAGCTATAACCTGCAGCCCGGCATGACCTACGCCCCGGTGACCAACCTGGAACTGAGTTTCCGCGTTAATATCCCCATCGGCCCGGCAGGCACCGAATTCGGTGAAAAACTGGATGCGCTCAGACCCGAAGTACGGGTAAGCTACTATTTTTGAAAAAGGCGCAAGAAGCATGGTCAAAAAGAAACTATTTCTTACCCGGACATGGATGCCCGCTCCCCATGAATAGGAGGCTGCTCCTCATCATGGTGAACGTTCCTTTTGCCACGATCGGGTCATTTACTCTTTTTCTGGCCGGCACCCCTGCAGGTGTGACAGTCTTGATCGGTATGGTCGTGATCATGGGGTGTGCGGCCTATTGCACTTTTTAACGAAAAAATCTAAGTAAAGGTAATTCATGTCGGTCTCGCAGGCCATTTTGATTGATTCAATGGATAAAAACGCTGAAAAAGGAAAACAGGGTCGCCAAGACGAGGAGCATACCCCGGGGGAAGGCCTTACCCGCAAACTTGCGGCGATCCTGAGCGCCGATGTGCAGGGCTACAGTACCCTCATGAGCCGGGACGACGAGGCGACGGTTAAGACCATTACGACCTATCGCGCAATAATGTCCTCCTGTATTGGGCGGCACCGAGGAAGGGTGGTCGATTCTCCGGGCGACAATCTGTTGGCCGAATTTAGCAGTGTGGTGGATGCGCTAAAATGCGCGGTGGAAATCCAGAAGGACTTAGAAGCCAGGAATGTCCAATTGCCTGACACAAGCAAGATGCACTTTCGAATCGGGATCAACCTTGGCGATGTGATCCAAGAGGGGAAAAGAATCTATGGCGACGGGGTGAACATAGCAGCCAGGCTGGAATCCGTCGCCGATCCCGGCGGTATTTGCCTTTCGAAAACGGCCTTTGACCACGTCGAAGGCAAGTTAGCGCTGCAGTACGAATACTTAGGCGAAAAGACCGTCAAGAACATCCTCAGGCCCGTCGGAGTCTACCGGGTTGTCATGGAGCCCGGGCTCCGGCCTATTGCGCAGAGTGCATTCAAGAAGGCCGGCCCGGCATGGCATCGCAAGGCGGTTCTTGCCGCCGGCATTGGATTTTTATTGCTGGCTATGGCGGTAGGGGTCTGGGGCGTTTACTTAAGGCCCTCTCCTCCCGGGCAAGTAGCTCCCGTGGAGAAAACGGCATACCCATCTCCGGACAAGCCCTCCATTGCCGTGCTCCCTTTTGTCAACCTGAGCAGGGACCCGGAGCAAGAGTATTTCAGCGACGGAATCACTGAGGATATCATTACAGTTCTTTCAGCAGTCCCGAAACTGCTGGTTATCGCCCGTAACTCCACTTTCACTTATAAGGGGAAGCCCGTAGATGTGCAAAAAGTGGGCCGGGAACTCGGCGTCCACTATGTGCTGGAGGGTAGTATCCAAAAGGCCGACGATAGGGTCAGGGTCACGGCCCAGTTGATCGATGCCGTCACCGGGACCCACCTGTGGGCGGAGCGATACGACCGGGCGCTGAAAGATATTTTTGCCCTTCAGGATGAGATCACGCTCAACATCACAAGGGCGATTCAGGTGAAGGTTGACGAAGGAGGACATCACCTAATCAGCTCCAAAGCCCCGGCGAACCTCGAGGCCTACCTGAAGGTCCTCAAAGGACAGGCCTATTTCATGCAGCCGAAAATGGACAGCAATGCCAAGGCCCGGCAGTTGTTTAAAGAGGCATCCGTCCTTGACCCAAAGTACCCGATTGCATACGTGGCCCTTGCTCGCACCCACCTGCGTGACGTGTGGTTTGGCTGGACCTCGTCCACGGAGGAGTCACTTGCTCAGGCCATGGAGTTCTGCGAGAAGGCTTTCGCCCTGGATCCGTCCGATCCGGGCATTCACGCCCTCTTCAGCCTGATCTACCTGCTCCAAAACCACCATAAGGAGGCCATTGCCGAAGGGGAGCGGGCGGTGGAGATCACGCCCAATTCGGTTGAGGGATACGGATCGCTAGGCATGAGTCTCTATTATGCGGGGCGATTCGAAGACGCCATTGGTGTGTATGAAAAGGCCCTGCGCCTGGATCCCGTGCCTCCGCCCTGGTTCTTACACAACCTGGGCAACGCCTACCTTATGATCGGACGGTATGAGAAGGCAATTGAAGCCTATAAGAAAGCATTGGATCGCAACCCTGAGAGCCTGTGGGCCCATGTTGGCCTAGCTGCCACTTATAGCTTGTCAGGCCATGAAAAGGAGGCCCATGAGGCTGCCGCACGGGTCCTTGCCACAAGCCCCCTTTTCTCCCTTGAATACCTTAAAAAGATATCCCCTTACAAGAATCAGATAGACAAGGATCGTTTTATCGGAGCCTTACGAAAGGCAGGGCTGAATTGAGCGCGAGCAGACCGTGTTGAAGCGTGTCAGCACAGGCCCGCTGAAAAGGGTTGAGCGGAAGGGCCGGGGTCCGGGGGTCGTACAGGCGGTCGTAAGCCGAGGCGTTACCTCCCCCTCCGGGCCTGGGTCGCCCGCGCTCGTGGTGGTCCACGGCCCTGCTGCTCTTCCTGGGCATACTGGCGGCCTTCATTCCTTGGCCTGCCCGGGCCGAAATCGGACCGGCCGCTCGCATGGCCGATCTCGCCCCGGCCGGCTGGCGCCTCGCTGAGCCGGTGCTCCGATACAGGCCCCTGGCATGGCTAAAAATAAACCTGCTTGCACAGACACGAATGCCCATGGAAGAAGATGAATTATGAACCTGCGTTACATGACCAAGGAACTCTATTACCGCAAGAGAAGAACGCTGACCTCCATCGTCGGGCTTTCGATCGGCATCGCCCTTCTCGTCATTCTCAACGCCCTCTCCCTCGCCTATCGGCAAGCCGCCCGCGTTCCCCTGAAAGAGATCGGCGCGGATATCACGGTCCAGCGGTCCGGGAATGTTCCCCAAGAGCTGTCGGGACCGGTCTTCCCCTGTTCGGCCGTGACCATCCGCAAGGCAGAGGTGGAAAAAATCTAGAAAATTCCAGGAATTCGGGGCCTGGGCACGGCCCTCTTGGTCTGGGTATTCGACCCGAACCGAGCCTGGATCGTCCTGGGCGTGGAACGAGATAATTCAGTGGGGCCAAGCGTGCTCCGCTCCTCAGTCACCGAGGGAAGGTTCCTCGAGGGGGACAAACCGGAGGCGGTTGTCGAACAGGCATATGCCCGGCAATTCGGGATCAAGCTGCATGACACCATATCGGTGGACGGCCATCCGTTTCCCGTGGTGGGTTTTTTAGATGCGTCCCGCGCGGCCAAAATCGCCGTGGCCAATGTGTACCTTCCTCTTCAGGAGGCGGAAAAGTTGGCCGCCTCGTCCAAGGAATTGCAGTCCGTTTCTCCTTACTCGCCGGGAGATGTCAACCTCCTCTTCATCCAGGCCGACCAAGAAAAAATCACCGGCCTGGCCTCTGAGATGAAAAGCATTCTCGGCAAAGAGGCCACGGTGGCTACGCCCGAGTCTTTCCTGAAACTCCTGGGCAGTCTCTTCGCGCTTTCCGATAAATTTACGCTGGCCGCCTCCTTGATCGCCATTATCATCGCCGCGTTGATCGTCTTCAAGACCCCGGCCGGAAGCACCGGCTCGCCCACGAGCGCGTTGAGGAGCGTCGACTTGCCTCGCTTAAACAGCCCGACGCAGGCCGCATAGAAGCAACCAGCGACAACCCGCTCGGCAAAGGTCTCGGCGTCCGTTGCAATACGTTCAGAGCCGATTTTTCTTGCCAGGCGCACGAGCGCGGCAAGACGAGTGTCCGACAGTGCCAGACGTGCACCCCGGGTTGCTCCGTCTTGGTGTGACCCGGCTCCTTGTTGACGGTAGGACCGTTCCTCGCTCCACGCCCTGCTATCGGACCACGAGCACCGAGCAGGGCGCGTGGTAGACAATCTGACTCCCTGTGCCCCCTGCGACCCGACGCAAGATTGGCGAGCGGCCGACGCCACCGATCACGATGAGATCGACCCTCTCTTGCTCCGCGAAATGCACGATGCTTTCGGCCGCGTGCCCCGGCAACACGTGTCGCGTGATCCGGATGTCCCGGCGCGCTGCCCTGGCCTCCGCCGCCTCCTGCAGAAACTCGTAGTGTCGCCGTGCGTCCTCGAGGACCTCGTCGACTTCGTCGATCGTCTCCCCGGCGCTGCGCGACAGGTTCTCGATAATCGAGACGAGGTATAGCTCGCCTCGTTGGCGGCGATGTCGACTGCCAACTCGAGAGCGCGTTTGGACCGGTCGGAACCTTCATAAGCGACGAGTATCTTTCTGAACATCATCCGCCTCCTTGTGATGAACGGAAACAGCACGAACCTCTTCCTTCAGCTCGTCTGGACCTCCCATTAGTCATCGTGCCGTTCGACATTCCCGCTATGACAAAGCATAGACCAGCAGAAACACGAGCAGCGTGATCAGCACGAACGCCGCATACACGTTCACACGCCCTGAATGTATTCGGCCAAGCGATTCGGCTAGCCACTGCGTTGCTCGCACGAGCGGCAGAAACATGGATCGGTCCACGATGTGCACTTCTCTCGACGAGTCCCTTATCGCGGTGCGGAAATGCTCGGCAATGGCCTCGCGGGTTTCCTCGACGGGCGACGCATGGAAAATGGCTCGGAAGATGACCCGCACAGGGTTGGAGAAACCCGTCGCGGTGTACGTCATCTCGGGAGGGAGTCGACGAAGCCCTCCATCCCAAGCGGGTTGCACGGTGACCTTCCGCGCTCTGGTCAACCTTCTGAACAGCAGGAAGCTCCCCCCGACCAGCAGGAGGAGGACGATCGCGCCATACGAAGTAGACATGGCGAAGACGACGGGATTCTTCGCCGACCCTTGATGCAGGACCACCAGCCCTCTCCCGGGAAGAACTCCCTGGCCGGTCTGGGCGCCGAGGTCATGAAACTCGGACACGAATCCCTCGCTGTATCTCCCCTTCCCCCCAGCTAGGAGGAAGAATGGCGGCACGAGCTCATCGACGACGCTCTGACGCACGAGGGGAGTCACGGCGCGGTCCAGGACGGGGATCACATAGGTAGGTAATATCCCGAGCAGGAGGCAGAGCACGGCCAGGGCCGCCATGGAGACGGTCATTGACCGCCGAACCTCCGTGGCCTTAGTCGCTCCCTGTGACCTCGCCGTGCCCAGAAAGCTCATAGCAAAGGCCTTGACGAAGCAGGTGACCGCCAGAGCCGCCGTCAGCGCCAGACCGGCGCCGCAGAGGGCGAAGACGATCTTCGTGCCCGTGGAAGAGAGCTCAGCGCTCCGCAGGAGCACCTGGAGGGTGAGCCACTCGCTGACGAAGCCGTTAAATGGAGGAAGCGCGGCGATAGAGAGCGCGCCGACGAAGAAGTAGAGGGCTGTCCATGGCATCCGCCGCATCAGGCCCCCCAGGTGATCCATGCTGCGGCCTCCTGCGCTCGAGTCCACCGCGCCCGCACCTAGGAAAAGGAGCGCCTTGTACAGCGAGTGATTGATCGTGTGATAGAAGGCAGCGATGAAGGCCACGCCGGCCAGGGCAAGATGGCCGGCGGCCGAGAAAATGAAAGCCGCCCCGAGGCCCGCCGTCACGATGCCCATGTTCTCTATGGTGCTATGAGCCAGCATCCGCTTCAGGTCGTTCTCGACGGTGGCGTACAGGATGCCGATGAAGGCCGAGAGGCTTCCCACGACAAGCGTCACGATCCCCTGACCCGTATGAGTCACGGGCAAGAGGTCCCCGTTCACGCGGATGATGCCGTATATCCCGAGGTTCACGATGACCCCGGAGAGCACCGCGGAGACGTTCCCGGGCGCAGCCGGGTGCGCGCGAGGCAACCACGAATTGACGGGCACCAGTCCAGCCTTGACGCCAAAACCAAAAAACGACAACAAGAACACGGCCCAGCGCAGCGTCAGCGACACCTCGGCCGGCCCGGCTCTCAAGGCCGTGAACTCCAGCGCACCCGAGGTCCCGGCCAAGAGAAGGAGAGCGATAGCGGCCGCGAGGGTCCCGGCCTCGCCCATGGCGAGCATCAAGAAGCCCGCGCGGGTATTCTCGTCACGCTCATGCTCGTAGCTCACGAGGAAGTAGGAGACGATGGACATGGCCTCCCAGGCGACGAGCAGCGAGATCACGTCGCCCGCGAGCAGGACGAGAACAATGGAAGCGAAGAGCAGATGATAAAGGACGCCAAACCATCTTATGCTATAGCGGCCGAGGTACCGCTTCATGTACTCGGCCGAGAAGATCGAGACGGGCAAGTAGACGAGGGCCGTGATACAGAGGAACAGGGCGGAGAGGCGATCCATCTCGAGGACCAGCCTTCCCAGATGAGGCACGTGCCACAACTCGATCCGAAACGGCATGCCCGACAAGAGAACGGTTCCGCCCATCCCGAGGACGAGCAGAGACGCCAAGACCCCCAGGCCCGCCACGCAGAGCGGGTTCTTACGGTCAGGGAGAGCGATCGCCAGGGCGATGCCGAGGCCGCAGAGGGCCAGGAAGAAGATCAGTGGAAGGACTGCTCCGGTCATGGTGTGACTATCCCTTCCGCTGACCGGGCGGAGTCCAAGGTGCTGGGGGCCGTTCGTCCGACGAGTAGCAAAAGGGCGTGGATGATGGCAAGAGGCGGCGGTGGGCAGCCGGGCACGAAGACATCGACCGGGACGGCCTCGGTCACGCCGGCATTGCTGGCGAAACTGGGGCCGAAAGGCCCGCCTGAGAGGGCGCACGTTCCCACGGCGATAACCCGCTTGGGGGTTGGCATGGCGTTGTAGGCCCTGCTCAGAGGGTGCCGCATGTGCTCGGTGAGCGGACCCGCGAGGAGCAGCACATCGGCCGTCCGCGGCGTTGGCGTGACGAAGAACCCCAAGCGATGCATATTGTAGTACGGCTTGTTCGTCTGCTCGATCTCGCTCAGGCACGCGCCACAGGCTCCGCAGTCCACCACGCGGATATGGAGCGAGTGCTGGAACGCGCAGCCCAATGCAGCGCGATCATCGTCGCGGGCGGCATCCCTGCTTCCCCATTCATAGCCCGACTGCCAGCCCACCACAGAACCCGCTCCCCGCTGGCAGCGGAAGCAATGAACGCAGCGTCGGTAGTCGACGCCGATCTGGTCTCCCGCCAAGCTGAGCGCCCCGGTGGGGCAGCGCTCGATCCCCTGGATGGATTCGTCCCCTCCCTGGCGTCCACCGGGACGCCCTGGCGTTACCCCAGGGGCGAGTTCGGGTGATCGAGGGTAGGAGGTGGTCTTGATCCCCGTCCGAATCCCTCTAAAGATCCATTTCGTCATCTCGTCGTTCCTCCTAACAATCAGATTCAGCGTTCGAGAGCCCAAAAGTGGCCAGGATGATCGGGAAGTCCTGAAAGGCGAACTCCTCGGCGGCCAGATGAAACCCGTGCCAGTTGGTGAAGGACGGCGTTGTCACGCGATAGCGCGTAACGCGGCCGTTCTCTCCGACGGAGACCCAATGGAAGGCCGCGCCCCGCGGGGCCTCTACCCAACCAAGTGCCGAGCCTCCGCGCAGAGGAGCAGACGTGCATACCGGGCCGCCGGGCAGCGAGGAGGCGACCTCCTGGATGATGTTGGCTGACTGCTCCGCTTCTTGAAACAGAATCCGAAGTCGGGCGTAGCCGTCTCCTTCCTTTTCACATGGAACGCTGAAGCTCAGGGGAAGCTCATAGAGACCGTAGGGCAGGATCTTTCGCAGGTCTATCGCGAGCCCCGATGCCCTGGCGACTGGGCCAACCAACCCGTAGGTCGCCGCTGCCTGCCCCGTCACGATCCCGACCTTTTCGACGCGGTCGAGGAAGCTGTTGGTGAAACGCAACATCTCCCGCAGCTCACTCAGCCGGCCAGTGATCGCCTGAGCTGATTGGCCGACCCTTCGGCACTCCTCATCGCTGAGATCCAACGAAAGGCCACCCGGGAGATTGAGGCCAAAGAGGTAGCGGTGCCCGGTCAAGGCTCCGGCGAGGCGCAGTTGGTCCTCCTCGAGGATGTTCGCCTGACTGGTCGCCACCGCCAGGGCGGTGGAGTGACATATGCCCCCGATGGCGGCCACATGGTGGCGCAGGCGTTCCAGTTCGGCCAGGAGCACGCGCAACGCCTGGGCGCGTGCGGGGACCACCACCCCGCCGATCTCCTCGACGGCCTGGCAGAAGGCAAGAGAGTGAGCGAAAGCCGAGGTCCCAGAAAAGCGCTCGGCGAGCAGGAGCACGCGGTCGACCGAGGAACCTTCGGCGATCTTCTCCACGCCGCGGTACTTGTAGAAGAAGTGGGGGATGGTCCGGATCACGTCCTCGCCTACGGTCTCGAGGAGGAAAAGAGCGGACTCGCTTTGGTCCGAGTACACTGGACCGATCGGCATCATGAAGGCGCCCGGGGACTGCACGATCGGTGAGGGGCGCCACACCGGGTCCGGCTCGCAATGGGGATAGCGCCTCGAAGGATCGAAGCTGGCTCGCATCGGATTCACGCCTTCGGGCCACTCCTCGTGGAGCACGAAATCGCCCAGCTTCGGATGGCCCTCGAAGGTGAGACCGAACAGGTCCTCTGCCTGCCTCTCATGCCAGTCAGCTGCGTGGACCTGAAGGCTGATGCTGGGAACCACTAGCTGATCCTTGGGCAACCCGACGGTGACGTGCACTAGCCCACTGCCTTGCGATCCGTAGAAGATGTACCTCAGCGACCATTCCGCGGCTCCCTCCTGGACGACCAGCGTGGCGAAATTGTATGAGTGCGAGAGTAGCCATCCGCAGACCTCTGGCATTTCGGCCACCTGGCAGTCGACCGTGGCCATGCGCTTCCCCGCATCCACGCCCACCTTGACCTTGCTGGACCAGTGGGACTTTGCGACCTCGGGGAGCTCGGATAGCGCGACTATGTTTTTCGAGGGCGAGATCATTCGTCACCTCCCGAGGGTTGCTGCGGCGTGACCGAGTAGATCGGTAAGCCATTGCGGTAGATAGAGGCCAATCACCAGAACCGGAATCGCAGCCAAGGCCAGCGCTCCGACACAGCTTCGGGGGAGGGCCACGGCAACGGACTCCGGCGATGGCTTGCCGAAGACCATGCGAGTGACGTGGAACATGATCCCGCAGAAGGCGACGACGATGGAAAAGCTGAGCAGCCCGACAGCCAGGTAGTGCCCGGTTCTCAGCCCCGCCCTCAGGATCGAGATCTCGCTGAAGAAGACCGCAAATGGCGGCGCACCGGAAATGGCGAGCCCTCCCAGGATCAAAGATGCTCCCGTGATGGGAGAGGTGCGAATGAGGCCCCGCACCGACGGGATGTAACGCACGCCGGAGACGAGGAGCGCCGCCCCAGCGGCATAGAAGCAGAAGGACTTGGTGATAGCGTGGCTCATAACCTGATAGGTGGCGCCGAGTTGCGCATCGGCGCCTCCCATACCGGCCCCGACGAGGATGATGCCCATGTGCTCGATGGTTGAGAAAGCGAAAAGCCGCTTGTAATCCTTCACCTGGATTAACAGAAAAGCCGCTGCTGCCGTCGAGATCAAGCCGAAGACGACACACCAACTCGCGGCAGCGCCGCCGATCCCTTGGAGCACTGGCAGAAGCCTCAAAATGGCATAGAGCACGGCGCTCGTCTCGACACCCGAGAGGAGGGCGCAGACGGGAGACGGCGCCTGACTGTGGGCATCTGGTAGCCACGTGTGCAGTGGCACCAGCCCGGCTTTTGTGCCAAACCCGACGAGGATGAACAGGAAAGCTGTCATGAGCGGCTCGGGGGGCATGCGCGACGACGCCGCGACCAGGCCCTGCCATGTGAACGGCCCGCCACCCGAGACCGTCATCGTCCAATAAAGCATCAGGACGCCGACGAGCGCGAGCGCGGCTCCCATGCAGGTGAGCATCATGTACTTCCACGCGGCCTCCAGGGCTTCCGGCGTGTCCTCGTAGCTCACCAGAAAGACGGAGAGTAGGGTAGTGAGCTCGACGGCGATCCAGACCAACGCGACGTGAGCGAGGACGGGGACGGCAAAGAGGGAGAGCAGGAACAGGTTGAGATTCGAGTAGTAGCGCCGACCCGCTCCGGATCGGCCGGAGTTCGGCGTTTTCGCCAAGTATCCCCAGGAGAAGAGCGCCGCAGTCAACCCCACGAATGAGGTCAGCAGGAGGAGCAGAGCCCCCAGAGCGTCGCAGGACACCCAGTCCTTAACGGCCACCATGTCGGCGCCGTTCGCGGTGACGAGGGCCACCCGTAGCGACAAGACGAGCACGACCAGCGCGCCGAGGACCGTGGTCGCGGCAGCCACCCTCCGGCTCGGCGCGATCATTGAAACGGCGGCACCGAGGGCTGGCACGCTGAGGACGATCAGGAGTTCCATTGTTCTGATCCCTCCTTGAGCGCGGCTAGCTCACCGACGGACGTTGTACCCACGCGCTCGTGGATCTTCTTGGTGAGAAGGCCCATCACGAGGGCAATGATCAGCATGTCAAACGATGCGGCCAGTTCGGCGATCAGTGGCAGGCCCGGAGCGATGGCGATCCCGGCGAAGAAAGCTCCGTTCTCCATGGAGAGGATCGCCATGACTTGAGGTATCGCCTCACGCCTAACCGTCATCGCGAACGCCCCGAGAAGGAGCCCGGCGATGCCAATGGGCAAATTGATCCGGATGGCGGCATCGGAATCACCGAGGAGCGGCCGCGCGATAAAGTAGCTGAAGATGACGAGGCCAACTGCCACGAGGAGTGCGGTCGGGATGTTGAGGACCTGAAAAATCTCTCGACGCGCAAAGACGTCACTGCTCACGGTGCGATGCAGGATCAACGGGATCAGCAGGGGCTTGATCACAACGCTAAGCCCTGCCACGACCAGCAGATGGGTCGAGGACTTAGCGTAGCCCAAAATGAGTGCAGAAGCGGCCAGGAGCACGGACTGGACGACGAAGACCATGAGGTTGGATCTGAGCTGGCGCGTGACGACGAGGCCGAAGGCGGTGAGAAGGAAAAGGCCCCCCACGAGCCCGAGGAGTTGCTGGGAGAGGAGCGAAACCATTTCTATCGTGCCCATACACTTCCTCCTACATCTCGAAAAGCCGTATGATCAGCGCCGCGAGCGACGTAACGAAGGCCGCGCCGAGGAACTCGGTGATGCGAAAGAGCCTCAGCTTGGCGAAAGAAGATTCGATCGCCACCAGGACGAGGACGAATCCGAGCACTTTGGCGAGAACAAGAGGAATGGCCAGGAGCACCTCCCAGAGAGCCTGCCCCTGGGCCAACCCCCAAGGAGCGACCAGCACGTTGAGGAAGATGCAAAGAAGCACGAAGAGCTTCATGCAACCGCCCCATTTCATCAGCGCGGCCCCACGACCCGAGTACTCGAGGTTTTTTGACTCATCGACCATGGCCAGTTCGAAATGCCCCGAGGGATTGTCGACGGGGATTCGCCCTGCCTCGGCGAGAATGAGCATGAAGAAAGCAACCATCAGCAGCACGTGGGACGGCGCCAGAAAGTTGGCGAGGGGCGTGACCCAGTGTTGCTGCACGATGTAGGGAATGGTGGAGCCGGCGATGAACGATACGGTGAAGAAGACGATCATGAACACGGGTTCGGCAAGGAAGCCGACCATCCGCGTGCGGCTGGCACCCATCGCGCCATAGGGGTTGCCCGTGTCCACGGCGGCGAGCGTTGATAGAAAGCCGCCTAACGCGAGAACGAACCCCCCGCCAAGCATGTCACCCATGAAGGCGAAGAAAAGGGGATAGCTCGTGAGCACCGGGATGAGCATGGCCACGAAGATCGGCGCGGCGAACACCACGTATGGCGCCAGACGGAAGATCCATGTGCTCTGATCTGAGACGACTTCGTCCTTGTGGAAGAGCTTCCAGATGTCCCAGTACGGCTGGAAGATGCTGGGGCCCCTCATGGATTGCAGGTTCTCCTTCAGGCGGTCGATCACGCCCTTGACTAGTGGAGACAGAGTCAGGACAACCAGCACCTGAATGATGTTGAAGAGGATTCTCTCAAACATGCGCCTGGCTCCTCGTTATTTGAGTGACGCGCCGGGGAAGATTCTTTGCGGGGCGCACGCGGGGGATCGGAAGGCAGAACCGAGACGGAGAGCGCGAAGCCTGCAAGCGTTGGTTACCTGGCAGGCATACGGCGACGGCGGCCGCGCCGATCCCGACGACAATCTCCATGAGTGCGCCCGAGATCTTCAGCCGCGATGCCAGGAAGGTTGCGATGAGTGCGAGCCCGAACCAGAGGGCGGTGACCGAAAACGTCTGCTCCATGCGTCAGCCTCCTCGCGCGCAAGCGCGCAGAATTTTGCTCTCGGGGCTGACCTGGGATTCGGGCCGGAAATAGCTCCCACGGAGGAACAGCCCCGTAGGAGTCATCGGCCACGGTAGGTGCGCGACGATTTTCGGCGGACTCCATCGCCATAGTCGAGTGCGCTATATAACATGAAGACCGGGATCAAGTCAAGTTCTCACGGATTAACCGCCCTAAAAAAGATAAACCTCGTTGGTCCTGATAAAATCAGGATATGAGACCATTGCACGGCAAGAAGATAAAAAATAGCATAACTCATTGATATTTTGAGATATAGTGGCGTCATTCTTGATTGAGGAGGGCGTCATGAGCGACCATATTTCTACGGACAAGGGCTGCATGGATCTTTTGTGGAAAGCCGAGTCGATGCCGACAGTCTTCTGAGTCAAGTCGACCGCCTGATGGAGTGGTCGCCCATAGAGAAGCTTTTGAAGAAGCACTACCAGAAAGTGACCGCGGCGGATGGTCGTCCGGCCTATCCGGCACTGACGATGTTCAAAATTTTCCTGATGGAGCGGTGGTATAGCCTGTCCGACGCAGGGATGTCGGAGGCCCTTAAGGACCGGCTGAGTTTTTTGAGGTTCAGCGGGTTGTCGTTTCACAGCCCGACGCCGGACGCTTCGACCATCTGCCGTTTTCGGCAGGCCTTGGCCCAGAAGAACCTGTATCAGCGTCTGCTGGTGGAGATCAACGGTCAGCCCTCGGCAGTGGCGGCTTAATGGAAATCAGCCATGTTGCCAAAGGATTCGATGTCACCGAAGCGAACATTGATGCTGCATAGCAGCAGAAAGCCTTTGTTCCATTCATTCAGTCTTAGCCAGGCTTCCTATTTTTTAAGGCTTGGGAAATGATCCGCAACCATAGAATCCCTGCGGACAACATCAACAGAAGTATTGGAAGAAACAACAACGTAAAATGTCCCTGCAACGCCAGCGCGAGAAGTCCTGCCAATAATCCGAACGCTATCAGAGTTCCGACTCGGCGGAGATATTGATACTGGACAACCCATGGGGCGTTCTCCCAGCGTTTCAAAAAGAGCCCTGCATTCCAGACGAGGAGCGAGTTTCCAGCTATTAGGAGAGCTAAACCCAAAGATAAACCCGTTAAAGCCGCGTAAGCTGACAAGACCGTGTTGATTCCCAAGGCTGACGATCGAAAAAGACCTCGCACCCAATGTGGAAGCTTCTCATCGAGCACCCATATCAGATTTAAAAAACCTCCAAAAAGAGCAACTTCCGTGTGCCCATGGTAGAAGAGAGCGAAAATAAGAATGCCATTACCTAATGCTGCAAGGCGTTTTATCCAGCGGACCATCTCTTCAAACCTGCCATTGTCTGCGTGATTGAGATATGTAATGGCACGGACAAATTCCATTCCACCACGTTTATTCTTGCGCGACGCAATTGGGTCAAAGTTGTTTCCCGTTTCAGGCGGGCGATCCTTTCAGCCAAAGCGGTCCATCCGTCTTGCGGAAGGAAGGGCTTTTCAAAAGAAATCGGGTCTGGGCTAATGACAAGAATATGATAGCCGAGGGCACGCAAATAACGTAGCATGGAGACATCATCATGAAGAAGAGGGCTGACCAGCACAATCTGAGACTCTGACGGGAAGAGGCGAGTCGGTAAGTGTTCCAGCTCCTTGAACACTGCGTGTTCACCCAATTTAGCCTGCGCCAAAGCGGCTAAAATACGCGCGCGTTGCGACTTGCCATAGCCCGGAAAAGTCCACTCGATCATCCGCCCGTAAACAAGAAGCCCAACGCGATTCCCTGCGCGGAGGAAATACTCGGCCAGGGATGCAGCAGCTCGAACAGAATGTTCAAACAGCGATTCTTTACCAGCCCGCACTTCAACGGCGCTTCGCGCGTCCAGGATAATGCCGATGTCGGCCACGCGTTCCTGCTCGAAGAGATTGGTGATCAGGAGGTCCCATCGCGCGCCCGCTTTCCAGTTGAGGTGCCGCAGGGGATCGCCGGAAACATAAGCCCTGGTGCCGAAGAACTCCACCCCTGCTCCGCTCTCACGCGAGCGGATGGTCCCAGTATAAACGCGGGTACGTCGAGGGAAGATTTTCAATTTTTCAAGCCTTTCCAGGGCAGGGAGAACTGCAAGGGTCATCGAAGAAGGGACAAACTTTTCACTCTGACACATCCCCAGCAGGTCGCTGACTAAAACTCTAGCCCCGGAGAATTCGTACTTGCCTCGGACACCTCGTACAGTCGAGGAACATGTCTCGGTTTGGCCGGCTCGAAGCGCTCCATGGTATGTGAAATCACCATCCACCTGCAATCCCGCCGGGAGCAAATCAGCAATAGAAACTTCTTCCAAGTCATTACCCACGTTCTGAATGAAAAGGGTCATACGGCCGGGTTGCCCACCCCAGAGATATTGGGGCTGCAAACGGCGTTCGATCACGAGTTGGGGCACCTCCATGCTGCGCCAAAACGGAATAAGTGAAAAGAGAAGATAAGGTAATGCCAAGGCAAGCAGGACCCCATTCTTAAGCAGCAATCCTGAAAGTACGAGAATTAAACTCAGTGAGGTGACCAGCGACCAAGCCCTTGTCATTTTCATTCAACCTTCGGAACCGGAACTTTGCGGATAATGGCTTCCACTACTTCACCAAGCGTCGAGCCTGTGGCCCATAGATCGGGTTTGAGCAGAATCCGGTGCATAAAGACCTCCCTTGCAATGAGCTTCACGTCATCCGGAACGACATAATCTCGTCCTTCCATGGCTGCCCTTGCCCTCGATAACTTGAGCAGGGCAAGAGAGGCTCGAGGGCTTGCCCCCACGGAAACATGAGTCGCTGTCCGTGATGCCTGAACGAGGGAAACAATGTATCGCGCTACATCAGGTTCGATATAAACCGTTTCCACGGCCTTGCGCATTACATTGAGCTCGTTTATATCCGTGACGCACTCCAATTTAACTTCATCCTCCCGGCGCTCCCAGCGACGCCTGAGCATTTCGAGCTCTTCTTCAGCGCCGGGATACCCCACGGAGAGCCGAACCATAAAGCGGTCTAGTTGGGCCTCGGGAAGTGGAAATGTTCCTTCATATTCGATAGGATTCTGTGTCGCCAGGACGATGAAAGGTTGTGGCAATGAAAACGTCTCGCCTTCCAATGTGACTTGTCGTTCCTGCATGGCTTCCAGCATAGCGGCCTGAGTCTTCGCTGGAGCCCGGTTGATCTCGTCGCCAAGGACAAGATTAGCAAAGATCGGGCCTTTGACCAGTTCGAAAGTCCCTTGTTGCCGATTGAATATATACCCCCCTGTAATGTCCGCAGGCAAAAGGTCCGGCGTAAACTGGATCCGCTTAAACGTCAGCCCCAGCACGACAGAGATGCTTCGAGCCGCAAGCGTTTTAGCTAAACCCGGAAGATCCTCGATCAGCACGTGGCCATCCGCAAGGATCGCGCAGAAAAGCTTTTCAAGGAAGGTACGCTTGCCTACCACCGCCTTTTCAACTTCGTCCAAAATCCTCTTGCTCTGCTCAGATATTCGGCTAATCGTTACCGTCTCTGTGGCCAAATTTTCCTCCATTTTCTAAATCACCATAGTAATTTAAGCGATCCAAGACCTGACCAGTTTCATCTAATAATGAAGATGACTCAAACTTGTTGAAAAATCTCGGGAAACTCCATTTATTTTTAGAAGTGGTACTTTCTTTATCGTAGAAATATGATTTGAGTATATCGTCCTCGGTCCATTCAGCTGCAAAAAAAATCTTTCTGGATTCTTCTTCGGAAATATCCAGTCTTATGGATATCAAATCAATGGCAAGTGAGGATAAGAGTTGCCTGATTCTACCTTGCGAATAGGTCCCCGGATCAACTTCGTGAATGGATCTTCGCAATTCCCCCAGATTTCCCTGAATCCGCTGCACAGACTGCGGCTTTGGTATCCACGGAAACATGCTCTTTGCTAATTTTAAAAAAAGATGAAAAGCCCAATAAGCTAAGACCGTTCCTCCAATTAACCACAAAACAATCTGCGGTATAGCAAGAATTAAATTAATCCCTTGTTGAAAAAAGAACAGAAACAGGCCCCAAAAGGGAGAAAGAGAATAAATCAGCAGCATCCCGATCAAAAACAAAATAAACAGAAATATCCACTGTCGGTCAGGTCTCAATCAACAACCTCCCGTATTTCTCTTCAATCGTTTTAAGTAGAGCAAGGGCCTCAGCCTGTTCATTCGGTCCAGTAGGGTGACGACCATAACGAACCCGCTCAAAAAGGTCAGTAAGTCGTGCCACCTCCTGTTCCCGAACGCCCGCCTGAAGCAGAAGTTTCGTGAATTCCCGAGCGGTCAAATCCCTGCTCACGGCCACCTTTCGCCCTAGGATTTTACACATATCACGATAGCAACGGAGCACAACGTCGGAGAGATCTCCTCCTCTTTCCAACTCTTTCATGGCATTGGTCACCATCCGAATAACCTGGGGGACCTCGGGTTCTTCTTTTAGGGGCTTACTCCTGAGGATGTGCCTAAGGCTCAAACCCAAGGCAATCAACAACGCAAAAATTAAAGGAATTCTCCACTTAGGGAAAGATACTGGATGGATTTCAGGTCTTCTCGTTTCAGAGATGAAGGACTGGGGAGCAGCAGGACGCTGACCTTGGATCGATATTGTTTGTAAAGATGACCGCAGCCCCATAAGATCTTCAAGTACAGGGGCATTTCGTAAAAACAACCAGATCAAGCCAGCCAACGCCACAAAAAGAAGGACGATGATGATGCGCTCCAGCCAGGTAATAGGAGGATTTTCCCTGTACCAAAAGAAAAAATCGTCCTTCTTCCTTCGCGGTTGCCTCCAAATGGATATAACGGCCAGTATGGCAAGACCGGCTAGGCCGACGATCAAGCCTATTGCCAAGATGACAAAAAAGACCCCTGTTCCTGGAGGAACATGTTCTTCAATTCTATCCATTTGCACAAGTGTCCAATTGCCAGGAGAAAAGCGCATTGTGGGTAAAACAATGGCAAGAATCCAAACGAAAAAGAGAATTATAATTATCTTAATGCGTGTCAGGGTCATAAATAATCCTTTTAGAGGAGGATCAAAAA